>Ga0207421_10002985_pt1 | contig 20576 bp, 20 predicted proteins | sample SodLakKL_010_SED_4_FD_187542 | JGI IMG/M metagenome (GOLD analysis project Ga0207421, IMG submission 187542) | Alkaline sediment microbial communities from Lake Tanatar, Kulunda Steppe, Russia - 8KL_010_SED (SPAdes) (version 2) | ecosystem: Environmental > Aquatic > Non-marine Saline and... | reverse complement strand
TGAAAAAGGCCGACGGCTCGTCACTTCGTTCCTCGCCGTCGGTGAAACGCCTCGCAAGGCTCGGCGTATACTCGCCAGAATGGGATCGCTCAGTTCACAACTCTACAGAGCAGCTGGTGTGTCCCAATTACGGTGAACTCAACACCTCCTGAATGATTCTATGACACGCTATCAGCTCAAGCTAGCAGCGTCCGGGTCACGCACTTCTTCGCGAGTCAGCAGCGTCCGGGTCACGTTCGACGACTGCCGGCGAATCGTTCTGCGGATCGTTGACCGCCCGCGAGACCGGATACGCCCGCATCCTGTCGCCGGGGTAGGGCTCGAGGAGGGTAGCGGCCTCGTCGGTCGTTCCCTCGAGCCAGCGTCGCGCGTCGTCGTCAGGAAGAATGACAGCCATCCGGTGGTGCAGATCGGCGACGACCGCGTTCGGCTCGGTCGTCACGACCGCGAACGTCTCGAGAAGCTCGGCGTCCGGCGCGTTCTCCAGCTCGGAGCCGCCGGCGAAGGCGTCGAGGCCGGTCTGGGTGGTCTGTGGCTGCCACTGGGCCCACAGTCCGGCCATCACGAACGGTTGCTCGTCGGCGAGTGTCACCCGGTAAGGCTGTTTCTGTCCGCCCGTGTCGACCCACTCGTAGAAGCCGTCTGCGGGGACGAGACACCGACCGGCGCGCAGCTCGCCGTTGCCCTCCCGGGCGAACGCGTCGCGAAAGCTCGCCCGCTTCGTGAGCGTCTCCGACCGGGCGTTGATGTGGCCAGCGTCCCGTCGGTCGTCGGCCCACGGAGGGACGAACCCCCACTCCATCCTGGTGAGCGCGTCGGCGCGTTCGTCGGCGATCACCGGCAGCGACTGCCCGGGTGCCGCGTTGTACCGCGGCTCGTACTGCGAGACGTCGACGCCGAATCGATCTGCGAGCTCGTCAGGCGGGACAAACAGACTGTAACGACCGCACATACCCACGGGAGGGGCCGGGGGGCAATAGCTCTCTCGCACCCCCGCGAGTTTAAACTGCAAGCCGCCGTACGTCTCCGCGATGGACGAGCCCTCGTTCTCGATCCCCGTCCACCCGAAGCGGCGGTTTCGGTTCAGCGGCGGCGTCGAGTACGAGGGTGGGACGGTCTTTTCGCTCTCTCCAGAGGGTGAGCGCTCGACCGAGGAGCTTGTCGCACTCGTCGAGACGGTGCTCGAGGACGGTCCCTACCGGTACGGCGACTTCTTCGACCTCCCCATGCCGCTGTATCTCGTCCGCGACGACGACACCGGCGACGTCTTTCGGGTCGCCGTCCGTGATGGCTCGGTGAGGCTGCACGTCCTGCCGGAGACCGACCCCGACGGCTTGCGGGCGATGTACGGTCGGCTCGTGGCGCACACGGAGCGCTCGTGGCAGGTCGACACCCAGACCAAAGAGCCCTCCGGGTGAGTTCGGACGGGAAGCTCCTCGAGACTCAGATCCTCGTCTTCGGGGAGCGAAGGCTCGGGGTGAGCCCGGACCGGAAGCTCTTGCGGGCTCGCGAGCGGACGCACAACAGTCCGTATAAGTCCGTCTCGCCCCCATGGGTGGTATGAAGATCTACACCGGCCGCGGCGACGAGGGACAGACCGACCTCCGCACGATGGAGCGCGTCTCGAAAGCCAGCGAGCGCATCGAGGCCTACGGCAGCGCCGACGAGGTGAACTCGCTCGTCGGGCTGGCCCGCCCGACGGGCCACGACGACGTCGACGACGACCTCCGGGCGATCCAGAACCACCTCCACGTCGTGCAGGCGGATTTCGCCAACCCCGACCCCGACGAGGACGACCCGATCGTCCGAGAAGAGCACGTCGCGGCGCTCGAGACGATGATCGACCGCTACGACGAAGAACTGGAGCCGCTGACGAGCTTCATCCTCCCCGGCGGCTCGACCGCCGGGAGCCACCTCCACCACGCGCGGGCTGTCTGCCGGCGAGCCGAGCGCCGCGCCGTTGCGCTCGCCGCCGCCGAGGGTGCGAACGAACACGCACTCGTCTACCTCAACCGCCTTTCGGACGCGCTCTTTACGCTCGCCCGCACGGTCAATCACCGCGAAGCGGTCCCCGAAGAGAGCCCGACGTACTGAATTCTGTCCCCGACAGTACCACAAAAGATATACTCGTCCTTCGCATAAGGTCAGTATGAACCGACAGTTCAGAGACAGCGGGTACTATCTCCGACGAGCGGCATCGACGGCGAAAGACGGTGTGTCCGAGGAGCTCTCCCCGGTGCGTGAGCGCGTGAACCGACTGCGTGGTCGCGAAGAGCCCGAGAGAGAGCGCGGGCGGCTGGCCCGAGTCCGGTCGCGGGTCGTCACCGGCGCGAAGCGGGTGCGGGCGAACGCCGAGCGCGCCGTCGAGGGCGGGCGCAGGCGTGTCAGCGAGCGTCGTGAGCGGGCCGAGTGAGCGGAAGATAATTCTTAAGTTCTGCCCGGCAGTAGCTACGGCTGTCGGGTTGGTGGTCTAGACTGGTTATGACGTCGCCTTCACACGGCGAAGGTCCCAGGTTCAAATCCTGGCCAACCCACTTGCTGCGGCGAGCGCTCCCGCGAGCCGCGACCGTGGTTCGAAGGATTTGAGCCCTGGAAGTCACAGCCCGCACAGCCGAGCAACGCGAGGCGAGCAGGAATTCTGGTGCAGCTCCTGGCCAACCCACTTCCTGCGGCGCGCTCAGCCCAGTGCGGCGACGATCGCGACCAGCGAGAGTGTACTCGCGATCACGAGCGCCGAGAGCACGACAGCGATCGGTTTCAGCCCACTGTGTCGGATCTTCGCAACCTCGAGATCGGTGCCGAGGCCGACGAACGCCAGCATGAAACACCAGCCGTAAACCGTCTCGATCGCGTCGACCTGTCCGTCGGTCAGGAGACCGGTGCTCGCGACGCCGATCAGCACAAAAAATCCGAGAACGAACGTGGGGAACTCGCGCCAGAGCAGGCCGACCGTCCCGGCCGCCGTCGCAGAGCCAGCAGGTGCAGGCGTCGCGTCGCTCGACGGGCGCGACCGACGGTGGGTGTAGTACAGCACGTACGCGACGGTGACCGCTCCGATCAGCGTGTTCCGAGCGAGCTTCGTCACCGTCGCCCACTGCCCGGCGGCCTCGGAGTGGACGAAGCCAGCGGCGACGACCGGTCCGGTGCTGAACATGCTGACGCCCGCCCAGATCCCGAACGCAACCGCCGAGAGGCCGAGCGCCTCGCCGACGAGCGGAAAGACGACGAGCGTCACCGCGTCGAACAGCACGACAGTGCCAGCGGCGTACGCGAGGTGGCTCTCGTCGGCCTCGACAGCGCTGGCGACCGCGACCACCGCAGAGACGCCACAGACGCTCGAACCCGCAGCGAGCAACGATCCGAGCGTCTCGTTCACGTCGAAGACGAGCCGTGCGAGCAGCTCGACCAGCACCAGCGTCAGCAGCGTCACTCCGACGACGGCGACCAGCACGACTAGCCCACCCTCGCGTAGCTGTCCGACCGAAAGCGACGCCCCGAGCAGCACGATTCCCGTCGCGAGCCACAGCCGGTGGGTCGCGACACCCGCTCGAAGCGACGGCGTGATCCACCCCAGATGCTGCAACAGAAACCCCGCGACGATCGCAAGCAACAGCGGGTGGACGACCGGGACGAGCGTGCCGGCAAGCCAGGCGACCGCCGCGACCAGCGCCAGCACCACAACTCCGGGAGCCACACGACGACACGCCTCGACGACTCGCTTCACCTCCACGACGGTTTGTTCGAGACGGGCTGCATATAAAAATCTGCATTCATCCGACTATCGAAAGACAGCTGACGTATTCGAGAGCTGTCTACGGAGATTTAAACACATATTGATAGTATTTACCAGTAAACACCCAGAATTGACAGCTCTCCCAGACGATGTGGACGCATTATAAATAGTTGCACGCACAACGAGTCGTACGTCTCTGCAATGACCAGTGTGTTCGAGTATTCGATCAAGCGCGGTCTCTCTGCGGTTCCCGTCCTGCTGTTCGTCTCGTTTGCGATCGTGCTGTTGATACGGCTAGTGCCGGGTGATCCGGTGATCGTCATGCTCGGGACGGATGCCGATCAGGCACAGATCGAGGCCGCGCGGGAGTCGATGGGGCTGAATCAGCCCGTCTACGTGCAGTACCTCGAGTACATGTCGGGCGTCCTCAGGGGAGACATGGGCGAGTCGGTGCTGACGAGCGAGTCGGTGAGCGGAGCGATCGCCCAGCGCCTGCCGATCACGCTCATGCTCGCGTTCGGCGGGTTCGTCGTCTCGGTGCTGATCGCGATCCCGGCAGGCGTCATCAGCGCGCTCCGCCAGAACACCTCCGCCGACTACGCCGCGCTCACCTTCGGGCTGCTCGGCGTCTCGATTCCGAACTTCTGGCTCGGCCTCATCCTGCTCAACGTGTTCGCGGTTCAGTTCGGGCTGTTTCCGGTGGTGGGGTACGTCTCGCCGCTCGACGACCCGGCGGCGTCGTTTCTGTTCTTCTTCCTCCCGTCGGTGACGCTGGGGACCGGAATGGCAGCGATCGTGACGCGGATGCTCCGAGCCGAGCTGCTCGAGGAGATCCGGATGGACTACCCCGACGCGCTCCGGATGAAAGGCGTCAGGCGCATGACCGTGATCCGGCACATGATGAAAAACGCGTTCATCCCCGTGATCACCGTGATCGGGCTGCAGATCGGCGCGCTGCTTGGCGGCTCGATCGTCATCGAGATCGTCTTCTCGATCCCGGGAATGGGCCGGCTGCTTATCGACTCTATCCACGCCCGTGACTACGCGATGTTTCAGGGAGTCATTCTCGTCTACATCACGCTGTTCGTGATCATCAACGCGATCGTCGACGTCACGTACTTCTACTTCGATCCGAAGATCAAAGAGCGACACTGAGCGAGGACCAACGAATGGACAACACGGAAACAGAAGAGAAGCGCCCGAGGCCGGAGGCGGTGCGCTGATGGCGACCGAACAGGGGTCGGTTCCGGAGGCGACCGGTGGATCGGCGCGGCGGCGACGGCTCGCGCTGTTCGCTCGACGCTTTCGCAAGAGCAAGCTGGCGGTCATCGGCTCGTTCGTGCTTGCGGTGTTCATCTTCGTGGGCATCTTCGGGCCGGTGCTCGCCCCCCACGATCCCGCACAGATGGACACGGCAAACCGCTTTCTGGGTCCCTCGTTCGAACATCCGATGGGGACCGACCACTTCGGCCGCGACGTCTTCTCGAGAGTGATCGCGGGAGCGCGAATCGCCCTCATCGTCTCCATCGCGGTGCCGCTGCTGTCGATGGCGGTGGGCGTTCCGGTCGGCCTCGCGTCAGGCTACTTCGGTGGGTGGATCGACAACGCGCTCATGCGGGTGATGGACTCGCTGTTCGCGTTCCCCTCGATCTTGCTCGCGCTGACGTTCGTCGCCGTCTTCGGCACCGGCCTGTTCAACGTCACCATCGCGATGGCTATTGTGTTCATCCCGGTGTTCGCGCGTATCACCCGCGGCAGCGCGCTCTCGGCCGCACAGGAAGAACACGTCAAAGCGGCGAAGGCGATCGGCGGTTCCCACACCCGGATCGTCGCGCTGCACATCTTCCCGTACTGCCTCTCGGCGATCATGGTTCAGGCGACGATCACCGCCGCCGTCGCGATCCTCATCGAGGCGTCGCTGTCGTTTCTCGGCGTCGGCATCCAGCCGCCCGAGCCCTCCTGGGGGGCCGAGCTCCAGGAGGCCAGAGGCTACATGAACGACGCCTGGTGGTTCGGCATCTTCCCCGGGCTGGCGATCGTCTTCACCGTCCTCGGGTTCAACCTCCTCGGCGACGGGCTCCGCGACGTCCTCGACCCGCGGATGGATCCCGACCGCGAACAGTAACCGGGCTGGTTACGCCGTCCCGGCGTCCGATCGCTCCGCGAGCCTGATCAGATCCGAGAGGGTCCGGTTCACCGGCGTCTCGATACCGTGTCGCTCGGCGCGTCGGACCACCTCGCCGTTGAGCCGCTCGATCTCCGTCCGGCGGCCCGCCTCGACGTCCTGTCGCATCGACGATCTGTTCGAGCCGGTCTGCGCTGCGACCGAACGGACGTGCTCGACGATGTCTTCTCTGACCGGTCCGGCCTCCGCGCGGGCGACCTGTGCGGCCTCCTCCACTGCGGCGCGTACCAGCCGCTCGCCCGGTGGTTCGCTCGCCAGCACCCCGTTTCTCACCCTGGCGAGCGCCGTCGCCGCGTTGATGCCGACGTTGACGAGCACCTTCTCCCAGATCTCCCCGCGGATCTCCGGCGAGACGCCGGTCTCGATGCCCGCGTCGGTGAACTGTCCGGCGAGCTCGCGAACCCGGTCGTCGTTCTCGACAAAGTACCGTCCGATCGTAGTCGCGCCCCGTCCCGCGTGACGGATGTGTCCCGGGCCGACGAGCGTGGCCCCGTGTGCGGTTACCCCGGCCACGACCCGCGGGCGCTCGACCGTCTCCGCGATCGTCTCGGCGTTTCCCAGGCCGTTCTGAAGCGTGAGCACGTCCGCCCCCGCCAGCAGCGAGCCGGCGTTCTCGATCGCCTCGGCTGTGTGGATACTCTTCACGAACATCACCACGAGGTCGACCGAACCGACCTCGTGGGGGTCGGTCGTCGCCTCGACCGGGACGATGGTCGTCTCGCCGTCGGGCGTCTCCATCGTCAGCCCGTTCGCCTCGAGCTCGTCGACGTGGTCCTCCCAGACGTCGATCAGCGTCACCGGGTGACCGGCAGCGGCGAGGTGGCCGCCGAACAGCGAGCCCATCGCGCCGCTCCCGAGAATCGCGACAGCCATCGTTGATCAGTAGAGCTCGTCGAGGGTCTCCTCGACGTGACTGTGTTCTTCGGCCGGAAACGCGCCGTCTTCGACCGCCGACTGGAACGCCTCGATCGCGCTCTCCATCTCGGCTCTGACGTCGCCAAACTGCTCCGAAAACGGCGGCGAGTACTCCGACAGCCCCAGAATGTCGTCGATCACGAGCACCTGTCCGTCGGTGTCGGGCCCCGCGCCGATGCCGATGGTCGGGATCTCGAGGGCCTCGCTCACCTGACGGGCGACGTTCGCCGGGACGTGCTCGAGTACGAGCGAGAACGCGCCCGCCTCCTCGTGTGCCTCCGCGAGGGAGGCGATCTGGCGTGCCGCCTCCTCGGTGGTTCCCTGCCGGCTGAAGCCGCCGAGCTGGTTGATGTGCTGGGGGGTGAGGCCGAGATGTGCCATCACCGGCACTCCGATGTCGGTCAGCCGGTCGGTCAGCTCGACGGTGTGCTCGCCCGACTCCAGCTTGACGGCGTCGGCGTCGGCCGTCTTGAGCATCTCTCCTGCGGTCGCGATCGACTCCGCCTGGTCGACGCCGTAGGAGAGAAACGGCATGTCCGCGACGACGAGTACCTCCTCGGTCGCGCGCGTGACTGCCTGCGTGTGGCGGAGGATGTCATCGACTCTTACCGGAATTGTCGAGTCGTAGCCGAGGACGGTGTTACCGACGCTGTCGCCCACGAGAATCATGTCGATCCCGGCGGCGTCGACCAGCCTCGCGGTCGGCGCGTCGTACGCGGTCAGCATCGTGATCGGCTCCTCGCCCGCCTTCGCTCTGATGTCGGCGACTGTTGGCATACGTCTCCCCGTATCCCCGCCCCGTCTATTAATCTGCGGATGTGACCGTGGCCGGCGAATCAGTGTCGGGACGGTGTTGCAGCCAGTCGGACGGCTCTGAGTGTGCACTACTGCAGCCGGTCGTCCGTACGCCGAAGCCGACCGTCCCGCTAGCGCGAGAGCGCAGAGAGAAAATCACCGACGATCCGGCCGGTCGCCCCCCAGATCACGGCGTCGTCGTGTTCGAAACGCGACGCGCCCGGCTCGTACTGTCTCTGGAGCACAGAGAGAGGGACCAGCACCAGCTCGTCGACCTCCTCCTCGCAGGGGTCGAAAGCCACCCCAGCGTCGACGTACCCGACGAACGGAGCGATCCGGTAGCCAGTCTGTGTCGTCTGGTCGTCGAGTCGTCCGATGAGTGCAACGTCGTCGGCGGCAACGCCGACTTCCTCCTCCAGCTCGCGGACGGCCGTCTCCCGGAGAGCGGCGTCGTCGGCGTCGGCGCGGCCCCCCGGGAGGCCGATCTCGCCGGCGTGTTCGTCCCGGTAGCCCGACCGGCGGATGAACGCCACACAGGGCTCCTCCCCCGCCCGGAGAGGGAGTACGACTGCGCTGTCCTCGAGCGACGGCTCGTCGACAGTCGTGTGCGAGCGCGCCGCCAGCCTGGCTTCGAGCTCGCGTCTCACGAACGCCCCTCCCGGAGCACCGGAGCCCGTTCCTGAAGCACTTCGGGAACCTCCGACAGCCCATCGACGGTCGCGTCGACGCGCGAGCGGACGCCTTCACCGACGTTTCCGTCGATCAGGACACCTAGATCTGCCACCTCGAAGGCGTACCGGTCGTTGACGTAGTCGCCGATCATCACGGTTGGGTCGGCCTGCCCGAGCGCCTCGAGCGTCCGCCGCTTGTCGTGGGCCGACTGGAGGGCGTGGACGTTCTCGGTGGGGATGCCGACGCGTTCGGCAACCGTCTCCAGAATCTTGGGGGCGTCGCCGGAGACGATGTGTGGTTCGTACCCCTGTTCGCGCACCCACGCGACCACTTCGAGAGCCTCGGGCAGCGGGGCGGCGGTGTAGCCGACGGCCCGAACGGCCGTCCCGTCAGCGAGGTCGACGACGAGCTGGATGCCTCGCGGCGGGTCGCTCGCCGGCGTGGAAGCGGCACGGTCTGCGGCCCTGTCGGCCGTCTCAACCAGCGTTCGGGCGGGCTGCTGGCACTCAGACTCGAGCACGATGTCGGCCTCGTCGACCTCGCAGTTCGCCAGTGCCAGCCGGAGCGTGACGGCGTCGTCCTCGAGCGCCGCCCCGAGCGGTTCGTCCGATCGGAGCCGTTCGAAGTCGGACTCGACGTTGAACAGCCCGAACCGACCCCGGTCGGCGGCGGGCACCGTCTCGAGCCAGTCGTACCCCGGTGCGAGCGGCTCGCTCGCCACGGTTACCTCGCTGAGCGTTCCCGAGTTGTCGAAAGCGATGACGGTCACGGCACTCCCCCGGTGCGTTCGACCACGAGCTCCTCCTCGGCGGCTCTGCGTGCAACGCCGATCGTCAGCGCGTGGTAGGCAGCAGCCAGCTCCGCCTCGATGTGGACGTCGTCGAGCCCGCCGATGACCACCACGTCCGAGAGTACGTCGGCGACGGCGTGGACGACCCCCTCCTCGGGGCTGGGCGCGAGGTACGGCGTCGTCGCGTTCGTCACCGCCTCGATCGTCTCGCCGGCTGCACCCTCGGGCGGCACCTCACACGCAAACTGTGCGTCCTCGAAGCGAAGCTCGAGCGTGACACCCGTGCCGTGGTCCCGTGGTGAGACGGTGATCTCGCCCCCGTTCGCCGCGTACGAGACCGGCTCGCGAACCGACCGGCGGGTCTCCTCGGTCGGCGTTCTCACGTCACCCTCGCACACCGCGTCGGCGAGCGCCGGGTTTGGGAGCCCGGCCGGGTGGCTGACAACAGCGTCGGGCCCGAGGTCGGTCGAGTAACAGAACCGGTGTTCCGGCCGCGCAAACGCCCACGTCTCGACGGTGCCAACCACGTCGGCGGCGGTGACACCACACAGCCGAAGCGGGCCGAGGACGTGCTCGACGACGAACGCCCGGGTCCGCTCATCGTACAGATCGACTCTGACGTCCGCCTTCTGGGTGTGGTCGAGGTCGGCCGGGATGCCGTTCACCCGCACCCCGGGTTCGTCGGCGGGCTCGACGCGGACGAACTCGCCGGAGACGGGTTCGGCGAGCGTCCTCATGTGGCCCCCTCCAGCGCCTCGGCGGTGTGTTCGAGCACGTCCCGGCAGGCCTCGTAGGCGTCGACGGAGAACGGTTCGCCCGGCTGGCCGGTCCCGAGCGCGAGCTTGTTCGCGGTTGGCAGCCGCGCGAGCGCCGAGCTGGCGGGAAGCCACTCGTAGCGGTAGTCTCCCATCGTCGCGACGTGAGCCCGCTCGAGCGCCTCCCGGAGAGCGTCGTCCGGGTCGGCACGGGAAGCGCCGGCGAGCTGGTCAACCGCAACGTCGGTCACGGCCTCCCGGTCGAAGCGCGCTCGAATCTCGCTCGGGGTGGTGGCCGGCGTCGTCGACGCGGTGAGCGACAGCACAACCTCCGTTCCCACTGTGACGTCCGACAGCTCGAACGTCGTCATTCCCCGGGTGAACACCTCCTGCTCGTCGCGCTCGACGGGGTAGTGATCGTGGGACGGTCGGGCGGCCGCGAGCACCTCGGCGATCCCTTCCCGGTCGGCCGAGAGCCGCCCGTAGGTGGTGTCGCCGCCACGCGCGACGGTCACCCGGACGGTGGCCCGTCCGAGCGTGACGGTTCCGAGCGCCCCGCCGAGCGGTTCGAGGACGAGCCACGGACCGTCGGCGGTCAGCTCCGGCTCCGGCGGGTGGAGGCGGAGACGCTCCGAGTCCGCCGCGACGGTCGCCGCAGCCGCCAGCAGTCCCGCAGCAGCCGGGGTCTCTCCCACGTAGGCAGCCTTCCCGTCGTGTGGCGTGCGCTCGACGCCGAGCAGGGGCTCTCCAGCTGGCGCAGCCACGAAGAGATTCACAGCTCCCGGATCGCTGCGGGCTGTCGCTGCCCGCTCGCGAACCGTCTCGAGCGCGGGGAGCTCACCCATCCAGCACCCCCATGAGGTCGGCGGTCGCGGTCGCCATCACCTTCGCCGCCGTTTCGACCTCCTCGATCGGGACGTACTCGTCGACGACGTGGGCCTGCTCGAGCAGCCCCGGGCCGTAGACGACACACTCCTCGATTCCCGCGTCGTTGACGATGAAGCGCTGGTCGTCCGAGCCGGGCGAGACGACGAACTCCGGCTCGCCGTGAAACGGTTCGATCTCGCGGGCGAGCGACTGTGCGAGCTCGCACTCGCGCGAGACGATCGCCGGTTCGGCGAACATGATCTCCTCGTACTCGACGGTCGCCCCCGTCGCGGCCTCGGTGGCGGCCATCAGCTCCTGGATCTCCGCGCGTGCAGACTCGACGCTCTCTTCGGGGACAAGGACGCGGTAGAACGTAAGCGTACACCTGTCAGGGACGACGTTCTCGGAGTAGCCGGCGTCCGCCATCGTCGCGGAGATGTCCGCCTTCCGGGATTCGGGCGGGACGACCGGCTCCTCGGTCGTCCGGGCGTGGAGCTCGGACTCGTACGCTTTGATCCGGGTGAGGAACTCGGTGGCCGCCATCAGCGCGTTCTCGCCGTCGTGGGCCATACAGCCGTGGGCCTTCTCGCCGTGGACGACGACCCGGAACTTCAACACGCCCCGGTGGCCGAGACAGATGCGCGAGGAATCAAAACACTCCGTGTAGATGCAGTAGTCGGTGTTCGCACTCGAGAGGTGGCCCTCGCGGACGAGCTCGCCCACGCCCGTGAACCCGCCCGTCTCCTCGTCGACGGTCATACTCTGTGTCACCGTACCCGTCAGGGGAACATCGAGCGCCTGCAGCGCGTCGACGGCGAGCACGCTCGCGGCGATGCCCGATTTCATGTCACTCGCGCCGCGGCCGTACATCTTCCCGTCCTCGAGGGTGGGTTCGTACGGTTCTCTCGTCCAGTCCTCGCCTGCGGGCACGACATCCATGTGTCCCGTGAAGTGCACGTCGGGGCCGTCCCGGCCGCTGTCCATCCGTGCGAGGACGTTCACGCGGTCGTGGTCGGTCCGGTCAGGGTAGTGTGCCTCGACGACCGACTCCGGGACGTCGAGCAACGATACGTCGTAGCCGCGTGCCGAAAGCTCCCGGTCGAGAAACGCCGCACACTCGCGGTAGTTCCGGCCGGGTGGGTTCTCTGTCTCGAGCGCCAAAAACGCGGTGAGGAACTCAACCGCCGCCGAGCGCCGGGACTCGACCGCCGCGCTGATCTCATCTCTCGTGGCCATCGCTCATCTCGAAGGACGTACTGAACTGGTCGGGCTGACGAACTATGCACATCGTTTCAGGTAGTGACGACGGAGACGTGTGTAGTAAACGCTTCGACAGCGTACAAACATCTGGACAGAACACGGCGATCAGTTCAACAAACTACCCTCGAGCTGAACGAGATACAACAACGACGAGACCCGAGAGGGCGCTGTCGATGCGAGTGGAGCGACTCCTGCGGGTGCGTGCGAGACGGTGTGGCTGACCGTGCGGGGGGTCACTCGACCCCGGCGGTCGTGAGCGACCGGAAGGACGCACTCGGGTACTGTTCGAACCCGTCGATGCGGTCGGCGACGGCCTGGATCCGCATCGGGTAGTGTGTGTAGATCGAGGGCACTTCGAGGTAGATGTGCTCTTGGATGTCACGGATGATCTCGCCACGAGCCTCGGGATCGAAGGCCGTCTGTTGCTCGTCGAGCAGCTGGGCCAGCTCCCCGTCGTCCATGTTCCAGACGTTCAGGCCCTCGGGGTGGTGGAGCGTGAGCAGCGTCTCGGGGTCACCGAACCAGGACCACTCGGAGACGGCGACCTCGTAGTTCCCCTCGAGCTCCTCCGACCAGAACGTCTCGCCATCCAGCGAGCGGATGTCGATATCGACGCCGATGGCCTCCCACTGGCTCTGGAGCAGTGTGGCCGTCTGCTGGTGGCGCTCCTGTGTCGACGTGAGGATCTCGAGCGAGAGGTCGGCGTGGCCTGCCTCCTCGAGCAGGCTCTGGGCCTGCTCGGGATCACCGGTCGGGTGGTTGAAGTCCTCGAAGTCGTCGGCGTAGTGAGGCAGCGACGGCGGAAGGATCGATTTCGCTGGCTCCCCGGTGCCGTCGGTCGTGACGTCGTTGATCGCTTCCTTGTCGACGGCCCAGGCGAGCGCGCGCCGCACCTCGCGGTCGTCGAGCGGTTCGGCGTCGAAATTGAAGTCGACCCTCCCCGATTCGACCCCAGACATCATCTCGACGCTGACCCCGTCGACCTCCTCAACGCTGTCGACGCGCGCTGGGGGCATGAAATCGACAAGGTCGACCGCGCCGGTTTCGGCCTGGTCGGTCTTCGTGGTCTCGTCTGGCAACACCCGGAACTCGATCTCCTCGACGTTCGGGTAGCCCTCTCGCCAGTAGTCGTCGAACGCTTCCAGCCTGGCGAAATCACCCGACTGCCACTCGACGAACTCGAACGGACCTGTGCCGACCGGGTCGGAGTTGTACTCATCTCCCACCTCGTCCCAGTGGTCGATCGACAGCGGCCACAGCACCGCGTTGATGCCGTTGTAGTAGAACGCCGCGTAGGGCTGCTCTCCCATGTCGAAGCGGACAGTGTGGTCGTCCTCGACGACGACGTCCTCGATGGGGTCCACCTTGTGCATGCGAGGGTTGTCGTTCTCGAAGAACCACTCCCAGGTGAACCTCACGTTCTCGGCGGTGAACTCCTCGCCGTTGTGGAACTGGACGTCCTCTTCGAGGTGGAAGACGACCTGCGTGTCGCTCTCCTCCTCCCAGTCGTGAGCCAACTCCGGGACGAGCTCGATATCCGGGTTCAGGTCGACCAGGTTGTCGTAGACGAGCTCGTAAACGAGGTTGGCGTCGAAGTCCGTGTTCAGCGCCGGGAGCAGATCCCACCGGTCCGTGTTGACGCCGATGACCACCTGGGACGGATCGTCCACAGGGACGTCCTCGTCGTCGCCGTCGTCCACTGCCCCGGGGTCGGCGTCGTCGTCCACGTCGTCCGCATCGTCCCCCAGACAGCCCGCGAGCAGGCTTACCCCTGCCATCCCCGAGAGCTGCAGGAACCGTCTCCGTCCCGACGATCGATGCCGTGTGCGTCCGTGGCTAGGTGCTCCGTCTGCCATGAACTGCGATACCTATTCCCAACAGATAATGGTTTCGGTGAAACGTGTTCAGTTCTCTTTCGATTCAGTTGTGCAATATTGAATCCGAAGAGGGGGGGAAACGGGCCAGCGTCGGATCCGCCCGGCGGCGACGGTAGGCAGGGGAGGTCTGGGCGCCAACCGCAGCTAGTCGTCCGGGGCCGGTGAGGACGCAGAGCGCCCTTCCTCGGCAATGCTCTCGTAGAGGTGACAGGCGACCGAGCGGCCGTCTCCGGTGGGTTCGAGGGCGGGATCTCGCTCGTAGCACTCCTCCATCACCTCCGGACAGCGTGTACAGAAGTTACAGCCCTCGGGAGGCTCACGTGGATCAGGAATCTCTCCTTCGAGGATGATACGCTCGCCGTCAGCGGCCGTGGGATCCGGGTCGGGAATAGCGCTCAACAACGCCTCAGTGTAGGGGTGCTGTGGAGCCACGAACAGCTCCTCCGTCGGGGCGACCTCGACGATACGGCCCAGATACATCACCGCAACGCGGTCGCAGACGAGGTTGATCACCGAGAGGTCGTGGCTGATGAACAGGACTGACAGGCCACGTTCGCGTTTGAGGTCGTTCAACAGCGCCAGGATCTGAGCCTGTACGCTCACGTCGAGCGCACTCGTCGGCTCGTCCGCGATCAGGATATCTGGGCTGACCGAGAGCGCCCGTGCGACTCCAACTCGTTGTTTCTGGCCACCCGAGAGTTCGTGGGGGTAGCTGTGTCTCACGTTTGGGTCGAGGTCGACTTCGTGTAGGAGCTCCGCCACCTGCTCGGCGGTCGAGCGGTCGTCCGAGCCGTGCTTTTCGATCGCGTAGCCGAGAATCTGTCCGATGGTGTGGCGCGGGTTCAGCGACGAGTTCGGGTCCTGAAAGACGAACTGCATGCGCTGGCTCCTGGTGGCGCTCTCTAGCGATCCCAGGCGCTCGCCCGCGAAGGACACCTCGCCAGCTGTGCGATCGGTCAGCCCGATGAGGAGCCGACCGAGTGTCGTCTTCCCCGAACCGCTCTCACCGACCAGGCCCAGCGTCTCCCCCTCCCTGAGTTCGATGTCGACCCCGTCGACGGCCTTGACTGGAGGAGAGCCGCCTGGGAGCAGCCGATCGATCACCGACGACGTCTCGACGAACTCCTTTCGTAGCCCATCGCCGCGAAGGATTCCGTCGGTCACCTGTACCCTCTCGGTGGCCGCTTCCGGCGGCTGTTCGGTCGAAAGCGGAGCGATTTCGTGACTCCGGATGCACGCCACAGCGGCGCTGCCGTCGGTCGACGCAACCGGTTCGAGCGTGGGATCATCAGCCCGACACTCTTCGGTCGCGTGCTCACACCGGGGGGCGAAGTTACATCCCCGGGGACGCTGTGTGGGATCCGGGACCCGTCCGTCGAGCGGTTCGGGTTTCGTCGCCGAGATGCGCGGGATCGAGCGGAGCAGCCCCGACGTGTACGGGTGGTGTGGCCCTGTAAACACGTCAGCGACCGAGCCTCGCTCGACGACCCGTCCGCTGTACATGACGACCACGTTCTCGCACGTCTCGGCCACGACACCGAGGTCGTGGGTGATGAGTACCAACCCCATGTCCTCTTGTTCGACGAGCTCGTCGAGGAGGTCGAGAATCTGTGCCTCGATCGTCACGTCCAGCGCGGTCGTCGGCTCGTCGGCGATCAAGATGTCCGGTTCGCACGAGATCGCTATCGCAATCAGAACCCGCTGTCGCTGCCCGCCGGAGAGTTCGTGGGGGTAGGAGCTGAAGACGGACTCCGGGTTCGGGATCCGAACCCTGTCGAGGAGGTCGAGCGCCCGCTGTTTCGTCTTCTCGTCAGACAGATCCTGGTGGGCTGCGATGGTCTCGACGATCTGCGTTCCGACCTTGAGGACCGGTGTGAGAGACGTCATCGGATCCTGGAAGACCATCGCGATACGGTTGCCGCGAACCGCCGTCAGCTCCTCCTCCGAGCGCTCGGTCAGGTTCTGGCCGTCCAGCCGGACAGCGCCGCGTCTGATCCGACCGTTCGAGCCGAGCAGGCGCAGTATCGAACGGGCGGTGACGCTCTTGCCCGAGCCGCTTTCGCCGACGATGCCGAGCTTCTCGCCGCTCGAGACCGCGAAGCTCACGTCCTCAATTGCGGTGATGCCGCCGGCTTCTGTCGCGAACTCGGTCGTCAGCTCTTCTACCTCGAGATGTGTCGCTCCCATCGTTAGAACCTCCGTTCTGAATCGTCGTGCGGATCGAACACGTCACGTATCCCGTCGCCAACTAGGTTGAACGACAGGACGGCAAAGAAGATCGCGATGCCCGGAAACAGGGAGATCCACGGCGCGTCAGCCAAGTAGGTGGTCCCCCGGGCAATCATCTCACCCCAAGAGGGGGTCGGCGGCTGGACACCGAGCCCAAGGAACGAGAGCGCCGCCTCGGCGATGATGGCGAGCGCCATCAGCAGCGAGGCCTGGACGAGCAGCGGCGAGACACAGTTGGGCAACACTTCCTTGAACAGGATGTGTCGTCGCGAGTAGCCCAGCGCTTTCGCAGCGTCGATGTACTCTTCTTCTTTCACACTGATGGCCGACGAGCGTGCGATACGGGCGAACTGGGGGGTGTAGACGATAGCCAGCGCGATGATAACGTTGCGGAGCTCGAATCCCAGCGTCGCGACGACACCGATCGCGAGGACGAGCGCGGGAAAGCCCAGCAACATATCCACGAACCGCATGATGAGCACCTCGACCCGGCCACCGGAGTAGCCGGCTACGATGCCCATCGTTGAGCCGACGGCCGTCGCCGAGAGAACGGCCCCGAGGGCAACCTGCAGTGAGACCTGGGTTGCGAACAGCGTCCGTGCGAAGATGTCACGCCCGATGTCGTCGGTCCCCATCGGGTGGGTGAGACTCGGCGACTCCCTGGGACTGCCCACCGGGTCGTTCGGGTTGTGGAGGAGTGCCTCGATGAGTGCGTGCCCGAGCAAGTGTTCGTCAATGACTGTGAGAACGGAGACAACGAACATGAGCGAGATGAACACGAGGCCGGCAACGGCCAGCTCGTGGTGGCGGAACGACCGCCATCCACGGGTGAGCTGGGACCGGCGTGTGGGTGTACCCGACGCATCGGTTCGAGGCTGTCGGCTCTCGGAGCCGCTGGCGTGGCTCATTGTGCACTCACCCGTGGGTCAAAGAACGAGTACGTGAGGTCCACGATGAGGTTGATGACGACGAACAGGACGGCGACTGTCAGGACTGCGCCTTGCACTGTCGGAATATCTTGTTGAATGACCGCCTCGAATATCAGCCGCCCCAGTCCGGGCCAGGCGAAGATCTCCTCGACGACGACCGTCGCCGAGAGGAGGTAGCCGAACTGCAGCCCCGCTACCGTCAGAACGGGGAGCAGCGACTGTTTCATCACGTGTCTGGTCAACACCAGTCGCGGACTGATCCCTTTGGCCCTGGCCATCTGCACGTTGTCCTCGTTGAGGTTGTCGAGCAGTGCCGAACGAGTCTGTCTCGCCAGAATGGCGGCGTACGCCGCCCCGATCGTCAGTGCAGGGAGGAACACGTGGTGGAGGGACGCCAGGAGATCCTGTGTTGGCGAGACGTAGTTACCGGCCGGCATGAGCCCGAACTGGACGGCGAAGAAGTAGATCAGGACGAGCCCGAGCCAGAAGTTCGGAAGCGAGACGCCAACAAGGGCGGCGACGGAGACGCCGTAGTCCGTCGAGGTTCCTCTGTGCAGTGCGCTGAGAACACCCGCCGGGACTGCGATGAGGAGCGCAATGACCATCGACGACACGGCGAGAAACAGCGTGGCAGGGAGTCTCGACGCGAGGAGCGCTGTGACGGGCTCATCGCGTGTCAGCGACCGGCCCATATCTCCACTCAAGACACCCTCCAGCCAGACGACGTACTGGACGTATATCGGCTGATCCAGCCCGTGCTCCGCCCGGAGCTGTGCAATGTTCTCTTCTGTTGCCTGTATCCCGAGCATGTTGACGACCGGATCCCCCGGTGCCAACTGCACGATGAGAAAGACGATCACGGAAACGCCGAACAGCACGGGCACTGTCTGTAACAGCCGGAGAGCAATGTACCGGGCCCAGGAACCGGACATACGACCAGCCCTACCGGGTCGGGGCTAATATAAGTTGCTGACATCGAGTTCTTTTGCAGTACTACATTCGACGAAGCCTCGCTGGCGCTGACTGTGTTTACATAGTAAGCGTATTCTGTTGAACTGAGTAGCAAATATCAGGTGAACGCCGCTGTCCAGAGCGGCGGGGGCGCTGTGTGGGCCAGGAAGAAACGCTCAACTGGCGCTCACGAGTCGACCATGCGCTGTTTCATCTCGTCGGACGCCACGGTGATGGGGTGATCCGGCGACCGTTTCGGTCCCGGTGTCGACGGCGTCTGGGTCGGTTCAGCCCCACAAAGAACCGATACACAGAGCTGCTGTGGCCTGGACAGTGGCGCTGCAGCTCACGGCCGGAAGTGACACGCGATGTCGCGAGCGTCGTGGGAGACGAGCGCCGGATCTTCGGTCTCGCATTTCGCACGGTCGTCTTCGGCCAGCTCGCGCGCGAGCGGACACCGGGGATGGAAGTTACAGCCCTCTGGTGGGTCGATCGGGTCCGGCGGGCTCCCGTGGAGGGTGATCCGGTCGGTCCGTTCGGTGCCGACGTCGGGGACGCTCGACAGCAGCGACTCCGTGTACGGGTGCTGGGGATCCTCGAAGATCGTCTCAACGTCCGCCAGCTCGACGATCCGGCCGAGATACATCACCGCCACCCGGTCGGCGATGTGTCTGACGACGCTCATGTTGTGGCTGACGAACACGTACGTGAGGCCGTACTCGTCCTGGAGGGCATCGAGCAGCGCGAGGATCTGCGCCTGGATCGAGACGTCGAGCGCGCTCACGGGCTCGTCGGCGACGAGTACTGACGGGTTGAGCGCGAGCGCACGCGCGATGCCGACGCGCTGGCACTGTCCCCCCGAGAGCTCGTGTGGAAACCGATCGTGGTGGTCGCCTGGGCTGAGCCCGACCTCCTCGAGTAGCTCTGCGACGCGCTCGTCGACATCGCCGTCCCAGCCGTGGATGCGCAGCGGCTCGGCGACAATGCGGCCGACGCTCATCCGGTCGTTGAGGCTGGCCGTGGGATCCTGGAAGATCATCTGGATCTCGCGTCGGATCCGCTGGAGCGCCGTCCCGGAGAGCTCGGCGAGGCTCTGCCCGCGGTAGACGACGTCCCCCTCGGTGGGCTCGTGGAGGCGCAACAGCGTCTCCGCGAGCGTCGACTTCCCGCAGCCAGACTCACCGACGATCGCGAGCGTCTCCCCTGCGTGGAGATCGAAGCTCACGCCGTCGACCGCCCGGACGTCGCCGACGTGGCGGTTGAGGAGCCCGCTCGTGATGGGGTAGTACTTCTTCAGGTTCCGCACCTGCAGAACCGGCTGTTCGGTCTCGTCGGCGGTCGTCTCAATCGTCTTCATAGTGCTTGGTGGTCGGCTCGGCAGGGGATCGGTGGTAGCTATCAGTGTAAACGTAACAGGCGGCCATCTGATCGTCCTCGAACGTGATCTCGGGTGGCTGTTGCTCTCGGCAGATCGGTTTTGCCTCGGGACAGCGGGGGTGGAACCGACAGCCAGATGGCGGGTCCGAGAGGTTCGGGGGCGTCCCCTCGATCGGGTCGATCGCTCCCGGGTTGTCGAGCCGGGGGACGCTCTCGAGGAACGTCTGCGTGTAGGGGTGTTTGGGCTCTTCGACGATCCGATCGAGCGGCCCTCGCTCGGCGATCCGGCCGGCGTACATGACGATCACCCGCTCGCAGAGCTCGGAGACGACGCCGAGGTTGTGGGTGATGAGAATGAGCGCCATCTCCCGGTCGCGCTGGAGGCGCGCGAACAGCTCGAGCACCTGGGCCTGAATCGTCACGTCGAGGCCGGTCGTCGGCTCGTCGGCGATCAACAGCTCCGGCTCGCCCGCGAGCGCCATCGCGACCAGCGCCCGCTGTGCCATCCCTCCGGAATACTCGTGGGGGTAGCGCGAGATTGCCTCCGAGGGGTTCGGGATGCCGACCTCGGCGAGGAGCTCGATTGCCTCCTCGCGCGCCTCGCCGTTGGGAACGTCGCGGTGGGCCTGGATGGCCTCGACGATCTGGTAGCCGACGGTGTAGGCTGGATCGAGCGCCTCGCGTGGCTCCTGAAAGATCATCGCAATCTCGTTTCCACGGAGCTGTCTGAGCTCCCGGGGCGTCATCTCCAGCACGTTCTTTCCCTTCCAGCGCACCTCGCCACGTTCGATCTTCCCGGGAGAGCTGATCAGCCGGACGATCGAACGCACGGAGACTGACTTCCCGCTGCCGCTCTCGCCGACCACCCCCACCGTCTCGCCGGCGTGAACCTCGTAGGAGATGCCGTCGACGGCGGAGACGACACCCTCGTCGGTGTGAAACTGCGTGACCAGATCCCTGACCTCCAGCAACGGAGCGGACATTGACCGTACGTTACTGCCGGGGGCCTAATGCATGTACCGCTCGAGAAGCTGTAAGTTTGGAATACATATTAAGGGAAAGTGTGTTCCTGTAAGAGGGTTTTCGACGGTCGACAGCGAAACTGTTTTTACCGTACTCACTCGTTAGCAGAGCATGGATAGAAAACTAAACGATAACAAACAGCACAGCGGCAGACGATCCTTTCTCAAATACGGCGGAGTAGCCGGGCTGACAGTGCTCGCGGGCTGTCTGGGCGACGA
>Ga0207421_10002984_pt1 | contig 20577 bp, 16 predicted proteins | sample SodLakKL_010_SED_4_FD_187542 | JGI IMG/M metagenome (GOLD analysis project Ga0207421, IMG submission 187542) | Alkaline sediment microbial communities from Lake Tanatar, Kulunda Steppe, Russia - 8KL_010_SED (SPAdes) (version 2) | ecosystem: Environmental > Aquatic > Non-marine Saline and... | reverse complement strand
CTCGCCGCTGCCCTGCTCGCCACCCTGCCGGTGGCGGCTGCCAGCTCGTGGCCCGATGACCCACGGGCCGAGATGGATGTCCGCCTGCACCCCGACGATGGCCGGCTCGAGGGGCGCCTGACTCTGCAACTCCCGGACGAGGGACCATTCTCTCTGGCTGTCGGGCCGGGATACCGCATCGATGAGGTGGCGCTCGACGCCGGTAGCGCGGAGAAACTGGGCCAACGGGGGGTCATCCTGCGCCCCGGGGAGGCCACTGAAGCCCGGCTGCGCTGGTCCGGCGAACCCGGCGAGGAAAGCCGGGGTGCCCACCTGCGACCCGAGGGCGCCTGGCTCGCCGCGGAGGCCGGCTGGTACCCCCGCCCGGCGGAACGGAGTACGGGCTACCGGCTGAACGTCACTGTGCCGGAACCTCTCCAGGTGGTGGCCGAGGGAACGCGCGTCGATGAGCGCATTTCAGACGGCCTGCGCCGCGTCGAGTTCCGCCATCCGGCGCCAGCGCGTGGCATCACCCTGTTCGCCGGCGAATGGGAGCAACGCAGCCGATCCGTCCGTCACGGGACCGTCCACACGTTCTTCCCTGAACACCTCGCGGAGCACCACGACCTCTACCTGGAGAAGACCGGGGCCTACCTGGACGAATACAGCGACTGGATCGGCCCGCCACCGCACGAGACCTACTCGGTGGTCGCCGCACCATACCCCGTGGGCCTGGCTTTCGCCGGATTCACCGCCCTCGGCGAGCAGGTCATCCCCCTGCCCTTCATCCCGGAGACCTCGCTGCCCCACGAAGTCGTCCACAACTGGTGGGGCCGCGGTGTCTACACCGACTACGACGAAGGGAACTGGAACGAGGCCCTGACCTACTACATGGGCGATTACCACCAGGCCGCGCAGCGGGATACCGAGCAAGCGCAGCGCCTGCGAGGAGACTGGCTGCGCAGCCAGGCCGCGCTCCCCGATGCGGCTGACTACCCGCTCAGCGAGTTCCGGCACAACCGGGGGACGGTCGACGAGATCATCGGCTACCAGCGCGGCGCCCAACTCTTCCATACCCTGCGCCGAAGCCTCGGCGAAGCGGCTTTCGACCAGGCAGTGCGCCGGTTCTACGCCCGGCACGCCCACCAGGAGGCTAGCTGGTCGGACCTCGAGACCGCCTTCGCGGGAGCTGCGGAGGACGAGGGCGCGGACGCCGAAACCGTCCCGGCGCTGTTCGAGTGGTTCCTTTCGGCCACCCGCGCCCCGGATCTGGAACTGGATGAACGCACGCTCGAGGTCGCCCACGAGGGGGACGACCGCTTTCGGATCCGGGTAGACATTGCCTGGGATGAGGACGGCTACCCGGTCTCTGTCCCCGTCGTGCTTAAGGGCGAAGACGGCCGTCTGGACGAACGGGACATCCGCCTGCAACCGGGGGAGCGAACCCGGATCGAGTTCACCAGCGAGACCGCTCCCCGCTACCTACAGGCCGACCCGGACCACCACCTGTACCGCCAGCTGGCCCTCGGTGAGGGAGTCTCCATCCTGCGCGACACCCTGCTGGCCGAGTCCGTGACCCTGGTCGCTAGCTGGGACGGCCTGGAAGCAGCCGCCGAGCGAGCGCTGCGCGGCGAGGTCGAGCCCGGCGCCCCGGATCGCGACCGCCCCCTTCTGATCGTCGGCCCCAGGGAGGCGGTCAGCGAACACCTCGAGGCGATCAAGGCCTGCGTCACCGATCGGATCCGGCCGGTGGACCGTTCCCCCGTCGCCTGGGCCAGCACCACCGGGGGCGGACAACCGCTGATCGCCCTCGCCGCCGAGGATGCCGAAGAGGCTCGCGAGGCGCTGCAGCGTCTGGCGCGCTACGGCCGGCACAGCTACGTCGGCTTCGGTAGCGGCCACGATGCCGAGACCGGGCTCTACAACCCCGCCGACCGCCACGGGCTGCGCCTGCCCCTGGCCGATCAGCTGGACGCCGACTGACCCGCGACGCGAGGCGGTTGCCACAGCAGTCGCACCCCCGGCATGGCCCGGCACGATGGGGCCACGCCGTAGCCCGGCACGGCGATCGGGCGATGACCGGAGAAGACCACCGGAACCCGGCTGCGCTCCCAGGGCGGGACACCCAACCGCTGATACAGGCGCTGCAGCCTGCGCCGGGCATCCGCATCCAGCACTGCGGCACGGAAGACCACCGTCACCCCCTGCGCAAGGAGTTGTCCGTCGATACCCCGCGGGCTCCACCGCGCTGACAACGTGCCCCCGGCCAGGCTCAGCGCCCCCCGGCCAAACCAGGAGCACGGCTCCGGATCGGGATCCGCGCCCAACGACTCGGCGGGCAGCAAGTGGAGCCGCCCCCGGTAGCGGCGGATGCACCCGTCCGGCCAACGCAACTCCGGCTGAGCCCCTTCGCCCGATTCAAGCAGCGCCTGCATGCCGACGGCCAGCCGCCGGCCCGGCGGCGGACGGTGCCCGGAACGAACCAGCCAGTGGCGAAGCACGGCCTGACGCCGATACGGCGCCAGGCGCAGCAGCTCGGCTACCGCCGGGCGCCCGTCGGCGGCACGCGCCGCCGCCAGATCGCTGTCCAGGTAGCCATCCAGCAAGGCCTGATCCGCCTGCAGGGCAGCCACCCCCGCCTGCAGGCGGCCAGCTGCATCCGGCCAGCGCGCCGCCAACGCCGGCAGCACATGCTCGCGCAGATAGACCCGGTCATGGGCAAGATCCCGATTGGCCGGATCCTCGATCCAGTCCGCACCACGGGCCTGCAGGTAGGCCGTCAAAGAGGCACGCGGCACCTCCAGCAGCGGCCGCGCCAACCGACCCCGCCCCAGCGGTCGGGTTGTCGGCATGGCGCACAGCCCGTGCAGCCCCCCCCCGCGCAGTGCCCGGAGCAGGAAGGTCTCGGCTTGATCCTCGGCGTGGTGCGCCAAGACAAGGCACTCGCCGGGGGCCACCAGGGCACTGAAAGCCCGGTAGCGCGCCTCCCGGGCGGCGGCCTCCAGGCCCTGACCGACGGGGGAAGGCACATCCACGCGGCAGCACTCGAGTGCCACCCCCAGGCGCTGGCACACGGCCCGGCAATGCTCCGCCCAGCGGGCCGATCCGGCGTGCAGGCCGTGATCGATATGGACTGCACCCAGCGGCGCTGGCAACTCATCGCGGCCTTCGGCCAGGGCGTGAAGCAGTGCCGTGGAATCCCGCCCGCCGCTGAAGGCGACCCGGTAGCCCGCGGCCGCGGGGGCCAGGGCCAACAACCGCGCCACCAGCGCCCCGGGGTCGAGCACGCAGGTTACCCCTGGGGCTGACCGATCCCCGCAAGCCGCCGGTGCCGGTCGGCCACGAGCTCATCCGGGCTCATCTGCGCGACCCGCCCCCACTCCTCGCGCAGCACCTCGCGCACGCTCTCGGTCATCGCGTCGTAGTCCCGGTGGGCGCCCCCGAGCGGCTCGGGGATCACGCGATCGACGACCCCCAGGTCGTGCAGCCGCTCGGCCGCCATCTGCATGGCCTCGGCCGCATCCGCGGCCCGCTCGGAACTCTTCCACAGGATCGAGGCGCACCCCTCTGGCGAAATCACCGAATACACCGAGTAGCGCAGCATCAGCAGTCGATTGCCAACGCTGATCGCCAGCGCGCCGCCCGACCCGCCTTCACCGATCACGGTGCAGATCACCGGAACGCGCAGCTGTGCCATCTCGGCCAGATTCCGCGCAATGGCCTCACTTTGTCCGCGCTCTTCGGCGCCGACGCCGGGGTAAGCGCCCGGCGTATCGATGAACGTAAAGATCGGCAGACCGAAGCGCTCCGCCATGCGCATCAGCCGAAGCGCCTTGCGATACCCCTCCGGTCGGGGCATGCCGAAATTGCGCCGCACCTTCTCCTTGGTATCCCGCCCCTTCTGCTGCCCGATGACCATCACCGGGCGGCCGTCGAAGCGCGCCAGGCCACCGGCGATGGCGGCATCGTCGGCATAGGCTCGGTCACCGTGAAGCTCTTGGAAATCGGTGAAGATCCGCTCAACGTAGTCGAAGAAGTAGGGGCGCTCGGGATGACGGGCCAGCTGCACGATCTGCCAGGCGCTCAGCGAGGAGAAGATCTTCTCCGTCAGCGAGCGGCTCTTGGCCTCGAGTCGCTGGATCTCCTCGTTAATGTTGACCTCGGAATCCTGGCCGACGTTGCGCAGCTCTTCGATCTTGGCTTCTAGCTCGGCGATCGGCTGCTCGAAATCCAGAAAGTTCTTGGTCATGAGCTCCCCGTTGACCTCTCCGATGGGCGGGCGGATACCACAGGCTAAATGCGTCGTGGGCGTACCTTACCAGAAGCGAAACTCCTGTGGGGACGCCGGCTTGGCCTAACCAAGGCGGCGCCGGTAGACACTGAGCAGCTGCCCCGGCCCGGGTCGCCCTCGGGTGGTGACGATCAGCGTCTCGCGCTCGGCCAGATGGGCACCACACTCGCGCACAAGGGTCTGGTAGACCGCGTGGACCACCCCCGACCCCTCCAGCGCCAGCAGATCGCTTCGCGGGATACGTACCTCGACCCGGCACCCGGCGACGCTGGTCAGCGCCAGCACATACTCCGTCCCCGCCTGCGCGTCCCCTTCCGCTTGGTAGCGCTGGGCGACGCCGTCGGCACCCGCGTCCAACGGGGCGAGCAGCGGATCGGCAAAGGCCGCCGCCATCCGCCGGACCGCTTCCAGCGTCGCCCGTTCCAGGGCATTGTCGCCACTTTCATCGTGCATGCCGCCCCCCGATCCGCATCATCCGACCGATCACCGTCGACGACCGGCCCCAAATGCGGGACAATGCGGGGCCGACAGGCTTGACCGCAACCCCCAAGGCGGAAACGGCAGCATGCGCATCACCACCGTTGTTCACCAGGGCGTCACCCGGGTCGCCATCCACGAACAGGGCGACCGCTGGGCCGTCTCACCCGTCGCGGGTGATCTGGGCGGACACCTGTGCGCCGGCACCTTACCCGAGGCCGGCTACGACTGGCCGCGGGTCACGGCCGAGGCCCTGACGTTCCTGGCTCCGCTGCCGCAGCCACCCCGCAACATCATGTGCCTGGGCCTGAACTACGCCGACCACGCCCGAGAGTCGCAACAGGCCAAGGGTGACGAGCTGGCGCTGCCCGAGGCGCCGGTGGTCTTTACCAAGGCAACGACCACCGTCGCCGGCCCATACGCGGACTTCCTCCTCGACCCAGCCGTCACCCGGGAGTTGGACTGGGAGGTGGAGCTCGGCGTGGTGATCGGCCGGGGTGGCCGGCACATCCCGGAGAGCGAGGCACTACAGCATGTCTTCGGCTATACGGTGATCAACGACCTGTCGGCACGTGACCTGCAATTCCGGCACAAGCAGTTCTTCCTCGGCAAGTCGGTGGACGGCAGCTGCCCGATGGGGCCCTGGATCACCACCGCCGACGCGGTACCCGATCCCCACGGCCTTGCCCTCTCCTGTCAGGTCAACGGCACCACCCAGCAACAGTCGCATACCGGCGAGATGGTCTTCTCCATCCCCGCGGTCATCGCCACGCTCTCGCGGGTCATGACCCTGGTTCCCGGGGATATCATCGCCACCGGCACGCCGGCCGGCGTCGGTTTTGCCCGCACCCCGCCCCGCTTCCTGCAGGCCGGGGACATCGTCACCTGTGATGTCGAGGGGCTCGGCACCCTGCGCAACCGCATCGTGGCACCGGACCCGTGAGCTAACCCCTGTGAAAGACGACGTGGTTCCCCCAACCACTCCGGCCCCGGCGCTCTCGAGCAGCCTGACGCAGACCCTCTTCCTGCACAGCGAAGACGGGATGCTGATCCTGCGCGATGGGCACTTCATCGCCTGCAACCCGGCGGCTGCCCGCATGCTGGGCTGGGAGGATCCGCAGCAGCTGATCGGCCTGCGCCCGGAGGCCATCTCCTCGCAACTCCAGCCGGACGGATCCTCGGCGGCGGAGCGGGCACAAAACCTGCTCGAGACCGCACTCATCGAGGGCGCGCAACGTTTTGAGTGGGTGCACGTCACCCCGCAGGGCGAACACCTTTGGCTGGAGGTGGTGCTCACCCCGCTGCACCTGGAGGACGAGACCCTCTGCTGCGCCACGCTGCGCGACATCTCTGGGCGCAAGGAGATGGAACGACGCCTGCAGCTGTCGGCCAAGGTCTTCACCGCCACGCGGGACGGGATCCTGATCACCGACGCCGAGAGCCGCATCCTCCAGGTCAACGACGCCTTCGCGCGAATGACCGGCTACACCGAGGACGAGCTCATCGGGCTGACGCCGCGGATCCTGCAGTCGGGCCACCACAACGACGACTTCTACCGGGCCATGTGGGAGTCGATCCAACGGGAGGGTAGCTGGTCCGGCGAACTCTGGGACCGCTCCAAGTACGGCACCCTGCAGCCGAAGTGGGTGACCATCAGCCGTGTCACCGGGGCCTACGGCGAAGTCGTCAACTACATTGCCGTCTTTAGCGACCTGACCGAGCTCAAACGTTCCCAGGAGCGGCTGCAGTTCCAGGCCTACCACGATGCGCTCACCGGCCTCGCCAATCGCCTGCTGTTCAAGGACCGCATGGCCCGCGCCCTGGAGCGCTCGCGACAGTCCGGTGAACAGCTAGCCGTGCTGTTCATCGACCTCGACCACTTCAAGGACGTCAACGACAGCCTCGGTCATACCGCCGGCGATCGCGTCCTCCGCCAGGTGGCTCACCGCCTCCAGGCGCGCCTCGGCGCCGATGACACCCTGGCGCGACTGGGTGGCGACGAGTTCAGCATCTGCCTGGCCGAGATCCGCGACCACCGGGACGCCCTCGCCTGCGCTGAGACCGTCCACCAGGAACTGGAGCGACCGTTCCAGTACAGCCGCCGCTGGTTCCAGTGCCGGTGTAGCATCGGCATCAGCATGTATCCGGACAACGGCGAGACCGTCGAGGCGCTGGTCCGCAACGCCGACTCGGCGCTGCACAAGGCGAAGGCCGACGGACGCAACACCACGTGCTTCTACGCCGAGGAGCTGACTGAACATGCCCAGCGCCGGCTGGATCTCGCCCAGGAGATGCGTCAGGGCCTGCAGCGCGGTGAACTGGTCCCCTATTTCCAGCACCAGGTCGAGCTGCAGACCGGTCAGATCGTGGGCATCGAAGCCCTGGTCCGCTGGCACCACCCGGACCGGGGGCTACTGGCCCCGGGCGCCTTCATCTCGGTCGCCGAGGAGGTCGGAACCATGGCGGCGCTGGGGGAGGACATCCTCCACCAGGCCTGTCAGCAAGGGCGCACCTGGCTGGACCAGGGACGCGAGTTCGGGCGCATCGCCGTCAACCTGTCCGGGGCCCAGTTCCACAACGGCAACATCGAAAAGACGGTCCTGCGTACGCTGGAGCAGACCGGCCTGCCGACACGGCACCTGGAGCTGGAGATCACCGAGTCGACCATCATGGATCTCAGCCCCCGCACCCTGGAGCGGCTGGCCGCCCTGCGCCGGGCCGGAGTGTCGCTGAGCATCGACGACTTCGGCACCGGCTACTCGTCCCTGCTCTACCTCAAGCGCCTGCCCATCAACCGGGTCAAGATCGACCGCGGCTTCATCTGGGACATGGAGACCACGCCGGAATCCCGCTCCATCGTGGAGACCATCCTGCAGCTCGCCCATGTCCTCGGGCTTGAGGTGGTGGCCGAGGGGGTCGAGACCCTGCAGCAGCGCGACCAGCTCATCGATGCCGGGTGCCGCGTCGGCCAGGGATTCCTCTGGGCACGGCCGGAGCCCCACCCGCAGCTACGCTGCTGTCGCCCCCAGGCGCCCAACGACCCGCCCTGAGTTCACCACCACCTGAGTTCACCACCACAGGGCGACAACCGCGCCCACACCGAGCAGCCCCGCGACACCGGCGCCGCCGTAGCAGACCCACCAGGTACCGCGCCCTGCCGGAATCCCGAGATCGCGCAGGGTATGGTAGATGCGGTGAGCGGCGTGGCAGAGCACCAGCCCCAGCGCGAGGGCCACTGGCACCCCCACCACCGGCCGGGCGAACAGCTCGCGGGACGCGTGGTAATCCAGTACCTCGATGCCATGCTCTGCAGCCACGGGCATCACGACGCCGGTCAGCAGGATCAGCGCCGGGGCGAGCAGCGCGGCGAGCAGGCCCCCGGCACCGAAGAGCAGCCACAGCGGCGGTTCGTGCGAACGCCTCATCGGACGCCTCCCAGGAGATAGAGCCACACCCCGCCCGAGAGGGCCACCGAGACCACCCAGGCACCCCGCACGACCGCCCGGTCGGTGGGCCGACGGCCCCGCCAGCGCAGGACCGGCAGCGTCAGGGGCAGCAACCGGAACCAGGTGACAGCGTGGTAGGCGGCGGCCAACAGAGCGGCCAGGTGGAGGCCGAACAACCAGGGGCTGCCGTGCAGGTCCCGCCACCCTTGGTAGGCGGCTTCCCCAGCAGCAAGGGCCAACAGTCCGGCAAGCAGCCAGAGCGCATAAAGGCCCAGCAGGACGCTGCTGCCTTCGCGCAACAGGTAGCGGCGGTAGGCCGGATGCCGCTCCCACCAACCGCGCATGGTCGGACGGTAGACGCGCGCTCGGCTCATTCCGATCCCTCCTGTCGACGACGACCGGGCCGCAGCCAGTCGAGCAAGTACCGCGCGCTGCTGCCGGGCTTGTTCTGATTGATGGCCCGCGCGGGATCGACCCCCTTGGGGCAGACCTCGGAGCAGTGGCCGACCAGCGTGCAGCTCCAGACCCCCTGTTCGGCATCAACCACCGCGTGCCGCAACTCGCTACCTGCGTCACGGCTGTCCAGGTTGTAGCGCTGGAGTAGCGCCAGGGCCCCGGGGCCGACAAAGTCCGGATGCCAACCGTACTGCGGGCAGGCGGCATAGCAGAGCAGGCAGTTGATGCACTGGGCGTACGCGTAGTAATCCGTCATCTGCTCCGGCGTCTGCCGATAGGTCCCCTCGGCCGCCGTCCGTTCCCCGGCCGGGATCAGGTAGGCGTGCACCGTCTCGAGCTTCTCGAGGAAGTCGCTCTGATCGATGACCAGATCCCGCTGCACGGGGAAGTGGTCCAGTGCCGACACCCACACCGGCCCCGGCGCGTAGTCGCGGAGGAAGACATGGCAGGCCAGCTCGGGTTCGCCGTCGATCATGCAGCCACAGCTACCGCAGATCGCCATGCGACAGGACCAGCGGAAGGTCAGGCTGCCATCGAGGTGATCCTTGATGTACTGCAGCCCCTCGAGCACGGACATATCCGGCGTGTACGGCACGGCATAGCGCTGCCAGCGCGGTTCGGCGTCCTGTTCCGGGTGGAAACGCTGCACCGCCAGAGTGATCCGCTGCGATTCGCTCATGCCTGCGCCTCCCCTTCAGCGCCGTAGGCCCGCCGCCGCGGCGCAGAGCGGGTAACGGTCACCGGCGCATGGTCGATCACGGGGCCCGTCCCGTCACCGGGGTAGGCCAGGGTATGAACCAGATAGCGCTCGTCATCACGCTCGCTATAGGCGTCATCGCGCACGTGGGCGCCGCGGGACTCCTTGCGTGCCCGCGCCGACCAGGCCATCGCCTCAGCCACCTGCAGGCTGGCCCCGAACTCCATCGCAGTCAGCCACTCGGTGTTATATGTCCGGCTGCGGTCGTCGAGGCGGATGCCGCGTCGCAGGCGCTCGCGCAGCGCCGCCAGCGTCGTGCACGCCTGCTCCAGGCCGGCCTCGTTGCGAAAGATCCCCACCCCCTGTTCCATGGCCCGATTGAGATCCGCACGCAGCGTAGCGAGCCGCTCGCCCCTGTCGTTGCGCAGCAGTTCAAGCCGCGGCGCCAGGGCCTCGGTAGCGAGCTGCTCCACCACGCGCTGCGGCCGCCGCGGTGCCTCGCGGGCGTACTCGGCGGCCGCCTCTCCTGCCGCCCGGCCGAAGACAAGGAGTTCCGCGAGCGAGTTGGAACCGAGCCGGTTGGCTCCGTGAATCCCGGTGCTGGCGCACTCCCCGGCAGCAAACAGCCCCGACAGGGGGGCGGCCCCCCGGACGTCGGTGGGAATCCCCCCCATGGTGTAGTGGACCGCCGGACGGACGGGGATCGGCTCCCGAACCGGATCCACTCCGGCGTAGCGGCGAGCCACCTCGGTGATCATGGGCAGCCGCTCTAGGATGCGGTCCTCGCCCAGGTGGCGTAGATCCAGCTGGACCGCCGTGCCCTGCGGCGTGGGCACGGTCCGGCCCGCCTGGTCCTCGTACCAGAAAGCCTGGGAGAGCCGATCCCGCGGCCCCAGCTCCATGGCTTTCGGACGCGGCCACGGTTCGGTGGGCCCGAGACCGTAGTCCTGCAGATAGCGACGATCATCCCGGTTGGTCAGGACGCCGCCCTCGCCCCGGCACCCTTCCGTGATCAGGATGCCACTGCCGGGCAGCGTGGTGGGGTGCCACTGAACGAACTCCATGTCGCGCAGGGGCACCCCCTGGGCGTGCGCCATGGCCATGCCCTCGCCGGTCACGATGCCGGCGTTGGTGTTCTGCCCGTAGACCCGCCCGGCCCCGCCGGTGGCCAGCACCACCGCCGGTGCGCCGAAGCGCACCGGCTTGCCGCTGGCGATCTCCAAGGCCAGTACGCCACAGACCACCCCGTCGTCGACCAGCAGATCTGAGCAGAAGTATTCGTCGTAGCGCTGAATCCCCGGATAGCGCAGGGAGGTCTGGAACAGCGTATGCAACATGTGGAAGCCGGTCTTGTCGGCGGCGTACCAGCTGCGCTGGGTCGTCATGCCCCCGAAAAACCGGACATGTACCTGGCCGTCCGCCTGTCGGCTCCACGGGCAACCCCACTGTTCGAGACGGACCATCTCGCCAGTGCACTCGGCGACAAAGCGTTCAACCACGTCCTGGTCGCACAGCCAATCCCCCCCGGAGACGGTGTCGTTGAAGTGCCCGTCCAGGCTGTCATCCGCCCGGGCCACACCGGCAGCGCCCCCCTCCGCAGCGACGGTGTGGCTGCGCATGGGCACCACCTTGGAGATCAGCGCGATCCGCAACCCAGGGTCGCGCTCGGCCGCCGCGATGGCGGCCCGCAACCCGGCCCCGCCGCCACCAACAACAACCAAGTCGCACTCAATGTCTTCGATCGCCTGCAATGCGCCTCCCGGGATCCAGGGCCACGACGGAGGTCCAACCGTCGCGGACGCGGGTGTCACTCCAGATCCAGTGCCGCCATCTGTACCTTGCCGAGCATGGTATCCGCCTGCCGTCGTTCAGCATCGGCCTCCTCAGTGCCCAGCTCCTCGGCCAGTTCCGTGAAGAGTTCGGCGAGCTGCTCAAAGTGAGGCAGGGCCGCCTCGGCGCCCTCGGCGGCGAGCACCGCCATGGCCAGGCGCTCCTGAGCGATCCCGAGAGCCCGGCGCGCCTGCGGTGTGTCCTGCTGCTCGACCAGCGCCCCGCGCACCTCGAGGGCGTGGCGGTAGGTCTCCACCGTCTCGGCCAACCCCTCCACGGCCTCCTGGACCGCACCGCAGCGCTCCAGCGCCAGCGCCCAATCCTGGTAGGCATCCGCGCTCTGCCGCTCGCGGACGATGTCCTCGCGCAGTTCGATCACCTGCCGGTAGTAGGGTAGTGCCACCTCGGCCCCCTCCTCGACCAGCACCCCCTGGCCGTAGCGACCCAGCGCAACGCTCCAGTCCCGAAGCGACTGCGCCGTGGCGTGTTCGGTGGCCAGGGCCTCGGCGAGTTCACACCAAGCCTCGTAGCAGGGCAGTGCGGCACTCGCCCCCTCGGCCTCGAAGAGCGCATCGCCCAGGCGCTCCAGGGTGATCCCCCAGTCGCGGCGCGCGGCATCTCCCCCTTCACCGGCGCTGATCGCTGCATCCAGATAGTCGAGTGCCTCCTGGTAGATCGGGATAGCCGCCTCGGGACCCTCGTCGTCGTAGACGGCATCGCCCTGATCGGCGCGTTCCAGGCCGACAGCAAGCAACTCGGCTGGATCGCCCTCCGTCTCGAGGCCGGCGTGCGGCTGCACATCTAGCTCGACCCCCTCCTCCTCGGGCACCCCGCCCTCGGGAGCCGGGTCGACGATCACCTCGCCGTCCGCCGATGGGGCCACCTCGGCCGGCTCTTCCGCCGGCTCGGGTTCGGCCCGCTCGGGCGCCCCCTCCCCAGCCTCCGCAGCCGTGTCCGCGGGGCGCTCCAAGACGCGCTTGCCGGCCAGCCGGTGCGCTTGGCTACTCGCCGGCCTGCTCCGGGGACCGGCCTTCGCCGTCTTCGAGCGCTTCCCGGACCCCGCCGCGGACGCAGCAGCGCCAGGGCTCTTGCCCTGCTGCCTGCCTCCCGGGCCAGCGCTGCGCCGATCTGCAGCCCCGGTGCGCCGCTCGCTGGTCTCCTGCCGGTCCTCCTGGTACCAGCGGCGGATCGTCTTGGCCGCCGGCTCGTAGGTCCGTGCCAACTCTTGCGGGGTGTGCCCCGCCTCGACCAGTTCGACCAGCTTGCGCCGGAACTCCGGCGAATATTTCGGGCGACCCTCAGCCATGCAGTGCTTTCCTCCGGATCATGCGGATACGGCGAGTCCGTCGACGCGGTTACTCCAGCCCGTTTTCCCGGACGGGTCAAGAACCCTAAGATGATAACGCCGGCACCGCCACGGACCCGACACCCCTGGAGAACGGAAACCCATGCAAGCGCTGCTCTTTGACGTCGATGGCACCCTGGCCGACACCGAAGGCGCGGGCCACCTGCCCGCCTTCAACGCCGCCTTCGAGGCATTCGGCCTTCCCCACCGCTGGGATGAAACCACCTATCGACGCCTCCTGAACGCGGTCCCCGGCGGCCGGGAACGACTGCACGACACCCTGACCCGGGAACCGCCCCCGCCCGGGCACGGCGATATCAATACGCTCGCGCGGCGACTGCACGAGGCCAAGAACCGCCTCTACGCCGAGCGCCTCAGCACCGGCTCCATCCCGCCCCGGCCGGGGATCGAGCGAATCCTTGCCGAAGCGCGAGAGCGGCAGGTGCGCCTGGCCGTGGTCACGACCAGCGCCCGCGCCAACGTCGAGGCCCTGTTCAACGGCGTGCTACCCGCCGAGTTGCAACCGGCCTTCGAGGTCTGCATCTGTGGCGACGACGTCAACGCCAAGAAACCCGACCCCGAGGCCTACCTGCAGGCCCTGCGATCACTGCGGCTCGCGGCCGAGGACTGCCTCGCCGTGGAGGATTCGGTTAACGGGCTGCGCGCCGCCCGCGCGGCCGGGATCCCGACGCTGATCACCCGCAACCGCTGGACCCGGGACGACGCATTCCCGGGTGCCGCAGCGGTCATTGATGACCTGGACCACGGACCCGACGGCACCGCCGTGGGGATCGATGACCTGATCGCCATTCACCGCGAGAGCCGCTAGCGGGGGTACTCGACCCCCACACGGTCATCGACCACCGACTCAAGCCGCTTGATCAGGTCATCGCTGGGCGTCACCGTCCAGTTGCGGCCTAGGACGACGCGCCCCCGGCCCCTTGGGTGGCGGTAATCGACATGGACCGGACTCTCCCCGGCGTAGCTGCTGAGGACCTGGCGCAGCTCGGGCACCAGACCGTTAGCGGCACGAGCCGCGGTTACCGGAATCACCAACCGACCGGCTGCCCGCTCGCGGGCCCGGGCGATGTCCAGCACCTCTTCGCCGGTGATCCGGTACCCGCCACTGAAGTCGTCGTAGTCGAGACTGCCGCGCACCACCAGCAGCGCATCCTTCTCCACGGCATGCCGGTATTTGCCGAACGCCTCGGGGAATAGCACCACTTCGATCCGGCCCGTGCGGTCATCCAGGGTCAGGGTGGCCAGGCGGCCGCCAGTGGAGGTGCTGCGCACCCGCAGCGCGACCACCAGCCCAGCCGCGGTAACCGTCCGGCCTCGGCCCCCATTGCCGTCTCCGCCATTGCCGCCGGCGCCACTGGACAGCCGCTGCAGGCGATCCGTAGCCAGATACGGAAGCTCATGCTCGTAACGGTCGATCGGGTGCCCCGTCAGGAATAGACCCAGTGTGGCCTTCTCCGCGGCCAGGCGTTCTTCCTCCGGCCATTCGGGCTGCTCGGCAACCTCTTCGCCCTCGCCACGGGGGGCGATCACCGCCTCTGCAGGGCCACCGAACAGATCGGTCTGCCCGGCGGCCTGGTCGCGCGTCGCCTGCTCGGCAGCCGCCAGCGCCGCCGGGATCTGTGCCATCCCCGTGGCACGGTTGGGGATCAGGCGATCCAGGCTCCCCGAACGACACAGGGCCTCCAGCACGCGACGATTGGCGCGGCCGGTGTCGACCCGGCGGCACAGGTCGAAGATATCCCGGAACGCCCCGTTGGTATCGCGCTCGCTCAGCACCGCATCGAGCGCCGACTCCCCCACCCCCTTGATGGCACCCAGACCGTAGACGATGGTCCGCTCGTCCACCGCCCGGAAGGGCTTGTCACTGCGGTTGACGTCCGGCGGCAGCACCTCCAGCCCCATGGCCCGGGCCTCATCCAGGAAGATCACCACCTTGTCGGTGTTGTCCATGTCCGAGGAGAGCACCGAGGCCATGAACGGCGCCGGGTAGTGACACTTGAGCCAGGCCGTCTGGTAGGAGAGCAGCGCGTAGGCCGCCGAGTGCGACTTGTTGAAGCCGTAGCCGGCGAACTTCTCCATAAGGTCGAAGATGCCGGTGGCATGGTCCTCGGACAGACCCCGGGCCTTGGCCCCTTCCAGGAACTTGGCCCGCTGCTTGGCCATCTCCTCGGGCTTCTTCTTGCCCATGGCGCGGCGCAGCAGATCCGCCTCGCCAAGGCTGTAGCCAGCCAGGACCTGCGCGATGCGCTGCACCTGCTCCTGGTAGAGGATCACCCCGTAAGTAGGCTGGAGGACCGGCACCAGGTCCGGATGGTGCAGCTCGCGGGTTGGGTAACCGGCGACCGCCGAACGGCCATGCTTGCGCTCGACGAAGTCGTCGACCATGCCCGACTGAAGCGGCCCGGGCCGAAACAGCGCCACCAGTGCCACGATATCCTCGAAGCTATCGGGCTGAAGGCGCTTGATCAGCTCCTTCATCCCGCGGGATTCCAGCTGGAAGACCGCGGTGGTGGCACAGCGCTTGAGCAGCTCGAAGGTGGCGCCGTCATCCAGAGCGATGGCATCGATATCCAGCGCCGGGTCTCCCCGCTGCTCGAGGATGCGGTTCACCGCCTGGACGGTCCAGTCGATGATGGTCAGCGTGCGCAGACCCAGAAAGTCGAACTTGACCAGACCCACCGCCTCGACGTCGTCCTTGTCGAAGTGGGTGGCCACCTTCCAAGCCTCGGCGTCGTCGCGCTCCTCCGGGTCGCGGTAGAGCGGCGAGAAATCGGTCAGGTCCGTGGGCGCGATGACGACGCCTCCGGCGTGCTTGCCGACGTTGCGCGCCATCCCCTCCAGGCTGCGCGCGGTGTCGATCAACTCGCGGATGTTTTCGTCGTTGTCGTACTCGGCGCGCAGGTCCTCTTCCTGCTCCAGGGCCCTGTCCAGGGTCATGCCGATCTCGAAAGGGATCAGCTTGGCGATCCGGTCCATGTAGCCGAAGGCGTGACCGTAGACCCGGCCCACGTCGCGCACCACGGCCCGGGCCGCCATGGTGCCGTGGGTGGCGATCTGCGAGACCTTCTCGGCGCCGTAGCGGTCCGAGACGTACTCGATGACCTCGTCGCGGCGTTCCATACAGAAGTCCACGTCGAAGTCGGGCATGGAGACCCGCTCCGGGTTGAGGAAGCGCTCGAAGAGCAGGTCATAGCGCAGGGGGTCGAGGTTGGTGATGCCCAGGGCATAGGCGACCAGCGATCCCGCACCGGAGCCGCGCCCGGGGCCGACCGGGATGTCGTTCTCCCGCGCCCAGCGGATGAAGTCGGCGACGATGAGGAAGTAGCCGGGGAACCCCATCTGCTCGATGACGGCCAGCTCGTGCTCGAGGCGCTGCCGGTAGGTCGCCTCGACCTCGCCGGTATCCTCGTCCTCAGTCAGGCCGCGTTGTTCGAGCCGCTGCGCCAGGCCGCGCTCGGACTCGGCGCGCAGGAACGAGGCCACCGTATGGCCCTCGGGCACCGGAAAGTCCGGGAGATAGTTGGTGTCGAGTTCCAGATCCACGCTGCACCGCTCGGCGATACGCAGGGTGGTCTCGAGCGCCTCGGGCAGATCGGAGAAGCGCTCGGCCATGTCCGCGGCGTCGGCAAAGTACTGCTGCTCCGTGTAGTGGCGTGGCCGGTTGGGGTCGTCCAGGGTACGCCCCTGATGGATGCAGACACGGACCTCATGGGCGTCGTAATCCGCCGGGCGCATGAAGCGCACGTCATTGGTGGCCACCACCGGCACGTCCTCGTCGGCGGCCAGCGCCACCGCGGCATGCAGGTGGCGCTCGTCGCCCGGCCGGCCCAGACGGTGGAGCTCCAGATAGAAGCCGTCCTCGCCGAAGGTCTGCCGGTGCTGCTCGAGGTAGCGCCGCGCGGTGGCCTCATCACCACGCAGCAGGGCCTGACCGATATCCCCCTGGGCCCCGCCGGAGAGGGCCAGCAGCCCGCCGGCATCCGCTTGCAACCACTCCCGCCGGATGACCGGGATATCGCCGCAGGCACCCTCGCGATAAGCGCGGCTGAGCAGCCGCGACAGCGCACGGTAGCCGCCGCGATCCCGGCAGAGCAACGTCATCCGGGCGTAGCCGAGTTCCAAGGTATCGTCCGCCAGCCACACGTCGGCTCCGATGATCGGCTTGACTCCGGCGGCTAGCGCGGCCCGGTAGAACTTGACCATGCCGAACAGGTTGGACTGATCGGTGATGGCCACCGCCGGCATGCCGGCGTCCCGCGCCGCGGACACCGCCTCCTGAATGCGGACGATGCCGTCGACCAGCGAGAACTCGCTGTGCAGACGCAGATGGACGAAGGACGGTGGGGCTTCACTCATGGTCGCGTCAGGATATCAGGGTCGCGGTGGTCAACGGGTCAGCCAAGCGCGTGCGGTGCGCGCCTCAGCCGCCGAGCATCCTGCGCACCGGGGCAAAGCTGCGCCGGTGCGCGGCGCACGGGCCGAGGCGCTCGAGGGCGTGGCGGTGCTCGGCGGTCCCGTAGCCCTTGTGCCGGGCAAAACCGTATCCCGGGTAGGTCTCCTCGAGCACCACCATCTCGGCATCACGTAGCGTCTTGGCCAGGATGGATGCCGCCGAGATGCTCGGCTCCAGGGCATCGCCACCGACCAAGGCCCGCGCTGGAGCGGGCAAATCCTCCGGCATCTCGCGCCCGTCCACCAGGATTTCGGCGATCCGCGCGGTGCTGGCCACCGACGCCACCGCACGGGACATGGCCAGGAAGGTGGCACGACGGATGTTCAGTGCATCGATCTCGGCGACCTCTGCCCGCCCGATTCCCCAGGCCACGGCCTCGCTGCGGATCAGCCCAGCGGCCTGCTCGCGGCGCCGCGCCGACAGCCGCTTGGAGTCGGTGACACCGGCGATGGGCTCGCGCAGGATGACCGCGGCGGCCACCACCGGCCCGGCCCACGGCCCACGGCCAGCCTCGTCGACACCCACCTGCCACGCGCCGCCGTCGCCGCTCACCGCAGGACCTCCAGAACGGCCTCTGCCGCCCGGGCATCGGCCCCGCGGGCCAGTGAGGCGTGGAGCTCCCGGAAGCGGCGGACCAGCTGTAGCCGGGCCGGGGCCTCATCGAGCCAGTATGCGGCCGCCTCGGCCAGGACCTGCGGCGTGACGTCGCCCTGGAAGTACTCCGGGACCAGGGGCTCGCCGGCAAGCAGATTCGGCTGCGATACCCAAGGGACATGGATCAACCGGCGGATGATCTGATAGCTCAGCGGCGACAGGCGGTACGCCACGACCATCGGACGCTTGGCCAGCATGACCTCCAGGGTTGCCGTGCCCGAGGCGGTCAGGGCCACATCCGCCGCAGTCGCCGCGGTCGCCGTGTCGCCGTCCAGCAGCCGCGTGCGCAGGCGGACCTGGTGCCGATCCACGGCCGCCTCGATCCGCTCGCGCAGCCGCGGTGCGGCCACCGGTATGACAAAGTCCGGCGCATCCGGCCGCTCCGCCAGAAGCGCTGCCGCCCCGAGGAAGGGCTCGAGCAGGCGGTCGATCTCGCTGCCACGGCTACCGGGCAGCAGGGCGACCACCGTGGCGTCCGTATCCAGCCCCAGCCTCCGGCGCGCCGCAACGGTATCCGGCTGCAGCGGGAATCGATCAGCAGCCGGATGACCGACGCAGACCGCGTCGACGCCACTGTCGGCGTAGAACTGCTCCTCGAAGGGATAGAGGGTCAGCATCCGGTCCACCGAGCGCCGGATGCCCCGCACGCGCCCACGACGCCAGGCCCAGATCGTGGGGCTGACGTAGTGGAGCGTGGGGATCCCGGCCGCACGCAGGCGCCGGGCCAGACCGAGGTTGAAATCGGGCAGATCGACGCCGATGAAGCAATCCGGCGGATCCTCCCGCCAGCGCCGGGCCAGATCAGCGCGCAGGCGAAGAAGCCCCGGCAGATGCCGCACGATCTCGGTCAGCCCCATCAGCGAGAGCCGCTCCATGGGTACCAGCGACTCAAGCCCCTGGGCTGCCATGGCCGGCCCACCAACCCCCTCGAAACGCACACCGGGGCACCGGCCCCGAAGCTCGCTCATCAGGCCGGCGCCGAGGACGTCACCGGAGAGTTCACCGGCGAGAATCGCCACCCTGGGACTGGCCATTGGCGGACCCCCCTGCGCCGGCCGACGGCAGTCTAGCGCAACAGACCGCGCTGGCTGCTGTCGATGAAATCGACCATGCCCTGCACGTCCGCGGAGTGGCCGAGCTGCTGGCACAGCGCCTCGCGCGCATCGTCGAGACGCAGCCCCTGTCGGTAGATCATGCGGTAGGCGCGCTTGATATCCCGGATGCGCTCCCGCGAGAACCCGTGCCGGCGCAGCCCCACCGAGTTGATCCCGTGCGGCACCGCCATCTGTCCGGAGACTGTGACGAACGGCGGTACATCCCGATTGATCCCGCTGCCGAAACCGCAAAAGGCGTAAGGACCGATGCGGCAGAACTGGTGTATTAGCGCGAAGCCGCCCAAGGTGGCGTGATCACCGACATCCACATGCCCGGCCAGCGACGCGGAGTTGGCGAACAGCAGATGGTCGCCCAGCCGGCAGTCGTGGGCAATATGGCAGTACGCCATCAGCCAGTTGTGATCGCCGATGCGAGTCTCGCCCCGCCCCTGCGCGGTGCCGCGGTGGCAGGTGACGAACTCGCGGATGGTATTGCCGTCGCCGATCACCAGTTCCGTGGGCTCGCCCTGATAGCCCTTGTGCTGCGGGGCCTCCCCCAGGGCGGCAAACTGGTAGATGCGGTTATCCCGGCCGATGCGGGTCGGCCCCTGGATGACCGCGTGCGGGCCAATCCAGGTCCCCTCGTCGATCTCCACATCCGGCCCGATCACGCTGAAAGGCCCCACCTCGACGTCCTCGCCGAGGCGGGCCTTGGGGTCGACCAGGGCGTTCGGATGGACTCGACTCAAACCGTACGCACCGTGCAGCGGATCTCACACTCGGCCGCCAACTCGCCATCGACACTTCCGCGTGCCTGGAAGATCCAAATCCCCCGAGCCACACGACGCACCGAGACATCGTGTCGAAGCTGATCACCGGGCTGAACCGGCCGCTTGAAGCGCGCCTTGTCGATCCCCACCAAGTAGAGGACGTCGTTGTCCGTGAGGGTGTCCTGAACACTCTTGAACGCGAGCATGCCACAAGCCTGGGCCAGCGACTCGAGGATGAGCACCCCCGGCATTACGGGCTTTTGCGGGAAATGGCCGACGAAGAACGGCTCATTGATGGTGACATTCTTGATGCTGGCCAGATGCTCGTGGGGCTGGAACTCTAGCACCCGGTCGATGAGCAGCATCGGATACCGGTGCGGCAGCAGGTTCATGATGCCTTCGATATCCGTTGCCCCCTGCGCGTCACTCTCGCTCACGCTCACTCCTCCGTCGTCTGATCCGGTTACTCCCGGCGCCGTGCGCCTCGTGCCATCCGCAGGCCGCGGACGACCCCATAAGCGGCAGAGCCTATCACACCGGGCGCTCGGATGAACTCGGCCACCCCCCCGGGAGATCACGGATCGACCGGGCGTCCGGGACGGTCCGGGGGCTGCCGCCTTCTGCATCCGGCCCTGCCCGCTTCGCGACAGCCCTAGAATTCCGTCCCGAGCGAGAACTGGAAGGTCTCGGTCTCGTCGTCCCGCGACTCATTTAACGGTTCGGCAAGACTGAATGTCAACGGACCCACCGGCGACATCCAGATCAGGGAGATACCCGCCGCAGCCCGGAGTTCGCCGAGATCCACGCGGTCCAGTCCCTCCGGGATCACGTCCTCAAAGCCGTACTCGTCTTGGCGGGTATTGAAGACCTGCCCGGCGTCGACGAAAGCGGCCATGCGCACCGACTGCGACTCCGGCGTGGGTGGGAAGATCACCTGCGCCTTGGTCAGCGCCCGCGCGTTGCCGCCGATCGGATCACCCCCCTCCTCGCGCGGCCCGAGGTAGTTGCCGCGGTAACCGCGGACGGTCCGCACACCGCCGGCGTAGTAGTTCTCGAAGAACGGC
>Ga0207421_10002983_pt1 | contig 20578 bp, 15 predicted proteins | sample SodLakKL_010_SED_4_FD_187542 | JGI IMG/M metagenome (GOLD analysis project Ga0207421, IMG submission 187542) | Alkaline sediment microbial communities from Lake Tanatar, Kulunda Steppe, Russia - 8KL_010_SED (SPAdes) (version 2) | ecosystem: Environmental > Aquatic > Non-marine Saline and... | reverse complement strand
GCTAATATAACTGGAGGAAGCACACCAAGGATAATTCCTGATGCAAGCATTCTGTATTCTATGGCAAACTGACCTAAAAACATCGATAAGACAACCGGCATGGTTCTGGCAGCCATACTTGATGTAAAGAGTAGGGCATATAAAAATTCACCCCAGGCAAAGAGGAACGAAATTAACATTACAGAAATAATCCCTGGTCGAGCCATCGGCAATAATACTCGCCAGAATGCTCCAAACCTTGTACAGCCATCAACCCTGGCTGCGCTTTCCATGTCGCTGTCTATCATATCAAAATAGTTATTCATAATTAAAGTTACCCAGGCCATACAGAATGATGTATTCATGATAATAAGCGGTAAATAAGTATCGAGAATCCCGAACTGCCTGAAAATTGTAAACATTGGAACTGCAAGGGTTATCTGGGCAAGTAAGCGACTGCCTAAAATAGCCACATAAGATGCCTTCTTCCCTGGAAATTTAAGTCTGGATAAGGCATAAGCTCCAAGAGTACCTAAAATTAATGCTAAAAATGTTGAAACACTGGCTACTACTATACTATTCCATAAAGAACGCCTGAACATTAAAGCCGCTCTTGCGCCCTGGCCAGTAACTTCAGTTATCCCTAAAACCTGGGCAAAACCAATAAATGATACATCTCTAGGAATCATAGATGGAATAGCCTGTCCTGCTATATGCCTCTGAGGAGTTACACTCATTATTCCAATCCAATAAAAAGGCAATAATATAGCAACAATAACAAATAATATGACTAATCGATGAAGTATTTTAAATGGTATTGATAATTCAGTACTCTTCATTTGAATTCACCTCTATTTAGAAATCTAATCTTTATTTCAATCATTATTCTTTATCCCTTAAAACTTTAATATATCCTACAGTAACTATTGCTGTTAATATAAATAATATAAAGGCTACTGCTGAACCTCTTCCATGCCTCAGGAATTGGAAGCTTTCCTGGTATGTATAATATGAAAGAACTCTGGTAGCATCACCAGGTCCACCTCTAGTTAAGATAAAGATTAAGTCAAATGCATGAAAGATAAAAATTGTCCTCATAATTAAAGCAACCATGATAACTGGTTTCATTATAGGCAATGTCAAATAGAAGAACTGCTGAACTCTGTTTGCACCATCTACTAAAGCAGCTTCATAAAAAGATCTAGGTATTGCCTGAAGCCCTGCTAAAAATATCATTACAAATATTGGTGTAAACTTCCAGGAATCAACCATAATAACCATAAAAATAGCTGTTCCTCTACTCAAAAACCAATTAACTTCACCAGTCGCCAGACCTAAAAGTCTTAAAGTAGCATTAAAATAGCCATCAGTTGATGATAAAAATCTAGTCCACATAACACCTACTAAAGCTGTTGGGATAGCCCAGGGAATTAAAATTAAGGATCTAACAACATTCTTCCCGGTAAAATCTACATTTAATGCCAGGGCAATAATCATTGCTGCTACCATCTGAAATATAATGGCACCAAAGCCAAATAATAATGTTGCAATAAGTGCTGATTGTAAATTGCCACTCTCTATAATTGTTCTATAGTTTTGCAGGCCTATAAACCCCTGATTCATAATACCTCTTATATCCTGAGTACTAAGATATAAAACATAAATAATTGGTATTACTGCAGTAAGTAAAATTATAAGCATTGTTGGGGTTATCATAAATAGGCCTAACTTTTTCTCACTAATTTCTTTACCTTTTGTCTTGCCCTTCACGTATTATCCCTCCTGCTAAATTGAAAATTAAGCCTCCCATCCCTTATAAAAGAGATAAGAGGCTTATAATTTAAGCTAAGTTTGCTATATTTATTACTTTTTTTATTTAATTATTACATACCCTGGCTATCTAACATCTGCTGTGCTTCTTCCTGAGCTTCGTTTAGAGCTTCTTCGATATCCTGTTGACCTAAAAGCGCTCTATGCATTGCAGGTGTAAAGATATTGTCTCTAAACTCTGAATACCAGGATAAATTATCACTAGGACGTAGACCGCCATATTCTAAGTGTTCCTGGAAGATTTCAAGCATTGGATAATCTTCAACAGTCATACCATAATCTGCTGCATTCTCATATACTTCAACCATGGTACCTTCTGCTCCACCCTGTTCAGTCATGACGCCAACAGCGCCTTCTTCTCTATGCATATAATCAAGAAGTTCAAATGCCCATTCTGGTGAACGGGTTGTCGGTGAAATAGCATAACCGCCACCACCAAGAACTGTATAGGTATCTCTTACTATACCAGGGATATGGCCAACCTCAAAGTCATCAACTATTTCTGACTGATCAGGATTTGTAGCCATACTGTGTACAAAGTTCCAGTTGATTTCAAAAGGTGTATTTCCTGCTAGGAAATAATGCATATTATCCCAATCACTCTGTTCTAATGAAGCCTGTGGGATAATTTCTTCATCTAACATCTCTTTCATTAGTGTTAGGGCTTCAACACCAGCTTCGCTGTTAAAGGTGAATTCAGTCATATCTTCATTCATCCATTCGCCCCCATGGAGCTTCAACATGATATCAAACTGGACCATGCCATCTTCATGCCCGGCTAAATAACCAGGGAAGAAACCGTAATCTGCTAAGCCTGCATCAATAGCTTCTCTAGAAATCTGGAGCATTTCATCCCAGGTTTCTGGAGGTGAATCATAACCTAGTTCTTCTAGCATTGTTGCATTATAGAAGAATGTGACTGATGAAGCTGTTCCTGGTAATGCCCACTGCTCGCCATGGGAACTTAAAAATTCAACAGTAATATCAAAATATCTCTCATTGATTTCATCCAGTCTTTCCTGGGAGACAATATCGCCAAGTGGCATTGCCATACCTAATGCGCCTAATTCTGGATGCCAGGAATTACTCATCATATAAAGGTCAATTGTCTGTCCACCCTGGATACTGGTTGTTATCTGACTCCAGAGGTCACCATATGGAAATTCCATCCACTCTACTTCGATTCCATACTTTTCCTCAAAAATTTCTACTCCTTCACCAAATTGATCGACATCAATATCAAGAGCTATAATATTCAATGTGTCTGGCTTTTCAGGCATATGTTCATCAGCCTGAACAGTTGCAAAACTAAACGCAAAAACTAAAGCTACTGCTAAAATTAATCCAACTACTTTTTTCATTAATTAACCCCTCCTAAATATAATTTTCAAAAATTAAACTCTCTTTGTATTATTAATATTAAAGATTTACAAGTGAAATCCTCTTTTTTTCTAGAAAAAAGCCAAAAAATTTCGACAATAAAAAATTTGAAAAGGAGACCTTATACAGGTCCCCTTAATTTATATCAATTTCAACTTTTATTCAAATGTAATTGCTGCCTCTGGTCCATTAACTTTAAAAGTAAAGGTTTCAAATAAGAATAAATCAACTGAATCTGCATCATGATTTTTATAACCTAAGGAAATATCCTGACCGACAAATAGCTCGAAATCATCGCCGGCAGCCAGCATAACACTGTTATCTTCTAATTCAGGTACATAGATAATTTCAGAACCAACCAGGTCCTGCACCTTCTTGAAAAGCGGATAACAGGCTGATTCTAATTTATTCATTAAATTATAATGTTTGGTTCCCATTAATATATTATATGGGCCTTCAATCCCCTCTTCTAGTAATCTTTCTCTGGCAGTAAAGATTGCTGAGAAGAAAGATGAACGATCCTCTTCAATTTTGATTGGATCATGTTCTTCTTTTGAAAGAGGAATAATTCCTTTTATCCCAGCCTCTGACATCCCAAAGAAAACTGCTTTATTTTCAATTTCAGCTATTTTCTTGGCTGCCTCTCTAACTGGCTCAGAATCAGCATCTTCTGCTCCTCTTGCAAAGGCATCAATTTCAGACCTTTCAATTTTAACAGGCAGTTCTACTTCAATAAGATTTAAATTCTCCCTGCTTCTAAATTCAGCACCTTCAGCTGAAATCTTATTCATTCTACCAGTATTAATAGATGAGACATCCAGACCAAGTGGTCCTTTAAAATCTACAACTTTTCTAGCTCCAAGACGCAGCTCTAAAACTTCCCGGGCTTCTTCATCAAGAAATTCCCAGGCTTCATCTGGAATAGGAGCAAGAGAACGATTTAGTATATCTATCATTTATTTCCCCTCCTTTAAATTTCCAATACCTAATGAACCATCTAAACCTGAACCATCGTCATCTTCATCATGGTCGTCGTGCTCGTCATCTTCATGGCCATGTTCAGTTATATCTCCATCTCTGAATAAAAATTCCCGCAAGTATTCATCCCAGACTTCACTATTTCTTCGCAACCATTCTAAACCCATGCAGGCATGTTCAATCTCTTCATCTCTATTATGGGCTACAATCTTGCGAACATCCTCATCCTTAGTGGCTACAGCTCTCTGGTTATACCAGTCAACAGCCTCTAACTCTTCGATTACACTTTTAATAATTCGATGATATTCAATAGCTTCCTGAGTTAAATCTTCATATCTTTCATGGTACTCTCCGCTCATGAATTTCCCTCCTTATATTGTGTAGTATTTCTTTACACTACTACCTTATATTTTATTGTTTAAATATTTATATGTCAAGTCATTACTTTACTTAAAATTTATTTTAATATTCTGTTTTATCAACTAAAATAACTGGCACTTCTGCCCTGCTGCCAACAAATTTGGCTACTCCTCCAACGATATTATCGACCCCATTACTTCTTAATTTCTCACCAGTATCTCCATACTTCCCTAAATAGATATAATCTATATTATATTTTTCAGCAATATCTAATATTGTATTGGCTGGATCATCAGATATCTTAAAGATAATCTCATGCTCAATATCACTGGCAATCTCAAGTTCTTCAGTTAATTCCTTCTGTGAAATATTAGGTTTATCAGACTGCTCAATATTCAAAATCACCAGCTCTCCATCTACCTGCCTGGCCAACCTGGCCGCCTCCCTTAAGGCCTCTCTAGCAAGTCTGGTATGATCAATGGCAACTAAAAACCGGTATTCTTCATGAACATTAATCTTAGTTGGATCTATCTCGCCTTTCTTTAATAGCTTAGGAGCAAAAAGATCAATCCCAAACGCCCCAAGAGGAGCTGTCACAATTATAGCAAGCACTGAGATAGCTAATATGTATTCTCCCTCAGGCAGACCTGCAGCAAGAGGAATCCCGCCGATTGCCGCCTGAACTGTTGCCTTGGCCATCTGACCAACCAACATAAAGTTTCTCTCTTTGAGATTTAAACTTGAACCCCAGGCTGATAAATAAATTCCTGCTGTACGGCCAACTAAAAGTCCTAAAAAAATAATTACAAGGCCTAATAGCCCGGCTTCAAACATTATATTTAAATTAACTGCTGCCCCGATTAAGACAAAGAGGAAAATTTCTCCGACATTCCAGATCTTATCAACTTCAGCTCTTATCTTTCTGGCCAGAACTGTATCAATTTCCAGCAAAGTAAAACCCAAAGTCATTATTGCCAGGAATTCTGAATAGGGCAGATATTCCTCGCCAATCAGCAGTAATAGGGCAACTGCCAGGGAGATAATAATCTCTCCCATGCCGGCTTCAGCTAATTCTGTCTTTTTAAAGATAGCCTTAAGCAAACGCCCGGAAATATAACCGATCAGCAAACCTAATATAATCTGAATTGGGATCTGGCTTAACTCCAGTAATATACCATTTCCTAATCCGCCCTCAACAGAAATAGTCAGGAAGATACCAAACATTGTCACAGCCAGAACATCGCTAAGTGTTCCACCGGCAAGGACTAAATCAGGGATTCCTTTTTCTGCCCCTAATCCTTTGGACTTCAATTTAAGCATCATTGGTACTATGACTGCCGGGGAGGCTGCACAGATTATCCAGCCTAAAATACCAGCAGTAATCCAGTCCCAGCCAAAGAGGTATCTTGCTGCAACTGCAATTACAATGGCCTCTAAGGTTGCTGGCAGAAATCCAAGCCTTAAAGCTACAGATCCTTCCTGTTCAAGTTTCTTTCTATCCAGGCCCAGTCCTGCCTTAAATAAAATTATCAGTAATACCAATAATCTTATATCTTCTGATATATTCATTAACACTTCAGGTAATAAGTTAAATCCAAAGGGTCCAATTAATATCCCGGCGAATAACATTCCAATCAATGGTGGAAGTTTTAATCTGGCTGCCAGCCTGCCCGCCAGATAGCCAGCTATTAATATCAAAAATATTCCTAATAACATCTTGCATCCTCCTACTTATCTTTTTATTTATTTTTATATATGCTAGTAATCACAATTAATTCCGTTAGGGTTAGTAACGGAGATGGTAACCAGCAGGTAAATCTCTCTGACCCTGGCAAAATAGAAACGACTCCTGACAGGGATATCCTCAAGTTTGAGAATATCCTGCCAGGAGCCATCAGCTAAAAAATTTCAGCGGTTAATGGTGAGCTCCATCACCTATTTTATTTATAATAACCTATTTACTGTAATGAATTGCGCCACCTTCAGTATCTAAAGCAGCCTCATGAATCACTTCAGCCGTTGTTGGATGGGCATGAATCGTCTCTGCTATCTCATGGGCTGTTAAGTTTCTATTGACAGCAAGGGTTAAAGAGGCAATCAAGTCTGTTGCATGTAAACCGATTATACCTGCTCCGATAACCTGGCCGGTATCTTCTTCTTTAATAATCTTAACAAAACCTCTCCGCTCTCCCATAGCCATAACTTTACCATTGGCGCTAAATGGAAAACGGCCGACTACATAATCGATACCTGCTTCTTTAGCATCCTTCTCGCTCATGCCAACTGTTGCAACTTCTGGATCTGTAAAGATTGCACTTGGCACAGCTTTATAATCCATCTTATGCTCACTGCCGGCAATATTATCGGCAGCAACTATTCCCTGATGAGAGGCCACATGGGCCAGCATTACTTTATCAGTTACATCACCGATGGCATAAATACCATCAACAGAAGTTCTCATATGGTCATCAACTTTAATCCCGCCTCGTTTTTCATTTAATTCAAGGCCTATTGAGTCTGAATCAATTCCTGGAAGGTTCGGTAAGCGTCCAACAGCAATTAGAACCTTATCAGTAATTATGTATTTTTCTTTCCCCTCAACTTCAAAGGCAACAAGCATATTATCATTCCGGCCTTCTGTTTTTGCAATCTTTTTAGCCTGGCTGGAAGTATGTATATTTATCTTTTTATTTCTGGCTAATTTTGCCAGTTCGTCTGTTATATCATTATCAGCTTCAGGCACTATTGAATCCATAAATTCAATAACTGTTACTTCAACCCCCATATTGGAATAAAGAAAGGCAAACTCCATACCTATAACTCCGCCACCAATAACAACCATCTTCTCAGGCAGATCTTCTAAATCAAGAGCTTCTCTACTGTTAATTACTCCAGGAAGATCGATTCCATCTATTGGCAGACTTGCTGACTTTGAACCTGTGGCAATAATAATATTTTCTGCCTGCAGGATTTTTTCCTCACCGTCCTCTAATTCAACCTGAACCTGGCCAGGCTTACTGAGTAAACCAATTCCGGTGTAAGTATCAACATTTTCTTTTTTAAGAAGAACTTCTATCCCTTTAACCAATCTACGGACAATCCTGTCTTTTCTCTTAATAACTGAAGGCAGGTCAATTGTAATATCTCCATCAATATTAACCCCAAATTTACGGGCATCCTGGGCCTGATGATAAATCTCGGCTGAACGGATCATGGCCTTAGTCGGGATACATCCCCAGTTAAGACAGACGCCACCTATCGCTTCTTTCTCAACTAAAGCTACTCTTAACCCCTGCCTGGCTGCTCTAATCGCTGCTACATACCCGCCAGGTCCTCCTCCAATTACAACTAGATCGTAATTTAAATCTTTTTCTGATTTAGCCATCTAATCTCCTCCTAAATCCTGAAATGATAAATAAAATAAATCAAAAGCCCGGCTAAACCGGGCTAGAATTAATTGCTCCGCCGATATTTTAATACAGCTTTGCCTACTAGACTAACTAAAATAGCTGCCAGTATAACTTCTGGCAGGCCATGAAGCCAGGCTGCTCCAATAGCTGCAGACAACGGTAAAAAATCACGGATTACAGCAAGACCTAGAACAAATATTGTATTTACTAAGGTCCCGACAATTCCTGCCGTTATTAAAGCAAGGTTCTCATTCCTCTTAACTAGAGAGCGATAAGTATAATAAGCAAAGATTCCAATAAAAATTCTCGGCACTATCGCGATTAATGGGTCGGTAAACATCGGTGCACCTGGCTGTAAAAAGCTAAAGATACCAAATATTAAACCTATCAGAGCACCAACCACTGGTCCTTCCAGAACGGCTCCTAATATTGCCGGTATATGCATAATAGTCGCATTACCTGCCGGAGTCGGCACTGGTATAAAGCCAAGTCGAGTAACCCCTAAGACGATTGAAATTGCTCCTAACATACCTGCTACCACTATTTCTTTTGTTGATAATTGCAATTCATTTCCTCCTATCATCCCGGTCCTCTTTAAGGATCCAGGTGATTTTAGATTTTTTGCATATATATTATATAATATATTTTCTAATCAAGCAAGGTAAAGATTACTGGCTCCTTCATACTGGCAAGCCTTGCCTGCTGCTTCTGTAGCTCTTTCCAATAAATTTATAATATTATTTTCATTGGGTTTGTTATAATAAGATGATAATAAATGACCGATAAATACATCGCCAGCTCCAAGGTCATCATAAATATAATTATTAAACTTAGATGATATTTCGATTTTCTTAAAATTATTATTAAAAAATGCTATTCCTTCTTTACCTTTCAACAAAATTAAACCCTGTTCTGGATAAGATCTTAACCCCTCAAGCCATTGATAATTATTAGCCAGGTCTCCAGAGACAAAAACCCAGTTAGTTGCAGGCAGCAACTCAATAATATCACTTTTCCTAAAAATAAAAGAAGCATCAAATGAAAATCTCTTTGATTTAGTTTTAAGGTAGTTTATTTCATTTAATCCCAGACTATATGGCGTGGCATGGACCAGGTCATAATCTTCAATCTCAATACTCATTAAATAGTCTAACGGTATTCCCTGGTCAACACCTTTTTCAACTTTAATTAATTCTGTCCCAGAGTTTTTTCTTTTCCAGGCAGCCTGGGCTGTTTTGCCTGGCATTTTAATTATTTTATCTAAATTAATATCTGTAGTTTTAAGCCTGGAGTAAATTTGCCTACCTGGCTTATCCAGGCCAATTATACCTACAAGGTCGACATTATATTCCAGGCTATTTCTAGTAATCGTTAAGGCCACATTTGTTGCGCTGCCACCTATATATCTTTTATTACTGTCAGGATAATTATCAATAACAATATCGCCTATAGCGAGAACTTTAAATCTTCTCATAATCTCTGATTTATAAAGTCAATTATATATTCAACTGATAGGCCAATCTGCTCTTCTGCTGTTATCATAGCCTCACCATCGCCATCCTGTTCCCCGTAATCAGCAAAACCTGAATGATTGGCTCCTTCTAGCTCGGTGAAAATAGCCCTCTCCGGCAATATATTCCTTCTCTCTTTTAATAAATCAAGGTCGACTATCTCATCATTATCACCATACAGAGATAATACCTCAATATCAGTATCTGCTAAGGAGTCTGAACTGGCTGGATAGGCTGCCAGTAAAATCAAGCCAGTAACCCAGTCCGGTTCTTCTCTACTTATAAACCTTGAAGCCATTGCCCCTCCTAATGAATGGCCAATAAGATACCAGTCATTTTTAGCTGGAAGTAATTCTTTTGCACCATCTGCTCTTCTCCAACCCAGGATAGCCAACTCTAACGGCATCTTAACCAGTATTGTCGAATAACCTTCATCTGCAAGCTTATAAGCAAGTCGGCTATAGGCTTTATAATCTACCTGGGCACCTGGATATAAAATTAACCCAGGTTTATTATCATTAATTTGGGCCGACTCGAATAAAAGGTAATCTCCCTCTTCTACAATATTTACAGATTCAGTGCTTTCTAAAAAACCTAAAGCTATCTCTTCAGCATCATAACTTTGCAGTGCCCAGCTTAAGACAGCACCTCCAATAACCAGTAAAAAAATTAAGGCTGGAATAATAATTATAGGCTTAAATATCTTTTTAATTATATTTTTTGCCTTCATTTATTCTTTATCCTCTTCCTTTTCAACATTTTCATCTGTATCTTTTTCCTCTTCAACTTCCTCTTCTTCTATCTCAGGTTCATCTCCAGTGACAAATTCTGGAATATCTATCCCTAGAACATTAATATTTACAGCTTTAACATCTACGCCGGTCATTTTCTCCAACGAATTTTTGACATTCCTCTGTACTTCTTCTGTTACTTTTGGAATATTAACTTCAAAATCAACGATTAAATTTAATTCTACTATAACACCTTCATCAGTCTCTTCTAATTTAACACCTTTAGATAAATTTTTTCTTCCTAACATTTCTGCAATTCCTCGAACTAAACCACCACTCATTGCTGCAACTCCGTCAACCTCAGTAGCTGCGATCCCTGCAACAATACCTAAGACTTCATTAGCTATATTCATTCCACCTAATTCTGATTTATTTGTCTCTACCATTTGAAATCTCCTCCTTACTTTTTTTGATTAAAGTTCAATGCCTGATTTGATAGATTCAAGTCTGGACGGGCCTATACCATTTACATTTAAAAGTTCTTCCAGGTCTGAGAATTCCCCTTTCTTATCTCTGTAAGCTATTATTCTTCTGGCATATGCTGGTCCTATACCTTTAACCTGCTCGAGCTCGTTACTGTCTGCAGAATTAATATTTACTTTTTCTGATTCTGTTGAATCAATATCTGCTTTTGATTCTCTGGCTTCTTTTTTAGTTTCTTTGATTTTTTTATCTTCCCTTGATTCTTTTACTTTTAATTCTTGTTCAGCAATTTCTCCTTCAGCAATTATATCATCATACAAGCTTAAATATTTCTCTGCTGACTTATCCCAGCTAAAATCTTTTTTCATAATAGACTTTTGAAGAGCTTTTAACTCCCTGGGTTTAGAGGCTAAGTCTGCAGCAGCTTCAATAGCAGTAAGCATCTTATGAGCATTATATTCTTTAAATGTAAATCCAGTGCCTTTACCATCATCATAGGGTTCAACAGTGTCTTTAAGTCCGCCAGTTTCTCTCACAATAGGAACTGTTCCATATCTCATGGCAAAAAGTTGACCAAGTCCACAGGGCTCAAATTTCGAAGGCATTATAAAGAAATCTGAACTTGCATAAATTCTTTTAGCCAGGGTGAAGTCATATTTAATTTCGGCTGCAACCTGATCAGGATAACGATTGGATAGATTTCTAAAGAATTCTTCATATTCAGGGTTCCCGGTTCCTAAAATAACGAATTGTAACCCTGTATTTACTATTTCTTCTGAAACATGCTTGATTAAATCTATACCTTTCTGTTCCACCAGCCTGGTAATTATGCTTAATATTCTTTTGTCAGGATTAATCTCTAAACCTAAGAATGACTGCAAAGCCCTCCTGTTTTTGGCTTTCCCCTGAAAATTATCAACATCAAAATTAGCGAAGACATCTTTATCATTAGCAGGGTCATTTTCTTCAAAGCTTATCCCATTTACTATTCCCTCTAAATCATCGCCTCTCATTCTTAATGCATAATCTAAGCCTTCACCAAAATATGGAGTTTTAATTTCACTGGCATAGGTTTTACTGACTGTAGTTATCTTATCACTATACATAATTCCAGCTTTCATAAAATTAACAAGTCCATCATGGCGTATATTCCCACCATAAAAATGTGAAGGGTCTACTCCAAGTGAATCAGAAACAATTTCCGGTCCAAAAATTCCTTGATATCTTAAATTATGAATCGTAAAGACAGTTTTAATATCTCTATAAAAATTATATCTCTTATAATTATCATTTAATAAGAGTGGAATAAGTCCAGTCTGCCAATCATTACAGTGAATTATATCTGGCTTAAAATCTATTACCGGAAGCATCTCCAGAACTCCCCGCATAAATAAAACAAACTGTAAATGGCGATCTGGATTATCATAAAGATTACTCCGGTCAAAATATTTTTTATTATCTATAAAATAAAAAGGAACTCCATTTTCTTTTAATTTATTAACTCCTACATACTCATTTCTCCAGGTTATATTTGTTCTGAAATGTTTTATATGTTTCAGTTGTTCTTTGTAAGTCGAAGAAATCTGACTATACTCAGGTAATACAACTCTGACATCATGGCCTTTTTCTCTCATTGCTGCTGGTAAAGAGCCAGCAACATCGCCTAAACCTCCAGTCTTTACAAATGGTGCTGCTTCAGATGTTACAAATAAAACTTTTTTCTTATCCATTTTATCACTCCTTCTTATAAACTTATACTACTACCAGGGTAATTATTTTTAATAACAGGATAATTACATTTTAATAAATTAAATTAACTCTGTCAAACTTTTCAATATTCTAGATTACTTATAATTTCTTATAAACTTTAAGCTATAAAAGCAGGTATTTTTGTTTTTATCGAGAATTAATTAAATGAACTAAAGTCTTATTATGGTAGGGGGTTTTCTAAATGAAAAGTATAAAACCTACAAATTATGATCAATATCTATTTCATAGTGGAAAGCATTATCAGGCTTATCAATTTATGGGAGCTCATCCAGTTAAAATTGACGGCGATTCTGGAACTAAATTTACTGTCTGGGCACCTAATGCAGAAAAGATCTCAGTTGTTGGTGATTTTAATGACTGGCAAAAAGATAAAAACCAGCTTGAAAAAATTGAAGATAGTGACTTATGGATCGGCTTTATAGCTGGAGCCAAACCTGGAGATAAGTATAAATACTGGATTACTGGATATGAAGGCCAGGAAAGGGTAAAAGCAGACCCTTATGCATTTAAGGCAGAGAAGAAACCTAAAACTGCTTCAGTCATTACTGATATGAAAAAATACCAGTGGAATGATAGTAAATGGTTAAAAGAAAGAGAAAATAAAGATATCTTAAAGGAACCTGTTTCAATCTATGAGGTCCATTTAGGCTCCTGGAAAAGAGACTCTAAAGATGAACCATATAATTATAAAGAAATTGCCGACCTTTTAATTCCTTATTTACAGGAAATGAATTATACTCATGTTGAACTCCTACCAATTGCAGAACATCCCTTTGATGGTTCTTGGGGTTATCAGACAACAGGCTATTTTGCTCTTACAAGTAGATATGGCAGCCCTGAAGATTTCAAGTATTTTGTTGATAAATGTCACCAGGCTGGCATTGGAGTGATTATTGACTGGGTTCCCAGTCATTTCTGCAAAGATGACCATGGACTTAGATTATTTGATGGCACTGAATTATATGAAAGCGATATACCTCTAAGAGCTGAAAATCCTCAATGGGATACTCTAAATTTTGATTTTGGTCAACCTGAAGTCTGGAGCTTTCTAATTTCTAATGCAATGTTCTGGTTAAATGAATACCATATTGATGGTATTAGAGCCGATGCAGTTAGTAATATGCTTTATCTAGATTATGGCAAAGAGAATTCAAACTGGATTCCTAATGAATATGGTGGCCGAGAAAATATTGATGCAATTAAATTTTTAAGGAAAATGAATGAAGTAGTCTTTTCCAAATTTCCAGGCGTATTGATGATAGCTGAAGAATCAACTTCCTGGCCTCAGGTAACATCTCCAGGTTATATAGGAGGTCTTGGCTTTAATCTAAAATGGAATATGGGCTGGATGAATGATACTCTTGAATATATGAAGGCTGATCCTATATTTAGAAAATGGGAGCATAATAAATTAACTTTCTCATTGATGTACAATTATTCCGAGAATTTTGTCCTTCCTCTCTCCCATGATGAAGTTGTTCATGGAAAAAGATCTCTACTGGATAAAATGCCTGGCGATTACTGGAAGAAATTCGCCAATCTAAGACTTCTTTTTTCATATATGATGGCCCATCCTGGTAAGAAATTAATGTTTATGGGTGGCGAGTTTGGTCAATTTATTGAATGGAATTATAAACAGGAATTAGACTGGTTTCTTTTAGATTATAAGAAACACCAGGAAATTCAAAATTTTGTTAGAGATTTAAATCAGATTTATTTAGACGAATCTCCTCTCTGGGAACTTGATTATAATTCTAAAGGATTTGAATGGATTGAACCAAATGATAATAACCAGAGTATTTTAAGTTTAATCCGTTATAATAGCGAAGAACAGCCAATTATAGTTGCCTTAAATTTCACTCCTAATCCAAGGGACAATTATAGAATAGGAGTGCCAAAAGAAGGAGTTTATGAAGTTATTCTTGATAGCGATGAAGATTTATATGGAGGCTCTGAATATTCAGGTAAGAAAAAATATCAGACTGAGCCCCATGAATTTCATGGATTTCCTCATTCAATAGAATTAACTTTGCCTCCACTGGCAGGGGTATATTTAAAACCAGAAAAAGATAAACGCAAAATATCTAGACCATAATAAATCAGGAGGGATATTATGTCTAAAAAAGAGATGGTAGCAATGTTATTGGCTGGAGGAAAGGGTACCAGACTTGGTGTTTTGACAAAAGAAATAGCCAAACCAGCTGTTCCTTTTGGTGCCGAGTATCGTTTGATTGATTTTCCATTAAGTAACTGTTCTAATTCTAATATTGATACTGTTGGTGTTTTAACTCAATATGAACCACTTGTTTTAAATTCTTATATCGGTAATGGTAGCTCATGGGATTTAGATCGTCGAGATGGAGGGGTTACTGTTTTACCACCATATATTAGAGAAGGTGGAGGAAGCTGGTATAAAGGAACTGCCCATGCAATCTATGAGAATATAAAATATATAGATCATTATGATCCCGATTATGTACTTGTCCTTTCTGGAGACCATATATACAAGATGGACTATTCAGTTATGCTAGAAGACCATAAAGCAACTAATGCTGATGCTAGCATTGCTGTAATGGAAGTCCCCTGGGAGGACACCAATAGATTTGGGGTTATGATTACTGATGATAAAAAAAGAATAGTTGATTTCCAGGAAAAACCTGATGATGCCAGAAGTAATTTAGCTTCAATGGGAATTTATATCTTTAACTGGCCAATGCTACGAGATTATCTCCAGGAAGATGCAGAAAATCCTGACTCTTCAGGAGATTTTGGTCACGATATAATACCAGTTATGCTTAATGATAAATTGCATTTAAATGCCTATACATTCTCTGGGTACTGGAGAGATGTCGGTACTATAAAAAGTTACTGGCAGGCTCATATGGACTTATTAAAAGAAGATAATATGGGTTTAAATCTATATGACCGAGACTGGGTAATCTATAGTGTTAACCCAAATAGACCTCCACAATATTTAAGTACTGAAGCCAAAGTTAGAAACTCAATGATCAATAAAGGCACCAAAATACAGGGAGAAGTTGAAAATTCAGTGATCTTTTATGGTGTAGAAGTTGGGCGGAATACAGTAATTAAAGATTCTGTAATAATGCCTAATGTAAAGATTGAAGATGGTGTCTATATAAATAAAGCAATCATTGGACAGGACTCATTAATAAAAAATAATGCCAGAATAGGCATAGGTGATGCTATAAACTATAATGTCACTGTTATAGGAGAAAGTGAAACAATTATAAATGACGCAAAAATAGAACATGGAAGCATCGTCGGTTAATCATATTATACGAGGAGGTAATACAATGAATAATGTTATGGGGATACTTAATAATAACCCACAGGGAATTTCTTTAAAAGAATTAACTGGTCATCGGTCTCTAGCCTCAGTACCTATTGCCAGTAGATATAGATTAATTGATTTCCCTTTATCCAATCTAGTGAACTCAGGTGTTGACAATGTCGGAATATTGCTAGAGTCCAGATTCAGATCCTTGCTGGATCATATAGGGCCTGGGAAAGCCTGGGGGCTCGACACTAAAAATGACGGACTCTTTTTATTACCCCCAGCTCATATCAATAAAACTGGCCATGTATATAAAGGGGATATAGAAAATTTCCAGGCAAACTTAGATTATATTCATCGTTCAAGCCAGGAATATGTTATAATCTCATATCCTTCAATTATTTGCAATATAGATTATAGCCCTATAGTTAAAGACCATATCGATTCAAGAGCAGATATAACAGTTGTCTATAAAGATTTAGAAACCTTATATAAAGATTCCCATTATACAACTATTAAAATTGATGATGATAATAGAATTACTGATATGAAAATCAATCCAGATACCAGAAAAGATACTCGAGTTTCTTTAAAAAGATATATAATGAGAAAAAATATTCTCCTTGAAATAATTGACCAATGTGTCTCTACAGGCCAATGGGATTTTGAAAAGAATGGCGTTTCTGCTAATCTGCAAAATTATAATGTTCAGGGTTACGAAATTCATAATTATATAGCTATTATAAGCTCTCTAAGTGAGTATTACAGAAGAAACATGGAGTTGCTGCAGCCTAAAATATTCAATGATTTTTTTAATACAAATGGTCAGGTCTTTACTAAACCAAAAGATGAAGCAGCGACTAAATATACCAGTAAAGCCAGAGTCCATAATATCATAGCAGCAAATGGTTGCTTAATTAATGGAGAAGTGGAAAAATCAGTATTATTTAGAGGAGTTAAAATTGGTGAAAATGCTTCAGTAAAAAATTCAATCGTAATGCAAAAAAGTCAGGTAGGTGAAGGTGCTGAACTGGAAAATGTTATTTTAGATAAAAATGTTAAAATAACTCCAGGCAAGAAATTAAAAGGAGATCCTTCATTCCCATTAATAATCGATAAAAATTCCATTATATAAATAATAATGCCCCAGGGTGACTTATACATTAATCCCTGGGACATTTTCTCATTAATATTTTATTAGTAATTTAATCATCAGTATAAAGTACCATAGCTGAATGAGGCGGTACATCAACTTCATCTGCTTTAAAAGTATTGAAAGACTCCATACCGGCATGCCTATCATCAACCACTATATTCCAGCTTTTCTTAGCTCCGAGTTTAACATTAGCCCAGTCCCACCAACTATTATAAATTACTATTATATGCTTCCAGCTATCTCCACCAGCATATGGCCCTAATTTAAAGGCTATAATCCCAGGAGGTGTATTCAAAAACTTAAGGTATCTGCGGATTTCTTTTGCAGAATCTAACCTGAAAGCAGGGTGTTTTTTCCTTAAAGTTATTAAACCTTTATAATAATTAAACGTATCTTTATATTTAGTTTTTCTATTCCATTTTAATGCATTTATTTTATTGCCGGCATTATAAGAATTATTATCTCCAAATTTAGTTCTCAAAAACTCTTCGCCACCTAAGAAAAATGGCACTCCCTGGGAAGTCATTATTATTGCCTGAGCAAATCTATCTAAAACTATTCTTTCTTTCTCATCTACTGCAGGAAATACCCCCTGGATTTTATCCCAGAGTGTATGGTTATCATGACAACTTACATAATTAATTGTCTCTTCTGGTGCTAGAGCAAAGCCCTTAATTTCTTCATTATAACTGATTTCCCCAACAATTCCTCTTTCAATTGCACCACCTAAATTATTAAAACTACCGATAAAACCTTGAGTTCTTAAGTCATTTTCACCTTTAATTGCATTTCTAAAATTATCATTAAAAACTCCTATACCTTTACCTTTCTGGTCGCCTTTTAAAATCATCTCTTCTTCTGACAATTGAGGTGGAAGTGCATACCAGGGCTCCCCGTATACCAATATATTTGGGTCAATCTCGTATAAACCTTTTCGTATTTTTAGCATTGTCTCTTTATCGATTAGGCCCATTAGGTCAAACCGAAAGCCATCAAGATGATATTCCCTGGCCCAGTATAAAACTGATTCAACAATAAATTCCTGTACTTTATCTTTCTCAGTAGCAACTTCATTACCTACTCCTGAACCATTGGCCAGTTCATCTTCATCATGCCAGCGATAAAAATATCCAGGTGCAATTTTATTAAATGCAGATTTCTCCGTATAATATGTATGATTATAAACAACATCCATTATAACTCCAATATTATTTTTATGTAATGCCTGGATTAATTTCTTTAATTCTTTTATTCTAGAAAAATCAGATGAATTCGTAGCATAAGAACCCTCTGGAACATTATAATATAAAGGATCATAGCCCCAGTTATAGTCTTCAATATCATTATCATCAACTGTAGCAAAGTCGAAAATCGGCATTAATTGTATATGAGTTACCCCTAATTCCTTTAAATGGTCTAAGCCTGTCTTAAATCCTTCACTATTAACTGTTCCTGTTTCTGTAAATCCAAGGTATTTACCTTTGTTTTCAATTCCAGATTCAGGATGGATACTGAAATCCTTTACATGCAATTCATAGATTACTGCATCAACTGGTGAATTTATACTAATTCTTTTATCTTTATTCCAGTCAGCAGGATCGGTCTTATCTAAATTAACAATGATACCTCTCTCACTATTTGTCCCCACTGCTTTTACCCAGGGATCAATAGTTTTAACTATTTCTCCATCTCGCTCAATTTCCAACCAATAATATATACCATGCAAGTTTCCTGGCATCTTTTTAATCCATATATTTTTTTCTTTTTCCTCTAACTCTAACTGGGTAAATATTTTGTCATCATCATTATAAGAAAGATTTATAACTACTTCATCTGCATCTTTGATCCAAAACTTGATATATGTAAAATCTGAACCGACTTCAATGCCATAGCTAAACTGATCATAACAACAACCAATAACAGATTTCAAATAATAAAACCTCCTCAAAACAACATTAAAAATTTAATTGCCCTTTTATAATTATAACATAAATTAGTGATTTAGAAAATTTAATTTTACTATTTTAAGTTATTGATGTATAATAATAACCATATAATATTATAATATTTTTGATTCAAATGGTATTAAGGAGGCAATAATGAAATATGAATGAAAAAATAACTAAAGATATTAAAGAAAACCCAACAAAAGTAGCTTATTTCTGTATGGAGTACGGGTTACATGAAGATTTTAGAATTTATTCTGGAGGTTTAGGGGTATTAGCTGGCGATACTATGAAAGCTGCTAAGGACTTAAATCTACCAGTAATTGGTATAGGAATTATGTGGAATAAAGGTTATACAAAACAATTAATTGATGACTATGGAAGACCCTATGATAATTTTGCACCTGAAGGTCAAAATTATAAACATGTTGAAGATACTGGAATTACTGTTACTGTTACAGTAAAGGAAACTGACATCAAATGTAAAGTCTGGAAAGTTGACAAATTCAGAAATAACCCTATTTACTTACTTGATTCAAATCTCAAAGTAAATGGCAAATATAAATGGATTACTGAAAGATTATATGTAGGCTCTTCTGAGGAAAGAATTGCTCAGGAAATTGTTTTAGGAATTGGTGGCATCCGAGCTTTAAGAAAATTGGGAATTGATGTAGATATTTATCACTTTAACGAAGGTCATGCTGTACTAGCAGGCACAGAATTAATCCAGGAAAAAATTAAAAAAGGCTATGATTTTAATCAAGCCTGGGAAGAAGTTAGATCTGAGATAGTATTTACAACTCATACCCCTGTTAAAGAAGGTAACGAATCTCATCCAATTGAGAACCTTAAAAAGATGGGAGCCTTTAACGGATTGGAAAAAGAGGAAATGGAGGAGATTGGAGGCAATCCCTTTAATATGACTGTTGCAGGTTTAAAACTTTCCTCCAGAGCCAATGGCGTTGCTAAACTCCATGGAATAACAGCTAGAGATATGTGGCAGCATGTTGAAGATAGAGCTCCAATTATCTCAATAACTAATGGGGTACATTTACCGTCCTGGGTTGATGAAAGAATGTTTTCAAGTCTCTTTGATAAAGAATCAATCTCTAAACTTCACAAAGAAAACAAACAGGCCCTAATTGATTTTATTGAAGAAGAAAATGGGCAAAAATTTAAAGAAGATAAATTGCTAATTGGATTTGCTAGAAGAGCAGCCAGTTACAAAAGACCTGATATGATTTTCTGGGATATTGATCGAATAAGACACCTACTAGAAGATCAAAAGCTGCAATTAGTTTTTTCTGGTAAAGCCCATCCTGAAGATAATAAAGGTAAAGATATTATTTCAAGAATTGTTGAAATTTCAAAAGCATACCCACAGAGCGTAACTTACCTTGAAGATTATAATATTAAGACTGGCCGATTGATGACAAGGGGAGCTGATGTCTGGTTAAATAATCCCCGTCGACCAAAGGAAGCTTCCGGTACTTCAGGTATGAAAGCAGCCATGAATGGAGTCTTGAATTTTAGCACTCTAGATGGCTGGTGGGATGAAAGCTGTCAGCATGGCATTAATGGCTGGCAATTTGGAGATGCCTATGTAGGTAACGGCCAGGATGAACATGATCTCTTCGGGCTATATCATGTCTTATTAGATCAAATAATCCCAACCTATTATGAAGACAGAGAAAGATGGTTAATGATGATGCAGTACAGTATTAAGATGACCCATGATCGTTTTTC
>Ga0207421_10002981_pt1 | contig 20582 bp, 18 predicted proteins | sample SodLakKL_010_SED_4_FD_187542 | JGI IMG/M metagenome (GOLD analysis project Ga0207421, IMG submission 187542) | Alkaline sediment microbial communities from Lake Tanatar, Kulunda Steppe, Russia - 8KL_010_SED (SPAdes) (version 2) | ecosystem: Environmental > Aquatic > Non-marine Saline and... | reverse complement strand
TATAAGAAATTAAATCCGGCGGAATTGAAAAGAAATATAGATTCGAAGATACAGATGCTGTTTGATGCTTACATGGAAAAAAACGGCGCCTCTGCTACGAAGCCTTTTAAAAAACAAAACTTAAAAACAGAAAATTACGGTCAGGTTTTAAATGATTTAACAGCCTCTATTTCGGTTAGGTAGTTAAATGATTTGACAGGTCCTGTTTTTGAGTTTTTAAATATAAATATGTATACTTAAGCGAAGCATAAAAGAAAGGAGCTAAAAGTGCCTTATACAAAAACAAAGTACCCCCCGTGGAGTTGGTCAAATTCAAGAAAATCGACTTTTGAAGAATGTAAAAGAAAGTATTATTACAATTATTATCTCTCCCATAACGGCTGGGAAGATGATGCGGATGAGATGTCTAAAAAAGCATACAGGCTCAAGAATATGACCGGCATACATCTCATTCTCGGAAGCGCAGTCCATGAGGCCGCTGAATATACATGTAAAATCATATCAGGTTCGGGAAAGCTTCCGGAAAAAAAAGTTTTAATTGATAAAGTGAGGTTTCTTTTAAACCAGGCCTGGAAAGAATCAAAAAATCCCCGCCAGTGGATGCAGAGTCCTAAGAGATATTTTATGCTCTATGAATTTTATTACGGTTACGGCATATCGGAAAAGGTTATTGGCAAAATTAAAAAGAAAATGAATGCCTCGGTGCCGAATATACTGAATTCAAAAACCGTGCGGGATATAGTAAATAATGACTGCACTGTCAAGATAACGGAGGAAGTAGATAAATTTAATATTGAGGCAACACCTGTCTATGCTATTCCGGATCTGGTATACAGGGCTGATTCCGATAACTGGATTGTGGTAGATTGGAAAACCGGGCGGGAAAATGAAGAGCACGACAGTCAGATAAATACATATTCAATGTATCTAATAGAAAAGCATGGAGTTAATCCGGATAATATTACTGGAAGGATTGAATATCTCACGACAGGAAAAGCAAGAGATGTGGAAATAAGCAGGAATTCAATACAGGAAAACAAAGAAAAAATAAGAAATAGCATCTCAGAGATGCAGGAATGTCTGGCAGATGCAGAAAATAATATACCGCTTGAAATGGGGGAGTACCCCATGATGGAAAACAGGAAGCTGTGCAAATGGTGTAATTTTTATGAGCTATGCCACAGGAGTATATAATTGAGTATTAACTGTAAAAATTTCAATTCGGAGGTTGTATTTAATAAGGAAAAAAACCTGTTCCTTAAAATCGCGAAAAACAGGGGATTGAGTTAAAATGAAATCTTTAAAAAAAACATTCATACTGGATACAAATGTTCTGATTCATGATCCGGACAGCTTTTATGATTTTGCGGATAACCACGTCGTCCTGCCTCTTGCGGTAATAGAGGAGCTGGACCAGTTAAAGCAGTTTTCGGACGAAAGGGGGCGCAATGCTAGAATTGTAGCCCGTAAGCTTGACGCTTTGAGAGAAGCAGGGAAGATATCCGAAGGGGTTCCCACCTCCGGAGGCGGAACAATCCGCATAGAAACTAAGGTTAAGGCAAAGGTGCCTACCGAACTTGTAAGAAAGGCTGACAATGAAATTCTTTCCGTAGCTTTGGGATTAAAGGAGCGGGGAGAGAAAGTAATATTCATTACAAAAGATATAAACATGAGGGTAAAGGCCGAAGTTTTAGGTTTGCAGGTTCAGGATTTTGAAAAAGCCAAGGTTAGATTTGAGGAGCTTTACACAGGCTGGAGCGAAATAGAGATCGAAGATAAACTGGTTGATGAGTTTTATAACCAGAAAAAGATGCCTTACTCTTCAAAGTCATTTTTTCCCCATGAATTTGTTCTGATTCGCTCAAGCTCCAATTCAAAGAAAACTGCGCTGGGCAGGTATTCGCCTGATGAAAACCTTATCGTAAAAACAAGATATGAAAATGCCCGGCCATGGGGTCTGGATGCATTGAACCTTGAGCAGAAGTTTGCCCTTGAGGCTCTTTTAAATGAGGATATAAAACTTGTTACACTCGTAGGGATTGCCGGTACGGGTAAAACTCTGCTTGCTCTTGCCTGCGGATTACAGCTTACTTTTGACGAGGCCAGATACAGAAGGGTTCTGATTTCAAGGCCCATAGTTCCAATGGGTAAGGATATCGGATACCTTCCGGGCACAAAAGAAGAGAAGCTGACAAACTGGATGGGGGCTTTCTATGACAACCTTGAGTTTTTAGTTGACACAAGCGGCATAACGGTAGAAAGAAGCGGAGCAGGTTCTAATAAAAAAATGAAAATCCCGGAAATGGTTGATTCGTTATTCGATACGGGAAAAGTTGAAATAGAGGCATTGACTTATCTCAGGGGGAGAAGTATTCCGAATCAGTATGTGATAATTGACGAGGCCCAGAATCTCACCCCGCTGGAGGTTAAATCAATAGTCTCCCGCGCTGGAAAGGAGACGAAAGTGGTTCTTACGGGCGACCCGTATCAGATTGACAACCCCTATCTGGATTCTTCATCAAACGGCCTGACCTACCTTGCCGAAAAGTTTAAAGGACAGAATATTTTTGCCCACATAACTCTCTCCAGCAGCGAAAGAAGCAAGCTGGCAGGCCTGGCGGCCGGCCTTCTGTGAATATAAATTTTTGACAATAAGAGTGAATTTTTATATAAATTAAAATTGAAAAGTTTGAATTGAAGGTGATTTATAGCTATAGAAATATAAATGAAAGGAAAAAATATGAAATACGCAGTAGTTGAAAATGGAAGCAACCAGCTTCTGGTTGAGCCCGGAGACAGGGTTCTGGTAGATGAGCATGATTTAAAGAAGGGGGATTCATATAAATGGGAAAAGGTCATGTTTTTAAGGGACGATGAAAAGACCGAGATAGGGACCCCGTATTTAAAAAAGGTAAAAGTAAAAGGTGAAGTTAACGGTATGGTTAAAGGCCCTAAAGTTATAAACTACAAGAAGAAGAGAAGAAAGGGATATTCCAGAAAGGTCGGCCACCGTCAGAAATACACGGAAGTTACGGTAAAGGAGATAGGATAAGATGGCTCATAAAAAAGGAAAAGGCTCTACGCAGAATAAAAAGGACAGTGCCGGTCGAAGGCTGGGAATAAAAGCATTTGACGGCCAGTCTGTCAAAGCCGGAAGCATCATAGTAAGGCAGAGAGGCACAAGGTATTTTCCGGGTTATAATGTCGGCAGGGGGAAAGATGATACCTTATACGCAAAGGAAACCGGCATAGTAAAATTCAAGAGAAAAAAGGATAAAAAAACAATAAACGTCCTCAACGGTTGAAAATTATATATTGTGCTCTTTTTTTCTTATTTATTCAGGAAAAGGATGGATATTAAAGGTATGGCTGTTCTTTTTCTTCAGGCGGCATAATGCGCTACGTAGTTAAACTCGGAACAAGGCTGCTGACAGATGAGTCCGGCGAGTTAAATAAGAAAAATATCCAAAGAATAGCATCTGAGATAGGGGAGCTGATAGATTCGGGTCACGAATTTATTATTGTTTCTTCAGGAGCCATAGGCGCCGGCTGCGGAAGACTCGGGCGCCGGCCTTCAGAAATGAGCACAAGAGAGAAGCAGGCAGCCGCAAGTGTTGGACAGACTGATCTTATAAACGCATACAGGGGCTTTTTTGAAAAGCAGGGGCGGACAGTCGGGCAGATACTTGTTACATCCCAGGAGTTAAATGCCCGGAGAAGTTATCTAAATATAAGAAATACAATAAATACGCTTGTGGAAATGGGTATAATTCCCGTAATAAATGAAAATGATACGGTTGCGGTTGAAGAAATAAGATATGGGGACAATGACCGGATTGCGGGTATAGTGGCAGCAAAGGTGGATGCGGACAGCCTGATAATACTTACAAATGTGGACGGTTTGATCGGGAATGGCGGAAAATTAGTAAAAGAAATTGACAGGGTTACCCCTGAGATAGAAGAACTGGCGGATTCGGAAATATCTGAATTTTCTTCAGGCGGAATGAAATCCAAAATTGAAACCGCCAGAATGGTTTCAAATGTGTGCGGCATAGATACATACTTTGCCAGCGGGCTTAAGTACGGAAATATAAAAAAAATATGCGCCGGCGGTAATCCCGGCACGGTTTTTTCAGGAAGAAGAAAAGTAATATCCCACAAAAAGAGGTGGATAGCGGGGTTGAACTGCTCCGGAAAAATAGAAATTGACAGCGGAGCGGTAAGGGCTTTGGCTGAAAGAAACTCCAGTCTTCTTACCGTTGGAATAAAATCTGTTAAGGGTGAATTTCGTGAAGGCGATGCCGTAAAATGTACGGATAGCGCCGGCAGGACTGTTGCGGTAGGCCTGTCAAATTACTCATCCTCGGATTTGAAGAAAATTGCCGGCATCAGAAGTTCCAAGATAAAGGGTATTCTGGGATACGGGGACTATGAAGAAGCCATTCATAAAGACAACCTGGTGATTCTTTCGAAAACGAAAAAGGAGTGTTAGATGAATACTGAAGAAATGGAAAAAAAGGAAAAAATATTCGAAGTTGCCAAGAATGCGGTTATCTCTTCCAGGCAGATGAGAAAAGCAGGGTCGTCCCAAAAAAAAGACGCCCTGGTAAAGATAGCCGAGTTGCTTGAGTCAAAGGCGGATGATATAAAATTCAGAAATGAAATAGATGTGGAAGCCGCCAGGGAAGACGGACTTCCTGAAGCTCTTATTGACAGGCTCATTCTGGATGATAAAAGAATTAAATCAATGACCGATGGCATAAGAGAAGTGGCGGAAATGGAGGACCCTGTAGGCCAGATTATAGAGGAAAGAGAGGGGCCAGGGGGACTGAAAATAAGGAAGGTAAGGGTGCCGCTGGGTGTTATTGCCATGGTTTACGAATCCAGGCCCAATGTCACGGCTGATGCGGCAGCATTATGCTTGAAGTCTTCCAATTCGGTTATTCTAAGGGGAGGTAGCGAAGCCCTGAACTCCAATCTTGCTATCGGACACTTTATACAGGAGGCATTGTCGGAAACAGAACTTCCTGCGAAATCAGTCCAGGTTGTTGAAGATACAGACAGGGAGCTTGTTAATCATCTGATATCTCTTAAGGGCATGGTTGATATTGTTATACCCAGGGGAAGCGAGAAAATGATTGAGACTATAACGGAGAAGAGCAAAATTCCGGTTATAGGCCATGGAAAGGGGTTATGCCACATATATATTGACGAGACAGCTGACGGCCAAAAGGCCGCTGATATAGTTTTTAATGCAAAGGTTCAAAGGCCGGGTGTCTGTAATGCCGTTGAAACACTTCTTGTTCACAGCTCCGCCGCAGGGGATATTCTTCCGGGTGTTTTGAAAAAGCTTGAGGATGCCGGGGTTGAGCTTGTCGGGGATGAAAGGGCAAAAGATGCATACGAAATGCAGCCGGCATCAAAAGAGGATTGGTCCAGCGAATATCTTGGTCTCAAGCTCTCGGTAAAGGTTGTTGATTCAGTCCGCGAGGCTGTCGAGCATATAGAGCGGTTCGGTTCTCATCATTCTGATGCGATAATAACTGAAGATAAGGAAAACTGCGGCTATTTTCTAAACAATGTGGATTCCGCATGCGTGTATTGCAATGCATCTACGAGGTTTACTGACGGCAGCCAGATGGGGCTTGGCGCGGAAATAGGTATATCAAATCAGAAACTGCATGCAAGGGGCCCGATGGGTGTCCGAGAATTAACGACTTATAAATATCATATGATGGGCACGGGGCAGGTTCGCACCTGAAAAAAATGTTCTTTAAATGAAAATTGTTCTATACGGTGGGGCATTTGATCCTCCACATATCGGACATATGGAAATAGCTGCAGCCGCTTATGAAAAAGTCTGTCCCGATAAACTTATTTGGATACCCTCGAAAAACCCTCCTCACAGGAAGATAGAGGGAGAAAGCGCGGAAAACAGGCTTAAAATGCTGAGGAAATGGGCTGAGGATAAGCCTGAATACGGGGTCTCTGATGCGGAGCTGGAAAAAGAGCATAGCGGGTATACGGTGGAAACTGTGAGGAAGTATAAAAATAATAACCCCCGGGCGAAACTTTTTATTTTAATAGGCACTGACGAGGCTGAGGATTTCAAAAGCTGGAAGGATTATAAAAAAATTATTTCTATGAGTACTCCGGTAATAGGCAGACGGAAGAAGAGGGGGTCTCTGCCTTCCGTTTTGAAAGAAAATGCAGTATGCCTGGAAAACGGAATTTTAGATGTCAGCTCCTCGGAATTGAGAAAGCTGCTGTATTCCGGTAAAGGGATAAGCGGTTATGTGGACAGAGTTATTGAAGAGTATATAAAAGCCCATAATCTCTACAAAAAGTGAATAAGTTTATAATAACTGCAACTGCCGTGGGTGTGTTATTTGTAACATTGACCGTATTTAGTCCGGTTAAGAGAAGTATTCTGCGCGGCGATAGAATAAATATTCTTATAGTGGGTGTAAGTGAGGTTGATAATGTCAGGCATGCCGATGTTGTAAAGATTCTTAGTTACGAGCCTGTAACCGGGTTTTTCGATATTGTCTCAATTCCCAGGGATTCAATGATATCGGTATCCGGGGATGTTACCTGGAGAAGAATACAAAAGCTGGATGAGGTTTTTGCCAGGATTGACAGAAAGCACGATAATCCGGACAGGGTTTTTGAAAAATTTAAATTGAAGGTTGAAGATTTTCTCAGGGGGTTTGAGTTTCATAATTACCTGGAGATAAGTTACGCCGCTTTTACAGATTTTATAGACGAGCTGGGTGGAATTGAAATGGATATCTTAAGAGAGATGAAATATGAGGATAAATCGCAGGATCTTTATATTAATTTTTCTACGGGAAGGTATCTTTTAAACGGCGAGAACGCATTAAAGTATGTGCGATACAGGGACGATGTCAGGGGAGATATAGGCAGGCTGAAAAGACAGCATGCTTTTATAAATGCAGTCTTAAATAAAATTAAATCACCCGAGGGAGCGCTCTCTTTTTACCGGGCGTTAAGGGCAGCCAATGAAAATGTTGAAACCGACCTGGACATTTTGGATTTTTCTGTAATTGCCGATGAGGCGCGGAATTTTAATCTTCAAAATTACAGGGTTCAGAAAGTGCCCGGGGAGCCTGTGATGCGCTGGGGAAGGAGCTACTGGCAGGCGGATAAAAGAAGATTAAACGATGTTATGGATGTAGTTAAAAATTCCCATTTGATAAATCTGCCCGCTGCAAAGGCTGATACCGGAAAAAGAGTTTCAACAAGGGTAACGGCAGAAGTGTGGAATGCTACCGGAAAATCGGGGCTGGCAAGGGAAATGACTGAATACTTAAGAAGAAGAAACGTAGATGTTGTGCGTTATGGAAACTATGGAGTAAGGAGGAGACACACGCAGATTATATCGCGTACGGGTGATTTGAAACCGGCAAGGGAAGTTGCTAACATCATCGGATGCAGGAATATTGAAACCAATCTGGACTTCAGCAGAATGGTGGATATTAATGTGGTAATAGGTGAAGATATTAATAAGGTATGGGAGTATTAGATAACAAGAAACTGGTAAAAAAGGCTGCAGAAGCGATAGGTGAAAAGAGAGGAGAAAATACGGTTGTGTATGATGTCAGGGAACTGACCTCATTTACGGATTTTATATTGATGACAACTGTGAAGTCTTCCGTTCAGATAGAAGCTGTAATTAAAGACTTGAAAAAAAACATAAAACGGAGACCGGACCATGTGGAAGGGGAAAAAACAAGCGGTTGGGTTCTTGTCGATTACGGTGGTGTTATAATTAATGTTTTTCTGCCTGACTGCAGAAATTTTTATAACCTTGAACGCATATGGGGAGAGGCAAAAAAGATAAAATGTACATAATTGATATTAAAAAATGCATAAGCGATTATACCGGTTTGGAGGAGGTTAAATTATCTGTTCCTCCCCGAAAACTGGAAGGTGATATTTCAACAAACGCCGCAATGGCTGCGGGAATGGATGCCGGTCGGCTCCTTAAAAGAATTCAGCAGCTGCCGTGTGTGGAAAAGGCGCAGAGTGCAGGGCCCGGATTTATAAATATAACATTGACGATGGAGGCGCTCAGGCAGGAAGTAAGAGAGATTGTTTCGTCACCTGCCGAATACGCCAGAAGCGAGGAAAAAAAGAAGGTTCTCTTTGAAATGGTGAGTTCAAACCCTACCGGCCCTCTTCATATAGGACACGGCAGGGGGGCGGCTATAGGGGATTCCCTTGCCAGGATGTATGAAAGGCTCGGTTATGAGGTTTACAGGGAGTACTATGTAAATAATACAGGGCGGCAGATGAAAATTCTGGGAGAGAGTATATTTAATACGGCAAAAGGCCTGGATATACCCGACTGCGGTTATAAAGGGAGCTATATTAAAGAGATAGCCGATGACTTAAAGGGGTGTGAGGACAGCCGGCAGTGCGCTGAAAAAGCATCTCAGAAGATACTAAAAAAACACCTTGATGTTTTAAAAAACTTCGGGGTTGAATATGATGATGTGTTTTATGAATCCTGGTTATTCTCAAGAGATGAGGTTGATGACATAGTTCGGATCCTGGCGGAAAAAGGGCTTATTTTCGAGAAAGACGGGGCATCCTGGTTTAAAAGCACCTTATACGGTGATGACACCGACAGGGTTCTGAAAAAGAGCGATGGGGAATACACTTATTTTGCTTCAGACTGCGCTTATCACAGAAATAAAGCTTCAAGATTTGATAAAATTATTAATATCTGGGGAGAGGACCATCATGGGTATGTGCCCAGAATAAAAGCCTTCTGGAAAGCCATGGGGTATGATAAAGATGCACAGCTGGATGTGATGCTTTATAAACTTGTTGACTTAAAAAGAGGAAGCAGAAAAATCTCCATGTCTACGAGAGAGGGGGAGTACGTGACCCTCGAAGAGGTGATCGGGGAGGTTGGCTCTGATGCCTCGCGTTTTTTATGCTTATGCGAAGCAGCGATGCAAAACTCGAGTTTGATCTGGAGCTTGCAAAGAAAGAGGATAAAACAAATCCCGTATATTATGTTCAGTATTCTCATGCCCGCATATGCTCGGTCTTTTCAAAGAAAGGCATTAAGCCGGAGGATATCGGTCCCGAAGCAGCCACAATGCTGGATGCGGAAGAAAAGAATGTTATAAAAACAATATCCAGATTTCCTTATGTTCTTGAAAAATGTGTCAGGTTAAGCGCTCCTCACTTTATGACGGAATACCTGAGGGAGGTTGCTGTCGGTTTTCATAAGTATTACGATACGGTCAGAATTTTAGATACTGAAAAAGAGGAGGCCAGACTTCTTCTGCTTAAAGCGGTAAAGAACATAATAGCAAACGGCCTCGAGCTTGTCGGGGTGTCAGCCCCGGAAAGGATGTAGCTATGAAATTAAGGTGGTACGGACAGGCGCGCATACATATAGAAACCGGCGGCGGAGAAAGTATTCGGATAGTTTGCGACCCTTATGACAGTTCTCTAGGGTATAAAGTTCCTTCGGAAAAAGCGGAGATTGTAACTGTTTCTCACGGACATTTTGACCATAGCGCTGTTGATACTGTTAAAGGTTCGCCTGAAATTATAGATTCGGCGGGAGAATATGAAATTCCCCCGGTTCGCATAAAAGGAATAAAATCCTGGCATGATAACAGCGGCGGAAAGGAAAGGGGTTCCAATGTAATCTTCAGGTTTGAGATGGAAAATATAATCTTTGTTCACATGGGGGATATAGGACATGTTCCGTCATCCGGACAGCTGGAAAAGATAAAACCCTGCGATATACTTGCCGTTCCGGTAGGGGGTGTTTATACAATTGACAGCAAATCCGCTTACGAAACAGTTAACCTTATAAATCCCCGGGTTGTAATTCCAATGCATTATGATACACCATCAAACAAGATAGGTCTTCAGCCGCTTGGGTATTTTTCGGACCGCTTTCTTGAGGTACAGAGATTAAGAGAGTTTGCCGGAGGCAGGGATATACTGCCGAAAAATCTTACTGTATGGGAATTAATGGCTCATGGGGAGAGATAGGAAGTAATAGGAGGAGAGGGGTTTGAGGGCTTTTAGATTGCGGATATAGGGCTTCAGAAAGCACGAAAATTTAGATTATATAAGTCAGGCATAAGTTTGACTGGTATTATAAATTTTGATAAATTACAGGTAATTTTGCTTCTATAGAAATGGTGGTTGCAGAAGATGACAAGATAATTAAGAAAAGGGATAAAATGGAAAAAGAAAAAATTACAGTAGAGCCGGCAAGAAAATTAAACCAGCTGCCTCCTTATCTTTTCGGGGCCATAGATGTTTTGAAGAAAGAGGCATACCGCAAAAAACTTGATGTAATAGATCTCGGAATGGGAAATCCGGATATGCCCACACCGGGCCACATAGTAGAAAGGCTCTGCGATACAGTTAAGAACCATCCGAAAACACATAGATATCCCCAGGCGAAGGGGATGCCTAAATTCAGAAAAACGGTGGCAGATTGGTACTCAAAGAGGTGCGATGTCAGCATAAATCCTGAAAATGAAGCCCTTGCATTGATTGGTTCCAAGGAGGGGATTGCTCATATATGCATGGCATATTTAAACGATTCTGATGTGGCGCTTGTTACCAACCCGTGTTATCCGGTTCACAGAAACGGAATTATCCTTGCAGGGGGTGTTCCTTATGATATGCCGATTAACGAAAACAATAATTATATCCCTGTATTGGAGGACATACCGAAAGAAGTTGCGGATAAAGCCAAGCTTATGTTTATAAATTATCCAAACAATCCGACTACTGCGGTTGTTGAGAGCGGTTTTTTTAGAAAAGTTATTGAGTTTGCTAAAAGCCATAATATTCTTGTATGCCATGATTATGCTTATTCTGACATAACCTACGACGGATACAGCGCGCCTTCGTTTATGCAGACGGAGGGGGCGAAAGATGTAGGCATTGAATTCCATTCGTTATCTAAGACTTATAACATGGCCGGATGGCGCGTGGGGTTCTGTGTAGGGGGAAAAGAGTTTCTTAAACCGCTTGAAAAAATAAAATCGTACCTGGATTACGGGGTTTTTACGGCCCTTCAGCTTTCGGCGGTAAAGGCGCTTAACGGTCCTCAAAAATGTGTCAGCAAAACCGTTAGGGAATACAGAAGAAGACAGAATAAGCTTGTGGAGGGGCTTAATAAGGTTGGATGGGATGCTTCACTTCCGGCTGCTACCATGTATCTGTGGCTTCCGCTTCCCGGAAAATTCAAGGATATGGGATCGCTGGAATTTGCTGAACTGCTGATAGAGGAAACCGGTATTGCCGTTGCGCCCGGAATAGGCTTCGGTTCGTACGGAGAGGGTTTTGTAAGAATGGCGACGGTTACCCATTTTCAGAGGTTTCATGATGCTTTGTTGAGATTGAAGGAGTTCATAAGAAAGGGCCCGCCAAAATGACAGTTAATATAGGTATAATAGGGTTGGGAACCGTTGGGGGCGGTGTATATGATATGCTTGTAAATCGCTCTGACCGGATTAATGAAAGAGTAAACGGCGGAATTAGGGTAAAAAAAGTCTGCGATATCAGGGAGGACCTCGGAAAAGACATGAATCTTCCTCCCGGGGTTTTTACGAAAGATTACAGGGATATACTAAATGACAGCGAAATATCTCTTGTGGCTGTCCTTACCGGCAACACTAAAGTTGCTCTTAAAATTATAAATGAATGTTTTGAAAATTCCAAGCATGTAGTAACCGCAAACAAGGCTCTGCTGGCAGGGCACTGGAAGGAAATTTTCAAAAAAGCTTCAGAGTGTAATTCTATTTTGTATTTTGAGGCCAGCGTAGGAAGCGGAATTCCGGTGATTCAGGGTATAAACGAGGGAATGGCCGCAAACAGGATAGACAGGGTTAAGGGTGTCTTGAACGGAACAACAAACTATATGCTGACAAGGATGGAGAAAGAAGGCCTTACAATGCAGGAAGCGGAAAAAGCTGCGATAGAGGCAGGTTTTGCGGAGCCTGACTCTTCTGCGGATATCAACGGGCTGGATGCAGCCCACAAAATATGCGTATTGGCAAATGTAATATTTAAAACCCCGGTGAATTTAGATGATGTTTACTGCGAGGGGATTTCCGGCCTTGAACTGCAGGATATAAAACTGGCTAAAGAAATGTTCGGGTTCGATATAAAGCTTCTTTCTGTAATAAATGTCACATCAAAAGGGGTTGAGGTAAGGGTGCACCCTTCTTTTCTTCCCTCCGGGGATGTTCTTTCAGGAGTGAAAGATGAGTATAACGGTATTCTGGTAAGGGGGGATGCATCGGGAGAGGTTATGTTTTACGGGAAGGGCGCCGGCAGGTACCCGGCGGCATCAGCCGTAGTCAGCGATATAATATATGTGGCGCAGAAGATAAATTACGGTATAGCCGGAAAAATTCCTTTTATGTATACCGATACATCCGGCAGCACCCCGGTTTTGGATATGGAAAATTTAAGCTTTCAGTATTATTTAAGGTTTAAAACAATTGACAAGCCGGGTGTCTTATCAACGATATCGGGGGTTCTCGGAAAATATAATGTTTCCATTCTATCGTGTTATCAGAAAGGCAGAGCCGGAGAAGAGGTTCCGATAGTAATGGTTACTCACAGGGCTCTTGAAGGCAACCTGAAAAAAGCCCTGAGAGAAATAGACGAAATGGGAATAATAAAGAAAAAAACTGTGTTTATAAGGCTTGAATCTGATATGGAGATATACTGAGTTGGGATACGGAAAAGGAATCATAGAAAAATATTTTAATATTCTTCCGGTAAATGAAAATACCCCGGTGGTGACTCTAAACGAGGGAAGCACTCCTTTAATAAAAGCGGAAAATCTCAGGGATAAGCTTGGGGTAGGTTTTGAAGTCTTTTTGAAATACGAGGGGTTAAACCCTACAGGCTCATTTAAAGACAGGGGTATGACCGTGGCGGTGTCAAAGGCTGCTGAAAAAAAGGCCAGGGCGGTTATATGCGCCTCTACCGGAAATACATCTGCCTCTGCGTCTGCTTATGCCGCCAAAGCCGGGATGAAAAGTATTGTGGTTATTCCAAAAGGGGCTATCGCTCTAGGGAAACTGTCCCAGGCTCTTATTCATGGAGCGAAGGTTGTTGCCGTTAAGACAAATTTCGACGGGTGCCTTAAAGTAGTCAGGGAGCTCTGTGAAAAATATGAGGTTGAGATGGTTAACTCCCTGAACCCGAACAGGATAGAGGGACAGAAAACAGCTTCGTATGAAATTACTGAAATTCTCGGCGATACGCCGGATTATCAGTTTATGCCGGTTGGAAACGCCGGTAATATAACGGCGTACTGGAAAGGTTATAAGGAAATAAACGAAAAAAGGGGCCTGTCTCTGCCTAAAATGATGGGGTTTCAGGCATCCGGCGCGGCACCGATTGTAGAGGATAGAATAGTAAATAAACCGGAAACTGTCGCAACGGCAATAAGAATAGGCAATCCGGCATCATGGAGACAGGCGGTCTCTGCAAGAGATGAGTCTAAGGGGGGGATAGATTCAGTAAGCGATGAAAAGATACTTCAAGCCTGGCAGGAGTTGGCTGCCTGTGAGGGAGTCTTTGCCGAACCGGCCTCTGCTGCATCGCTGGCAGGGCTTAAACTCTGCCTGGAAAATAAAAAAATTGATAAAGATTTCAGGGGCAGCGTTGTATGTATTCTTACTGGCCATGGGCTGAAGGACCCCGACCGGGCTGTTAAATCCGTAAAAAAGCCTGTGGTTGTCAAGGAGAGCACTGAGAAGGTTGCATCAGCAGCGGGTCTTATTTAATGAGGCCGTTCAGGGTTAAAGTTCCGGCAACAGTGGCGAATATGGGGCCCGGGTATGATGTCCTGGGTATGGCTGTCGAGCTCTTCCTTGAAGCGGATGTATATCCGTCAGAAAAAGATGAATTTTCACTGGAAATCTCCGGGATGAAGGTTTGTCTTGAAGAATCAGAGAATGCCATACTCGAAGGAATCAATGCCGCCCGGGGAAGAAAAGGGAAAGCACCGCTAAAGGTTAAAGTCAGAAGTGGTATTCCATTAAAAAAAGGGCTTGGATCTTCGGCTGCAGCACGGGTCGCCGGATTAATGATAGGCGGTTTTATCAGTGATAAAGAGGTGGATAGCGGAAAGACGGCAGCCGCAGCTTCTGAGCTGGAGGGTCACCCGGATAATTCTGTCCCGGCAGTTTTCGGCGGTCTTACAGCGAGCTGTATGGCAGACGGTGATTTAAAATACAGCCTACACGATATTACCCGGAGTCCGGAAATCATAATAGGGGTTCCGGATATTGAGATATCTACGCAGGATGCAAGAAAAGCCATGCCGGAATGTGTCAGGCACGAAGATGCTGTCTTTACAAACGGGAGAGTAGCCTTGCTAATTTCAGCTCTGGTTAAAGAAGATTTTAAACTGCTTGATTTTGCAATGCAGGACAGGCTTCATCAGCCGTATAGAAAAAAGTTTATTCCCCGTTTTGATGAAATAGCGGAGGCTTCCAGAGAAGCCGGAGCCTGGGGTACGGCTATCTCGGGTTCCGGACCGTCTGTTTTTTCGTTTGTAAAAGATTCAAAAGGGGATGATGTGGGAGAAGCGATGAAGGAGGTATGGAAAAGGGATGGTTTTTCTTCCTTTTACATTGTTACGCGGGTTTCAGCTAAAGGAGCGGAAATTAAAGAGTTATGAATCTTGATAAACCTGTAGTAGTGCAAAAGTTCGGGGGAACTTCAGTAAAGAACCCCCGGCGTATAAAAAATGTTGCGGAAATTATTTACTCAAAAGTAAAGAAGGGCTATCATGTGGTGGCTGTGGTTTCAGCGCCAGGTGACACTACGGACAGACTTGTGGATATGGCAAATAAAATAACTTCCTGTCCGACTGAAAGAGAGATGGATGTGCTCTTATCCACAGGTGAGATGCAGGGGATGGCTTTTGTCGCCATGGCACTGAATGAAATCGGGTGCAAGGCTGTTTCTTTAACCGGATCGCAGGTAGGAATACTTACGAGTTCGGCTCACAGCAGGGCTAGAATAAAGAGTATTGACGCTAAGAAAATTTATGATTCGCTTGCCAGGGGCGAGGTTGCGATTGTCGCCGGGTTTCAGGGGGTGTCGGAAGATGATAATATTACGACACTGGGGAGAGGCGGCAGTGATTTAAGCGCTGTAGCAATAGCATCTGTTTTAAAAGCTAAGGTATGCGAGATATACACAGATGTTGATGGAGTGTACAGTTCGGATCCATCTGTGGTAAAAGGAGCAAAAAAAATAGACAGTATAACATATGACGAAATGCTGGAGCTTGCGTCTGCGGGCGCTAATGTTATGCAGTCAAGGTCAATGGAAGTGGCAAAAAAGCATAAGGTTAAACTTCATATAAAATCCAGTTTGAAAAGAGAAGAGAAAGGCGGTACGGTTGTTATGGAAGAAACAGAAAAAACGGATGAGGCAAAAGGATTGGAGGATGTTTTTATCAGGGGCGTGACCCTTGATGAAGATCAGGTCAGGATATCTATTGAAAGGGTTCCCGACAAACCCGGGGTTGCCGCGAAGATTTTCGGTGTGCTTGCCCGGGACGGTATAAATGTTGATATGATAATACAGTCTTCAGCGTACAGTTCGGGTGTAAATGATATTTCTTTCACTATCGGGCACAGCAGAATTGATGAAGCAAGAAGAATTCTGCAGGAAATAAAAGATGAAATAGGCGCTAAAGAAATAATAATAGATGAGAAAGTGGATAAGGTTTCAATTGTTGGGATTGGAATGAAAAGTCATGCGGGTGTGGCGGCAAGAATGTTTGAAGTTTTGTCAAAAAAAAGTATAAATATAGAGATGATATCTACGTCGGAAATAAAGATATCATGTGTAGTATCCGCAAAGAAAGGAAAAGAAGCAGTAAGAGAGCTGCATAATGAATTCTGTGAATAAAAAAGAAAAAATTTTAGTTCTTGATACCACGCTCAGGGATGGGACCCAGGCGGAAGGTGTTTCTATATCTATGGAGGATAAGCTTAAAATAACCGCCAAACTTGACTGGATGGGGGTCGATTATATTGAAGGCGGTTGGCCCGGGTCAAACCCGAAAGACGCGAAATACTTCAACAAGGTAAAGAATATGAATCTTGAGACTTCCACTGTCGCGGCATTCACATCTACAAGAAAGAAAAATACTAAACCGCGAGAGGATGCTATTTTAAACAGGGTGGTCGAGGTCGAGCCCGGCACATGCTGTGTCTTTGGTAAATCCTGGGATCTTCATGTGAAAAAGGCGTTAGGTACAACAAGAAAAGAAAATTTGAATATGATACGCGAATCAGTCAGTTACCTGCGTGAAAAGAACATAGATGTAATATATGACGCGGAGCATTTTTTTGACGGATTTTTGAGCGATCCGGAGTATGCCGTAAAAACCCTGGAAGCGGCAGTGGAGGGCGGCGCCCGGGTGGTGGTTCTATGTGAGACCAATGGGGGTGTTCTTCCTCATGAGGTCGGCCGGATAGTTGAAGAGGTAAAAAAATCTGTTGATGTTCCTCTGGGAATCCACGCGCATAATGATTCGGGTGTTGCGGTAGGCAATACGCTTGAGGCGGTAAGACGGGGATGCAGAATGGTTCACGGAACAATAAACGGATACGGTGAAAGGTGCGGAAACGCCAACCTCTGCTCCGTGCTTCCTAATCTGCAGCTGAAGATGGGGTACAGCTGTCTTCCTGGAGAAAGAATGAAGCGCCTGACGGAGGTTTCCAGGTATATAGACGAAATCGCAAATATTGTTCCTGATTCGCATCAGCCTTTCGTAGGACATTCCGCTTTCGCCCACAAAGGGGGCATACATGTAAGCGCAATAAGAAAAGATTCGACCACATACGAACATATAAGCCCGGAGTCGGTGGGGAATAAAAGGAGAATTCTCCTTTCCGAACTGGCGGGAGCAAGCAATATAAGGCTTAAATCAGAGGAGTTTAACATTGATCTTTCAAAGGATGATGAAAAGGTAAGAAGAATTCTCAAACACATAAAAAAGCTGGAAGAGAAAGGCTATCATTACGAGGGGGCCGAGGCTTCTTTTGAAATTGTTATGAGAAAAGAATCAGATTCATATAAGAAATTTTTTGACCTTGAGGGATTCAGGGTAATAATTGAAAACGATTCTGAAGGCAACCTTCGCTCTGAAGCCACCATAAAGGTTCTTGTTGACGGGGTTCTTGAACATACTGCCTCAGATGGCGACGGACCGGTAAATGCTCTGGATAATGCGCTGAGAAAAGCGCTGGAGAAGTTTTATCCCGAGTTAAAAACGGTAAGCTTGACTGATTTTAAGGTGCGGGTCATAGATGCGAAGGAAGGAACAGCTGCAAAGGTGCGGGTTTTAATAGAATCCAGGGACGGGAAGCAGGAGTGGGGAACCGTTGGGGTTTCTGAAAACATCATAGAGGCTTCCTGGGAGGCCCTTGTAGACAGTATTGAATACAAGCTTATGCGTGAGCGGGGACTGTAAAGATGCACAGAATAAATGACGGGAGCAACAGATGAGAAGCGATAAAATTAAAAAGGGGTTTCAAAGGGCGCCTTCAAGGGCTCTTTTATACGCATGCGGGGTGGACAACGAGGATATTCACAGCAAGCCCTTTATAGGGATAGCATCGAGTTTTTCTGAAATAGTTCCCGGTCATGTAAATATGGAGAGGCTTTCCCAGGCGGCGGCAAAAGGGATTCACGCCGGCGGGGGGATTTCTTTCAAATTCGGGGTTCCGGCCATATGCGATGGGATTGCAATGGGGCATGAAGGAATGAGGTATTCTCTTCCTTCAAGAGAAGTAATAGCAGATTGCGTGGAGTCGGTGGCAATGGCTCACGGACTGGACGGGCTTGTTCTTCTTACAAGCTGCGACAAGATAACACCGGGCATGCTTATGGCTGCCGCCCGTCTGGATATACCTTCTGTTGTTCTTACTGCAGGCCCTATGTTAACCGGCCGCAGCAAGGGTAGGAGACTCTCTCTGGTTCGGGATACTTTCGAGGCGGTTGGAAATTGCGAAGCCGGAAAAATAACTGAATCGGAGCTCGAAGAACTGACTTTAAAGGCCTGTCCGGGGTGCGGTTCCTGTCAGGGTTTATACACTGCAAATACAATGAATTCTCTTACCGAGGCCATGGGTATGAGCCTGCCGGGATGCGGAACAGCCCCGGCCGTAAGCGCGGAAAAAGAACGCATATCATACAGAAGCGGTAAAAAAGCTGTTGAACTTGTAAGAGATGAGGTTACACCGCGGAGTATTATGAACGAAAATGCATTTCATAACGCCATTGTGGTGGACATGGCGACGGGGGGATCAACAAACACTGTTCTTCATCTTCCGGCTATAGCTCATGAATGCGGTCTGAGTCTGGATTTATCTGTGTTTGACAGAATAAGCAGGGATACTCCTCAGATACTCAGTTTAAGGCCGGGTGGAAATTATTTTATGGAAGATCTCGACTGGGCGGGTGGGATACCCGCAGTTTTAAAAAACTTGAGCGGTTATGTTAAGGATAATAACACCGTTTCCGGCAAAAGGATAAAAGAAATTGCCGAAAACGCGGTAGTTGAAGATGATGATGTAATAAGGACACATTCAACTGCCTATCGCGAAAGCGGCGGGCTGGCTATACTTTACGGAAACATCTGTCCTGACGGGGCGGTTGTTAAATCTGCAGCGGTTGATGAAAAAAACATGAAGATGTCGGGACCTGCAAGGATATTTTCAAGCGAGGAGGAAGCTGTAGAGGCGATAAGAAACAGGGAAGTAAAAAAAGGAGATGTCGTTATCATCCGTTACGAAGGGCCTTCCGGGGGGCCGGGTATGAGGGAAATGCTTAACCCTACATCGATACTTGCGGGTATGGGCCTTGAGAAGGATGTCGCCCTTATTACGGACGGAAGATTTTCCGGGGGAACCAGGGGGCCCTGTATCGGACATGTTTCTCCGGAAGCAGCGCAGGGAGGACCAGTAGCGGCGATTGAGGAGGGAGATGAGATTGAGATTGACATTACCCGAAGGTCTCTGAATGTGAAACTTTCCGATGAGAATATCAGGGAAAGACTGAAGAAATGTAAAAAACCGGAAAGAAAAGTTTCCGGGTGGCTATCAAGGTATGCCAGGCTTGTAACCTCGGCAGCGCAGGGCGCGGTTTTGAAATAGCGGGTTGTAAACAGATACAAAGAAGGAGAATAAAAAGTTCAAGAAGGACGGTTAAAATCATGAATGGAGCAAAAATAGTACTGGAGAGTTTAAAAAGGGAAGGCGTAAAACATATATTTGGGATATGCGGCGGGTCCGTGATTCCGATTTTTGACGAACTTCATTCTGAAAAAGATTTGAAGTTTATATTGACAAGGCATGAGCAGGCAGCCAGTCATATGGCAGACGGTTACTCAAGGGCCACGGGAGAAGTCGGGGTCTGTATCGCCACATCCGGCCCGGGTGCTACAAACCTGGTAACGGGGCTTGCCACTGCTTACCTTGATTCTATTCCGATGTTGGCGATTACCGGACAGGTGGCATCGCATCTTGTCGGAAATGACGCTTTTCAGGAAGCCGATACTACAGGTATAACCCGGCCGGTTACAAAGCAGAACTATCTCATAACGGATGTGAGGGACCTTGCAGGGACTATTAAGGAAGCCTTTCATCTTGCCAGGACGGGCAGGCCCGGCCCTGTACTTATAGATATAGCGGTTGATGTTCAAAGGGCCGAGTGTAAGTTTGAATATCCGGAAAAGGTTCAGATAAGGGGATATAAACCTAAAATAAAAGGGCATAAAAAGCAGATTAAAAAAGCTGCGGAGGCAATAAATAATTCTGAAAGACCTGTGATTTATGCCGGGGGAGGAGTTATCTCTTCCGAAGCTTCCGGTCATCTTAAAAAGTTTGCTGAAAAAGGCCTTCTTCCCGTGACTACTACCCTGATGGGCAAAGGGGCATTCCCTTCCGAGTCGGAGCTTTCTCTTGATATGCTGGGGATGCACGGTACTTACTATGCAAACAAGGCAGTGCAGGAATCCGACCTGCTGGTTGCTGTAGGGTCCAGGTTTGATGACAGGGTTACGGGCAGGCTCTCGGACTTTGCAAAAAAAGCAAAAAAGATACATATTGATATAGACCCGACTTCGATTTCAAAAACGGTAAAGGCTGATATACCTATTGTCGGAGATTGTAAAAACATTCTTTCTTTGCTGACAAAGCAGGTTGAGAGAAGGCAGAGGAAAAAATGGCATGAAAAAATCGCCCAATGGAAGGAAAAATGCCCTCTTTCTTATACAGAGGATGATAAGCTGCGCCCCCAGTATGTAGTAGAGCAGTTCTGGAAGCTGACAAAAGGGGAAGCCGTTGTTGCAACTGAGGTCGGTCAGTGTCAGATGTGGGGTGAACAGTTCTACAAGTACAACAAGCCCAGGACATTTTTAACCTCGGGCGGACTCGGAACGATGGGGTATGGTTTTCCAGCAGCAATAGGAGCGAAAACAGCCCGCCCTGAAAAAACGGTAATAGATATAGCTGGAGACG
>Ga0207421_10002980_pt1 | contig 20583 bp, 24 predicted proteins | sample SodLakKL_010_SED_4_FD_187542 | JGI IMG/M metagenome (GOLD analysis project Ga0207421, IMG submission 187542) | Alkaline sediment microbial communities from Lake Tanatar, Kulunda Steppe, Russia - 8KL_010_SED (SPAdes) (version 2) | ecosystem: Environmental > Aquatic > Non-marine Saline and... | reverse complement strand
TGCGTCGTCACCGAGAATTATCATTGGTTGGCCCTGCATTCGCTGGCTCATAATCAGATGATAGGTTGTATGTGGTTCTATATAAATGTATAGGTTATCGGCTCAGGGAAAGCAGTAAAAGCGGAGCAAGAGAATGGGCAAAAGACCAGTATAACGCCGTCATATCGGGAATATATCGACTATGGTGAGCTTCGTTTGTTTCGGTGTACCACAATCATTTATAAGTAAAAAGGAGCCAACGAGGACAAGACCTATCCCGGCGACTGCCTACGATATGCGTATGAGCGTTGAGACACCGGAACTTGCCTTCGACGAGGAGAGGTTACTTCCGGCAATCGCACAGGACAGCACCACACAGGAGGTGTTAATGCTGGCATACGTCTCCGAAGAGGCGTTCGAGCGCACACGTGAGACAGGCGTCGCACATTATTACTCACGCAGCCGTGATGAACTCTGGAAGAAAGGCGGTTCAAGCGGCCACGTCCAGCATGTCGAGGAGGTCCGTGTCGACTGTGATGGCGATGCAATTTTGTATCTCGTCGAACAGGTTGGTGGTGCCTGTCACACCGGCTACGAGTCGTGTTTCTACCGGACAGCCGACGGTGAGGAAGTGAGCAAACAGGTCTTCGACCCAGACGATGTCTACTGATTACGCACAACAGGATGACCCGGTTGCACGGCTCAAAGAGGCCCAAGAGCAACTCCAGCAGGCAAAAAAGCAGGTCGATGAGTTCGGGCAGGAGGAGCTCGAACAGCTCGCCGAAGCGTACAACGGCTTCGTGGCACTGCTCGAACGCTACGAAGACCAGGTGGTCGGCGACGAGGGCGATTTCCAGACGAACATCGAGTTCCAGAGCCAGATTGCCGAGTTTACCGAGGAGTTAGCAGATGATATTCTACTGGCCGAAACCTTCGATGAGTGTAACGAGCATCTCAAACAACGGTGGTTCAAAACCTCCCACTTCGAACATGTCTACGAGCAACTAGAGCCGGTAGCCGACCTGGTCGACCGACTCGAAACGTACGAACAGCGCCGGACGGAGTATCGTAACGCACGCAAACAGCTTGGACAACGGATTCACGACCTCGAAGACAAGATAGCTACCCTCGAACGGCTTGTCCGCCTTGGAGATGCAGACCTCGATGCCCCCACCGAGCAGCTTCGTGAGCCAATCGAGACCTACAACGAACAGGTGACCGACGCTTTCGCCACGTTCCGGCGGGAGCGCTCTGCCCGTGAGGTGCTTTCGTTCCTGGATACGACGACAGCCTATCCGCTCGTCCCCTTCGAAAAACCGCCGGCGGAGTTGTACTCGTTCGTTCAGGACAACCCGGTTGGGGACGAACCACTGTCGAAGCTCGTCGACTATGCGGACTACTCGCGGTCGAAACTCGACCACTACGTCGACAACCCGGACCAGCTCAAACACATCGTTGGCGGGCAGAAAGTATTTTTGTCGGGACTCGACAGCGAGCCACTACGGATTGACTGGCCACCGCCATCCGCAGACAAGCTACGGTATCGCTGTCGCGAACTCACGGCGGTCGTGAACCGACTCGACCAGGATGTGGTTGAAACGCTCCGGGCGGTTGAGCAGTTACCGCGAGAGACCAACTATGACCAGCTCCGCAACAGCGTCATGGCCAAGGAATCATTGACCGACGAGGAGCGAAAGCGAATACAGGAGGAGGATATCGAGACACAGCTTTCGGAAGCACGCGAGCAAAAAGCACGGTTTATCGACGCGCTCGAAGCAGCACCCAAAAAGTGAGATCACTCCGTCAGTTATCCTCCCGCATTCTCTTGTGAAGAGAGCGTGACATCCGCTGGTTCAGCGGTTTCCTCCGCCGAAAAGATGCTTAGACTGGAGAGCGTCAACAGCGAGATACCCGCCATAAGGACGAGGTCGATATACCCCGCACCGACCGAAGAAACAAACGGCGTCAACAGCCCAAGAACCTGTTCGGAGGCCGCGGAGGTGAGAATCAGCGCACCGTAACAGAGGACAAACAGGTTGCGGAGTTTCACGAAAAGCAACCGTCGCTCGCCACTACACTCACGTGCGTGCGCGTTCAGCGGGCCGTAGAGCAGATAACACACGCCAACAAAAAAGCCGAGACCGATAGCGGTTACCAGCGACTCCAGCGCACCGGTGAGAAACCACGAAATGAGCTGTGTCCACAGCGTTGCGAGGATAAAGCCGGCGACAAGTATTGTCCGTTTGGCCGAAAGCGAAACGGCCTCACGAATAATGTATGTAAACGAAAGGACAGCGGCCGAATAGCCGAAAAAGCGGGTGACAGACTGTTCACGGCCTGCGGTTTCGTAGGTCCACACTTCGAGATGCATAAGCAAATAGGCACCACCCATCGCAATCACTGGCACGGAAGCAATTGCTGCCATCCGTCGCTGTCCCCCCGCCGAGCGAGCGATAGTTGGCAAAAGCGCAACCCAGATGAGGCCCAATACGCCCGAGACAACTAGATAGACCGTCGTGTCTGGTGCAACCATATGCTGACCGAAACAGGGCGGTCACTTAAATTATATTGCATGAGGAGACTCGGCAGCGTCAGAAGATATTCGCCTGCTGATAGACGGAAATACCCTCCTCAGTGAGGTCGTATGGTTTCGTCTCCCGTGAGTGGTTGGCGTTACGGATTTTCTGTATTTCGACGGCAAGTCGTGTCTCCTGCATATCGCCCCGGATATACCGGAGAACGAACACCGCATCGGTCAGATACTCAATAATACCGTGGCGGGAGGCGTACGGATTTGTCTCGCTCGCCTCGCTCGTCAGGAAGGTGGTGACGCCGGCTTTCTTGAGCGACCGAGTGAAATCGAAGACTTCAGTTCGGCGTTTGGCGACGTTATCATACATCATCTCAAGCAGCGAAACCGAGTCGAGAACAAGCCGGTCAGCGCCGAAATCCTGAATAAGTTTGGGCAGTTCCGCCTGAATGTTATCGAGGCTGTTTGCCATCTCAACGGGGTCCAAATCGACGATGGCGAGCATATCCTTTTCCTCGTACTCGGCAAAATCCCAGCCCCACTCGTTGCCAGTTGCAATAATCGCTTCGTGGCTCTGTTCGAGCGTGATAAAGACGCCTTTTTCACCCTGTTGTAAGCCATGGTGGAGAAACTGTAACCCAAATGTAGTCTTTCCGGTCCCGGCGCTTCCAATGACGACCATCAGATGTCGGCGGGGGATACCACCCTGAATCATCTGGTCAAGGCCGTCGATACCGAGGTCAAGCCGGGGGATATCCGACTCGAAATCGTCATCGGAGAAATCCTCATCGCCCGCCCCTGCGGTCTCGAACGCACTGGCAAAGCCGTCGTCATCAAACAACCCATCCGAATCGGCGTCGGTCGAATCAGCCCATGAACTGCTGGGTTGCTGTGTTTCCGACTCGGCGGACGATTGTGCCATCGTCTCACCGAATCCCTCTGTTTCACCCGTCCCAAACGGGTCGTCATCAGCCGTCTCAGTCCCTGTCTCAAACGCCTCGGAGGCGTCCGCTGGGTCCGTCCACGGACCCTCATCATCAGTAGCAGTCGTCTCCGGTTCGTCGTCAGTGACCTCCGTCATCCACGAATCGGCGTCGCTCTTGCCATCGTCTGTCGGTTCAGACGGCTCTGTCTCGCTTTCAGCAGCCCCATCGATAGCCGCCGACGAATCAGCTGTCTCGGCCGCTTCCGTCGACGACTGGCGGGCCTCCTTGAGCCCCTGTTCGAACCAGTCATCGTCGGCATCTTCCTGTTCGCTCATTATCGTTGACCTGTGGGCTTATGTGGTGGTTGTCGCCCGAAGGGATTAACGTTGGCCCCAAGTGGTATCCAAGCACAACCTCTTTGCGGGGGCCTTCCCAACAGTGGAACAATGGCTGAGTGTGACGTTTGCGGCGAGCAGGTCAGTATGCCGTATCAGTGCCGTCACTGCGGCGGAACGTTCTGTGCCGACCATCGGCTGCCTGAATCACACGACTGTCCGGGGCTGAAACAGTGGGAGCAGTCGGGGCCAGTCTTTGACAGCGGGTTCGATGACTCGCTCGCGACCGGGAACAAAAGCGAGGGAATCGCTGCCAAACTGGGAATTGATACTGGACCAGGCGGCCCGCTAGCGTATTTCCGCGGGAATATGACCTACGTCTTTCTTGGCTTGATGTGGGTAACGTTCCTGTTGCAGACACTTGTTCTCGGGTTTGCCCCCGGCATCCACGATAGCTTATTCGTGTTCTCACCAGAGAACCCCTTCTACGTCTGGACATGGGTCACCTCTATTTTCGCTCACGGTGGCGTGTTACACATCGTCTTCAACAGCATCGTCATCTACTTTTTCGGCCGACTGGTCGAACAGTATCTTGGCTGGCAGAAGTTCGCCGCTCTGTTTATCGTCAGCGGCGTGCTCGCTGGTGGCGGTCAGGTGCTGTCGAATATGCTCATCGACGTACCAATCGGTGTCGTCGGAGCCAGTGGTGCAGCCCTTGCATTGCTTGGCGTCCTCACCGTCCTTAATCCGAACCTGACCGTCTATCTCTATTTCATTCTCCCCCTCCCAATCTGGGTTCTTAGCGGCGGTACCGTCGCTATCAGTCTCTTTCTTATTATTGGCGGTGACCCCGGTGCTGGCGGTATTGCACACATGGCCCACCTCGTAGGAATCCTCATCGGGCTCGCGTACGGAAAACACGTCAGCGGGAGCGTCCGAATTCCGAATCAACTGCAATTCGGTGGCGGTGGCCCTGGCGGTGGGATGCCCCCAGGGCCTGGCGGTCCAGGCGGCCCCGGTCGAGGACGGTTCTGATGGGTCTCTCGGTCGTCCGACCGGAGTTTGTGCCCGACTCTTCGTTGACTCACCAGGAAATGGAATCGCTGCAGCGTGAGATTAGCGACGCCGCCATATTTCAGGATGGATTCGATGGCACAGCGTTGACTGCCGAGAACACAGGGTCCCAACCAATCGTCGCCGGCATTGACCAGGCGTTTGACGCCGACCAGGCCACCAGCGCAATCGTCGTGATGCAAAACGGGAACGTCATCGAGCGCACGCACGCGACCACAGAGGCGGTGATTCCATACATTCCGGGCTTACTGAGTTTCCGGGAAGGAAACTCGATACTTGAAGCGTTGGAGACACTCGACACGAGTCCCGACCTCCTGCTGGTTGATGGCAGCGGCCGCATCCACTTTCGGGAGGCGGGGCTTGCAACCCACATCGGGGTCACGGTGGACTGTCCAGCTATCGGCGTTGCAAAATCCCTGCTGTGTGGGCACCCGACCAGTTCGCTTTCGGAACCACTCCCGGAAGGGGCGACAGTACCCATCGAGGCTGATGATTCGGTGACTGCCCCAACTGGAACGGTCATCGGCTATGCCGTCCAGACACGACAGTACGACTCCGGGAACCGGTATATCAATCCGCTGTATGTCAGCCCGGGCCATCGTGTGAACGCCGAAACTGCTGCCTCGCTCGTCCAGCAGTGCACGCAGGGATACAAACTCCCGGAGCCGATTCGGCTGGCCGACAAGTATGCCGGAGAAATGACAAGTTAGTCAGAGGAACAAACGCAACAGTAGCGCTTATTACTTAGTTGTACATCACAGTAATTATGGAGCAAAACGCCCCTCGACAGCCGGCACCGACCAGCCAGCCAGTCGCCCTGACAGTTGCCGGAAGCGACTCGGGGGGTGGGGCAGGCATTCAGGCAGACCTGAAAACGATGGAAGCAGCGGGGGTGTTCGGAACAAGTGTCGTGACGAGCGTCACTGCCCAACATACGCAGGGGGTCGAATCGACACACATTCTGCCAGCCGAAGAAGTCGATGCACAGCTGTCGGCCGTCTTTTCCGATTTCGACATCCGAGCATTGAAGACGGGAATGCTGGCAACTGCGGAACTCGTCGAACTCGTCACCGAGTGGGTCCAGTCACAGGAGATTCCGGCGGTCGTTGACCCGGTGATGGTGGCGGCCACAGGCGACCGACTGCTTGAACCGGATGCGGAACAGGCGTACAAACGGCTCATCGAGGCGGCGACACTGGTCACGCCGAACGCTGACGAAGCGGCAGTGCTGACAGATATCGAACCGGAGACATCGTCCGACCTGCAGTCCGCGGGCAAGCAGTTGTGTGAGATGGGGGCCGACGCTGCGCTGGTCAAGGGTGGGCATCTTTCCGGAGAGCAGGTGACTGATGTGTTCGTATCAGCCACGACAGCGGACCAAAGTGCCGCAAATGCAGGCGAGGGAGACTATACGTCCCGACAGTTCACCCATCCACGAATCGAGGGTGCCGCGACGCACGGCTCCGGCTGTACGCTTGCGAGTGCAATCACGGCACAGTTAGCACAGGGAACCACCCTGGAGAAGGCAGTCAAGCGTGGCATCGAACAGCTCTCCCGAGCAATCCGCTATCACCATGCGGTCGGCAGCGGCGGTGCGGTACATCACAGCGCAACACAGCAAGAACGAGCCGGCCGAACCGAGACAATTGCAGCAGTCGAGCGGTGTCTCCGGCAACTGCACCAGTTTCAGTGGCAAACCGAGGGACTACTCGACGCTATCGTTCCCGAAGTTGGGATGCAGATTGCAGGAGCAACGCCATATGCAGAACGTGTCGAAGAAATTGCGGCAATCGACGGCCGGATAACTCGGACGAGCATGAGGATTCGCGAAACACGCGGTGTCAGATTCGGTGCATCAAGTCACATCGCCCGGTTGTTGTTGACCGCGCGGGAGTTCGACCCATCCCTCCGGTTTGCGGCAAACTGTCGGTACGACAACCGTATTGATGCAGTACTTGCCGAGCAAGACTGGGCCATCGCTTCGTTCGACCGCACAGCAGAACCCACTGCCGAGGAGGAGAACTCGACAATGTCGTGGGGAACCAAACGAGCGTTCGAGTCGGTCGCTGAGACACCGGTCGCTATTGTGGATGACGGCGCACACGGTAAAGAGCCGATGACGCGGTTGCTCGCGACCGATGCGGAGACGCTCGCTGACCGGCTGTGTACGATTGCATCGCGCGTTGCAGCCGAGCAGTAAATCAGTGAATGACGGAAAATACTATTTCGGGGGGAACCACCGGTTCAATTTTAATGACAGCCATCAAAAAGTATGCTATGGTAACTCGTCTCTCGGAGACAATCTGGTGGGTTGATTTCCCCGGTGTCAACGCGTATCTCGTCGATGATGACGTATTGACGCTCGTCGATGCCGGGCCGCCACTCTATACCCATCGTCTCGTCAACGCAATCACACAGGCAGGGGGAGCACTCTCTAGCGTGGAGCGAATCCTCATCACACACTACGATTTCGACCACGTCGGCGCACTTGGAAAGCTCAAAGCCCTCGATGCGCCGGTGTATATCGGTCGTGCTGATGCGCCGTATCTCACGGGCGACCGCAAACCGAGCATCCGTTCACAAAAAGGGCTCTTCCAGCGGGCGGCACACTGGGCGATTGACCTTCCCGACCTGCCCATTGTGCCGATTGACGATGGAAAGCAACTCGGGAGTTTTACCGCGTATCATACCCCCGGTCACACGCCTGGCCATATGGTCTACATCAGCGAGGAGCACGATGTCGGCTTTCTGGGCGATATCGTCTGGGAACGCCGCGGCACCATCGACACGATTCCATGGTTCCTCTGTGAAGATTACGAACGGACGAAACAGTCGCTTGTCGACCTTGCAGGACACGTTCCGCCGTTCGAGATTGTCTGTCCCGGCCACGGCGTCCCATTTACCGAGAGAGGGCGCGACCGACTGCAAGCGTCTGCAGACAGCGTGACTGTCAAAAGCGTCTGATTTAATAACCTTTGAAGGAAATATTCAGTTGGTTTTGTTCCCTTGAAGGTATTATTCTGGAAAAATTTTCTTTCCTTTGAGGGAATAATGTACCCAAGGGTAGTTATCTCTGCAGGCAGACAGTTCTAAGATTGCTGACCCGTTGCCGCTTTCCTCACCCCCTCGATGGCCGCCTCGATATCAGCATCGTCGAGGTCGAGATGTGTACAGAACCGAACCGTATGGCTGTCGAAAGCGCTGGCAAGAATCCCTTCGTCCTCACATCGGTCGAGGAACGGTTTTGCTGGTTCCTCCGTCTCGACCATCACGAGATTTGTCTCGGGTTCGCCTGCGTGGAGGCCGGGAATTTCATCAAGCCCCGCGGCCAGTTGCCTCGCTCGCTCGTGGTCCTCGGCAAGCCGCTCACGGTTTTCCAGCGCCTCCAATCCGGCAGCGCCAAGGATTCCAGCCTGTCGCATTCCGCCGCCCAGCAGCTTTCGAACCCGTCGTGCCTCCTCGATGAACGACTCGCTTCCGGCGAGCATTGACCCGACTGGCGCGCCGAGCCCTTTCGAGAGACAGCACATGACGCTATCGACGTGTTCGGCATACTCTGCTGCTTCACATCCGTTGGCGACCGCCGCGTTGAACAGGCGAGCGCCATCAAGATGTACTGGAACCCCCAGTTCGTGTGCGGCTTCGGCGGGTGCAGCAATCGCATCGACCGATAAGGCCGTCCCACCGTGGGCGTTATGCGTGTTTTCGAGGGTCAACAAACCTGTACCGGGTCGATGGCCGCTGGCTTCGACGTAATTCGCATGCACCTGTGTTGGGGTAATCCGTCCCCGAGGGGAGCCATCGACCGTCCGGACCTGTAACTGGGAGTGTTGTGCCAGCCCAGCGAGTTCCCACCGATAAACGTGACTCTCCAGTTCACAGAGCACTTCCTGCCCCCGCTCGGTGTGAACTCGGGCAGCAATCTGGTTGCCCATCGTACCAGAGGGGACAAACAGCGCCGCCTCGGTTCCAAGCAGGTCGGCCATTCGTGCTTCCAGTTCGTTGAGCGTCGGGTCCTCGCCGTAGACATCATCGCCAACCGTCGCGGTACTCGCGGCTTCTCGCATTTCCTCGCTCGGTCGGGTGACAGTATCGCTTCGGAGGTCGATGGTATCCTGTTCGTCCTCACCAGATGACTGTGAGTCAGGGCTCATTGAATGGCTAGAATAATGGACTGACACCCTATAGCAACTGTGGGTCAGCGCTTGCGAACAGCCACCGCATTCACCCCACGAACCGTGCCGGCTGTTCCAGCCCAAACTCGGCCGCGGAGTCCGCGACGATACCCAACGCGGTGTACATATCCGGCTTGTAAAGCAATTCTCGTGTCACATCGTACTCCTCACGAAGATGCGTACGGACCCGAAAGACATCGTCGACATCGAAGTAATTCGGTGTATAGACGACAATCATATACTCGTTATAGGGCAGTTCCACAAAGCCTGTCTGTGTCATCGCTTTGACTGCCCAGAGCGCTCCAGCGGCAGCATCCTCGACGAGTTGTGGCCAAAGCGCTTCGATGCGTTCACGTGAACCGAGCAGTTGCCACTTGCCGATAAACTTCTCTTCGTTGAGTGCCTCCCTATCGAGTTCTCGAACCGCCTCACTTTCTGCTGGTGGAACCTTATCCGCTGTCGTCTCCTCGTGGCGGAGCACGTCGTGGCGGTCAAAATACGCATCACCACCGATTTCGTCCGAGTCACTCACATCTCGACTCCGTATCCAGAACGTTTCCTCGTCTGTTACCGTCGTGGGGGACTGCATACTGCAGTCCACATTCGGAACGAATGTGAAGGCTCGCCTGCCGTGTGTGGTGAAAGTGAAAACAGGTTGAACTGCAGAAACAACTGCTCCTTACCGCTCGTCAGAATCCAGCACTCGAATCTGGTCACCGCGGACCGTCACCGGAATCGGAACCGTCGCCTCATAGAGTTCGACAGTAACCTGGTCTTTCCCTTCGTCGATACGCTGGACCTGTGCTTTCTCGCCTTTGAACGGTCCGGCAACGAGTTCGACAATATCTCCTTCCGCAATCCCTTCGACATCCGGAGTCGGCGAGAGGAAGTGCTCGACTTCGGCCATCGAGGTCTGTCCCTGAACGACACCGCGTGCGTGTGGAATCTCGTCGAGAATGCGCTCGAAGACCGAGTCATCCTCCGCTTCGACCATCACGTAGGAGGTGACCGAATCCGGCGCGAGCGCAGCGTGGATTGACGGCTCCTCGCGGTTGATAATCATATCAGCGACGGTCTCTTCCTGACTGGCGGTTGTTTTGACAGCAAATATTCCCATTGTCTCACCTCACAGCCCCGCAAGCAGGGCAAGTTGTTCCGCTGGTTCGGTTGGCGCGTCTGGAAGCCCCGGTCCGCCCGGAACGTACGTCATAAACACGAAGATGGCAAAGCCGATGAATCCGACGAGGAGGACACCAGCCCCGGCAATCTTCGCGACCTGGCTAAACTCGTTCCACGACGGCGTGCTCGCGAGCTTGAGCACCCGAATATACGAGCTCAGGTCAGTTGGTGTTTTCATGTTATCGGCCCTTGACGGTGCTCGCTTTTTTATCTATCGGCATCGGCCGGCCTGCGAGTGTCCCTTCGACCCAACAATGATACGCATTCAAACTAATACGAGGACGAAAAACATGACTGTCCCTCCGCCAGACGACACCCGACGACACGCCCTCCAACTGCTCTTTGCCGGCGGTGCGTTCGCCCTCGCAGGTTGTCTCTCGGAGGACGACGATGACCACGAAGACGACGATGACGGCCACGAGAACAACGGCGACGCAACCGACCACCCCACGTCCGACGACTCGAACGGAGCCACGTTCATCGTCGAATCCGTTGGCGACGACCGCACCCGACCGTGGGGACTTGCGTTCGTTCCGAAGACAACCGAACTGCTCGTCACCGAACGTGACCCCGGAGAGCTAATCCTGCTCGATTACGAGGACGAATCCGAAACGGCCCTTGACGGAATCCCGGCTGTCGATGCCGGAGGGCAAGGAGGATTGCTCGATGTGGCAGTGTACACTGATGAGACAAATTCTGAATCAGATGATGAACACGAAGTGTGGGTCTATCTCACCTACAGCGCCGAGAATGGCGACGGGGAGACCGCGGCACACCTCGGCCGTGGCCGACTCGACCGGGATGGAAACCAACTCGATGAATTCGAGCAGATACACGTCGCCGAGCCGTTTGAGGACTCAACTGGTCATTACGGCTCTCGTGTCATCGTCGGCCCCGATGAACAGCTCTACATGACGACCGGCGACAGACAGTTCAAGAATTTCGGCCCGGAGCATATCTCACAGGATACAACGAGCGAATACGGCGCAACGCTTCGGTTGGAGCTCGATGGCTCGATTCCGGATGACAACCCGTTCGTGGACGACTCCGACGTGCAAGATAGTATCTACAGCTACGGTCACCGCAACGCACAGGGGATGACCGTTCGACCCGAAACCAAGGAACTCTGGCAGAGCGAACACGGCGAGGAAGATGGAGACGAGCTGAACATCATCGTCGAGGGCGGTAACTACGGCTGGCCCCTCACCCACACCGGCTGTGAGTACGGAACCGACGAGCCAGTTGGTGAGCGACCCGAGGACCGCGACGATGTCGTCAATCCGGTCTACTACTGGGAGTGTACTACCGGTGGGTTTCCGCCGGCAGGGATGACCTTCTACGACGGGGAAGCATTCCCAGACTGGCAGGGTGACCTCTTTGTTGGAAACCTTGCCGGACAGTATCTCGGCCACTTTACTGTCGACGGAGAAGGCGTCGATGACGTCAGTGTCGAAGAACAGGAACCGCTTCTCCCGGACAAAGGCTGGCGAGTTCGGGACGTTGCCGTCGAACCTGACTCCGGAGAGCTGTACGTCGCTATCGACGACGAATCACAGCCGCTTGTCCGGTTGGTTCCAACCTGACCAACTGTCTCGTGGACACAGCAGTCGCTCGCAGTGCAATAAATAGGGAAAGGTGTTTCAGCAATTAGCCGAAGAGCTCGCCGAGGCCCTCGCCAGCGGCGTCGTCTTCTTCGTCGTCATCGTCATCATCTTCTTCTTCGGCTTCTGCCTCCTCGTCATCGTCATCTGCATCGTCGTCAGCAGCGGCGGCGCCGCCAGCAGCTGCGCCAGCGGTTGCCGGGACGGCTGCTGCTTCTTCGACGGCTTCGTCGATGTCGACGTCTTCGAGTGCAGCGACGAGCGCTTTGACGCGGGATTCTTCCACGTCGACGCCTGCTGCGTCGAGGACGGCCGTCAGGTTGTCTTCGTTAATCTCTTCACCGGTCTCGTTCAGGATGAGTGCTGCGTATACGTACTCCATTGTTATCCAAACATTGCCCCGAGTGCATCGCCGCTCTCTTCATCGTCGTCATCGTCATCATCTTCGTCGGCGTCCTCAGGGTCTTGGGTGTCTTGTTCATCTGCCGATTCATCGTCCTCCTCGACTGGCTCCGCTGCTGGTGCCTCGACGTCCTGAAGCTCCTCCGGCAGGGCTTCTTTGTCGTCAATCTGTGCGGCTAGCGCACGGAGCTGGCTGTCGGCCTTGCTGATGAGGTCGGGCATAACTGCCTCGTCCTCGATGGCCGCATGCAGCGCGAGGCTCTTTGCCTCGCCAGTCGCTTTCGAAAGCTGGAGCGGAACGGTCGCTGCGGTCGGGAAGCTTGCGTTGACGGCAAGGTTGCGTGCCTGGCCCGCTGCGGCAGCAATATCTGCCTCGTAGGCCTCGATATCGAGTTCGAGGTCCTCAGGTTCGAACAGCACGCCTTCCGCGAAGACGCCGCGAAGGTTGAGTCCAACCTCCTTTGGCTCGATTTCGAGCTCACCGAGCACGTTTGCCAAGTCAGCCGAAACCTCCTCGCCCGATTCGAGCACGGTCGAGTCTTCCATCACTTTGATGGACCCCTCGTCGATGCGGGCGTTTGCACCGACGCTCTGGAGCTCACCCACGAACGGTCCGGGGTCAACCCCCGTGTCACCCTCAGGGATGACGATATCGTTCGGGGCAACCTCGCCAGCATTGATTGGAGCGGACGTTTTGGACGCTTCCAGTTGCTGGTAGAGTCCGAACGGGTTGTCGTTCGTCCCGATAAGGCCGACCTGTCCACTCACGTAGGTTTTCAGTTCTTCGAATCCCTCGTCGACTTCGTCGAGCGCACGCTCAAGGAGCGTGTTACGGGAGACACGAAGTGCGGCTGTGCCGTAGAGTTCGCGGCGCATATCCTGTAGCTGTCGGCTCGGAATGCCCGTGATACTCACAACACCGACGCTGTCGTACTCCGCAAGGAACTCGACAATTGCGTCGACTTCCGTCTGTTTCCACTCCGGAATCGTCTCAGTCTTGCGTTCCTGTGTGCTCATCTCAGACCACCTCCACCGCCGGCCCCATCGTGGTTTTGACGTAGACACCGTCGATGTTGAGTGGGCCTTTTTCGAGGTTGGCTTCGAGACGGCGGATGATAACGTCGATATTATCCGCAATCTCTTCGGCGGACATGTCCTCCGCGCCAACGCGGGTGTGGAACGTTCGCCGGTCGCCACTGCGCAGCTGGACGGTGTTTTTCAGCCGTTCAATCAGCTCGACGACATCGTCGTCGGGACTGATTGGGTCGGGCATTTTTCCTCGAGGACCGAGAACAGTACCAAGATATCGTCCGATATCCTGCATCATGCTCTCCTCCGCGAGGAAGAAATCCGTCTCTCCTGCGAGGTCTTTTGCTTTGTTGTCGTCGTCACCGAGGTCTGCCAGCTCGTCTGCATCCAGCACGTCGTCAGCAACTTCCTCGGCACGAAGGGCAGTTTCGCCCTCCGCAAACACGACGATAGAGGTCTCCTGACCGGTACCTTCCGGCAGGACGACACCCTCGTCTACACGATTCGATGGGTCGTTGAGGTCTAAATCACGCAAATTAATAGCGAGGTCAACCGTCTCACGGAAATTCCGTGGCGGGGCTTCCTCGAGTGCGCGAGAGACCGCTTCTTGTATCTCCTGGTCTGCCATTGTTCACCTCCGTAGTACGCCGATGGCTTCTACGGGTCAGTGAAACAGGCGGATGCCTGTCTCGCCCGAGAAAACGGTAATGCGACACTTAAAAGCGTCGAAGCGGCCGACGAGTGCCAGAGCGACGCATGCCCAGACAGCCACGAGAGAGGACTGGAAGAGTTCGAAGTTCCTATGCTGGTGTAGCAACTGCGTTTGGTCATGTACGTAGGTGCGCACGTTTCAGTTGCAGGCGGAGTCGATAACGCAGTCGACCGACAGCTCGACGTTGGCGGAAACTGTGGGCAGATATTCACGACCTCTCCGCAGGTCTGGCAGAGCCCGAATATCGAAGCTGAGGAAGCCGATTCATTCAAACAACAGTCAACCGACGATGGTGTCGGCCCCTGGGTCATCCACTCGGCCTATCTGGTGAACCTTGCAACGCCAAAAGACGACCTCCGACAGAAGTCCATCGACAGTATGCAGGCCGAAGTGGATGCTGCCGAGCAGTTGGATATCCCCTACGTCAACGTCCACCTCGGGGCACACACCGGTGCCGGTGTCGAGCAGGGTATCGAGAACGCAGCAGAAACGCTCGATGCACTCGACGTTCCTGATGACGTTACCGTCCTCATCGAATCCGATGCCGGCAGCGGAACGAAACTCGGCGGTGAGTTCGAACATCTTCGCGATGTGCTTGAACAATCCGAGCAGGACCTCGAAGTCTGTCTCGATACAGCACACACCTTCGTCGCCGGATACGACCTCTCGACCGAGGATGGAGTCGAAGAGACGCTTGCGGAATTCGACGAAGTGGTCGGGCTCGACAAGCTCTCATTCGTTCACCTGAATGACTCGAAACATCCCTGTGCCAGTAACAAGGACGAACACGCCCATATCGGCGAGGGGGAAATCGGCGAAGAGGGAATGCGTGCGTTCATCAACCACGATGCAATCGAAGACGTGCCGCTGGTGCTCGAAACGCCGACGGAAGACGGCAAAAGCTACGCCTGGAATATCGAGCGCGTCCACGAACTTCGAGACTGACGAACAACGCCGTTTTGTGTGTCCTCGCGCTACAGCAGCCCATGCGCCGGTTCAGCGCCGAGTATCTCAGAGATACCCGTGACGGAATGTGGGACGATTCGCAGGACGCACTTGCTGGGCTCAACCTGGAGACCCGCGAGCGCGTCCTCGATGTCGGCGCTGGGACTGGCGAGCTGACGCGTGTCCTCCGAGCGAGCGTTCCCGGAGAAGTCCTCGCATTCGATGCCGACAGGGAACTCCTTTCGCACATCGACCCACCCCGAATACAGGGCGATGCAACGAGATTGCCATTCAATGATGGTGCTTTTGACCTGGTCGTCTGTCAGGCACTTTTAGTGAATCTGCCGACACCCGAGTCGGCGTTGGCCGAGTTCGCTCGGGCCTCGCGTGACAGGGTTGCCGTCATCGAACCGGACAACAGCGCCGTCAGCATCGACTCAACCGTCGACACCGAATCACCGTTAGCTCGTCGCGCCAGAGACGGTTATCTGGATGGTGTCTCAACCGACGCAGCCCTCGGGGAAGCACGCGAACTGTTCGACCGGGTTGGGTTGACTGACATCACAGTAAGACAGTACAACCACACACAGGAGATTGCACCGCCATACTCAAAACGGGCGCTCGAAAGTGCCCGGATGAAAGCGAGCGGGCGTGGCCTGGAGCGAGACCGAGAAACGATTTTGGCCGGCGACACGACTCCGGACGAGTTCGACCACCTCAGAGAGGAGTGGCGCAAGATGGGGCGGGATGTTATCGAGCAGATGCAAGACGAGACCTATCGGCATCGGCAGACCGTCCCGTTCTACGTAACAACTGGGCGCGTATCGAGGGAGTAGCACTTCTTGAAGTGCAGATGCGTCTGGGGCAAACAGGGGAGCCAATCGAGACATGCAGAGAACCAGCGTGCTCGCTCCCACTCCCGCAGACACGCTGGTGTCACTGGTCAGGTCATGGGCAGCCTGGTTCGTGATTGGATATAAAAAGAAGGAGAACAGTGGTCAGACGACATCCCCGCGAACGCTCACACCGTCCTGTTGCTCACGGAATCGCTGGACTGCTTCAGCAGCGCGTTCGGCTTCGGCAGCCTCAAGCGAGAGCATTTCGAACGCGCCGGAAAGTGGTGGAAACACGTACTCGCCGTTCCGGAGTTTCTCGAAGGCATCGGGCGAACGCTGTCCATCAAGATAGAGACAGACACCACGAGGGTCGAGCAGTTCCTCGAAATTATCGCGAGCCTGTGCGCCGGCGAGTCGCTGCGTGACGTTGTTTTCGAAGCCGGTGTTACAGACCTCGAGATGGATTGGCTCCTCACCGTCGAGTAGATGGGCAGCGAGACACCGCTCGGGCGCAGCGTAGCCGTTTGGATTCGCCCGAAGATACTCCGGAAATTCGCGTGCCCACTCGGTGCGAACTGTCTGTCCGACACCCTCGATGCCGTGAGTCTCCTGAAACTCCTCGCCGCCGTCATCATCAGTCAGCAGAATCTCCTTCGTGAGATAGATATCAAGCCGGTCGACCGGGTCAAGCCCGAGTGCGAGGTCTCCGAACACCCAGACCTCACGGATTGGGACCGGCATTGGCTCCGCTTCGATCGTTGCAAGTAGTTGTTCAACGCGGTCGACTGCCTGCTCGCGTGACCACTCGTCCATTGGCTGTCGTTCGTGTTCGATGGGCAAAACCTTGCGGACGTATCGGTTCCACAGGGGTATCGACAGCAACTAGTCGCTGGCGTCTGCTGGCTCACGGTCGATAACGACTTCGTGGATTTCGATATCCCCGAACTTCGGTGGCTCATCGCTCGGCTCTTCGGCCCAGATATCCTCGTCAGCGCTCCCCATGTTTGCCCGTTTGAACGCCTCGCTGCCCATATAGTTCCGAAGGTGGTCTCGTGATTCCCAGAAGCTCAGGGCGACGTGGGTGTCTGCTTTGACGGGAGCGAGTACTTTGAACCCGAGAAATCCCGGCTGTTCGGTGACGCCATAATCGGTCTCGAATCGTTCGAGGAAAGCGTCGCTCCGGCCCTCCGCAATCCGGTGTCGGTGTGCAACAGCAATCATTACGGATTGGCCTATGGATGCAAGCGGTATCATCGTTACTAACGAAGAGTGGGTAGTTATTAAGTGACGACGCAGACGGGTCCCATCGAGAGACGAAAACATCAACCGCGCTGATACCCAACGACGCCCTAATGGAGTGTGACAAGTGCAACGAATCCGCGGTCATGCACGCCGCCTATTCCGGTGCCCATCTCTGTGCGGACCATTTCTGTCGCTCCGTCGAAGAGCGTGTTCGTCGCCGTGTGCGCGAGGATAACCTCCTCCCTGATGACGCGACCCCCGAGAATCCCGAAACGTGGGTCATCGGCCTCTCGGGCGGGAAAGACAGCGTCGTGTTAACCCAGATTCTCCACGAAACCTTCGATGCCGACCCACGAATCGAACTGGTCGCGCTCTCGATTCATGAGGGAATCGAAGGCTACCGCGACAAAAGTCTGGATGCCTCTCTGGAGTTAACCGACGACCTCGATATCCGCCACGAAGTCGTCACCTACGAAGATGAGTTCGACGTACAGATGGACAACGTTGTCGAGGACGACCCCGAAGGGATGGCAGCCTGTGCCTACTGTGGCGTGTTTCGCAGGGATATTCTCTCCCGGTATGCGACCGAACTCGATGCTGACAAGCTTCTGACTGGTCACAATCTTGATGATGAAGCCGAAACGGCGTTAATGAATTTTCTCGAAGGCGATGTCAAGAAAATTTCACAACAGTTCGATGCCAGTATCGGGCCGTTTCCGGAGAAAAACCTCGATGGCACTCGCGATGAGAGTCCGGGAAAAAACGACGGCTACACTCGCGACGTGACTGCCGAGTTCATCCCGCGCGCGAAGCCGTTACGAGATATCCCCGAAAAGGAGGTTGCCCTCTACGCCCACATCCGAGAGCTCCCGGCACATATCACGGAGTGTCCACACGCCGATGAAGCCTATCGGGGAGAGATACAGGAGTTACTCTACGAACTCGAAGACCGTCATCCTGGAACCCGCCATTCAATCATGGCAGGGTACGAGAAGTTAGCTGCGCTGGCAGCGGATGCCCATCGGGATGAATCCGCACTCGATGAGTGTACCGAGTGCGGTGCACCAACGACGGGCGACCGCTGTCGAAAGTGTGGGCTGCTTGCATCGCTCGAAGCTGTTTGAACTGAGAGCTTCAAAAAGAAAACGCAGGAACGACAGCTATGGGAGAGTCAGTTATTCCGTGCGGATAACGTCGAGGCCGTTCTGACTGTCGACGCTGTTGCTTCCGCCATCGGTTTCGCCGAACTCGCGGTTGTTCTGGACGTTCGTTGATGCATCGAACGATTGGGTCTGGGTGTCATCCAGTCCCTCGATAGCCTGGCGGGATTTGTCCGCCTGTTTCTGTGTCGTTGGGCCGAGCACCTGCGCGCTGTGGACACCAGTCATGATGGCCATCACGCGCACTTTGCCTTTGTATTCTTCCTGAATGCGTGCGCCCCAGATGACGTTCGCACTCGCGTCAAGTCGGTTGGTGATGTTCTGGGCGATGCCCTCTGCTTCCTGTAGCGTCAGGTCCGGTCCGCCAGTGATGTGGACGAGTCCGCCGCTTGCGCCGCGGTAGTCGACATCGAGTAGCGGATGGTTCATCGCATCCTTGACGACCTCTTCGGTCTTGTTTTTGTCCTGTGTCTCACCGACCAGCATGACAGCGACGCCACCTTGGTTCATGATGGCAGTCATGTCAGCGTAGTCGAGGTTGATGAGCGATGGCTGCGTAATCGTCTCGGAGATTCCCTTGACGGTCTCGGCGATAATCTGGTCCATAACCGAGAACGCCTTGCCGATTGGGAGGTTCGGGACGTAATCGAGCAGGCGGTTGTTGTCGAGGACGATAATCGAGTCTGCCTCGTCCCGGAGACGCTCGAGTCCTTCCTCGGCTTTGACCGTCCGCGCGCGCTCGACGTTGAACGGCGTCGAGACCATCCCGACGACGATTGCACCGCGTTCTTTTGCGATTTTCGCGACAACGGGCGCAGCACCGGTACCGGTACCGCCACCCATTCCAGCGGTGACGAACACGAGGTCCGCATCGCTGAGCACTTCTTTGATGGTTCCCTGTGCCATCTCGGTTGCGCGCTCGCCCATGCTGGGGTCGCCACCCGCACCGAGTCCGTTGGTCAGGGATTTGCCGACGAGGATTTTCGTGTCGGCTTCGATCATCTTCAGATGCTGTTTGTCAGTGTTAATCGCAATCGTATCAGCGCCGTCGACGCCGATGTTGTACAGGCGGTTGACGGTGTTGTTTCCGGCACCACCACAGCCGACGATGACGATACGTGGTTCACCGTCGACATCTCCTTCTGCCTGCTGTTCTTTTTCCTGTTCGTCGCGTTCGAGGGCCTCATTGACAATATCCTGCATTGTTAGACCCTCGCCCACGAGTTATCGCGTCGCTGACGGCGTTTTCGTTTTTCTGATGGTCGCTCCTTGCCGGTGTCCGCTTCGGCAAGCATCTCCCGAACGGCTGAGCGAATTGCCTCGCTCCGGTTGGGATATTCTCCGGTTTCGACCATCTGCTCTACTTCCTCGATCTGTTGCTTCGGTATCCGTAGTGTCACACGCTCCATGTTTGGTATTCCCCTTGTGGGTAAGACGGAGGCGGAACGACGCCCGCCCGTTCGTCTTACACTACGAAACCCACATACGGCGGCCGTATGGTCACAGGGTCACGCACTGTGTAAGACTTCCGTCTTACGCACGAATTACAACAGACTAAGGGGTAATAAAAGTAACGGTGGTCGTAAGACAAGTGCACGTTTACGCAAGTAAACAGCCTGTAACTGGTGTTTTCAGCGTTTTACGCCTGGTCAAGGACGTCCGCTGCGGGGGTTCGTCTCCCACAACCGGGGCAGAATGCCCAGTCCGACCGGAGCTCATCACCACATTCGCAGAACACTCGGTGGGAAGACTTCTCACCACAGTTCGGGCAGTAAACGTGGCTCTCGCTCAGGTTTTCACCACATTGGCCGCACGTCTTACGCTCGTTGACGGCCGCGTTTTCATCCTCCTCAACAGATGTCTTACTGGGTTGAGCCTCGTGTGACACGTCACCCATAGACTCGTGTGACGCGTCAGACTCCTCGTTTACAGCCACCGAATCTGGCGACGGTTCCTCAGCAAAACCACCATCAAGCGAGACGTTTACGTTGACGTCCTGTGGCTGTGTTGGCGTAAACGCCCCGAGCCTGTCGGACAGTAGTTCGTCGACACGCGCTTCGACGAGCGTGTCGACCCGCTCGGTGACAAGTTCATCGAGCGAATCCGACGCGGTCGCTGGCTCACTCGGTTCGAACGACTCGCCAGCGTGGCGGTCGAGATACTCGCGGAGCGCGTCACGCATCACTTCGCTTTTGGATGCGTCAAACGCTTCGAGTCGCGTAATGAGCTCGTCATCAGCGCGGAACGTTATCTTGCTCATTCCCGTTGTCGTACAGGTTGTCACCCATCTATATGAATCTTCCCTGCGTGTCAGACTTCTGTCTGACTGCAGGTCCAATGCAAAATGGTTAAATCAGGCAGGCGTCCTACCTGATGACGTGCCCGCCCTTAGCTCAGACTGGTAGAGCAGCCGACTGTAGATCGGCTTGCCCCCCGTTCAAATCGGGGAGGGCGGATT
>Ga0207421_10002979_pt1 | contig 20587 bp, 18 predicted proteins | sample SodLakKL_010_SED_4_FD_187542 | JGI IMG/M metagenome (GOLD analysis project Ga0207421, IMG submission 187542) | Alkaline sediment microbial communities from Lake Tanatar, Kulunda Steppe, Russia - 8KL_010_SED (SPAdes) (version 2) | ecosystem: Environmental > Aquatic > Non-marine Saline and... | reverse complement strand
ACCATTGAAGTTGCAGGTGATGGTGCTATTACAAACGAGAGTGGAGATCTTCTAACCGTTTCAAAAAGAACGTATTCACTTGACAGGGATGCTGTAGTCAAAATTAAAGCCCTTCCATTCGAAAATTCGGATTTTCTTTTTTGGGCAGGAGACTCCACTAGAATCCTTGATATCAGTCAAACTATTTTAATAAACCGGGATAAGGAATTCATGGCTGTTTTTGGAGACCCTCAGGACGTTTTCATGGCGGGGTATGTGGCTGAATCATGGGGCAATATTAACGTGGTAGGTTACTGGAAAGCACTCATGGAATTTCCGAACCTGGAGGTTTATTTGAGAGATCGAAACGGACTTGAAAAAGCAGAACGTTTTATTTTCGACAAGGGCGATTATGAAACAGACCCTGAATCTGGCCAAATAATTTATTTTCAACCCGAGTCCATTTCGGGCTCAAAATTTATTGCAGCAATAATGCGGGTAGAGGAGAGTACATTAATTGAACAGGGAGAAGCGACCAGGTATATATTTGTTTTTATTGACCTGAAGGGTTTTAGTGCTTTAATCCTTCCAGACAGCCCCACAAATTATGGGATCTATAAAGATATTTTAAATGAGGAAGACAATGAAGAATTTATCAAAGAAGTTGAAACCTTGATCTTTGATAACAGGGATCAGGATATAATAATTGGCAATACTGTAATTATTTATGACCAGTTATAAAACCGTTTCCTTCGCCAATTAAATTTATCTACACCATAAGAAAAACCCCACTATACCTCGCAAAAAACTTACCAGGTTAATCTTTATTGCCATATAAAACAACCAACTCCAAAATCAAATTAGCAGGGTAGCTACCCTGCTAATTTGATTCAATAATGCTTGTTATAATCATATGGAAAACTTTGAACAAAACCAAGGAAAATTTGCCAAAGGAAAAATTACTTTTCTGCAACAAAAATTCCGCTTTCTCCCTCTTCCCAGACCAATTCTACCCGGGAAAACCCTGCAAAAGAAAATAGCTGCTTCTGGGTTTCCAGTGAAAAAGGAAGATCAATATGATACTGCCCCCGCCCTTCTTCATCCCGGCCCTTATATTTCTCCAGATATTCTTTTTCCTTTTCCGGAACAACATAATAATCCCCTTCGATATATTTCCCTCCCGGGCGCAGGGCCGAGCAAATTTTTGTATAAAGTTCCTGTTTGGGGCCCGGCAGAAGGTGGTGAACTGTCATTACCGAAACAGCGCAAGCAAAAACTCCTTTTCCCAGGTCTTCTTTAAGGTAATTTCCCTGGATTAAATTGATCTGGTTAGAAAAATCAATAAATTTCTCCTGCAGTTTACCGAGCATTTCTCCCGATAGATCGATCCCTGTAATTAAGGCCCGGGGGGCCCGTTTAAGTATTGCTTCCAGTTCAAGGCCGGTTCCGCATCCCAGATCCAGGATTTTTACCGGTTCAGCTGTTGGAACAATTGGTTCAGCTATTTTCCGATAAAAAGCCTCGAATGAAGCCACGTTTTCCTGCATATGTTTATCATAACTCTCCGAACGGCTATCAAAAAAACTTTTCATTTCTTCGGTAGGTTTTTCTGGCATAATTTCACCTCTCCAGACTATTTAATACTGTGGCAAGGGCCCGGGCAGTTCCCAGGGGATAGAGCAAGGTTTCTTCGCTAAGTTTTTCCCCGCCGGCAATTACCCTGGCCCCTGCTCTCTTGAAATCTCGCCATTTCTTTTTTCCCTGCAGGCTGTTTATCACTTCCCGGGGAGCTAGGGCTATCAATCCACCTATTTCTTCTGGTTGGAGTTTTCCGGGAACATTCTTCATCCCCGCCAGGAAAATAAAAATATAATATTCCTGCCCGGCACGAGGTGTTCCGGGAGGATGGACCATTTTATAGAGAATCCAGGGGCGGATCCTTTCTTCCACCTGGATATTTTTTATTTTACCCTCCCGGGAGATGAATAGGGTAGGATGGCTGTCTTTAATTTCGATTTCCAGCTCTGCCTCTTCTGCTGCCTCCCGTTCGGCGCACTGCACCAGGTTTTCCCCCCGTTCCAGATGCCCCCCAATGCCGGCAAAAAACATTTCCCCCCGAGGGCAGTTATGCCTGGAGCCCGCGAGGAAAAAAATATATTCATTACCATCTTTCAGAGCCAGTCCAACGCCGATTTCGGCTTTTTCAGGAATAATATCCCTGGCTTTTAACATTTTTTAACCTCCCCAAGATATAGTCCTTCCGGGGACTTTTTTCATCTCTAGACAAAGAAAACCGCCCTTTTTCGGGGCGGTAATTTAATCCAGGCAGCAATCTTCCCCCATCTCCTTGCGGGGACAGGCGGGAAGGGGTTCCTCCCGTTTTTCCAGGAGTTCGCGGGTCTGTTCCTGAAAATGACCGAGGGCCTCTTCCTCGATCAGGTAATGGACATAATAACCGCGTTTTTCCGCTCTGACCAGTCCCGCTTCGCGTAATACCCGCAGGTGCTGGGAAACTGCAGACTGGGAAATCCCCAGTTTCTGGGCTATTGCTCCCACACAAAAATTTTTGTGCTTGATCAATTGAAATATATTCATCCTGGATTCGTCACCGAGGGCCCGGCAGGCTTTTATAAAATCTCTCATAATTTTCCTCCCCTTCACTTATTATACACAATCCGGGCCGGAAATAAAAGCAAGAAAAAATTGCCGGGAGAGGCAAAATTGTCTGTCAGGATTCAATCCTTTTTCTTTACGCAGGGGTGTTCGGGATCTTCTCCGTGGCACTCTTTAATCTGCTCGGGACTGCACTCTTCGGGCTTTCCCTTTAATTTTTCGGGCTTCTGACAACCTCTTTTTTCTTCAGCCATTCTTTTCACCCCCTCTCATTTGATGGACGCCTCTCCCGCAATCTATTTCAGTATATGCTAATTTGCTTTAATAGAAGTATAACACACTCTTCTCTGCAAAACAACCCCCGAGGCAAATTTTTATATTCTCTTCTATCTTTCCTTCTGGCGGCGGTACAGGTCTTTGTATAGGGGAGAAGTTTGCAGAAGTTCTGCATGGGTCCCCAGGGCAACCAGCCCGCCCTTATCCATTACTCCAATCCGATCAACACGGCTCAGAGTAGAAAAGCGGTGGGCGATTATCAGGCCGGTCCTTCCCTCCAGCAGGTTCTCCATGGCGTTCTGGATAAGGTTTTCGGTATGAGAGTCTACATGGGCAGTAGCTTCATCCAAAATCAGAATCCTGGGAGCTGCCAGCAGGGCCCGGGTTAAGCAGACCAATTGTTTCTGGCCCCCGGATAATTTAACCCCTGCTTCCCCAACCTCGGTATCGTAACCCCTGGGCAGGCGGGCGATAAAATCGTGGGCCCTGGCCCTGCGGGCACAGGCTTCGATTTCTTCATCAGTTGCCTGCAGGTTCCCGTAGCGGATATTCTCCTTTATTGTGGTATTGAATAGGTAAATCTGCTGGGGGATCAGACCAATCAGGGAGCGCAGATTTTTTCTGCCAATATCCCGCAGGTCTACCCCGTCAATTAAAACCCTTCCCCTAGCGGGGTCATACAGCCTGGTCAGCAGATTGACCACGGTACTTTTCCCGGCACCGGAAGGGCCCACCAGACCCACTGTTTCCCCAACACCTATTTCCAGGGAGAAATCCTCTAGAACCTCTTCCCGTTCATAAGAAAAGTATACATCCTGAAACCGGACGCTCCCCTTAAAACCCGCCGGGGGGATTTTTTCTTCTGCAGGATCTTCTATGGCAGGTTCAGTCCGCATGTAATCGGAGATGCGGTCCAGGGCTGCCCCTGCGGCCTGATAGGTATTGTAAACCTGGCTCAGGTCAGCCAGGGGAGCAAAAAATCTCCGCACATAGCTGAAAAAAGCCATCAACATGCCCAGGGTCAGGGCTCCCTGGACAACCTGCCAGCCCCCATAACTAAGAACCAGGGCCTCGCCGAAAACCCGGCTCAGGTTCATTGCGGGAAAGAGCAGGGCCATAATTGAAACTGCCCGCAGGTTAGACTTTACTGCTTCCCAGCTCAGCCCCTGGAAATTGCTCGCGCTCTCTCCCTCCCGGTTCAGGGCCTGAACCACGCGGATCCCGGCTATTGATTCTTCAACATCTGCATTCAGGCGGGAGAGTCTCTCCTGGACATCCCGGTAAGCCCGCCGCATCCGCCGGCCCAGGAAATTTATCAGGATTAAAATGAGGGGAATGGAGACAAAACCCATCAGGGCCAGTCCCGGGTGAAGCAGAAACATTATTACAACAACCCCCACCAGGGTAAAAAAATCATTCAAAAGGTAAACAAATCCACCGGTAACCAGTTCCTGCAGGGCCTGCACGTCGTGGGTAAGCCGGGACATAATTTCCCCGGTCTGGCGGCGGTAGAAAAAATCGATTTCCAGCTTCTGGAGATGGCTGAAAAGGTCCTGGCGGACGCGGGAAATTATGCGCTGGCCAATGGCACTGGAAAGGTACCGCTGGGCAAAAGATGCTCCCCAGAACAGAAGCTGGACAGAGATCATCAGGGCAATAATCCGGTTCAGGCCACCCAGGTCAGCGGCAAGGATAAAATCATCTACCGCTACCTTGATCAGGTACGGTGTAAGAAGGGATGTTCCTGTCACCACCAGCATAGCCAGGGTCGCCAGGATCAGCCTGCCCAGGTGAGGGCGGAGGTAGGTCCAGAAAAAACGCAAGTGGTGAGAACGAAAATCTTTCAACTGGAAATCTTCTTTGCTGTCAGCCAGCATTCGCCGGCGGAATCCTCCCCGCATCAGTCTTCCACCCCCCCGCCGGTTAATTCCTGCAGCCGCCGATAATAGCCCGGGGACCTGCTCAATTCTTCGTGGGTTCCGCTCTGGACGATCCGCCCCTCTTCGAGAACCAGGATCCGATCAGCCCTCTTTACAGTCCAGAGCCGGTGGGCTATGACAAGAACCGTCCTGTCTTTAAAAAGGCTGTCCAGGGCACTCTGGATCCGGCTTTCTGTAGCAGAATCAACTCCCGAGGTAGGTTCATCCAGGATCAAAAGCCGGGGATCGGTTAAAAGCATTCGGGCCATTGCCAGCCTTTGCTGCTGCCCCCCGGAGAGGGTTACGCCCCTCTCACCGACCGGGGTTTCATAACCCAGGGGCAGAGTTTCGATAAAATCGTGGATTTCTGCCCGGCGGGCACAGCGGATTATTTCTTCCCGGGTTGCCCGGGGCTTCCCATAGGCGATATTCTCGGCGATGCTGGCGGAAAAAAGAAAAGTATCCTGCATCAATACCCCGACCTGGCTCCGCAGGCTTTTTATTTTGACTTTTTGGATATCATACCCGTCAATAAAGATTTTACCCCGGTCGGGATCATAAAAGCGTGGTAAAAGGTGAACCAGGGTTGTTTTCCCCGCCCCAGTAGGCCCGATAATAGCAACAGTTTCCCCGGGGCTAACAGAAAAACTAATATCCTCCAGGATTTTCTGTTCGGGGGAATAACCAAAAGAGACCTCTCGGTATTCTACCTGCCCCTTTACTGGAGGCAGCTCAATTGCATCGGGAGCATCGGTTATCTGGAAGTCTTCTTCCAGGACTTCAACTATCCTCTCCCCGGCCGCCAGGGCCTGGCTGCCGCTGTTAATCAGCATCCCGGTCTGCCGGATGGGCCGCATTAACATGGCAATATAGCCCGTGAAACCAACCAGGGAACCCATGGATAGAACGCCTCCAACCACGAGCCGCCCACCGTACCAGATTACCAGGGCGGTAATTATCCCGAGCAAAACGTTCACATAGGGCATCCAGAAAGCTGTAATCCGGGCCGCTTCCAGGTTAATATCCACATAATTGGCGTTTTCCCGGGCGAAAGATTCTTCCTCCCTTTCTTCATTTCCAAATATTTTAACCACCATCATTCCGGCGATTGTCTCCTGGAGCATTGCAGTCAGGCGGGCCAGGCTTCGCCTTGAACGGCGCAGGCTGGGCCTCACTTTATAGGCGTAATTAAACATGGCATGGAACATCAGGGGCAGCATCAAAAGATAGAGGATAGCCAGCCGGGGAGCCCAGGAAAAAAGGACCGCAAGTATCCCCAGGATGGTTAGAATATTCCCGGCCATATTAAGCACGGCAAAAGATAAAAATCCGCGCAGGGTTTCAGCATCCGCAGTTATTCTTGACATCAAATCTCCCGTGCGGCTCCGATCAAAAAAACGAAATGAAAGCCGGGTCAGGTGCTGGAAAACGTCTCCCCGCAGCTGGTGGGTAATATTCTGGGCGGTTTTTTCTGCCAAATACCTTTTGCCAAAATCAACCATCCCCTGCAGGAGTGTCGCCAGGACCATAACCAGCCCCAGTACCCACAAACCTTCGGGCCGGGCTTTGAGGATAAAATTGTCAACTCCATGTCGTAATAACCAGGGGGGAACCAGGCCCAGAACCGTGGAGAAAATAACCAGTACCGTTACTCCCCCGATCAGTTTCCCGTGGCCTTTCAGGTAGGAAATTAGTTTTTTTACAGTTTTCTTTGCCTGTCCTTTAGACTTTTTCTTTTGCATTTTCATCGGGCCTCCACTTCAATCAATCCATTTCCGCTTTACATTCCTGATACTGAATAAAAATAATCCCAGGGCAAAAGCAAAAAGCATAACGAGGGAAAACCCGGGATGGAAAATTCCCTCCCCGTTTATGGACTCCCGTAAAAGATCCGCCCCGTAGGTAAGGGGCAGGATGTAGGATAGGGGACGCAGCCAAAAAGGTAAAGTTGACAGGGGGATAAATAAACCGCACAAAAAAATCATGGGGAAACGGAAAAAATTAGAAAAGGTCTGGGCTTCAAATACCTCCCTTACTGCAACGGCTATGAAAAGCCCCATAAAAGTTGAAGTAATTGAAATTAAAAGAACTCCGGAAAAAACTCCTGCCCAGTTCACCCCTGCTAAATCCGCAAGAAAAGACGCAATTAAAACAGGGACAAAACCATTAGCAACACCAAATATTATTGCTCCACCGGTCTTTGCCAGCATCAACAGGTTCAAATCAATTGGAGCAAGGAGGAGCCTGTTAAAGGAGTCTCTGCGGCGCTCAAAAGTTATGGTTACTGCAAGCATGGAAGTAGTTCCAAAAAGGACCGAAAGCCCCATGATTCCCGGTAAAATTCCCCGGATATCCATGGGTTCTCCAGTTCGAATGAAAAACATCAATGCCCAGGCCAGGGGGAAAATTATTCCCCAGCTTATGTTGGGAGGTTTCAGGTAGTAGGTTGACATATCTTTTTTGAGAATACTGGAAAAGGCAATCCAGGTTTTCATTCTCCCCACACCTCCTTCAGACCGGAGGTGTCAAGACCGGTTATTTTTATCAAAACATCCTCCAGAGTCGGTCTGACCAGTCGGGCCTCAAATACCTCACAATCCATTTCTGTAAAACGATCAATAAAAGGTTTTAATCCAACAGGTTTTGTCGTGTGGATGCGAAGCCGGTTTCCCTTTACCTCAACCTGGTTTTCCGGAAATTTCTTCTGCAAAAACTCCCAATCCAGAACCCGATTATTGGACAAAACAAATTCCAAAATATTATCCTCCCGGGCCTGTTCCAGGAGGTTTTCTACTGTATCCAGGTGGCGAATTGTCCCCTCCACTATGAAGGCCACCCGGGAACAGAGCCTCTCAGCTTCTTCAATATAATGGGTTGTTAAAAATATTGTTGCTCCACCGCTGTTTAAATCAAGGATTAGATTTCGAATCTTGCGGGCACTTACCACATCAATTCCAGTTGTCGGTTCATCGAGAAATAAAATCCTGGGCCGGTGAATTATTCCCGCGGCGATGGTTAGCTTTCTTTTCATTCCCTTGGAATAAGTCCGGAAGGGTTTGTTGCCTGCGTCTGCAAGGTCGAACTGTTTTAAAAGCCTTTGTCCTCTTTTTATTCCTTCTCCTCGGGGTATACCGTATAAACCGGCACAGAAAGCCAGGTTTTCCAGGCCGCTTAATTCGTCATATAGGTTGCTCTCATCTGGAACAACCCCAATAATACTCTGGACATTTTTTACTTCCCGAACACAATCAACACCGTCAATCATAACCTCTCCCCCGGTAATTCGGGCCAAACCGGTAAGCATATTTATTGTAGTAGTTTTCCCAGCCCCATTCGGACCTAAAAAGCCAAAAATTTCTCCCTCTTCCACAGAAAAGTCGATTTCATTAACTGCAATCAGGTTCCCATATTTTTTGGTTAACCTTCGAGCTGCAATTATTGCCATATCCCAACCTCCCAATATAAATAAGTATTTGCTAATTTACTTATTTATAATAACACAAATTTCCCCTACTGGCAATTCCCCTTCCCAAAAAAACAGGCCCCGGGGGGCCATGCTTTTGGGCTATTCCTCCTGGAGAGAAGAAATGATAAGTTCTTCCCGGGCCCGGGTTGCCGCGACATACCGCAGGCAGTCAACCTGGCCTTCCCGGTCCCGGCAGTACCACCTGTCCGCTTTAATTTCTTCCTTATCCAGCCAGTAGCCAATCCGATTGTAATAAGGGATTATTACCGCCCCGAATTCCAGGCCCTTAACTCCGTGCATGGTGCTCAGGGCCACCCCCTGGCCTGCGCGGGGATATTCTTCTCCTTTTAACACCTGGTACGTTATGTCCTCTAAATCCAGAACCCCTGCAATCTTTTCAACGTGGGCCGGCGCAACAACACAAATTTCGTGGGGAGCAAAGCCCACCTCCTGCAAACGCCCAATTTCAGAACAAATGAATCTGTGCTGGTCCTTTTCCCGGGAAAATTCTTCTTCCACGGGTTCGGGGCCGCCAAAAAGGCTTTTAAAGCCCCGGAGGTGTTCTTTTTCTGGCTGGGAAAACAAAAACTGCCTGTCGGCATATTCCCTGATCTGCCGGCTCATCCGGTAGTTCAGGTTAAGGTAATAGGTTCTTCCCACAATCGGAATACCAGTTTCTCTTTTCCAGTTGCCCAGCCTGAAAATGCGCTGGTTCTGGTCTGAAAGCAACATCAGGTTATTGTTTTCCCCCTGGACCAGGCTGTAAAGGGCGCGGAGTTTATTACCCGAAAGATCCTGGGCTTCATCGATAATGACAGAATCATAAATCGGATTGATGTCACCCTCCTCCCGGGCGGAAATAAGGATATTGGCCCGGTCTTCAAAGTCAATCAGGCCGGCTTCCCTCTTACGTTTGATAAATTCCGCAAATACCGGCCATACCCTTCTGCGGTGGGAAGGCTGCAGTGGTTTTCCCTGTCCGGTTCGCTCAACTTCCAGGTACTCTCCCAGGTTAAATATTCGGTTTTTCTGGATAACCTCTTCATACTCTGTCTGGAAAAAGGAGAGGGGCTCTGCAGGATCCATTTCCAGATAAACTTCCTGCCAGATTTCCTCTAACCCCTCCAGGTCAAGCCGTCCCTGTTCAATTCCCTGCTGGTTTAAAACCGTATTGATCAGTTGATCAACGCCCCTGACCTCAATATTGGTCTCCACTCCCCCCTGCCGGGTCAATTGGTTGATCTTTTCATTGATATAGCCGGCGAGTTTTTTGCTGAAGGTACAGAAGAGAATTCTTTCCTCCCGGGAAGCAGGGTAAATTTTTTCCGCGAGGTGCACAGCCCGATGCATTCCCACCACGGTTTTCCCGGTTCCTGGGCCTCCTTCAATCAGGACGGGTCCCTGGAAATTTCCCCGGACCAGTTTTTCCTGCTGGGGGTGGAGAAAAAGTTTCCAAGCCTCCATGTCCTGGTCCAGAATGTCCGAAAACTCCTCCTGGTTGCGGACCAGGTAAAATCTTCGCCGGGAATCCCTGTGTTTTAAAGCCCGGATTTTATCCAACTCCCCGCAGGAAACCTCGTCTTCCAGGTCAGCATAAACCTGGGTCAGGTTCCTGCTACCGGTAATCAGGTCAACCAGTGCTTCCTGGATTTCCTGGGGAAAGGGTTCGATAAAATCGCAAAAACTATCTTCGCCATCAATCTCGAGGAGGTATCCGGCGTGAACCCTGCTCAATCCAAGTTTCTCCAGGTCTTTCTGGCGTATCCCCGCTTCTTCGAGCAGGGATTTTCCCTTAATTTCAGGTTGTTCTTTTTGTTGGAATTTTTTTACCTTCAGGCTGGTCAGTTCGTCGTCCCTCAGGTATAGAGAATTAAAATTATTTACATCAAGGTATTTCCCTTCCGCCCAGCGGTAAGCCTGGTCGTGGCGATTCACGTGGAGCAGGATCAGGGTATCCCCGCTCTGGGAAAAAATTACCCGCAGGTCCCGGTTGATCCGGGCACTCCGAAATGAAGAATCACAATTGGCCCTTTCTAATTTATGGATTTTAAAACCCGGGTTGATATCACCTTCAGTTAATTTTTTTACCTTCTGGTAAACCACTTTTTGTTCCTGTCTGTTGAGTTCGTTGTGACTTTCCAAAAAGGAAGGGTGCAGGGCCACCTCTCGCACTGGTTTCACCTCCAGTTTTTTTCCTCACCAATATTTTTCGCCCTATCCAAAATTTAACCTTCCCCTGCAGAAAACATTCAAATTCAGGCTTGCATGTTCCGACAGAAAATAATATAATACAATCAAACAATGATTTGAATGAGGTGAAAATAATGGTCCGGGGAGACAGGTGCGAAGTATTCTGTTTTGACCAGGAAAAAGTTGACCGGGTTCGCAAATCCATTGTAGATAAAAATGTCCGCAAAATGGCGGAAATGTTCAAAGCCCTGGCCGATAACACCAGGGCCAGGATCGCCTTTGCCCTTTACCTGGAAGGAGAACTCTGCGTCTGCGATGTAGCCAATATAATCGGATCCACACCGGCTACTGCCTCTCACCACCTGCGCATCCTTCACAAAATGGGCCTGGCCAAATTTCGCCGGCAGGGAAAATTCGCCTTTTATTCCCTGGACGATGACCACGTAATCCAGCTAATTGAAGTAGCTCATGCCCACAGCCTGGAGGAAGATAATAATGAAAAAACCTGAACAAAGAGAAAGAGAATACCGGGTTCAGGGCTTAACCTGCCCGGCCTGTGCAGTTCAATTTGAGAAAGAAGTTGAAAATATCCCCGGGGTGGATAAAGCCCGGGTTGATTACAACAGAGCTACCCTGAAAGTAAGCGGGGAAAGCAGCCAAAAAGACCTGGAAAAAGCAGGTTCTTTTGATAACCTGCAGGTTTCTCCTGCTGGCCAGGAGCTGCAAACAGGTTCTCTCTGGGCCAACCGGGCCTTTATTAGAACCCTGATATCGGGTATTCTTCTTTTGGCCGGGGGGGTTTTGCACCTTTTCACCCCGGTGCAAAATTTCTGGCCCGTAACCCTTTTTGCCTTTTCCATAATCCTGGGTGGATTTCACCTGTTCCGGCAGGGCTTTAAAAACCTTATCAGGCTCCGCTTCGATATGAAAACCCTGATGACCGTTGCAATTCTGGGAGCTGCTGCCATCGGAGAGTGGGGCGAAGGGGCACTGGTTGTTTTCCTCTTTGCCATAAGCCAGGCGTTAGAAACCCACTCCATGGAGCGGGCCCGCCGGTCCATCCGTTCCCTGATGGAACTGGCACCGGTCCGGGCCACCCGGCTGAGCAATAACCGGGAAGAAACGGTCCTGGCAGAAGTATTAAAAAAAGATAACCTGGTTAGGGTTAAACCCGGAGAAAAAATTCCTATCGACGGGGAAATAATCAGGGGTTCTTCGGGAATTGATCAATCCACAATTACGGGGGAATCGATTCCGGTTTCCAAAAACCCCGGGGACGAGGTCTTTGCGGGGACAATTAACGGAGAAGGTCTCCTGGACATCAGGGTTACCAAAGAAGCCCGCGATACTACCCTGGCCCGAATTATCCACCTGGTAGAAAGAGCACAATCGGAAAAAGCTCCTTCCCAGGCTTTTGTTGACAGGTTTGCCCGCTATTACACTCCTGCTGTCATGGGAATTGCCCTGGGGATTATTCTTCTGCCTCCTCTCTTCTGGGGAGGGGTCTGGAGCGAATGGATTTACCGGGGGCTGGCCCTGCTGGTAGTGGCCTGTCCCTGTGCCCTGGTTATTTCCACCCCCGTTTCCATTATCAGCGCCATTGGCAATGCGGCAAAGAATGGAGTTTTAATCAAGGGTGGGATTTACCTGGAAGAAACCGGGCGCCTTGAAACCCTTGCCTTCGATAAAACCGGGACTCTCACCCGCGGTATCCCCGAGGTGACTGACCTGATCAACCTTAACGGCGAGAAAGAAAATGGGTCAATCCCCTCCTGGTTCAGGGTTGCCGCGGCCATGGAAAAACAGTCCTCCCATCCCCTGGCCCGGGCCATATTAAACCGGGCGGAAAAAGAAGGCCTGAACATGGAAAAACTCCAGGTCCAGTCCCTAAAGGCAATCCCCGGCAAAGGGCTTGAAGCGAAATTTGAAGACCAGCTCTGCTACCTGGGCAGCCCCAAAATGCTCCGGGAAAAACTGGATGAAGGGGCCAATGGGGAACTGGAACAGCAAGTACAATCTCTCCTTTCCCAGGGGAAAACTGCAATGGCCCTGGCCTGTGCCGGAAAGGTTCAGGGAGTAATCGGGGTCAGGGATCAGCTAAGACCATCCGTGGGAAAAATTATGGATGCTCTCTCCCAACTGGGTATTAAAAAAACCATGATGCTTACCGGCGATAACCAAAAAACTGCGGAGGCCATGAGTTCTGAACTTAATATAGAAAATTTTGCCGCAGAATTAATGCCCGAGGACAAACTGAAAACCATCCGCAACCTGATTGAAAGAGGAGAAAAAGTGGGCATGGTCGGAGACGGTGTCAATGACTCTCCCACGCTGGCCCGGGCTACGGTGGGAATTGCAATGGGCGGAGCAGGCTCCGACGCTGCCCTGGAGGCCGCGGATATTGTCCTGATGGCCGATGACCTGGAGAAACTGCCCTTTTTAATCTGGCTGAGCCGAAAAACCCTCAGCATTATCCGCCAGAATATTGCCCTTTCCCTGCTTATCAAGTTCCTGGCCCTGGCCCTGATTGTTCCCGGGCTGCTTACTCTCTGGATGGCAGTCCTGGCCGATACCGGGGCCACCTTCCTGGTTACCTTAAACGGAACCAGGCTGGGCCGGGTTAAAGCGAAAAACTTTTTCTCGAAAAACTCTTGACAAAATCATCGAATTAAAGTAATATGTTCTTTAATATATTGCAACATGGACTGTGAAGGGAACGAGTAACCAGGAAAACTGCGTTGCAGCGAACCGGGGGCGGTGGGAGCCCGGTACAAGGTTTCTGGCGAAGAACATCCCGGAGTCGCCGGTCGAAATCCTCAGGGAGAGTAGAACCGGACGGAGCCCAGCCCGTTACCACGCTGGGCCGGTTTACCAAAATGAACCGGAAAGAGTGAGCCGATTCTGGCTAATCAGGGTGGTACCGCGGAATAAACCTTCCGTCCCTCAAGGGGATGGAAGGTTTTTTATTTTTCAAGGGGGGAGCATTATGCATACCTCAATACCGGCCGGCTACAGGCCCAAGCTTGACTTTAAAAAAACAGGAGAGGCAATTACAAAAACCAGGGATTTTTTCGCCCGGGAACTTTCCCGGGAATTGAATCTGGTCCGGGTGGCAGCCCCGCTTATGGTCAGTTCTGCCTCCGGACTTAACGACAATTTAACCAATGGAGAGCGGCCCGTGAGTTTCGAGGTAAAAGATCTGGAGGCGGGAAAGGTAGAAATCGTCCATTCCCTGGCCAAGTGGAAGCGACTGGCCCTGGAGCAATATGGTTTTGACACAGGAGAGGGATTGTATACGGAGATGAATGCAATCCGCCGCGACGAAGGTCTTGATAATATTCACTCGGTATATGTTGATCAGTGGGACTGGGAAAAAATTATCTCTCCCCTGGAGCGGGATAAGCAGACTTTAAAGGAAACTGTCACCCGGATTTTCCGGGTCTGCCAGAAAACCGAGGATTACATCGCCGGTTCCTACCCCTGCCTGGAAAAATTTCTTCCCTCCTCCCTCTATTTTATTACCACGGAAGAACTGGCCCAAAAATATCCCCACCTCCCCCCGGAAAAAAGAGAAGAAAAAATTACCCGGGAAAAAGGGGCAGTCTTTTTGATGGAAATCGGCAAACCCCTCTCGGTTGGCAGTCCTCACGAAAAAAGGGCTCCCGACTACGATGACTGGAGTTTAAATGGTGACCTATTATTCTGGTATCCTCTCCTGGAAAGAGCTGTTGAGATTTCTTCGATGGGTATCCGGGTAGATCCCCCTACCTTAAAACAGCAGTTAAAGGCAACTGGCTGCGAGGAACGCCAGAAGTTGACCTACCACCGGAAACTCCTGGCCGGCCAGCTCCCGCAAACCATCGGCGGGGGCATAGGTCAATCCAGGCTCTGCATGTTTTTCCTGGAAAAAGCCCACATCGGCGAGGTCCAGGCTTCAATCTGGCCCGAGGAAATTTTAGAATCCTGCCGGAGGGCCCAGGTTTATTTGCTCTGACCTTTTTTTGCCAATTCCCCCCTTACCATTTATAATGGGTGTAGAATAAAACTAACCCTAAAGGAGAAAACTCCATGAACCCTGTCTCCAGGAAAACCTTAATAACAATTCTGCTCCTGGGTTTTATTGTTTTGAGCTTCCAGGCCCTGGCCTCAACGCCTGTTATTCGCAATGAACTTTCCTCTGGCCTGGCTACTTTTAAAAATACAGTGGAAAGACAGGCCCGGGAATTTTCCGACTTTTTCTTTATTTCCCGCCCAGAAGTCGAGGAAAATAGAATTGCGCTGACCTTTGACGATGGGCCCGACGGTGAATTTACCCCGGCAATCCTGGATATACTAGCAGAAAAAAACATAAAGGCTACTTTTTTCCTTTTGGGAGAAAATGTCGCCCGCTTTCCCGAAGTCACCTTAAGGATCCACCGGGAGGGACATTTAATAGGTAATCACTCCTGGTCTCACCCTGATTTTCGCAATTTAGAAGTTGAGGAGATAATTGACCGGGAAATTAAACCAGCCGCAGAAGCGATCTCCAAAATCACCGGGGAAACTCCTGTCCTTATCCGGCCTCCTTATGGGGCTATCGGAGATGATGCAATAAAAGAACTGGGCAAGCAGGGTTATAAAGTCATTAACTGGTCCGTGGACACCTTTGACTGGGACATTAAGCTCAATGAACCAGCCGAAATTACTCAAAGGGTCCTGAAATACGCTCATCCCGGTGATATCATTCTCCTGCACAGCGGCGGGGGTGACCGGGAAAATACTGTTGAAGCCCTACCTTATTTAATTAATTCCCTGCAGGAAAAAGGGTTCCAGTTTGTAACCGTGGAAGAACTGCTTTCCGATAACGGCTCTTAAAACTATCTTTTCATCAAGAAAAGGACTCTCCTGAAAACCAGGAAGAGTCCTTTTTTTATCAGTTTTTAATTTTTAAAGTTTTTGCAATAACACAATCCGGTTGGTATTGGTACCCGCCCTATTGTTATTAATGCCCCAGATATTCGAGGTCTTGGTAAAGTCCTGGAGGTTTACTAAAATTCCCGGGCAGGTAAAACCCTCCCGGAGTCCCGCGGGAATTATATACTCATCCAGCCTGACCCGCCCGTTTTTTACTTCGCCAACCTCAAAGGCAATCCAGCCTCCCGGTTTTAAAATCCGGAACAGCTCCCTGAAAACCTGCTGCATAAAATCAGTCCACTGGTCAACTTCCTTTAAAGCAGTAATTTTTTCTTTTACTTCTCCCGGATCAAACCCATTAAACCAAAGCCTTAACCAGTTGTCATCGCTGTACTGAACCACATCTAAAAAAGGAGGAGAAGTAACAACTAACTGCACCGATCCATCATTTATCTCCGGGGTTTTTCTTGCGTCATTCTGTAAAAATAAGGCCTGCTGAGCAACTTTATTAATTTTCTCCTTCTCTTTCAGTTTTAGATTGCGGAGCAGGCTTTTTGTTTTTTTCAGGATCAGGTTTTTGGTTGACCTGTATTCAGGGACCTGCTCTCTTTTTTTATTGATCTTCACCTGGCGTTCCGGGCTCACCGCCTGGTTGGGAGGCAGGGTATAGACGGAGAAAAAACCCGGGGAATGCCCGGTTAACCTGTTGGTGGCCACCATCCTTATCCAGCGGTCTATTTCATCTTCTTTTCCTGTATCCTTTCTTTCCTGGAGCCAGTCCTTCAGGGAAACAATTTCTCCCTCGGTTTCGGGGTGAAAAAACATGGAAAGATCGATTTGCGCCGCCCTTTCCTGGTCCAGGGGTATCTGGTCCAGCCTTTTCTCAACATTCTTGATTTCAGGTATATTTAGACGGGGCCGGGCCAGGATTGCCCCCAGGGGATTGATATCATTGGATACTGGCTCCCGTCCTAAAATTGCTGCCTCCAGGGCGGTGGTTCCCCGGCCTGCAAAGGGATCATATACCCGGTCCCCTTCATCGGTGAAAATTTTAATGAAAAAGCGGGGCAGCTGGGGTTTAAAGCAGGCCCGGTAGGATAGCTCGTGCAGGGAGGAGGCCTGCCTCTGCCGGGCAGTCCAGAACTCATTGGTAAAACGGGGAATTTTTAAGTTCCCGATTGCAATCTCCTCGACCACGGTTTTCCGCGTATTTTCCCCTTCAACTTCAAAAAGCTGGGGTTTCTTTTCATCGGAGTAGACGAATTCACGTATAAAACTGTCGAGAGTTTTTGGGTCAATAATTTCCGGCATAAAACCACCCCTCTGATTAGTTGGTCCACCTATTTAATTATTTCCTCCCATCAGGGCGAATTCCTCTTCTCCCGGCGGGGAAAAATAGCCCCTACCAGTAAAACAAATCCAACCCCGAGGAAGGTTAATGCCAGGTAATGGGAATAAGCGGGCAGGAAAACTCTAATCATTTTCTGCCCTGTTGCCCAGAAAAGAGGGCCCCAGAAGATAGCAAAACCCAGGGCCAGGAAAATCCTAACCAAGCAGTTCCGGGGAGAAAATGGCGCAAAGTACCTTTCTCTCCGGACGATCCCCTTCCCCAGGTAAATTAGTCCGGCCAGGGAAAAGAAAAATAAAATTCCAATTACCAGGTTTAATATGGTCCTGCCCGAAGAGTAGGTTCGGCTCATCTTAACCGATTCATATCCCTGTTTCTCAGCCCACATTCCCAGGACCCTGGCAATTAAATGCTGACTGCGTTCGGAATTGGTCAGGATAACTATTCCATCCCCGGTTTCAGGGACCCCGTACATACTGGTAAGCCAGCCGGTATTCTGACCCCCGTGGAACACCCCTTTTTGCCCGGTAGGCAGAGTTTCCAGGAAATAACCAAGACCATAATGGTCCGAAATTAATCCATAAAAACTCAGGGTTTCTGCCTCGGGATAAAACATCCTGCCTTTGCTTTCCGGGCTTAAAACATTTCCATCTTTTTCCGTTATCCCCGCACTGAGAAAACGGGCTAGATCTTCTACAGTGGAATACAAACCACCTGGACCTTTGGCGGCATCTAACACTACTGGAGCAGGACTATTATCCAGTAGATAACCCTCGGCCATTCTCTCCTGGAGAACTTCGCTCCAGGAAAAAGTTGAATTATCGAGACCCAGGGGATTAAGGATTTCCCCTGCTATAAAATCGGCGAAATCCTCTCCTGTTATTTCCTCAATTAAAAGTTCGAGGATCACGTAACCCGGGTTGGAATAAAGAAAGGATTCGCCCGGTTCGCGGTTAATTCTTGCAGCTCCCATGCTTCCCTTGCCAGCCAGGATATCCTCCAGGGGCGGAATATCTTCATCTGGATCAAAACCACCTCCCACACGTGGGGGAAAACCAGCAGTATGGCTTAAAAGCCGCCGGACTGTTACTTCTTCGCTCGAATAGTCATCCTCGGGGATTTCCCAGCGGGTCAGGTATTTTTCAACCGGGGCCTCCAGATCTATTTGTCCTTTTTCCACCAGATCCATTACGCCCCAGGCCAGAACAGTCTTGGATATGGAACCGGCCCGGAATATATGCTCCGAATTGAGGGGAATTTCTTGTTCCACATCGGCAAGGCCATAAAACCCCGTCCAGTTAATCTCCCCCTCCTCGACCAGAGCTATCGCCACTCCGGGAACCTGGAAATGGTCCATCATGCGGGGGACAGTTCTATCCAGTTCTAGAACCAGATCGTTGTAACCGGGGTCCACAATATCCAGCTGGGAAAAAACCTGTTTTCCTTCTGGCCCGGTGCCCTGAAAAACCATAAAGGAAAAGAAATTTTCTTTACCGTTTTCCCTCAGGAGACCTGCAAAGTAGCGATGATCCTGGGATCCTTTTAAAATTCTTTCCCTTTGCTCCAGGGGGTAATACCCCAGGTGCCAGGTTCCCCATTTTTCCCAGTCTTCTCCCTGCCCTGAAGTCAGGATTTCAGCTTCTTTTTCCTCAATTTCTGTCCTGAATAAATCCAGGACCTCTTCGACCGTAAATTCTTCAGGCCAGGAAAGGGTGATTTTTTCCACCTGTCCTTCCCGGATTATATACTCTGCCGGCTTGATATAGGCCAGGCCGGTAAGGGGAATTCCTTCCAGGGGAACCGAGTAGTCGGGCATCGGTTCGTCGGGGTGAGCCAGGTTGCCCCTGGTAATTTTCCCCAGGGGTAATACATAAAAAACTTCGTCCTTTTCTCTGATAATTTCCTCTGAACCCTCGAAGGGCGGAAATAAATTAGCCTCCGAACTGGTTAATGTTCCTGGGGAAATAATAAAACCCAGGGTAAAAAATATAACCAGGGTTAATTTTGCTTTCCACATTTTTTTACTCCTCAATCCCGGGGATTATTCTTTCTTTAACTGGTATCGGTAAAACCCCTGCTTTAAACCTTCTGTTTTCCATTTTTTTATCCTCTTTTTAAGTCCATCTTGCTCCCAATCAGGGTTAAATCTAACCTTGCCCCTGTATCTTTTTTAAGGTAGGTTTTCCGATAGGATTAATTATATTTTTCACAATGCAGGAACTGAAGTCCGGAAAAGCGAAATTATCTCTGTCAAGTTAAAGGGAGGTGTTTTCATGAAAACTTACCGCATTTTATTACTGCTGGGGCTGATTTTTTTAATAACCGGTATTTACCTTAATGAAAACTGGAATATTTTCATCAATGCCAGGATGCTCTGTTTTTCCTGTGTGGGCATTGAATAAAAAGAGGTAGAATTATGCTGAGATTCCGGGTTTTCTTCCAAATCGGAGCTCTTTTATTTTACAACTCCAATTATTTATTTTCCTATGAGTACTGCCCCGTTCCCGGCCTGAACTGTTATGCCTGCCCCATTGCAGGAGGAGCCTGTCCTCTGGGAAGCCTCCAGCATTTCATGGTCCTCCGCAGGATCCCCTTTTTCCTGCTTGGCTTTTTTCTTTTGATTGGTGGTCTGGTAGGGCGCATGGTCTGCGGCTGGATCTGCCCAATTGGCTGGCTGCAGGAGTTAATGTATAAAGCAAAAGTTAAAAAGATAAGGGTAAATTTTAAGCCCCTGAGATATTTAAAATACGTAGTCCTGGTGGGTCTTGTCCTGATCATCCCCTTCCTTTCGGGAGAGCCCTGGTTTTCCAAACTCTGTTTTGTGGGAACAATCCAGGCCGGGATACCCCTGGTTTTAGCAGATCAGAACCTGCGGGGCCTGATTGGAACCCTTTTTTACCTGAAGCTCGTAATCACAGTAGTAACTCTTACCGCCTTTTTATTTATAAAAAGACCCTTCTGCCGTTTTATCTGCCCCCTGGGAGCCACATACTCTCTATTTAACCCTGTAAGTTACGCCAGGCTGGAGGTGGGAGAAGATTGTTCCAAATGTGATAAGTGCCGGGAGGTCTGCCCGGTAGACATAAAAGTTTACGAGGAGCCCAATAGCCCCGAATGTGTAAGGTGTTTAGAATGTACCACCTGTGCCCATGTTGAACTAAAAATGGGCCGGAAAAAAGAAGTTAAAACTGAGGAGGTAGGACAATATGCTTAGGAAGATCTCTTTTCTCTGCTATTTACTCGTATTGCTTGTGGTAGCAACTCCTGCTTTTGCCAGTGAGTTAACTCCCATTACAATAACCGACCTCGAGGGCAACGAGGTCAGTACCGAAGATTTTCTCGGAGAAGAATATTTAATTTTTGAAGTCTGGACAACCTGGTGTCCTTCCTGCGTGGTTTCCATGAATGATTTCCAGGATAACCTGGAGTTGTTCCAGGAAAATGAAATAAAAATTATCGCCATTTCCCTTGATGACCGGGTAAGTACGGTAAATAACTTTGTTGAAAATAATGAAATTGAATTTACCGTCCTCCATGATCCCCGTTCCCGGACAGCAATGCAGTGGAATGTCCGGGCAATTCCAGCAGTTTTCCTGGTTGCTCCTGATGGTGAGCTTCTCCTACGCAAGGAAGGTTATGCCGGTTTCGATAGCTTCTGGGAGGAAATTACCGGGGAAATCGAAAAACACCGCGCCACAAATACTGGAGAAAATGAAAAAGAAACTGAAAACCAGGCAATGGGTTCTTTTGAACTGGAAGTAGTTGAGCTGGATACTGAATTTTTCCAGGGGTTTGTAGAATTTTTGCTTCTTCTCCAAAAGTCTACAGTTGACAAGCAGGTCCATCTCTGAGATTGATAGCCTGAAATATCTTTAATTTAAAATATTCATTATCATGAAATCC
>Ga0207421_10002977_pt1 | contig 20591 bp, 24 predicted proteins | sample SodLakKL_010_SED_4_FD_187542 | JGI IMG/M metagenome (GOLD analysis project Ga0207421, IMG submission 187542) | Alkaline sediment microbial communities from Lake Tanatar, Kulunda Steppe, Russia - 8KL_010_SED (SPAdes) (version 2) | ecosystem: Environmental > Aquatic > Non-marine Saline and... | reverse complement strand
AGGTAACCGGCGCGAACCATGGGATTGGCGCTGCAACCGCCAAAGCTCTAGCTGCACAGCGGGTGAACGTGCTGCTTGCGTACTTCCGCGAGCCGACGGATTTCTCGGATGAACAGCTTGCGGCGGCACGGGCCAACGCCGAAGGCGGCGCGCTCCTGTACCGTGCGAATCACCAGCAGACCGCCCAGTGGGTTGTTGAGGAGATTCAAGCCCTCGGCGGAACTGCGGCGGCTATTGAGACGGATCTCTCCGGACCGGCGCACATCCCGGATCTGTTCGACCGGTGCGAGCGCGAGTTGGGGCATGTCGACATCCTCGTGAATAACCACACCTACTGTGCTCCGGATACCTTCGATCCGGCTCTGGGTTCTTTCGGCGGCTTTGAGATCCATCTGGTCGGGAGTCACGACGTCGATGCCAACTCCGCCGTCAATGTGCGTGCATATGCTCTCCTGATGGCCGAGTACACGCGGCGGTTCCTGGCTCGCAACACCGCCTGGGGTCGGATCATCAACCTCAGTACAGACGCCGCCCATGCGCACGTGGGAAACGTCAGCTACGCGGCGAGCAAGCATGCGATCGAATCGTACAGTCGATCCGCAGCGATCGAACTCGGTAAGTACGGGATCACCGTCAATATCGTCTCACCGGGGCCCATCCAGACGGGGTACCTAACGGCAAACGAAGAAGACGCCATCGCGAAAGAGACGCCGCTGCAACGTATCGGCCGACCCGCAGACGTTGCCGACGCCATCGTCTTCCTGTCTTCAGAGCAGGCGCGGTGGCTCACCGGCCAGCTGGTGTACGTGGGGGGCGGTTGGCGGATGCATCAGTGAAGCTATCAACTTACTGTCGTCCAATAAGCAGTTCGAGCGGACTCACCTCGTTCGCCGCTCACCTGCCGGACCTTATGTTGTGCACCCATGGAGCCGGAGAGGAACGCGAATGACTGAGAAGGCCAGCTCAGCCGAAGACACGCACGATAGTATCTTCCGCCTGATCAATCGATATCCACGCGTTTCTGGACTTCATCGAGCACGAAGCGGAGTATGTGACTGCCCCGCCTACCGACGCCCATCTTGATGATCCGGACGACCGGCCATTCTACGAAATTGCGTTGGGGGGAGGCGCCGCCTACCTGGTTACTGGGAACACGCGGCACTTTCCGCGGAACCCCGTCGTTAGCAGCCCGCGGCACTTCCTTCGAGTGTTCTCCGGATGTGAGTAGAGTTTAGTCATTGGTTGGGTTGAGGCGATTCGCGATGTGTTCGATGGCGAGGAGTTTGGCAAATCCATTGCATCCTCCCGTTTTTCTCCGATTCGGTGCTACTTGCGTATCAAGCGGTCCGAGGCAAGGAAGGAGCTGCGCAGAGGGGACGCTGCGCATGATGGTTCTGCGTAGCTTGCGACCCGGGCACGGTGGCTTACTCGGGCTTACTTGGGAGCCAGTCCCCACTCCACTGCGCGCCGTGCGTGGATACCGGTCGTGTCGAGCAGAGGGACCGGAGCGTCGCCGTCCGTTACGAGGAGCGAGATCTCGGTACAGCCGAGAACGATCGCCTGGGCGCCCTGTCCAACGAGCTCGCCCATGATTCTCCGGTACTCAGCTCGCGAGGCCTCGTTTACGGCTCCGGTACAGAGCTCGTTGAAGATCACGCGGTGGACCAGCTCCCGGTCTTCCGGTCCGGGGATTAGGACCGTCAATCCGTGCTCATGGGCCAGACGCTCCCGGTAGAACTCCTCCTCCATAGTAAAGCGGGTTCCCAGGAGGCCGACGGTGTCCACCTGCAGCTTCTCCGCCTCTTCCCCGGTTGCGTCGGCGATGTGGAGGAGTGGAAGAGGGGTTGCTGCCTCGATTGCCGGTGCGACCTTGTGCATGGCGTTGGTGCAGAGAAGGTTGTCGTCCGCGAACGTAGCAGGCTTGCGCAGCGCGCTGGACCTCGTCGATTACTACGCGGTCCTTGCCGCGCACGAGCCCCGCCGGATCCTCCCGCGCCGCAAGGCGGGTTACCGCGTCGTCCAGGCTTTGGTCATGATGCCTCGTTCGGAAATCGTGCGCCGAGCCAATCGTTCCACTCTTGCTCGACGTTCGATGCGACCGCGGCGCCCGTTTTGCCATAGAGGAAGAAGCGGACAGATGAGGCCGTTTCAGAAATCCCGGTCTTTGGGACCTCGGCTCGGGGTCGAAGTCATGGTCGAGCGGTGTCGTGAGGCACTGCCGCCTCTTTTAGCGGTCGAAGGCGGGGATTCTCGGCGGTTTTGCACGGCAGGCTCCCGCCTCGGGCGCACGTATCCCGTAACCTCGCCTCGGCCCTCGCAGCGCAGAGCGCTCAGGCTGCCGCTTCGAGCTCGGGCAGCACCATCTGCTGGAGTATCTTCACCGCCGCCAGGCACACGACGCCGGAGAGTAGGCAGAAGCCGACCTTCTTGTGGCCTTTCACTAGCAGCTTCGACGGTAACAACCAATCCTTCAGATGTGCGTTCGATCGTTCTACTGTCGAGCGGATCGCGTAGCGTCGTTTGGTAGCCGGATCCATCGCATCGGCAGCGCCGCCGGCTCTCTTGTTCACGTCGATGATCGCCTTGCGCCCGCAGGCGCTGATCCAGCTTCGGATATCCGCCGCATCGTAGGCAGAGTCCATCAGCGAGTATAGGTGCGTGACCCGTGAGGCGGTGAGTTTCTCCATCGGGATGGCAACCTGGGAGTCGTGCACGTTTGCCCCCGTCACGACCGCGGTAACCGGGATGCCCATATCCGTAACGTCAAGATGCAACTCGTAGCCTTTCCAGAACTGCACGTTGCCTTGACTGTTGCGCTTGCAGCCCCACGCACACTCATGGTCGAGCGCTCTCAGTGCCTTCGCGGGGCGCATCGACTTCTGCCGTGCCGTGCGTTTGATTCGTTTCTCGGCTTTGCTCGCGCCCTTTCGCGGCCGTCCTCGTTTGCCCTTCGTTGCCTTCCTCGGGCGCACGTCGGTCTTCTTGTTCCTCGGCTTCTCGCGAGCCACGATCGGAGTCGAGTCCCGGTTGATGTGACCGACAAGCAGTCCCTCATGATAGTCACTGACCAGCCGCTGCAGCGTCCGCTCCATCAGTTGCGCGTTCGAGAAGTGCTTCAACCGCCTGCTGAACGTGGCGGCACTCGGGATACGAGCGAACCCGCAAATGCGTCGCAGTGACGAGTCGCCTCTCAACCGGTTCAACAGCTCGGAGGTCGCTTCTATCTGGAAGAACGACTTGGGAAGAAACGCCCGGCAGATCGGTTGATCCTCAAGCCGCGGTCGCCCGCGTCCACCGTGCCTTCTCTCAAGCTCCGGCAGCGGAAGGTGAGCCACGCTTTCTCGTAATCGGGCGGATAGGTACGAAGCATTGGTCCGCTGTCGTCACGTACCGGGATGAACGAATCCGCTTGATCTCTGTCAGGCGATCCCGGAGGAGGAGGCGGAACTGTATGAAAGGTGAAGAGTTCGACGAAAAGTTTGATGCCGACAAAGATGATATTGTCGACGATCTCGACCTTGCGACCGCGCGGCGCGTCAACCAGGATCAGAAGCGCATCAACGTCGACATTCCTGCGTGGGTGGTCGCCGCGTTGGATCGAGAGGCAGCGCGAATAGGTGTGACTCGACAGTCGATCATCAAAGTCTGGCTGGTTGAGCGATTGGAGGCGAACGTGACTACGGCGCCGGTGAAAGGTCAAACGGCAAGCAACGCCCATTGAACCTCACCGCCTCTCCTCGGACGGATTCGGATGAGTCAGCGGAGTCGCCGGCGTGGATTGCGACGTTTTTCCGCGAGCACTCGATGCCCATGGCTTCACCGATTGTGAAGATGCCGTCGTTCACGAAGCGGCTCACTCGGCCGGCTGCGGAGGAGGTAGATCGCGAAAAACGCGGTGGCAACCGCTACCGGAATCCAGATCGTCCGGTACATGGCGACCAGTCCGAACTGCTCCACGAAAACTCCTCCGAGCGAGCTGCCGACTACGCTGCCGACTCCGAAATAGAACGAAGGTGCGAGAGTCTGAAATACGGTTGCGTATCGGCGTGGAGCGATTCGGTCGATATAGTGGATGCTTACCGGCATGAAGATACCGAACGACAGCCCGTGCAGCATCTGCATCGCGACCAGCAGTTGAGGTGACTCGATCCAGCCCATGAGGCCGATGCGAACTATGAAGACCGTCATGCCGAACAGAATAAGCGCCCGGGGCGGGAGCTTCCGCAATAGAAAGGCCGTGGCAAACATAAAAGGCACTTCGCTTCCCGCGCTGACGGACTGGGCCAGGCCGACGTGTATATTGCTGCCGCCGGTTTCATAGACGAGTAGCGGAAGAAAGGTGATGGCAGCGCGCAATTGCACAAAAATGACGAGGGACACCACGAGGAAGATCAAATATGGCGTTGAGCCGAGAATTGCCCTGATTATGTCCATGCTCAGTGTCTGTTTCGCCGGGGCGACCGGACGATCCGCCTCGGCGTGGACATCAACATAGGGGTCTATCGGTTGTTCTTTGCCGCGGAATTCGGCGTCTGCTGTGCCGGAGCCCGTAGTCAGACTTTGCCCTCTCGAGGGATTGCCGCCGCGAGGCATTCTCAAGACGAACACGATGGCCACCGCGGCAAACGTCGCGTAGGCAGGAAAAAGAACGGCGGGGGTGTAGAGGTCACTAAGCTGCCCGATTACGATTCCGCCGAGCGCGAATCCGGCCGACCCGAATCCGCGGGCGATTCCGTACTCTATTCGGGGCTCAACGCGCCGACGACGCATAATCCAGCTGTCGAGGACACCGGGCATTGAGTTCGCCGTCGCCGAGTAGGCGATCCCCAGAAGGATAACCGGAAGAAATCGCGGTGCGGCAAGCTGTATCAGCAGCACCGATGCGGTCGAACCTATGAGCGCGATTGCCATTACCGTCCGGTGGCGGTCCCCGGCATCGCATACCGCTCCCCACAACGGGGCACTGACGAGGTTTGCCAGGAATATGCTTGACATGACCATGCCCGCGGCGGTGCTGCCGAACCCGATGGAGGTCAAGTATGGGACAAGAAATCCCTCGAGAGTGACGACGCTTGCCCAGAAGAACACCATGAGAGCAGCGAACTGCCATGTTTCCGTGGCGATACCTTCGAAACGGTTCGGGCGCGCCGGCGGTGAATCAGTTGTGCTCATGAATCAGTTATGCTCATTCGAGTCGACCGCTGCTTACTGATCCAGTCGGGAATGCCAGTGTCCGAGGATTTGGCGCCCCGTCACAAATTCACCGAGATGATATGCAGTGTGGTCAATCGCGAGCAGTGTGGTGCGAAATGTACTTCCTCCGTTCATGTAGTTCCTTGTTGAATAGATGTCGGTGTCTTCGTCCTGCGTGATCGTCCAAACCGACACCGACTCTCCGTCGAGTCTTCGAAGTCGTGCGTGCTTGTCGCCCCGTGACGCGGCCTGTGTAGCGACCACTCGCGCCGCTCCTCCGGGTGCTGCACCGCTCATCCGATACTGCCGTGTTCGCAAGGATGAAACCGAGCCTACGTCTCATCTCGAGGCTGGTCAAGGCCGCAATCCAATAGCCGGTTTGCAGACTGGCGGCATTTCTCATGCCGCGCCCGCCGACGTAGGGGGAGCAATTGTCAAGAAAAACGGTCGATGGTGACAGGGCAAACGCAGTTGGATCAGTACGGTTCGACGGCGGCGGCCGAAAGCCGCTGAAGCGAGTACTCACCCGCCTCACCACACCACCAGGGGCTCCGGCAAGCGCCCACGACTGCCCGCTCGCCGCTGCGCTTCCAGGCGGGTTGTCCAACTGCGTTTACCCTATCGATGGTGATCGCGTCCCCGGGCATCTTGGGATCGCCGGGCATGCCGGGGCTCTGAGAGACTGGCATGCCATGGGGTGCTGTCTGGTCCTCACCGCTGACTATCTGTGGAGGCCGATGAGGATTGCGTTTCAGCCCCACGACTTCCATTCCGAGCGCCCGTGTGATGTACTCGGCGAGGCTCTCCCGGAAGTTCCATCGACGATCCCGGCTTGTCACGGGATTCGAGACCGCCGGTCAGGAACAGCGGCCCGGTTGTTGTGGGGGCAGAATGCGCCGGACGAACGAGTCCGCGCGGAACCGTGTAGTCATTGTTCGGTTGGAGAAGCAGCATGGCAGATTGCGGCGAGTGGAATGAAAAAGGGGCAACGCTCAGCGACGTCACGGCGAAGAAGGAGTACGGCGTCAACCGCGACTTCATCGTGGAGGGCATTCGCGCCGGCAAACTGGAATACCGCGAAGGATCGGTCCGGGGCAATCCATATCTGAGACTGCTGCGGACGCAGCTGGAACAGTACATCGCAGAAGAACTCGGAGAGGCTCGCCTGTCGCGCGAGAAGAAGAAGACGGAGCTGCGAAAGGTGAAGGCGCAAATCAAGAAACTCAAGAATGAACTGGCGCAGCTTGAGGCACGGAAGATCCAACTTGAGGACGACGTGGGAAGATAACGTGAGAAGATAAGAGATCGAACAAGGTGCTCAAGCTGATGCGCAACAGCCGGGCGCTGTAGCCGGTGCTCGGGTTAGTAGTCGACACCGGAATCCATCTTCTTGTACTCAGCCCTCCAGGTTCTCTTTCAGCTCCCGGAGGAACGAGTCGAATGCGTCGTGATATCGGCGCTGCCCAGATGCCGGAGCCAAGCGAGTAGGTTTCGTGCCCATCGTACAGGATTACCCCTCCTGCCCACGCGGAGCCGGCCGCCGAGCAAATACGTCGAAGCGTGCGAAGATCGTGCTCGTGGACGGTTGCCGCCGCCTTGACTTCCACAGCCACGATTTCACCACGCGAGCTCTCGATGATGAAGTCACACTCAGCCTTGTCCCGATCGCGGTAGAAGAACAGCTTGTAGTCGTCGTCCGCGAACGTAGCGTGCTTGTGCAGCTCCGAGTAGACGAAGCTTGCGAGCGCACAGGCGAATCGATCGCGATCCATCTTGACCGTGTCGGCGTTCAACCCGATCAACGCACAGAGCAGTCCCGAGTCGAGGAAATGAAGCTTTGGAGTCTTCACCATGCGCTTGAGTTTGTTCGAGCTGTACGGTCGAAGACGCCGAAGCAAGAACATGTTCTCCAGCACTCCTACGTAACGAACGGCCGACTTGTGATCGATAGCGACCTTTGCGCCGAGGGCGCTATAGTTGCACAGTTGCCCCGACGTAAGCGCAAGAGCTCGCACGAAAGCTCGCGTGTGGCTCAACCGCGCCACATCCGCAATGTCACGGATATCACGCTGTACGAGCGCATCTACGTACTGCGTTAACCACGACGTTCGTCGTCGCGGCGAGAATCTCCTCACCGCTTCCGGGTGCCCGCCGCTGAGCACAATCTCCACTAGGTCATCGCCGACCGCCGGGACCGCCGGTGTGGGAACGGTCCGGCTGAAGACGGCGCCAATCCAGTTTGCGCTATTCCCACGGAGCTCGCTTTGTGACAACGGGAGGAGATGAAGGATTTCTGCCCGCCCTGCAAGCGACTCGGTAATAGTCGGAAGTACCATGAGGTTCGCCGAGCCGGTCAGCAGGAAGCGCCCGGGTTGGCGTTCCTTGTCTACGTCTTGCTTGGTGGCTGACAGAAGCCCCGGAGCGCGCTGGACCTCATCGATTACTGCGCGGTCCTTGCCGCGCAGGAGTCCCACCGGATCCTCCTTCGCGGCAAGGCGGGTTACCGCGTCATCCAGGCTCAAGTATGCGAAGCTCTCCCCGGTCATCCGTTTCACGAGGGTTGTCTTTCCAGACTGCCGTGGCCCCGCGATCACGACAACCGGAGTGTCCGCCATTGCCTCGGCAATTCGTCTTTCGAGTAGCCGAGGGTGGTACAACGGGCCTCTATTCATAGCACAACTCTATCGGCTGATTGGGAACGTATCCACGTACGATTGGGAATTAACCCTCGGCCAATTGCGAACAACATTTCGGCTAACTGGGATTCGCCGCTCGCCGCATTGGGATTCGCAGTTCAGCCAATCGGGAGAAGCCTCCGGGTCACGATCACGTGGCGTGAAACGGATTGACCACCGGGATCCCACATCCGTCGAAATCCTTCTCGTTTCGCGTGGCGAGGGTGAAGCCGTGCGCGCGGGCGACGGCGTAGTGACCAGGGAGGAAGTAGGCGTTTCATCGTCTTCTCGCCGCCGTCGGAAAACAGTACCGGCCCAACTGCGTTTGCCCTGTGCGGGGTAGCCAGATTCGCTGACATCCGGGCGACAATGGCGTAGACTCTGCTCGTACGGAGGTGCCGGCGATGAAGTTCATTACCGTCAGAGACATACGCACCTCTCCGTCCCAGATCTGGAAGCAGTTGCCCGAAGAGCAGGAGATAGTCATCACCAACAACGGCCGACGGATAGCGTCGATGTGGGCCTTGGCGGAATCGGCTATTGGGGTCATTCTGAGCATACCTCCTGGGTGTTTTTGTTTGTGCTTCTAAACTATTACACCAAAAGGAGGTATTTTTCTACTTGCCGGAATCGCTCAGCTTAGGTCATATCCATTTGCCACGCCTCGTTTACACGGGTGATTTCTCGTCTTTGCCGCCCCCGGCCCGATCACCGGGAGCATCGCTACGGCCGGCGTCCGGTGCTGCTTAAGACGTTCGTCAACGCCAAGTGCTTCGTCGGAACTTGCTACAAGGCGGCAAGCTAGAACCACGCCGGCGCCACCGCCGGCATCGGGCGAAACGCCACCGAACACACCGTTCGGCTTCCGAGTAGAGACACATTCCTCTATTCTCTGACTCCCGACTTCCGCGCGTGAGGCGGCGCGGATTGCGTATGTACTATGGATGCTGACAACTTAACCTCTCTCCGGGAACCATTGCTCGGCCCGTAGCGTGCCGCCGGGCAGTCGTGTGGATCCTCGGTGTCAGCACCCGCCCTGCAAACCACCTCTGTGAGACCTCGCCATATTCATCTTGGGAATCTCTGCTGCGCGAAACGCCGGCTTGCAGCGGCAGGTGCTTCTTCAGTAGCATTGCGATAAATGATAAGGAGAGTTCGCCGATGAAGACGCAAGTGCCGCTGAAGAATGCAAAGTGGATCGTGGAGCCCGGCTGCGTTCTGCTCGTCGCTGGAGGCACGGCTGACCGCGCCAGCTTAATGACGTTCAGTTGGCAGACGCCTGTGAAGACCATGGATCCATGTCTTGTTCTCCTGGCGGTGAACCGCGTACGTTACACGCATGAGCTGATTCGGCGGAATAACGAATTGACGATCAACGTCCCAGGGCGTTCCCTATTGAAACAGACCCATTTAGCCGGCACGGTCACGGGGCGCAAGATTGACAAGTTCGCGTATTGCGGCCTGACACCGGTGAAGGCTAATCTGGTAGAGCCTCCTTTGGTTGCCGAGTGCGCCGGTCATTTAGAGTGCCGGGTCGTCGATACCCATGCGGTTCAAAGTCACGACCTGCTTATCTGCGAGGTCGTGGACGCCTCGGCGGAGTCGGATTTTTTCGACGGGGCCTGGATTCCTGAGCGGTTTCAAACGCTCCATTACCTCCACGGCAAGAGGTACGGCCTATTGACTCACTGCGTCGAGGTGTGATGCTGGTCGGTCCCGTGAGGAAGGGACCCGATCAGACCCTCGAAGGCTTATGGCCCAAAGATTAACGTAGCTTACCCGCCCATTGTCCTCGGATTCGACGGGAGGTTGCGGGAATGGCGGAGCGACCCGTCTGGAAAGGAGGCCAGTACTCGGGAGGTACTCCGATTTCAGCTTTGCGTCGATCTGGAGGGATGGGAGTTCGATTTCGGGCATGAGGTTCGGGGGCTTAAGGGGTAATTGAGCCAGAACGAGGGATTTTTGGTTCTTTTCCGATTTTGTTGGGGTCTAACGACGATTTACGCTTCCAAGTTCCTTTCACCTCCACCTGAGGGCGTCTAATAGTGTCGATGTATTCTCGGAGCCCTGCGACCGCCTTCTCTTCCCCCGTGAACAACGAATCCAGTTGTGGCCGGGGGATCCCGGCGCGCTCACATACCCCGGCACGCGACCTAACCTTTCGGTAAGTGGTGCCCTCCGGCGGTGGAGTCTGAGGTGTCTCCACTGGAACCGGCGATCTCGCGCGTTTTGTGTACTGCGTCCTTGCTCCAACCAAATTCTCCCGAGTCGCGATGAGCGAGCGGAGCTTGGGGATAAACGGCGAGGGCTGCCGGATTTCCGAAATGTAGCGACAGCGGAGCAGATCGGCCAACGTTCGCCCGTCGACGTTGTCGGTCTTTGCGGGTGCCTCAGCAATTGCCCGGGCTTCTTGGGATTGGAGACAACCACTCGCGACACCCGTGATTCCAGTATCCGCGCTACGGCGTAGTGCCCAGCACGTTCGCTCCGTCCCCAACTCCTCGACAGTTCCACTCAGGGCCCCAGGACTGCCGGCCGGTAAGTAGCTGCAATCCTCGCAGTCTATTATCCACTTTGTCCACAATGTCCACAAAGAAAAAATCGCAGGAAAGAAAGGACTGTTACGAGAAGAGTTGTTCCTCCCCAGATGCCGGAGAAGAGGAAAGCGGCGGGTCAACCCACGGAATCTCTACCTGACAGGGTGTCCTCAGGTGCGGAAGCTAAGTCTGGCGGGGAACATGGCCGAAATGGGCTGTCCCGCCACTCGTCTTAGTGATGCCTGCGGCAGACCTACCAGCTCCTCACACCCTTGGATACTCGTTTCGCCGCTGACCATTTGGTCCCCCTGACCCTAAAGCACTGGAGTGTCGACTTGTGTTGTGGTTGGCGGAAACCCATGTGGGAATGTCATGGCTGTAACGTTCTCCGTACCGCATCGGCGATGGCTTCAGACGTCAGGCCGAAGTGCTCGAGCAAATCCTCGTAGTTTCTGGCGGACACGCCGAATCTGTCTTTGATACCAACAAATTCGATCTTTCCGTGCCGAACAGAGCGTAGGGCTTCCGCAATGGCGCTGCCGAGCCCACCGATAATGGAATGCTCCTCCGCGGTTACGATTCCAGACATACCGGCAGCTTCCGCTGCGATACTGTGTTGCTCCAAGGGCTTCAGTGTTCCGACGTTGACGACTCGGACTGAAATCCCTTCTTCAAGCAGCATCTCAGCTGCTCCTAGCGCTATCGACGTCATGACTCCGCACGCGAACACCACAACGTCGGTCCCGTCCCGAAGACGCGTCACCTTTCCAAGATGATACCGCTCATCACCGGGATACACGACAGGGAGATCGTTGCGATTGATTCGGATATAGACGGGTCCCGCAGCATACGACAAGCACGCCATGGCCTTTTCTACTTCCACGGCGTCGCAAGGACACAGCACGGTCATGTTAGGTATCGCGCGCATGAGCGCCATGTCTTCGACTGATTGATGTGTTTTCCCGTCGCCGAAGTCAGAGAGTCCGGCACTGGATCCGCAAATGCGCACAGGAAGATTCGGGATACAGATGGAGTTCCGGATCTGGTCATACGCTCTCCCGGAGGCGAAGACAGCGAAGCTGTGGACGAAAGGTACTTTGTTCACCAAAGCAAGTCCTGCGGCGGTAGCAGTCATATTCTGCTCGGCGATGCCCATTTGGAAGTAGCGCTCCGGGAATTCCTGTTGGAACGTGACGGATTGCGTAGACTTCCCGAGGTCTGCCTCCAGCACGACGATGTCCGGGTTGTTCCGCCCTAGCTGGACCAGTGCGTGACCGTAGGCTTGGCGCAAGTTCCTTCTATTACTCATGCGAAACTCCTGCGAACTGCTTCGATCTCCGCGATAGCGGTATCGTATTGCTCTTGCGACAGCGCTCCGTTGTGGAAAGAGGGGGAATGCTCGGCGAATGAGATTCCTTTGCCCTTCACGGTCTCTGCGATGATCACTGAGGGTGATTGGGTGTCCCCGTGAGCCCAAGACAGTGCATCGCAGAGCGCCGGGATATCGTGACCGTTTGTAGTGTGCACGTTCCATCCGCATGCTTGCCACTTCTCTTGGATGTACGGGATATCGAACACATCTTTCGTCGCTCCAGTAGCCTGCAGGCCGTTTCGATCGACAAAGGCGATGATGTTACCGAGTTTGTACCGTGCAATGGCCATGGCGGCTTCCCAGATTTGCCCTTCCGCCAACTCTCCGTCTCCGATGATAACGTAGATACGAGACGAACGTTCATCGCTCCGTAATCCGAGTGCCATTCCGAAGGCGATTGACAGCCCTTGTCCCAATGATCCGGTGACGGCCTCCATTCCGGGAGTGGCTTCCATATCGGGATGCCCCTGCAGCATGCCGCGGATGGTTTTGAAACAGGCCATCTCCGATGAATCGATAACGCCTAGTTCGACCAGTGCTGCGTATTGGACCGGCACGCTGTGACCTTTGCTGAGAACGAGGCGATCTCGGTTGGGATCATGCAAGTTACGCGGGTCGAAACGCATGGCGAAGAAAAATAAGACGGAGACGATTTCGGCAAGCGACATTGAGCCGCCGAGATGTCCCGGGTGTTCTACCCCAATCATTCGAACAACGTGGGCGCGAAGATTCCAGGCGATCCGCTCGAGATCTTCGTGGGTACGTCGGTCGCGCATATGTACTCCTTTCTCAACAGGTGAACGGTCGAACTGTCTCGCCGGGATAGAGCAGCTTTCCAAAGGAGTTCGGGCGGTGACAGTAGACTGATGAACATGTAGTATACATAATACTCCATACACAGTATACGGTGGACCCCAGAATGGCAACACAAAATTACCAATATTTTGTCTTGACAACAGCGCCATGCTGGTCTACAGTAAACTCATATGGCGGATGTTCAATATGCCGCACATGGATACAGAATAAGGCAATCCTCATACACAAAAGCCCGATGTGTCGACGCTGTTTTTCTGCCGAGGAGTGTTGATAAATGAAATTGACGGAAGATATGTGCCGGGAACTGCGCGACAGAGCGTTCGAAATCAGAGTTCTCTCTTTGGAGATGATCACGTATAGCACGTGGGGGCATATAGGAGGGTCATTCTCCATGGCGGAGCTGCTGGCCGTGCTGTACTTCCACGCGATGGATATAGATCCGAATCAGCCGAAGTGGGAAAACCGCGATCGCCTGATTCTCTCCAAGGCTCACGGTTCTCCCGGGCTGTATGCCGCTCTTGCCTCGAGGGGGTTCATCGACAGAGACCGGATCTATGACTACTGCGAACCTGGCGGCCTCGAGGGGCACACCCATACTGAGTCCGCTCCGGGTATCGAGGCTTCCGGCGGGCCGTTGGGCATGGGGCTATCCGTCTCGTTAGGAATGGCCCTTGCCTTGAGAAGGAAAGAGAATCCGCGGAGTCGAGTCTTCTGTATCATGGGAGACGGTGAGCTCAACGAAGGGAATAACTGGGAAGCAGCGATGGCCGCTTCGCACTACCGTGCGGATAATCTGATCGGAATCGTCGACTATAACAAGGTGGTCGCAAAGAGCTTTCTCTGGGAGGCGATGAGTGTTGAACCGTTAGCGGACAAGTGGCGGGCGTTTGGCTGGAAGGTTATCGAGGTCGACGGCCACGACTTGCAGGAGATTGCAACGGCAGTTCATCGGGCCCGATGGATCGAACCAAATGGAACGCCTACCGTGATTATCGCTCACACCGTCAAAGGGAAGGGCGTCGAGCAGGCGGAATTTAACTACAAATGGCACACCCACGCACCCGATCCGGCCACTGCTGACGCCATGCTTCGTGAGCTTTGTCGTAACTACGACAAGCCGGAGCGCGGCTACAGCCGACTGGCTGAGAGCAGTACAAAGGAGAGTTTCTATGGCGGAGAGTAGTCAGGCTTCGGCAAAGAAGAATGCTCAGACAAGAGAGATGCGCGATGCCTTCGGCGACACTCTCGTGGAGCTTGGCAACCTCTACGAAGATATGGTGTTTCTGGATGCGGACTTACACACATCCACGAAGGCTACCACGTTCAAGAAGGCCTTCCCAGATCGATTCTACCAAGTTGGAATTGCGGAGCAGAATCTCTTCGGTCTGGCCGCCGGGTTTGCTACGGAGGGATTCATTGCTATTCCTTCTACGTTTGCCGCATTCGCCTCCCGGCGTGCGTTGGATCAGCTGGCAATTTCAATATGCTTCCCCGCATTGAATGTCAAGATACCGGGGTCGTATGTCGGTGTGCCCACGAGCCGGGCCGGGGCATCACACAACTGCATCGAGGATATCGCGGTGATGCGCGCTTTGCCGAACTTAAAGGTGGCTGACCCCGGCACCGGAGCGGAACTGGCAGCAGTTATGCGTCGTTCTCTGGAGACTCCGGGGCCGGTCTACTATCGCGTGACGCGATATGGAGTGCCGGAGCTCTTCGATGACGGATACGAATTCGAATGGGGGAAGGGGGTGACTCTGCGGACGGGCTCCGACGTAACGCTCGTTGGAACGGGCGTGATGACGCATCGGTGTCTCAGCGCGGCCGAAGCGCTGGCTACGCAGGGGGTTCAAGCGGAAGTCCTGCATATGCCTTCAATAAAGCCCATGGATAGCGAGCTTCTTCGTCGGTCGGCCCAGAAGACACGGTGTGTGGTTACGGCGGAGAACGCGACGATCAACGGCGGATTTGGAGCAGCCGTTGCGGAGACGCTCAGCGAGTCTTGCCCGGTGCCTGTCTACCGGATCGGGGTTCGAGATCAGTTTGTCGAGAGCGGAGGTGTTGAAGATCTCTTTGAAGCTCACCAGATGCAACCGAGACACATTGTGCAGGCCGCCAAGCACGTCATGGAGATGCGAGAGGAGATGTCGTCATGGCTCGTGCACACGTAACCGGACATGAACGGGACACGGAAGGTGTCGAACTCTTTGGGGCGTACATGAAGGTAACCGGTACCCCCTCGTTGGAAGACGCCGGAGGCGGACCTGCGGCCCTGCAAGGAAAGAGGCTGGGGCTGGTGAACGGTGGTTCGTGGGTGGCCCTGTGGTCCACGTATTTCGGCCGGAAATACCTCCCCGGAGTCAAGCTCATAAATGTAGGCAACGACGCGGTCCAACTGAGCTTCATGAAGGCTCACCAAGAAATGAAGCCGTGTCCGCCGCGCCGTAATGTCGACCTCTTTGTGGAGTATGCCAAGCAGCTGGTGGAGCTGGTCGGTGTTGATGCCATACTTATCACCTGCTCGACGATGAATCGCTCGGCGGAACGAGTTCGAGAAGCCGTGAGTGCGAACGGGGTTCCTGTCGTCCAAATAGATGAACCGATGATGGAAGCAGCGGTCCGACAAGGAGGAAAGATCCTGGTCGTGGCTACTCATGGGCCCACGGTGGCCAGCACCCAGGCGCTACTAGAAGAGACAGCGAATCGGAACGGAGTTTCTGTTTCATTCTGCGGGGCGACTGCGGAAGAGGCGTTCGATTGCTTGGGAGCGGGCGACATAGACGGTCACAACCGAGTGATTGCCGAGGCGATTGATCGAACTCTGCTACACGAGTCGGTTGACAGGGTGGTTCTAGCGCAGCTCTCGATGAGTGTGTTCAAGTTCACGTATCCGGATGCTCAAGCGAAATTCGGAGTTCCAGTGCTTACAAGCGGTGAAGAGGGGTTTCGTCGTGTTCGTACGGTGCTGGAAACGGGCACGACGGACGTATGAGGGAGTGCAGATCCGTACTGGACATCGCCCACGCGATGGTCCGGGAAGAGGGCGACGCAAGCAACGAACGCCGGAAGGAGGTGAGCTAGGAAAACGCACATGGAAAAAAGGTCCGCAATGGACGGTGGTTGGGTCTTGATTGAGTAGCCGGAATTATCCATAGAGAGTTCCGGCTTTAAGGATTCTATGTTTCATTTCCAAGGAGGTGGCATGATGAAGCGAATCATGCTAGTGGTATTTGTAGTGGTTGTGACGCTCGCGTTTTCTTCGGCGGTTGTGTATGCTGCCGGACAACAGGAGCCTGAAGAAGAGCTTGAGATCTGGAGTCAGTGGGCAGCTGAGCCTGCGGCCGTCGAGGCCATCGAGTATGTGGTGGAAGGATACGAAGCCGATACGGGTGTCGAGGTCGATCTCGAGTTCTTCGAGCGTGCCCAGCTGGAGGACGCGTTCCGAACTGTCATGGCTGCCGGAGGCAGAGAGGCGCCCGACATTGCTACCTACTCGGTATGGCCTCCGGTAATTGAGCCGGGATGGTTCGAGCCGCTCGACGACATAATCGAGGAGGACCGTTTCATCGACGGTTCCATTGACCGGTGGGAGCTTGGGGACTCGCCGCTGGGAATCTACCGGTTCCCCCTGTATGTTGCAATTCAGTATATCTTGTACAACCGAGAGGCCTTTGACGAGGCGGGTATCGAGGTTCCCGAGGACCGGACATTCACGGCAAGTGAATTCGTCGAGGTGGTAGAAAAGTTGAACGATGCCGGGTATGCCGGCGCTGCCAACGCGGTGGGGGATCGACCCTACCACGGGCAGGAGTTCTTCCACCGGTTTGCGCTGACTAAACTGGGGCCCGAGCGGTACGACCAACTGTTTTCCGGTCACCTTGATTGGTCCGAGCCTGACGTTCGAGAGGTTCTTGAGTACATAGCTGAGCTTCGTGAGGCGGGAATGTTCCACGACGCGTTTCTTTCGATGGGATTGGAAGAGTCCCACGTGTACTTCCATACGCAGCAAGAAGCCGGGATGTACTTCGTGGGAAGCTGGTATGTGAACCGTTCTTTCCAAGATGTTGAGCGGGGTGGTCAGCCGCGGGATTTCGAGTTCGGTATGCTTCGCTACCCCGTGTTCCCTGATTCGGAAGGTGAGGATATGATCCTGCGCCAAAGTGCCAGCGGAGGTTTCGGAATTGTCTCGACGTCTCAAAACAAAGAGCTTGCGGCGGACTTCCTGGACCACTGGCAGCGACATCCGGAATATGGCGCAGTGTATTCAGCACTGACCAACCAGGTTTCGGCGTTGCGATACAGTCCCGAAGATATGCCGGATGCATATGCCGACGCAGGCGAACAGTGGGAGTGGTACCACGAGCAGCTGGACAGCGTGTACGGGGATGCGGCTCAGCATCCAGATATGATCGGCGAGTCAGAAAGCGGCGAGTTCAACACTGAAATGGAGAACGTGTTGAACGAGGGACTTCCCGGTGGGCTGATGGATGTCGACGAGGCCATAGAGCGGTTGAATCGCGCCCGAATGACCGTTCCCGGGGTGGGCGACTAACGAAGCATAGAGCTTTCGAGCTCTACGGTGTTGAACTGAACGCTGGAGGCGCTCCGTTCCGGGGCGCCTCCAGTTTCTCCCGTCACACCAGGCCTAGGGTCATGAGGATGATCCGGCGCTGTATCCCCGGGAAGATCCGGTAAGGAACAACCAGCCCGGGCGCGCATCGTGAGCTCAGAAGAGTGGGTTAAGCGTTGGTACGGCGATCGGGGTAGTAGCGGTGTCCGGTAAGCGGACTATGTGACGGGGTGATCTTGGGGGCTTCAGCCCCCGAAACGGGCAGGAGGTGTCATGACATGAGTGGTGAAGCGGCAGCCAGAAGCGGCCGACAGGATGGACACGGCAAGGCCGCAAAGTCAGCTATACGTCGAAAGCCATGGGCAACTATCGGCTTGCTGCTTGCTCCGGCAGTGGTGTACTACCTTATTTTCATTCTTTATCCCCTGGTAGCAACCTTCCTAACCTCCTTTACGTATACATCGGCCAGGGGTGCGGGGTTAATGCACGAGTTCATCGGGTTTCAGCACTACAGGAATGCTCTTGGCGACTGGATGTTCCATCTAGCGATTCGTAACACTCTTATCTGGGCCGTGGTCGGTACAACGCTAGAGGTTCTGACGGCATTGATTGTGGCCCTCTTCATCTACTTCAAGGTCCCATTCAAGGAGTTCTACCGATTTGCTTGGTTCACACCGGTTCTACTTGGTGGTGTCATAGTCGCGGTCATCTGGAGGTGGGTGCTGAATCCGAGCTGGGGCATTCTCAATCTCGGGATGGAGACAGTCGGACTGGGTGCGCTTACGACCGACTGGCTCGGGAATCCGCGGACAGTGCTTGGAAGTATCATTGGCATTCATGTGTGGAATCGGTTCGGCTACTACATGGTGATCATCCTCGCCGGCCTGAGTTCGGTGCCCAACGAAGTGATCGACTGTGCCTCCATCGACGGAGCGAATCGATTTCAGACTTCCAGGAGGATTGTCCTACCGATGATAATGCCGGTGTTCGGTACCGCTGCCATCATCTCTTTCCTGGGAAAGATGCGGGCCTTCAATCTTGTGTGGGTCTTAACTCGCGGAGGTCCGATGCATATGTCGGAAACTGTAGCGACCTACGTGCACAAGCGTGCCTTTACTTGGCCGACTCCGGAGTTCGGATACCCTTCAACGGTTGCGATTATGTGGTTCGGAGTGGTGTTCATCTGTTACTTCCTAGTGAAGCGACTAGCCAGGTCCCGGATATGAGGCCTGAACACGCTGCTGCTGTCACTTGCTGTCAAACGAGGTGCGATGATGAAAGATATTAGAGTAACGCCTGGCAGAGTAATTGTAACTGTCCTGCTTCTGGGATTTACAGTGCTTGTATTTATCCCGTTTGTAATGGCTGTCCTGATGTCGGTCAAGGATACCATTGAGATCATAACACAACCTCTCGCGTTGCCCCGGCGATTCCGATGGGAGAACTATGTAGATATCATGGTTATGCCCCATATCCGGTTTTATCGGTTCATCATAAACAGCGCGGTTGTGAGCGGTGGGGCGATTGTGCTGACGCTGGTGCTTTCCTCTCTGGCAGGGTACGGCTTTGCTAGGCGGAGATACGGCTTCCGTTACCGGGAGGCTTTCTTCGTACTGATCATGCTGTCGCTTATGCTTCCGATACAGGCGATGTACATTCCGCAGTATCAACTAATGGCGCAGTATGGGCTAACGAACACGCGAATCGGCTTGATACTTCTGTATGCCGCCTATCAACTGGGTATCGCCACGTTGTTAACACGATCGTACTTTGCGCAATTGCCCGAAGAGCTGGAAGAATCTGCTCGGATCGATGGTGCCAAGGATGCGGTGATATTTCTTCGTATCATGCTGCCGTTAGCTCGACCTGTGCTCCTTACGGTCACACTGTTGTGTTTCGTGTGGTTCTGGAACGAACTGCTGCTGGCTCTGACGATGGTTACCAGAATCAGCATGCGTACCGTACCGTTGGCGATGATGTATTTCGCCGGTGAGACCGGAGCCGATTTCGGAATGGCAGCGGCAGCTCTAGTTGTGAGTCTACTGCCGGTACTCGTTCTGTATCTCTTCTTCGCTGATTGGTTTGCTAGAGGGCTCACCGCTGGTGCTTTGAAGGGGTAGGCCAGGAGAGCTTTGGGATCCGAACAACAGATGACGTCCGATTTAGGGAGGTATGGACCATGAAGAAGAATTACTTTCAACGCGTGCAGGAGCTAACACCAACCAAGTTCTGGGTGAACAACGTAACCCCGGAGGAAGCTCGTCAGGGGATAGCCGCGGGTGCTCTCGGGTGCACGCAGAACCCTTCCTATACCTGGAAGATGCTTACGCACCCTGAGGGGGCCGACACGGCGCTTCGGCTTCTACGGGATACGCTCAGTGAAAGCGACGACGACAACGAGGTCCAGTGCATTCTGCAACGCAAGCTAGTTGCAGCGGTCTCTGACGAGTTTATGCCCGTATGGGAGAGGAGCCGCGGCCAGCATGGGTATGTTAGCATCCAAGGTGACCCGATTAATGAATCCGATCCTGAGGTGATTATCGCCGAAGCACGCAAGAATCGTGCGATTAACCCGAATGTGATGATCAAGATCCCCGCAACGAAGGCGGGACTGGAAGCTATGAAAGTGCTCATGCAGGAAGATACTCCGCTCAACGCGACCGAAGTGATGGGAATGAGCCAAGTGATAGATCTGTGTGAGCTATATGAAGAAGTTGCTCGCGAGAGCGGGAAAACGCCGGTTATGTACTTCTCTCTCATTACCGGAATTTTTGACGAGTGGCTGGCGAATCATGTACAGCACACTGGAATCGAGATCAATCCAGACATCTTGTACCAAGCCGGTATGGTGATAGCCAAGAAGGTCTATCGAGAGGTGCATGACAGAGGGTATCGCTTGGGGTTCATTGGAGGTGGTGTCCGCGGCTCTCAGCACTTCACTGAAATGGTAGGGGCCGATGCGTGCATTACGATGAACTGGAGCGGAAAGGGCAGTTGTAGCGAGCTGATCGAGGCTGATCTTCCGGCTGTCAGCAGGTTCTTCAACCCAGTTCAGCCGCGAGTTGTAGAGAGTCTACTGCGTAGCGTTCCCGAGTTTGCACGAGCCTACTGGGAAGACGGTCTGACAATCGAGGAATACGAGGACTATGGACCAGTGGAGTACTTCCGCGACAGTTTCGTCAAGAACTGGACGAAGACACTGGAACAGATCAAGAAGGAGCGGGGAGGTGAGTCGACGTGACCGTCGGTGTTCGTCGGCCTCGATCGCGGAAACCGTTTCAGTTCGCAGTTTGACCGGTTTTGTAGGCGGCGGACGGACTTGGTTGGGAAGCAGGGCAAACGCAGTTGGACAACACGCCTGGAAGCGCGGCGGCGAGCGGGTGGTCGTGGGCGCTTGCCGGGGCCCCTGGTGGTGTGGTGAGACGGGT
>Ga0207421_10002976_pt1 | contig 20593 bp, 20 predicted proteins | sample SodLakKL_010_SED_4_FD_187542 | JGI IMG/M metagenome (GOLD analysis project Ga0207421, IMG submission 187542) | Alkaline sediment microbial communities from Lake Tanatar, Kulunda Steppe, Russia - 8KL_010_SED (SPAdes) (version 2) | ecosystem: Environmental > Aquatic > Non-marine Saline and... | reverse complement strand
CATACCGCAACCGCCACTCGGCCTCCGCCTCCCGGGACTGCGCTTCCAGCTTGTTCAGGTCGGCATTCCACTCATCCAGCTTGGCCTTCATCTTCTCGGCATATTTTTCACGGTCGTTCATGGTTTACTCCTCTCCTCGTGGCAATTCCCCGTAACAGACGGCCAAGGATATCCGTGCCGGTCAAGACGCGGGGCCGGTCATCCCACAACAGGACGACGTCATCTTCCACGATATCGTCGCCCTCAGGTCCGGAATATAGACGGAAATGCTGAATCAGCTCGCCCAGCTTGGTGTCACCGCGCCGCACCAGGATTGGGCGATGGCAATGTCGCAAGGGATTGAACCGGCCGGGATCGAACATCGCCTCACGCATGAAATCGTCGGTACTCAACACGAGTCGCGGCCGCTCTTCCTGGTCGAGAATAACCGCCCAGGTCTTGCCAGAGCGGTTGAGCGCCTGGAGGAACGGATCCTCCGGGCTGGGCGAGATCACGGGAAATACCGGGTGTGGCCCATCGAATTCGAGCCGCAGCAGACTCTCCCTGTCGACCAGCTCTCCCTCCTCGTCCAGGGGCACATCGTCGAGCTCAAGAAAATTGAGCGCGCCCTGCCCCTCCACACGCGCAATTTCCGACTCGGCAGACTCCATGTGCAACTGGATCAGTTGCCGCAGGTCCCGCTCGGGAAAATAACGGATGCTCTCGCCACCGAGCCACGCATCGAGCACCCAGGCCGTCGGCCGCGCCACCGGGTACAGAAGCACCTGGTAAAACCGCAGCACGGGGGTCAGCATGGACGCCATGCGCAGGGCATTGCGGGTGAAATAGGACTGCGGAATGATCTCCGCAAAGATCGTGATCACCACGGTCGAAAACAGGAACGCGGCCACGCCGGTCAGCACCGAGCCCGAAAGCAGTGCCAACAGGACATTCACGGCAACGTTCCCCCACAGGATCGTCACCAGCGCGAAGTTGGCGTCGTCGCGCAGCTTCAGCACCCGCGCGGCGCGCGCATCGCCCTTGCGTGCCGCGAGCTCGAGTTCGAGCTTCCCCAGCGAGAACAGGCCGAGATTCAGCCCTGAAAGCATCGCCGATTGCGACAGGCAGAGCAGAATCCCGATCCAGGTCAGCAGGGTCATCCGGTCACCTCGGAATGCGCCCACAACTGGCGCGACAGAAAGGCCATCACGATACTGGCGGCGAGCCCCCCATCCTTCGGACGGCGCGCAGCCCATCCACACATCCGCAATTCACCGAAGGTCGTAACCGCGTTTAGGGCCCGCCAGGTAGGTGTCGCGCCTCCTCGTGGGATCCGTCACCCTGCCGAGCGACGGGCAACCCCCCAGTGAAACGCCCCGAGATTGGGCGAAGATCACTAACTGTTGTTATAGAAATACATTTGCATTCTTGTGGGTCGTTTTCACATTAACTGTCATGGCCGGCGACCACCCCTGGCGATGAAAAGGCCCGCCACGGAAAACACGGAAGACGCGGAAAGGAGTTTGCATGCCCTTCATTTTCCGTGCTGTCCGTGCCATTGCGTGGCTGCATTTTCACGCTAAACACCGTTTTTTCGCGCGCGAATGCTGCCCCAAGAAAACCGGCACCCCTGCGTGCACCGCCATTCCCGACTTCGTGACGCACGCCGCGCCTGGAAGCCCGTTTTTGGCTCCAAAAACACCCCGATAAGGCCAAAAAAAGCCGCCGAAAAAAACACTTTTTCATTTTATTTCAATCGCTTGGCTTGGTCCGACCCCGCCCCGTAGATGGGGTCAGGTGGGTGTCATCCATGACCAGTCGAGTCGTTCGGGGTGCTCGATGTACTGGTCGCTGTCCTCGACCACGTTTCTCAGGAAGGAACGTCGCAGCGTAAATCGGCTTTCCGGGTCGTACTCGCCCTCTTCCACGGGCCCGAATTGGCCGTCAACGAAGCGGGTGGTGTACCAGCCAATCGTCTGCTGCGAGTCGTCGACCAGCTTCAGGGTGATGACCTGGTTCGACGTCGCCTTGACCACCAGCGACTCGACCAGGGTGATGACCGGGTTCGCATTCGGCGTCGCCAGGGCCGTATTGCAGACGTTGAAGTACCACTTCACAAGATCGAGATCACTCAGTTCATCAGTCATCGTTCGCTCCTGATAACGGCCGTTGAGCAGCCTGTCGGACTCGTGGGCCATGCGGGGAGTTCGGTGCCTATGGAGCACAGCCAGAGGCGCCGGAGCAAGGCGGGCAAGTGCAGGATTAGCCACCCTATTGCAAACTTGCCCAACGCAGCACCGGCGTCTCTGGCGAAGCGATCGGGTACCGAACTTTCCGCATGGCCCACTTGGGCTACTCCTACTGCGCCGGCTGCCAAAATAGTCTGCAAGACCGTGGACCGACCCATTTACGTCACGAGCATGCCCGGAAGATGCATACGCGCGCAAGCAGCCCACACGAGCAACAAAGCCAAAAACCAGCCCGTGAATCGCGGACTTCCGTCTGGACGCCGCGGTGTCGCATCGGCACCCTGTAGATCCGGATAGTCTCAAGGCTTTGGTGGACACAGGCATGACCGCAAGGGTTTGGTTCCGCAAGAGACCGCACCGCGTGTTCCTGGTGGGGCTGCTCATGGCGTACGCGCTGACAGGCGTCTACCACGTCTACAAGCCGCTGCCTGACGGGCTCGATGTCGCGACTCCCTACCGAGCGGCCGAGGCCGTGGAATTCCTGGTCGACAGCACGTGGCTGGATACCCGCGGCGAACAGCACACCCACCATGAGATCTTCGACGCTGCACTGGAGATGATTGCGCGGGCACAATCGCTGGTGGTCGCGGATTTCTTTCTTGTGAATCAGTTTGCCGGCACTGTCGATGACGGGCACCGCCCACTCTCCAGCGAGCTCGTGGATGGCTTGACGGAGCGTCGCATGCAAGGACCCGAGAAGCTGGACGTGCTCCTGATCACTGACCCGTTCAATACCCTCTACGGCGGCGTGACGCAGCCAATGTTTTCGCGGCTGGAGGCGCATGGAATCCGCGTGATCGAGACCGACCTGCGGGTCTTGCGTGATTCCAACCCGCTGTGGTCCGCCGCCTGGCGCATCTGCTGTCAGTGGTTCGGTAACGATTCGAACGGGGGCTGGCTGCCAAACCCGGTAGGCGAGACGCCCGTCACCATCCGCACCTATCTCGCGCTTCTGAACTTCAAGGCGAACCACCGCAAGACACTGGTTACGGTCGGGCCGGACGGCTGGACCGGCTTGGTGACCTCGGGCAATCCGCACGACGCCAGCAGCCGGCACGACAATATCGCTGTGCGCTTCCGAGGCGACGCGGCAATCGACCTGTTGCATACCGAACACGCGGTCGTCGCGTTCTCCGACGGTACCCGAATCGCGTTTCCGGATCCCGTCCCGGACAACCGCGCTGTCGATGCAAAAACCCGGATCCGCATCCTGACGGAATCACAGATTCGGGATGCCGCTCTCGAGATGATTGCAGCCGCCGGGGACGGCGATCGGCTGGATCTGTGGATGTTCTATCTCTCGCACCGGGCCATCGTCCGGGCCTTGGTCGCCGCGCAGCAGCGCGGGGTCGAACTGCGGCTGCTCCTCGATCCGAACCGCGACGCGTTCGGTCGCGAAAAGCGGGGCATCCCCAACCGGCCGGTCGCCAGGGAGTTGCACGGAGCCGGCGTGCCGGTGCGCTGGTGCAACACCGAAGGCGAACAGTGCCACGCCAAGATGCTCTTGCACCGCACCGGCGATGGAGACGCCACGCTGCTCGCGGGCTCCGCCAACTTCACCCGGCGTAACCTCGACAACTTCAACCTGGAAACCAGCGTGCAGGTCCGGGCCGACGCGAGGACAGCGGTGATCGCCGATGCCGCAGACGTTTTCGATGCCCGCTGGAACAACGAGCCGAACCGCATCCACAGCCTTCCCTACCGCGAGCATGCCGATGACTCCCGCCTGCGCTACTGGCGCTATCGGCTGATGGAGGCGACGGGCCTCTCGTCATTCTGAACCGTTCCACGAGCGCAGTGACTCCAGCATCGCAGGCAGAAGCAGGCCAGGGTCGACCCTGGCAACCCAAGTCCGACAGGCTGCTCGGTCAGGCCGCTTTTTCCTCACTCAGGCCCGGCTCGCGATCCGAGTCCAGGGCCCCGACGGTCTCTTCAAGGGATTCCGTGTTTCAGGACCACTCGCGGACGTCATCCTTCGATCGCGTGTCGCTTGACGTCATCTTGCACCGCCTGTGCATCAGGGAATTGGGTCGAGCCTAGCGAAGCCTCCTTGTAAACCCGAACGCGCGTGATTCGCAGTCCGCCGTCATGATCGGTCATCCAGCCTGCCTCTTCGCAAGAGACGGATCGTATAGACGCCGACCAGGATCGAAGCCAGGCCCGAGACGACGAAGATGTGGCCCGGGGTGGCACCCAGCGGTCCGGTCAGGATCCAGAACAGCACGGGCGCCATGAGCATCGCGGAAAATGCCAAAAAATTGCTCGCAGCGATGAACCGGGCGCGCCGCTTGGCCGGACTTTCATTCTGGAGGTAGGCGGAAATCGGCACGATGAAAAAACCCGCGCCGACACCCAGCAGAAACGACAGGACGAGGGTCGCGACATAACTGCCGCCCGCGAAGAAAAGGAGAACGCTGAACACGCCCGCGGCAAGCATTCCGGCGGGTACGTGCCTCATCTCGATCCGGCCGCCGGCCAAGTGACCCGCGGCGATGCTGCCGACGCCGATCCCCACTGCCAGCAGGGTGAGGATGATGCCGGTACGCATCTCGCCCACCTGTAGCTGGAACTCGGCGAACATCGGCACGTTCAGCTGATACAGGGTCCCCAGCGCCCAGAACCAGGCGATGCCCATCACGACCAGAAACAGCACGCGGAAGCGGTGAATCTCCCCAATCGCAGCCCCCACATCGGCGAACGCGTTCAGGCGGAAGGGTGCCGGATCCCCTTCGGCCTCGGTGCGGGTCACGAAAAAGCTCGAAATCAGGCCCAGGAGGGAAAAGGTCACGATCACCGTCGCAGGCATCCACAACGCGTCACCCGCCCATTCCATGATGAATCCAGCCAGCGCCGTGCCAAGGATGATCGCAAGAAAGGTCCACAGCTGCATGTGGCCATTCGCTCGCGACAGCTCCTCCTCACGAACGACCTCCGGCAGGATCCCGAACTTCACCGGGCTGAAGAACGCGCTTTGCACCCCCATCAGAAACAGGGCGATGAACAGACCCGGCATATTCTGCAGCACCAGCATCACCGCGGCCGTCATCAAAACCACGGCCTCGGCCGCCCGGGTGCTGACGATCACCGCCTTCTTGCTGTAACGATCACCGACATATCCCGCATAGGGGGAAAACAGCACGAATGGAAGAAGGAAGATGAAGCCGATCAGGCTGTAGTAGAAGGTTCCTTCCCCGTCGGTTACATACACGCGTAGCGCGAGGAAGATGAAAACGAGCCGGAAGAAATTGTCGTTCAGGGCATTGATGAACACCGTGATCATCAATGCCACGAAGCCCTTTGTTCCGATGCCTGAGGAACCGCTCATTCCAGTCGCTCCTCACCCTTTTCAGGGTTTCCGGGGGCCAGCGGTCACACGCCGACCGTTTCCCTCTCGGGAGGCGGGTGGCTCGCGAGGACACCGCAGTTGGGCATGACCGAGCTGCGGGAAATCGCCTTCTGGCCGCTTGAGGATGCCCGGAAGCCGCGGCCGGGCGCAACTGGGCGAGCGACTCAGGAATCCGCGCAGCGTCATTGGATAACCCAACCCCAGTCTGTTATGGTTTTGGTCCGGATTGGCGCAAGGGACATGCTGCCTCCGACCTTTCGCGAGCGTTGCCCAGTTGCTGCCGAGTTGCCGCTCGATACTTCGTTGCGTCCAGCGCAAACTCCGGCTCCAGCGGAAAGGGTCGAACACGGCCGAAGTGGCTCAGGGGCTCCCCCGACACCACCCACCGGGGCCCGCTGCACAACCCACCAGAACCCATCCATGCACGAGCAAAACCCAAGGAGAATCCCAGCATGACTGCAAGAATTTCACTCGCCGCCGTGGGCGGCTTCATCCTGGGCATCATCGTCATGTCGCTCATCACCTTCACCGGCGCTCCCGAACTGATGGTCATCGAGGACGAGAGCCGTCACAGCTTCGATGAGACGATCGAGTTGGTCGAGAACAAAGCAGAAGAGAAGGGCTGGGAAGTGCCCAATGTGCACATGCTGCACGAGCCTGTGAGAGCGGAGGGTTACGACGTGCAGCGAGTCGCTGTGATCGAACTCTGCCAGCCGCATCACGCAGCCGAAATCCTGGCCGATGACCGTGCCAAGGTCGTCACTTCGATGATGCCCTGCCGGATATCCGTCTATGAGACCGAGGACGATCGCGTGATCGTTTCACGCATGAATACCCGCATGATGGCAGAGATGTTCGGCGGCACGGTTGCTGAAGTCATGTCCGCAGCAACGGAGGAAGTGGAGGCGGTCCTGGCCGCCGTGCTGGGCGATTAGACGTTCCGCTCCACGGGCACCGGTCTCGCGCCGCAGGGTGCGTGAAGTTATCCTCATCTGCGATCGATGGCGCCTTCGGGCGCACTTGCAGCACGGCCGCACACGCCTGCGATGCCGGTATTCCTGGGTGAGTTTGCACGGGAGGGAAGCACCATGCCGCAGCTGATCCTTCTCCGCCATGGGGAGAGTTCATGGAACCGCTCCAATCGGTTCACCGGCTGGACTGACGTCGATCTGACCGACACCGGCCGACAACAGGCTGCTGACGCCGCCGCTGCGCTGGCGTCGGAGGCTCTGACGCCGGACCTTTGCTTCACCTCCGTGCAGATCCGAGCCATTCGAACACTGTGGATCGTTCTGGACGAGATGCATCATGCCTGGCTACCGGTGGTTCGCGATTGGCGACTGAATGAACGCCACTACGGCGCGCTGCAAGGGTTCGACAAACAGGAGATGGCGGATCTCGCAGGCGAGGAGCAGGTCCACGCCTGGCGTCGCTCCTGGGACGTCCGGCCACCGCTGCTCGATCCCGAAGACCCACGTTTTCCCGGCAAGGATCCACGGTATGAGGAAGTACCCCGGAAGCAACTACCGCGCGGAGAGAGCCTCCAGGACACCGTGTCACGGATGAAACCCGCCTGGGAAGGCCCCGTGATGCAGGCCCTGAAAAAGGGCCGCACCCCGCTGGTTTCGGCACACGGCAATTCGATTCGCGGCATGGTCAAGCTGCTGGATGACATCCCGGACGAGGTCATCCCTCACGTCGAAATCCCCGTGGGCGTTCCGCTCGTCTACGATCTCGACGGAGACTTGCGGCCGCGGTCGAGCCGCTACCTGGGCAAAGTTCCGGACGGTGTGGAACTTCCGCGCGACATCGCCGAAAGAATGCGAGGCTGATCGATCCGTTTGCCAGTGCGGTCAGGACTCAGTCCGTGCCTCAGGATGTGATTTCCTCCACCTCCGGTGCCTTCAGCGATTCGTCGGGAACGGGGCCGAACTCGAAGTGCAGCGCCTGCAGGATACGGTTGTATTGTTCCAGCAGCGCCTTTTGGTCCCGGGCGCCCGTATGGACGTGTGCAATGTCGTAGCTGTAGCTGTCCTGCTCGAGCATCTCGGACAGACGTGTACCCTGTTTGACCTTGAGCTCGATCAGCGTCTCCGGAAACGCTTGCTGGATCCGCTCGATATCGGCGGAGTCGGGAACATGGGTGACGACGCCATCCTCGAACACTCGGACGTGAAACTTCGCGGCACACCCGAAGCGCCCGCGCCGCAACGGAAAGTCGGGTTCTCTTCCCAGTGCGAGTTCGAGCATGATCTGAAAATTGGAGGCCCCATCCACCTTTTCGAACATGTCGCTGTGCGATTGCGAAAGGCGTGGATTGATCTCCAGCAACATGAGCTTCTCGGTCTTCGGCTGGAAAAAATACTCCACGTTGTACGTTGCGTTGTCGTACCCGAGATGAGGCAGGAGCGCGTCGGTCGCTTCGCGAATCCTCTCCTTCACCCGTTTCGGAAGAAACGACGGATACTGGTAGCGAAGAAAGGACGAGCGCTTGGGATAGTTGATCGAATCGATGATCCCGTGATGTTTCGGTTCGCCGTCGAAGACATACCCCTCGATCGTGCACTGGCGGCCGCCTACCGATTCCTCGATGATGCAATGGTGCCCGCCGATACCGGCAATCTCTTCGGGAAGCTCGGCATGGGAAAGGATCTGGTCAAAAGGTCTTCCGATCCGGTCGATCCGTTCCCGGATCTTGCCGATGCTGTGCACCAGTTCGCGCCGGTTCCGCACCTTGAAGGCAAGCAGCGAGTCCGTCCCCTTTACCGGTTTGATCCAGAAGGGGAAAGGAATGTCGATGCCGTCGACCGATGCATCATCGAACGGATCCACCGCACCGAATCGCGGGGTCATGTCAGGGATGACCTTGCGCTGCTCGATACGGCTCCAGTATTTGTGCTCGCAACGCAGGACGCTCTCGAGTGAAGGGGACGGAAGCCCGTGTTCCCGGCAGAGAATCGGGATCATCGCGGTGACCGGAAAGTCCCAATACCCGAGGATGGCATCGATCGATCCATCGAAGGCCTGAAGACGTTCCCGCGCCTTCTGAAGACATTGCTCCACCGGGTAGAAGCCTTTTCCCTTTACTTCATCAAAGCTGAGCAGCTCATGGAGTTGATAGTCGGCATCGATCTCAACATTTCTCATCTTCTGCATGTTGAAGGGATCGGCACCAACGATAAAGACGTTTTGTGACACATCGACTCCCGCGTCAGTTATGTTGGATCGTAACCGGGATTGGCAGTCTGCAGCGTGCCATGCGCCTGCGGCAGTACGCATTGGGCAGGCATGCGCAGAACGGTTTCCATCAAGTATAGTAGGTTCGCACAGCGTCGTGAAACGACCCAACACTGCAGGCCTGAAAGCCGAATTTTTCTTTTTGTAAATAGGTAAGACTACACCCCGCCGTGGAATGTTGAAGACCGGATGCATCCGGAAACGCGGGTGCGATGCGCTTGCGGAAAACCGACCACCCGGGAATGCATCGCGGCGCCACGAACAGGATCTGCGCAGGGATACCCGAGGCTGGGCGGCTGGGCGGGATATCCGGGAGTCAGGCCTGCGCTCCGATCAGAGCGGCAGCCTCCCGATCCAGGTGCCACTCGACCTCGCCGTCCTTCGGCGTTACGAGTGAAGAGGGGAAGTCGCGCCGGGGACCGTCGGCAAGCACGCGGGCCAGGGTCGCCGCCTTCCCCGCGCCGGTCACCAGGAAGAGTACGTTGCGCGCGGCGTTCAGTACCGGCGGGGTTAGGCTCAGCCGCCAGCTGTCCAGGCGGGGAACGTACACCTCCGCGACGAGGCGTTCCTCGTCGAGAATTGGGGTATCGGGAAACAGCGAGGCTGTGTGGCCGTCGTCCCCCATGCCCAGCAGCACCACATCGAAGCGAGGCACCGGATCTCTGTCGCCCGGGATCTCGCGAACCAGGCGGTCGGCATAGAGCCTGGCGGCCTCGGCCGGATCCGGATGCCCGCCGGGCATGGGATGGAACGCCGGAGCCTCCGGCAGATCGACCAGCAGCGATTCCCTGACCATGCGCTCGTTGCTGTCCGGATGGTCGGACGGCACGCAGCGTTCGTCGCCCAGGAACAGCTTGACGCGGCTCCAGGGAATGTCCAGATCAAGGGGCGGTGCGGACAGCAGCCGGTAGAGCTGTTTCGGGGTCGAGCCACCGGCAAGCGCCATGGTGGCGAAACCACGCTGTGCGACCGCCGCGCTCAGCAGCGTCGCGATGCGCAGGCCCGCGCCGCGCATGGCCTCGCCGACATCGCTACCGACGATCACCGAAGGGCCACCGCGAATCGCGTTCATCATCGGACCGCGTCCACGACCGGTGACCGGCGCCCGCGCCGGGGTTTCAGTGGGCGTGGCCTTCGGGACCGTGTACGTGGCCGTGCGCCTGTTCCTCTTCAGAGGCATCGCGCACGTCGACCACGGTGACGTCGAAGGTCAACGTCTCGCCGGCCAGGGGATGGTTCGCGTCGATGGTCACGTGTTCCGAATCGACGCCGGTGACGGTGACGATCTGCGTGCCGCCCTGCTCGGACATCGTCTGGAACTGCATCCCCACGGTGACATTGTCCGCATCCTCGAACATCTTCCGGGGCACGGCCTGGCGCAGTGCGTCATCGCGTTCGCCGTAGGCTTCCGCCGGAGTCACTGTCACCTTCAGGCTGTCCCCGACGACCTTACCCTCGAGGGCCGATTCCAGACCGGGGATGATGTTCTGATACCCCTGCAGATAGGCCATGGGTCCACGGCCGGAGGAGCTGTCGATCACCTCACCCTTTGCATTGGTCAACGTGTAGTCGATCGATACAACCTTGTTTGGAGCAATTTGCATCATAAATCCCGGGATTTCGTTCAACGGCCGCGCAGTTTACGTGGATTGGATAAGCAAACCAAGAAACGGTCATCGTCGCGCAGGATGCCCTGCACCGGACCTCATCCGATTGAACGCCGCGTGCCACACCCCCGTTCACGCGCGAAGCGCGATCCTGCGGGCTTTGGCCCTTGTCGGAACTTGCGTTGCAGTTGAAGGGTAGCCGAAGGTATCGAATCAATGAGAAAGCGGATGATTCGTGCAAATCAGATCAGCAGATGCGCGGAAGCTGCTCGCCCGAGAGCCAGTCGACGTTGCGGCGGCCGCCGAAACTGGTTTCCATCTGCACGAAGCCGTGGCTGTCCTCGATCACCTCGCCGATGATCGCGGCGTCCAGGCCCAGCGGGTGGAGATGCATGGCCGCGAGCAGCGCATCGGCCGACGCCGCCGGACAGATCGCGACCACCTTGCCCTCGTTGGCTACGTACAGCGGGTCGAGCCCGAGCAGTTCGCAGGCGGCATCGACCTCCTCGCGAATCGGGATATCCTCCTCGCGGATGGCCATGCCGACGCCGGACTGGCGGGCGATCTCGTTCAGCGTGGAAGCCAATCCGCCGCGGGTGGGGTCGCGCAGGCAATGGATGTCGGGTGCGGCCTGGAGCATCGCGGCAATCAGGTCGTGCAGCGCGGCGGAATCGGAGACGATATTGGTGCTGAAACTCAGGTTCTCGCGCAGCGACATGATCGCAACGCCGTGGTCCCCGAGGTAGCCACTGACCAGGATCCGGTCTCCGGGACGGGCGCGGTCCCCGGAGATCTCGATGCCATCCGGCACCACGCCGACCCCGGTGGTGTTGATGAACACCCCATCACCCTTGCCCCGTTCCACCACCTTGGTGTCCCCGGTGACGATCGGTACCCTCGCCTTCTCCGCCGCTGTCGCCATCGAATCGACAATGCGCTTCAGGTCGGCGAGCGGGAAGCCCTCCTCGAGGATGAAACCCGCGGAAAGCCACAGCGGGCGTGCACCGCTGGTTGCGACGTCGTTGATCGTACCGTGTACCGACAGGCTGCCAATGTCGCCACCGGGGAAGAACAGCGGCGACACCACGTGGCTGTCGGTCGCCATCACGATGCGACCCTCGGGCCGGGTGAGCAGGGCCTGGTCGTTGGCTTGGCGCAGCCAGGGATTGTCGAAGGCCTGCTGGAACAGTTCGTCGATCAGCTGTGCCATCGCGCGGCCCCCGCCGCCGTGGGACATCTCGACCTTGCCGTGCTTGAGATCCAGCGGACGAATGTAGCCGTGTTTGAGAGGCTTCGGGTTGGCGCTCACGAGGCCTCCGCAACCTCTGCGGAACCCTTGAACTGACCGTAGGTGTAATACGCGGCGCAGGCCCCCTCGGCGGAGACCATGCAGGAGCCGAGCGGGTTGTCCGGCGTGCAGACCGTGCCGAAGACCTTGCAGTCCTGCGGCTGTTTGAGCCCGCGCAGGATCGTTCCGCACTCGCAGGCCTTGTGGTCGGGAACCGAGCGGTACGGCAGGTCGAAGCGCACTTCGGCGTCGAGGTCGCGGTAGGCCTCGCGGATGCGCAGCGCGCTGTAGGGCACCTCGCCCAACCCGCGCCACTCGAAGCGATCGCGCAGCTCGAAGACCTCGGCAACCAGGGCCTGCGCCTTGAGGTTGCCCTCGCGGGTCACCGCGCGGCTGAACTGGTTCTCGACCTCGGCCCTGCCCTCGTTCAGCTGGCGCACCAGCATCAACACCGACTGCAGCACGTCGAGCGGCTCAAAACCGGCGATCACCACCGGCTTCTGGAATTCCTCGGCAAAGAACTCGTAGGGCCGGCTGCCGATGATCGTGGACACGTGCGAGGGGCCGATGAAACCGTCCAGCGGGATGGTGCCGAGCTCGCGCACCTCGGGAGACTCAAGAATGTTCTGGATCGCCGACGGGGTCAGTACGTGGTTCGCAAACACGCTGAAATTCTTCAGTCCCTCGGTACGCGCCTGACGCAACGCAACTGCGGTCGGAGGTGTGGTGGTCTCGAAGCCGATGGCGAAGAAGACGACCTCGCGCTCCGGGTTGTCGCGCGCAATCTTCAGCGCGTCGGCGCTGGAATATACCATGCGGATATCCGCGCCTTCGGCCTTCGCACGCAGCAGGCTCATGCGTTCGGACGCCGGCACGCGCAGGGTGTCGCCGTAGCTGCACAGGATCACGCCATGGTCGCGCGCCAGCTCGATCGCGCTGTCGATGCGTCCGATGGGCAGTACGCAGACGGGGCAGCCGGGGCCATGGATGAAGCGGATCTCCGGCGGCAGCAGGTCGCGCAACCCGTAGCGCGAGATCGCGTGGGTGTGGCCACCGCAGAACTCCATCAGGTGATAACGCCGTTCGGGCCGCACCTCGGCGGCGATCGTCTGCGCGAGACTCCTGGCGACCTTGCCGTCGCGGAACTCGTCGACGTACTTCACGCTGCTGCCTCGGGCTGTACGCCCATCTCGCGCAGCATCGCCAGCGTCTTCTGCGCCTCGGTTTCGTCCAGCCGGTTGATCGCGAAGCCCACGTGCAGGATCACGTAGTCACCCGCCTGCACGCCGTCCACGAGGCTCACGTCGACCTCCTTGCGCACGCCGCCAACATCGACCAGGGCCTGTTCGGCCTCCAGCAGCTCAATGACCTTCACGGGAATCGCCAGACACATGGGGCGATTGTCTTTTCTCCCCACCTGCAGTGCAAGAAACCGCGATCCCTCAGAGGGACAACCAACGCCCCATATGGAGCGGGAACGCCCCACGATGGGGGCCACGATGGGGGTCGGACCAGTGCAAGCTTCTGTTTTTACTCCTCTGGAGGGATCATTTCTACCTCATTTCATGCCTTAGAAGGGCAATTTTGGGGCCAAAAATGCCCTTCCAGGCAGAAACTCTGCGACCGCTGATACCGGGCAACCAAGGACAACCATCCTAGACCCTCGATTTTGGCCCCCAACTGGGGCCGACAAGGCCGAAAAAACCCCGGAATCAGGCCCTGTTTCGTTTTCGCTTCAGGGACTTGCCCTGGTCCGACCCCGCGAGTCACCTTGTTTATTCTTCCGATATGCGGCAATGACAACAGCCGTTGAAGCTGGTAGAACACGGTCGCATCGCAGTTCCGGGTCGACATCTTCGGCGCGGCGCCGCCTCACGGACCAGCGGTCCATCCCAGGAGCTCAGCAGTGATCCGACTTCCGCACAACGGCGCCCGTCTTGCGCTTGCCGCGCTCATGCTCATCGTCGTCGGAGGCTGCGCCGGCCTCGACACGGCCCGAATTCCGCCCATCGATGCCGCCGATACGCAGCCCATGCCGGGCAAGGTCGTCTGGCACGACCTGCTGACCGAGGATCCCACGGCCGCGCGGCGCTTCTATGCGGGGCTGTTCGGCTGGACCTTCCGCGAAGTGGGTCTCGGCCGCGGGCAGAGCTATACAGTCATCAAGCACGACGGCCGTATCATCGGCGGACTTGTCGACGCCCGCCGCATCGGTGGCGATGTCAACGTGTCACGCTGGATTCCCGTGCTGTCCGTTTCGGACATGGCCGCGGCCGTGGCCGCGGTACGCGCTGCCGGCGGCACCGTCTACCAGGCCCCGTTGGATATCCCACAACGGGGCAGTGTGGCCGTGGTCGCGGATCCGCAGGGCGCCGTGCTGACGTTGCTCGAGCCCCGTGGCGGTGATCCGGGGGATCGCCCCGCCGAGCCTGGCGACTGGCTGTGGAATGAGATCTGGAGCTCGGATCCGGACGCAACGCTGGCCTTCTACCAGTCTCTCGTGCCGGCTTACGAGGTTGAACCCCTGGGTGACGCCGAAAGCAACTACCACTACCTCAGTGCAGGCGGTACACCGCGGGTCGGCGTCATACCGAAGCCGGTGGATCGCATCGCGAACACCTGGATGGCTTACGTGAAGGTCTCGGATCCGGCAGCCACGGCCGCCGCCGCCGAGCACCTCGGCGGCGAGGTCCTGCTGCCACCCCGGAAGAACCCGCTCGGCGGCGAGGTTGCCATCCTGAACGATCCCACCGGTGCAGGTTTCCTGGTGCAGCGCTGGGAACCCGATCCCGAGCACAAGACTGCCCGCTGAAACCATGAAACCATGGAGAAAAAGCACATGCGACCCGTCACGGTTCTGACCAACCTTTCCCGCATCAAGTCCAGCGCTTGGCGGCGCACCCTCCTCGCCGCCGGCTCCCTGTCGATCTGTCTTCTGCTCACCGGCTGCTCCGGCGGTGGCATCTACGCCAATATCGGCATCTCCGGGCCGAGCGTCGATCTCGGCCCCGTGTCGGTGCGCACAGGTGTGAGCCTCGGGCGCTGGCTCTGAACCTCCGGCCGGCCGCGCACGTATCGGCCACGGATCAGGGACAATCGCATCGAAAACGCCCCCTATTGCGGATAGGCCGATTGGGGCCGGACCCTCGCAAGCGTTTGTTTTTAAATACTAATAGCGATCATTTTACCCGGATTCCACACCTTGGACGGACCCTTTTTGGGCCCTAAAAGCCCGCCCAGTCACAAAACCCGCGACGGCTGAAACCGGGCCACCGTGTACGATTGTCTTAGGCCGTCGTTTTTGGCCCCAAAATGGGGCCTCTAAGGCCAAAAAACCCCCGAAATAAGGTCTTTTTTACTTCTTTATTCAGTCACTTGCCTTGGTCCGACCCCGGGAGTGCGGGTTCAACCTTTCCGCTGACTGTCGAGTCGGGTCTTGCTGGGCGATTCGCCAAAAAGCCTGGCGTAGTCGATCGCAAATTGACCGGAGTGCCAGAACCCGAGGTCGAACCCGATTTCCTGCACGCAGCGTTCGTTTCTCCTGGCGAGAATGCGGCGCCGCGCAGCGTGCAGCCGGAGCACCTTCGCGTGTGCGTACGGCGACCGCCCCAGCAGTTCCTTGAACGCGTAAAAGAGCAGGCGCCGGCTTGCGTGCGTTGCTTCGCAGAGTTCGATCACGCTCGGCGGGTTGTCGAGTCGACTCCGTATCAACGCCTCGGCCCGACCGACGATGCGCCGGCGCTGGGCCAGGCTGGAGGGGGCATGTCGGACCTGTCGAGCTTTCTGGACCAGTGCGATGATCTTCCCCGCCAGATCGACGCTGGCTCTCGTTCTGGCATGGCCCGCGCTTGACTCGGACAGGAGCATCTGGGCAATCCGGGCCACGTGGGTCGTGATGCGCGGATCCGATTTGACGCACCAGCGCTTCCACATGTCTTCCGCGGAGCTCAGGTGCTCGGCTTCCAAGATCCGTTCGGCGAGCGCCACGGGAATTGAGACGGCGTTCTGGCGATGACCCGCGGCCACCTGCTGGTACACGTCCCCACCCGGATTCAGCAGAAGAAGCTCTCCCTCATCCAGCTGCTGACCGCGATACCGGCTTCCGGTCCCGCTGCGGGTGATGGGCGAAATCGTCCAGAAATCGTCGGAGCGCTGCCCCGAACACAACAGGGTCCGGTTGGCGCTGCCACCGTAGACGAGACAGTCGCCGACACGGGTGGCCGACACTACGATTTCGGTCGGGCCGGGATCGGACTGGGTGACCTCCACGTTCCAGATGTGCCCGAGCGCTTCCCGGAACTGCTCCACCGACTGGTAGTGGATGCGGTTGACTCCATCCAACACAGACTCTCCCATCGGAATATTCCGTTCGCGTGATCAGCAGGTTACATAGACGATAGCAGAGCTCCCAAGCATTCGCGCCGGATTCAGGGAATGACCGCCGCCCGGCGCGCCTCCCCCAATGCACTTTTCAGACTGTTTTGCCTGAGACGCCTTTCTATACTCGGGTGTCTATACTCGGGTGGTTGTCGGCGAAGGAATCCTGTCCGGGTCGGGGCCACGCCGGTCGACGCCTGATCGCCAGGAGCACCCCCTGCCGGCCCCCTCGTCGTGCCCGGTGAACCCGTTTCACGCCAGGCGTCGTGCCACCACGGCGGCACTCGATCCAGCGGTGCCGAAAGGCGGCAGGGTCGGATCCTGCGGTTCTGCCCTTTTTCGGCCATTCTATGGAGTAAACGGACCTTATGTATCGCTGGCTGAGTGTACTGGTGCTGACCACCATGACGGGGGTGATATTCGCGCAGGAGCCCGCAGGAAATGGCAGCGGGACGACACCGCGGCTGGTCGAGCTCGAGGAGCGGATTGCACATCTCAGCGAGCTGCGGTCGATTGCGGGCGACCTGCAGCCATGGGATCGCGACGGATTCCATTTCCGCCTGGATCAATTGATGCTGGAGGCGCTCGCGAGGGTGGAGCCGGCGTGGCTCGAAATGCCGGCGCTGGAGACGATCCCGACGGTCCGAGGGCGTCTCGGAGACGCCACAGACTGGCTGCTCGAAGCGTCCCTGTCCCGTCTGGAGGGGATCTACGCCAGAACGAGCGAGGAGCGTGAGAAACACGACGAGTTTGAAAGCGGTTTACAGGCGAGCGTGTCCCGGGCCTTCATCCAGGATCTGGAGACCCTCGGCTTGGAATACATGAGCGGACTAGGCTCCTTGCTCCGGGTGCGCGAGCGGCTGGGCCTGAGTGTCGAAAACGACTGGAGTGCGTTCGAGGAATTCGTCACGCGGAACGTCGAGCGCCTCCACGGCCAGATCCGGCTGGATGTCCAGACGCTGACGGAACTGCGGCGGTGGCTCAGCACAGATCCCTCGAATGCAGACCTCGAGTCGGCACTGCGCGCAGTCAACCAGAAGCAGACACGGAACCTGACGAACATGGCTGCCTGGCTCGATGTCCTTCAGGGCCTCGACATCGACACGGCCGGCCACCGTGCACTGCTGATCCAGCAGCAGGGTCGGATCGGAACCGAAATCCTGCAACGGGAAGTCTTCGCGAACATCTGGCGCGAACAGACCCAAAGGCTCTGGCGCAATGCGGCCCGCAACGGTCCGAATCTCCTGCTTCGAGTTTTCACGTTCCTGGCTGTCCTGCTGTTGGCCTGGTTTGTCGCACATGCGATCCGCCGCCTGCTCAAGGCGATCATGGACACCCGGTTTGTGCGACTCAGCCAGTTGATGGAGGAGAGGCTACTGACTCTGTCATTTGCATTCACGTTTCTTGCCGGGGTGATCGTGGCCCTGACGACCATAGGGTGGTCCGTGATGCCCATGCTTGCGGGGCTTGGGGTCGCCGGAATCGTGATCGGATTTGCGTTGCAGGACTCTTTGAAAAGTTTCGTCGCGGGCTGGATGATCCTTCTCTACCACGCCTACGACGTGGGCGATTACGTTCAGGTGTCGGGCGCTGAAGGCAGGGTTCGGCAGATGACACTTAACAGCACCAGGATCGCCACCCCGAACAACACGATCAAGCTGGTGCCCAACCGGAAGATCTGGGATGACACGATCGTGAACCTGACGGCGAGCAGGGCCCGCCGGGTGGAACTCGAGATCGCCTGTGATCCGGATAACGACATGGACCGGGTGGAGAGCAGCCTCGACGCGCTTCTTGCCGAGCACCCGCACGTCCTTAAGAAACCGAAGCCAGAGGTGCACCTTGCCCGTATCGGCCCCTCGGAGATGGTCTTCGCGGTGCAGCCCTGGGTGCGAACGGAAAATTACTGGACGATGCAAAGATCCCTGCTGAGGGAAATCAGGCAGCGATTCGCGCGCGACGGAATAACCTGAACCTGGGACAGGGGCCGCGCGATCCGGCCCGTCAAGGCGAGAGAGGGATCGCGCCGGAACCGAACCCTATCCCATCCGACGCGCCTGGTCGCAGAAATCGGTGCCTGGCGGGACCATCGCATGACAACAAGGGGAGGCGGAGCCGTGAAGGGTTTCCAGGATGTCTTTGCGGTAACCGTACCATCCGACTCACCCGTACGCGCAGCTCGGCCGTGAGCAGCGATGCGCAAAGGGCGGGGATCAACCGTTCGCAACCGCTCCGCACCGGGGCTCCGGCCAAGTTTAGAGAATCCACTCGATGGGCAGCCAGCTCAGGAAGCGAACCATCGCGCGCTCCAGAGCGCTGGTGTTCGGTTCCGTGGTGTGGGTCGCGGTCTCGCCGGACGACTGAGTTTCAATCCACGCGAGCAACCCGTCCCCGGTCTGCACCACCTCGTAAACCGCCTCGCGCCCATCGAGCGTGCGGGCCAGTGCCTTTGCGATACCCGGGCTGTCGATAAGGAAACCCATCTCCGTGTTGAGCGAGGCCGACCGGGGGTCGAAGTTGAACGAACCGATGAAGACCCGTTCCCCGTCGACCGTGAAGGTCTTGGCGTGGAGGCTGGAAACCGAGCCCATCAGGATGTTCGTCAACGTGTCCGAGGCCGACGGTTCGGGACGGGCACGGAGTTCGAGGACCGTGACACCGGCCGCGATCAACTCATCGCGGTAGCGCATCCATGCGCTGTGCACCGGCGGGACATCGGTGGCCTCGAGGGAATTCGTCACCACCCGGACGGCGAGTCCATCACGAGCGTAGCCCTGGAGGAGATCGGTGCCGACCCTGCCGGGGATCAGGTAGGCCGAGACGAGATCGACGCTGCGTTCGGGTGACTCCAGGAGGCCCGGCATCTGGCCGACGAGAAGGTCGGTCTTTTCAGCCTGGCCAAGACCCTTCGCGGGATCGTCGCTGACGAGCGTCACCGTCGTCCATTCGAGGGCTGCTTCGCCCGCGAGCGCGCGCCGCAACAGCGGTGATTCACCGATGGCGGCGAGGTAATCTGACCCGCGCACGCTGCCGCGGGCGCACGTGGCGGCGGCGGCCAGTTCGGCGAGCCCGGTGTGCGAGGGCGGCAGGACCACCTGCGCCGGGTAGGCCGAGGCACTGGCCCAGTAGCGGTCGAAATCGACCGACACGTCTTCGGCCGCGGTCCCCACGGCCAGCACGTCGAGATCAAAGTATGCGGTACCGTCGCCGTAGGCAAAGTAGATGTCGCCGATGTTGCGCCCACCGATCACCGTGGCAATACCGTCCACGGTCATCGACTTGTTGTGCATCCGGCGGTTGAGGCGTGGAAAGTCGAATGCGTAGGACAGAAGCTTCGGCCTGCGCATCGTGAAGGGATTGAAGATGCGGACCTCGACGGTCGCCAGCGCGTCCATTGCCGCGAGCACGCTGTCGAGGCCGGGGATGCCGTTGTCGTCTAGAAGGAGCCGCACGCGCACACCCCGCTCGGCCGCGGCCCGCAGTTCCTCCAGCAGCAGCCAGCCCGTGGTGTCGGTCTGCCAGATGTAATACTGCACGTCGATGGTCTCTTCCGCTGCGCGGGACATCAGGACGCGGGCAGCGAGCGCGTCGCGCCCGTCGGGAAGGGGGACGATGCCGCTGAGCCCCGGGTTCTCCGCCGCCCGCGGCAGGAGGGCGCGGCCAAGTGCGGTGTCGGGACTGGCCGGGATCGCGACGCTGGGCGGTTCCGTCGGCAGGGGTGGCAGGGGGTGTGCAAGCCGCAGACCCAAGATCGCGACGCTCCCCAAAACAAGAAGAGCCAGGACCACCTTGAGAAATCGCACGTCACCCCTCCTTCCCCTTCCGTCCGGAAGGGCTTCGACTGAACCCGCGGAAGTATACGGGGGACGCGCGGGAATTTCGTGCCGACGCAGTGGATCCTTGCATTGCCTGTGGCCGCACGACCCTATCGCCATCAAAAGGTAAACGCCGGAACCGCTGCGCTCCGGTACCCCTTTGCACTGATCGCGCTGGCGCCGCAACTGGCGACAGTGTGATGAAACGGTTGCAAAATGCACGTTTCCCTCACATTCTCTATCGCGCACAATGTGTGCTCGAAAGGGAAATGCGCAAATGAACTACAAGATCGAAGAAATCGAAGGCATCGGCAAGGCAAGGGCTGACAAGCTGGCGAAGGCCGGGATCAAGACGACGGGCGATCTGCTCGCCCAGGCGGCTTCGGCCAGGGGAAGAAGAGTGGTGGCCGAACAATGCGGCGTCAGCCCCGTGCGCCTGCTCAAGTGGGTGAACATGGCGGACCTTATGCGCATCTCGGGCGTCGGGGAGGAGTACTCAGAGTTGCTGGAGGCCGCCAACTGCAACACCATCAAGCAGCTCCGGCGGCGCAACCCCACAAACCTGACCCAGCGCATGCTGGAAATCAACGCGGAGAAGAAGCTGGTTCGCTCGCCCCCGTCGGAAGCCCAGGTCACAAAGTGGGTGCAACAGGCCGGCAAACTCGAACCGATGCTGACCTACTGAAAACGGCGTC
>Ga0207421_10002975_pt1 | contig 20597 bp, 11 predicted proteins | sample SodLakKL_010_SED_4_FD_187542 | JGI IMG/M metagenome (GOLD analysis project Ga0207421, IMG submission 187542) | Alkaline sediment microbial communities from Lake Tanatar, Kulunda Steppe, Russia - 8KL_010_SED (SPAdes) (version 2) | ecosystem: Environmental > Aquatic > Non-marine Saline and... | reverse complement strand
GGTCTCGGCTCGAGTGCCCGGTTTGGGCCGACTGCGGTCAACCTAAGGGGTCCCCTAGTTCTCGGGTTTTGCACGAGGGGGAGTGGGAGTACTCCGTAGGATTGGCCACGGTGGCGGCAGCGAAGGCAGCCTGTCCGGCTTCGCATTGCGGGCAACGGTCGCAGTGCCGGGGATGATCGAGCAGGCAGCTCCAGGTGCGAGTCCGGGCGATGGCTGTGGCGGCGGCACTACGGATCACCTGGGCCTTGTCGAGTTCGTGCAGGGGCGCCAGGACGGCGAGACCCGGAACCAGCGTGCCGATCGTCGCGACAGCGGGAGCTTGAGCGCAAGCGGTCCGGCGGCGAACGGCACTATCGCCGGCCCAAGCCGGGAGGCCGTCACCTCGGCGTGATGCCCTAGGTGCGTCTGGAACCGGATTTCGCCTATTCTCGGTGCCGTGGCTGGAGGAGGGCATGCGATGACCTTGCGTACACGTTTCACGGTGGGCGAACTCGTCCATCACACAAAGTTCGATTATCGAGGTGTCATCGTCGAAGTGGACCCGGTCTTTGCCGGGTCCGAGGACTGGTACCAAGCCGTGGCCCGCAGTAGGCCGCCGAAGGATCAGCCCTGGTACCACGTGCTGGTGGATCGGCAGGTGCACAGCACGTATGTGGCCGAGCGCCATTTAGAAACTGACCTGAGCGGTGGGCAGATCGAACATCCGGACCTTGGCCGATTCTTCGACCGCTTCATCAACGGCCGTTACATCCGCGGCACGAGTCCCAGAACCCACTGAACCGTTGTCTGGGCCAGAACGCCGCTGTGCGTTGATCATCTCGCGTTAGGCCGGGTGAGGTGCGGCTTCAGGGCGGCCATGAACAGGGCCCGGGGCCGGCTAACTGGACCGGACAGCATCGGACCCTCGCCGTCGGGAAGGCATACCGATAGCTGTGGCAGAACTACGGAGGTGAGGTGGTTCTGGCGTAACGACCGACGCCCTGGCTTGGTGGCGTGACGATCACGCGCGGCCTTGATGCGCTCGCACCGGGTGTCGGCACTGACCACCGGATCCGGCCGACCCGACCCTGAAGGCCGTGGCGAGGCGGTTGCAGCCGGTCAGAAATGCTGTGATTAATGCTGTGATTCTGGGGCCAAATAGGGCCAATCCAGGCCACTTACAGTGATTCCGTTCTCTGTAAGTAGTTGTTTTTCCTGGTGTGATTGGTGGAGACGGCGGGAATCGAACCCGCGTCCGCGAGACCTCCGCCTTCGGCTCTACATGCTTATCCGCGTCTTTGTTTTAACCGGTGGCTACCCGACGGGCAGGGAAAACCACAAGCGATCCCGGTTGAGTTTTAGTGGGTCCGCCCCGGGAAGCTTCTCCACGATCCTGCGAGATCGACGCCCGGGTCTGGACGCGCAGGCGCGGCTCCAGTCGGACGGCACTCTACTGGTTTTTAAGCAGCGAGTGCGTAGTTGTCGTCGTTGGCAACTATAGGTTTGCAGCTGATTTTACGAGCTCAGCTACCATCTCGGCATGCACCTAGGGTTTTGTGACCCACGTCGAAGCCATGTCGTCCCCGTGTGTTCGTATGACAGTGTACCCGAATTCGAGTTCCCCGCCAGTGGCAATGCGTCCGGCTTGGGTACAATGGCCGTTGGTTTTGGATCCAAAGGACAGTCGATGCGCGTTTTTGAAGGGGGCCGAGCCCTGTCGTCGTTCCGTATCCGCCAGCGCGAGGCCGGACTGCATGCAGTCCATCCGGCAACGGGGCGGTTGGCGGCACGGTTCATCTACCTGGTGGAAACGCGTCGCGCACTGTCCGCAGACGAGGAAGTCCGCCTGGAAGACTTGTTCCTAGGGGAGGGCGAGCGGTGGACAGCCCCGGACTTTTCCGCGTTCCGCTCGCTGGTGGTGGTGCCGCGCATGGGGACCATCAGCCCCTGGTCCTCGAAGGCCACCGAGATCGCATTTCATGCCGGGTTGGAGGACGCGGTGCACCGGATCGAACGCGGCGTGCACTGGTTCGTCGAGGGCGCGGCCGCGGTCGAATTGCCGCTGGAGAGCCTGGCCGCACCGCTGCATGACCGCATGACCGAGATGGTGCTGGCCGATGCGGCTGCGGCGGCGGCGCTGTTTCGGGAGGAGCCTCCGGCTCCGCTGGGGCAGGTGGAGCTGCAGCCGGACCCGATCGCGGCTCTGGAGGCCGCGAATCGGGAACTGGGGCTCGCGTTGTCGGACGAGGAGATCCGCTACCTGGCGGACGCCTATCGCGAAATGGCGCGGGCGCCCACCGATGCCGAGCTGATGATGTTCGCCCAGGCGAATTCCGAACACTGCCGGCACAAGATCTTCAATGCCCAGTGGGTGCTGGACGGGCAGGCGCAGGAACAGACGCTGTTCGGGATGATCCGGCATACCTACAACCAACATCCGGAAGGGGTGCTGTCCGCCTATTGCGACAATGCCTCGGTGATGGCCGGGCATCGCGGCACACGGTTCATTCCGGACCCGCTCACCGGTACGTACCAGCGCCAAGAGCTCGAGCTCCAGATCCTGATGAAGGTGGAGACGCACAATCACCCGACTGCGATCTCGCCGTTTCCCGGTGCCGCGACCGGATCCGGCGGCGAAATCCGCGATGAGGGCGCGACCGGCCGCGGCTCGAAGCCCAAGGCGGGTCTAGGCGGCTTCAGCGTGTCGAACCTGCAGATTCCGGATTTTCCCCAGCCCTGGGAGGTGGATTACGGTCGGCCGGCGCGGATCGAGAGCGCACTCAGGATCATGATCGAGGGTCCGATCGGGGCCGCGGCCTTCAACAACGAGTTCGGCCGCCCGGCATTGACCGGCTATTTCCGCACGCTGGAGCTGGAGGCGGGCGAGGGCGCCACCCGGGCCTTGTTCGGCTACCACAAGCCGATCATGATCGCCGGGGGCCTGGGTTCGATCCGGCTCGAGCACGTGCACAAGGAGACGCTACCGCCCGGCACCCCGGTCGTGGTGCTCGGCGGGCCGGCGATGCTGATCGGCCTGGGCGGCGGTGCGGCCTCCTCGGTCGCGAGTGGTGCGAGTGCGGAGCAGTTGGACTTCGCCTCGGTGCAGCGCGGCAACCCGGAGATCGAGCGCCGGTGCCAGGAGGTGATCGACCGCTGCACCGCGCGAGGTGCCGAAAATCCGATCTTGTCCATCCATGACGTCGGGGCCGGCGGCCTGTCGAACGCGATTCCGGAGATCCTGAACGATGCCGGTCGCGGCGGGATGATCGAACTGCGCGAGATCCCGTCGGCGGAGCCGGGGCTGTCGCCGCTGGAGCTCTGGTGCAACGAGGCCCAGGAACGGTATGTGCTCGCTATTGCGGCTGATCAGCTGCCGGTGTTCTGCGCGATCGCCGAACGCGAGCGCGCACCCTTTGCGGTGGTGGGCACCGCCACCGAGGCCGCCCACCTGCGGGTGGACGATCGTCTGTTCGGCACCCCGGCGGTGGACCTGCCGATGGCGGTGCTGCTGGGCAAGACACCCCGGATGACCCGTACGGACCGCCGCCAGTCGCTGCAGACGGTGCCCTTGGCGCCCGCCGGGGCGCCAACCCAAACCCAGGCCCAGGCACTGCGCGAGGCCCTGGGCGCCGTATTGCGCCTGCCGGCGGTTGCGGCCAAGCACTTTCTAATCACCATTGGCGATCGCTCGGTCGGTGGGTTGACCGCCCGCGACCAGATGGTCGGGCCGTGGCAGGTACCGGTGGCCGATTGTGCGGTCACGTTGACCGATTTCGAGGGCTATACCGGCGAGGCGATGGCGATGGGCGAGCGCGCGCCGCTGGCGATCCTGTCGGCGCCCGCTTCCGGACGCATGGCGGTGGGTGAGGTGATCACCAATCTGGCCGGGGCCGATATCGCCGGCACCGAGCGGATCCGCCTGTCCGCGAACTGGATGGCTGCGGCTGGCGTCCCGGGCCAGGATGCGGCGTTGTTCGACACCGTGCGCGCAATCGGGGAGGAGCTGTGCCCGCAACTGGGCATCAGCATTCCGGTGGGCAAAGATTCGCTGTCGATGCGCACGCTGTGGGAACAGGATGGGCAGGCGCGGGAGATGATCGCGCCGGTGTCGCTGATCGTGTCCGGATTCGCTCCGGTGGACGACGTGCGCCGAACCCTGACACCGCTGCCGGCGACCGGATCGACCGGCGGCTTGTGGCTGATCGACTTGGGCGAGGGGCAGGCGCGTCTGGGGGCCTCGGCGCTCGCGCTGGTGTCCGGGGTGATCGGAGAATCGCCGCCGGATCTGGTGGATCCGGGGCATTTGCGCGGCTTTTTCGGGGTGATCCAGGCCCTGAAGCGTGCCGGTTCGATCACCGCCTACCACGACCGCTCCGATGGTGGCCTGATCGTGACGCTGCTGGAGATGGCCTTTGCCGGGCGCTGTGGCCTGGACATCGCGGTGCCCGCATCGGTCGCCGCACTGCCTTGGCTGTTCAATGAGGAACTCGGCGCGGTGATCCAGGTGGCCCCGGGCGCCGAGGCCGCGGTGCGCGAGGCCTTTGCGGCCGTGGCGCTCGGTGCGCACCTGCATCCGGTGGCGAGCCTGGTTGCCGAGGGTACGATCCGGGTGTGTCAGGGCGAGGCGGTGCTGCTGGAAGACGATCGCGCGGCCCTGCAGCGCCAATGGCAGGAGACGAGCTTTCACATCCAGCGCCTGCGCGACGATCCCGAATGCGCCGAGGAGGAATTGGCACGGGTCGCCCAGGATCCGGGGCTGCGGGCCGAACTGTCCTTTGCGCCGCAGGACGATGTGGCCGCCCCCTTCATTCTCCGCGGGGCCCGTCCGCGCGTCGCGATCCTGCGCGAGCAGGGGGTGAACGGCCAGCTCGAGATGGCGGCCGCCTTCGAGCGCGCCGGCTTTGCGCCAGTCGATGTGCACATGACCGATCTGCTCGCCGGGCGCCAGGAGCTGGCTGGCTTTCGCGGTCTGGCAGGCTGCGGCGGTTTTTCCTACGGCGATGTGCTGGGCGCCGGCGGCGGCTGGGCCAAGACCATCCTGTTCAATGCCGCACTGCGCGATCAGTTCCAGGCCTTTTTCGAACGCGACGACACCTTCGCCCTCGGAATCTGCAACGGTTGTCAGATGTTCTCATACCTGGCCCCGCTGATCCCGGGCACCGCGCATTGGCCGCGCTTCGTCCGCAATCGCTCCGAACAGTTCGAAGCGCGCCTGTCGCTGGTGCGCGTGGAAGAGAATGCCTCGATCCTGTTGGACGGCATGGCGGGCTCGGTGTTGCCGGTGGTCGTCTCCCACGGCGAGGGGCAGGCGCGTTTTGCGCAAGCCACCGATCCAGCGACGCTGCAGGCGCAGCGCCAGGTGGTCTTGCGCTACGTCGAGGCCGATGGGACGCCGGCCGAGCGCTACCCGGCAAACCCGAACGGTTCACCCCAGGGCGTGACCGGGTTCACCAGTGACGACGGCCGGGTGACGGTGATGATGCCGCACCCGGAACGGGTGTTCCGCACGATCCAGCATTCGTGGCACCCGGACACCTGGGGGCCGGATGGCCCGTGGCTGCGGCTGTTCCGCAATGCCCGGGTGTGGGTGGGGTAGCCGATGATGCCAAAACTACGAATTCTGATGGTGTGCATGGGCAACATTTGTCGTTCACCGATGGCGCAGGGGGTTTTGATCGCCCGCTTGCGGGAGGCCGGTCTGGAGGCCCGGGTCGAGGTGGATTCCGCCGGTACCTACGGCTACCACAGCGGCGAGCCGCCGGACCCACGGGCACAGGCAGCGGCTCGGCAACGCGGCTACGCGATCGGGGACCAGCGGGCCCGTTGCCTGACGGTTGAGGACTTCCATGGCTTCGATTACATCCTGGTCATGGATCATGAAAATTTGCGCAATGCGCAGTCCATGCAACCCCTGAACGCCGGGGCCCGACTGCACCGATTTCTTGAATTTGCCACTCTTTCTTCCGAGGAGGATGTGCCGGATCCGTATTATGGTGGCGCCCAGGGCTTCAGCCACGTGCTGGATCTGGTGGAAGAGGCGACCGATGGGTTCCTGAAGCACCTGCGTCGACACCATGGCCTGTGACGACAGCGGGTTCTGACGCGGTTAAGGCTTCGGCGGCGAGGGCGTCCAAGGACTAGAGCTGCTGAGGGCGGCGTTTGAGGGTCCACAAAAAAGCCCCCGCGCCGGGGGCGTCGGGGGCTCGGTCGGGCTCTTACGGGCTGAGCTGGTTAGTCGTCGGTGCCGCGGTCGGAGGCTGTGTTGCCCGCAACCTCCTGCCCGGTAGTGCCGGCCGACGGCGTGGATTCCGTTCCCGAGGCCGTGTCGGCGGCCGCCTTGGGGCGACGGGGCCGCGGTTTGCGACTGGGCTTGCGCTTGGTCGCGACCGGTGCACCCTCGGTGCCGGGTTCCACAGCGGTGGGCTCGCTGGCCGCGGGCGCTTCGGTGGCTTTGGCGTCGGCTGGTGCATCGGCCGCCTGGGTCGATACCGCCCGCGGCTTGCGTGGCCGGCGCGCGCGTTTGGGTTTGGTCGTGGCCACCGGCTCGGTGGCGGCCGAGCCGTCCTCGGCCGGAGCAGTCGCATCGTCGGGGCCGGTGGCGGTTGCAGGCGCCGCCGGTGGCTTCACCGGGACCTCGGTCCCCGGAGGTACTTCGGCGGTCGTGGGCTCCCCGGTGGTGGGTTCAGTCTCCGCCGGCGTGGCCTCGGAGCGTTCCGCCGGCGCCACTCCGGATGCCTGGGGCTGCTCGGGTGCCCGCGTGTTTGCAGCTTCTGCTGCCGATACCGCTACCGCCGTTGCGTCCGATGCGCGGGCGACAGGGGTTGTATCGTCTTCAGGAGCTTTCGAGGGGGCCTGGGCCGGTTCGGAGGCGGCGGTTGCAAACGCCGTGTCGGTGGCGGACGGCTTCGCGACCGGGGTCTCCCCGGCGTCTACCCGGACCGGCGCGTCCTCGCTTGCGGCGCGGGTCTCGACAGTTTGTGGCTCAACGTCGGTCTCGACCGGGGTGGGGGCTTCGGCAGCAGCACGCGCTACCGGAGCCTCGGCGGGCACCGATGCCTCGATCCCGGCCGTGTCGGCCGGGATCTTTGTGAGCACGGGCGGGACCGGGTCGGGCGCGGCAGCGCTATGCTCGGGCGTGGCCGAGGCCGGCGGCGTCGTGGCGGTTTCCGGCGCCTCCGCGGCGGAGGCCGCCATCCGCGCAAGGGCGGCGCGGGCGTCGCGCTGGCGAATCTGGGCCGGGGTCAGGGCCGCGTGGTCGGGCGCCGCGGCGGATTCAGCCGATACCGGTGGGGAGGCCGCGACCGGAAGGGCGGGTGCCGTCTCACGATCTGTGACCGTGGCGGCCTTCGCCCTCTCCGGTTCGCGGGTGGCTTCACCGGTGTTCGAGGCTTCTGCGCTGGTATCGGTGTCCTGACCCTCACCTGCGGTCCGGTTGCGACCCCGGCGGCGACCGCCACGGCGGGAGCGGCGGCTGCGGGGCCGTGCTCCCTCGCTGCCCTCTTCACGCGGTTCGGAAGGCGGTGCGTCCGGCCGATTCTGGCCATCTGTGGTGGTTTCTACAGTCTCCGCCTTGTCCGGCGCACGGGAGGCGGGGCGCCCACCGCTGTGGGCCTCGGTCTCGGCGAGTCGTTCCGACCGGGCCGGCGTGCCCGATTGAGCTGCGGTGGCGTCCTTACGGCCCCCGCCACGGCGGCCTCGGCGTTTGTCGGTCGCGGCCGTCTCGTCCGTGGACGCCCGTCGCGTATCCCCCCGCGGCCGGGGGGTCGGCCGTGCCTTTTCGACCCCTTCATCCGGACTGCGCAGGGTATCGACGCTCTCCTGGCCCTCGGTGGGGAACAGGGAGTTCCAGATCCGGGCGAAGAAGCTGGGTTGGGCGACCGGTTGCGGCGCCTCCAGTGGTGCGGGGGCGACCGGTTTGGCCGCGGCCGGCGCGGTGGGAACCACCACGCTCTGGACCAACGGCCGGTCCGGACGCGCGCGGATCTCGTCCTCGAGAACGGGCGGTTCGCCCTCGGGCTCCTCGATGAACTGGTAGGAGCTCTTGCCCGACAGGTCTTCGTCACGCCCGTCGTCACGGACCCGGCGCACCTGGAACTGCGGGGTCAGCAGCTCCGATCGCGGCAGGATGCTGACGTCGACATCGTGGCGATCCTCGATATCGGTGAGGGATTCGCGTTTTTCGTTCAGCAGGAAGGTACCGACATCGAGCGGCACCTGCGCGAGCACCAGGCTGGTCTTGTCTTTCATCGCCTGTTCCTCGATCAGGCGCAGGATCGACAACGACAGGGATTCCACGCCGCGCACCTGACCATGGCCGTCGCAACGGGGGCAGGTGATCTGGCTGGATTCGCCGAGCGAGGAACGCAGGCGCTGACGGGACATCTCAAGCAGTCCGAAGCGGCTGATGCGCCCCACCTGCACCCGGGCCCGATCCACCTCGAGTGCCTTGCGCAGGCGGGTCTCCACGTCGCGCTGGTGCTTGTTCGAGCTCATGTCGATGAAATCGATCACGATCAGGCCGCCGAGATCCCGAATTCGCAACTGCCGCGCCACTTCCTCGGCAGCCTCGAGGTTGGTGTGGTAAGCGGTCTCCTCGATGTCCACGCCCTTGGTCGAGCGTGCCGAGTTCACGTCGATCGAGATCAGCGCCTCGGTATGGTCGATGACCAGCGCGCCGCCCGAGGGCAGGGCCACGTTGCGATCGAAGGCGCTCTCGATCTGGCTTTCGATCTGGAAGCGGTTGAACAGCGGCACCGGGTCGGCGTAGTGCCGGATCTTGCGCAGGCTGCTCGGCATCACCCGTTCGACGAACTCCAGCGCTTGCCGGTATACCGTCTCGTCGTCGATCACCACCTCACCGACGTCGTTGCGCATGTGGTCGCGCAGCGCCCGGATGATGACGTTGCTTTCCTGGTGGATCAGCGCCGGGGCGTCCGCCTCCTGGGCGGCCTCGAGGATGGCCGCCCAGAGCGCGGTCATGTAGTTGAGGTCCCACTGCAGTTCCTCGGTGGTGCGGCCGACGCCCGCGGTGCGGGCGATTACGCCCATGCCTTGGGGGATATTCAGGTCGGCCAGGGCCTCCCGCAATTCGGTGCGATCCTCGCCCTCGATCCGCCGCGACACGCCGCCGGCGCGCGGATTGTTCGGCATCAGGACCAGGTAGCGCCCGGCCAGGCTGATGTAGGTGGTCAAGGCCGCGCCCTTGGTGCCACGCTCTTCCTTTTCCACCTGCACCAGCAGCTGCTGGCTCTCCTTCAGAAAATCACGGATCGGCTTGTCGGATTCCTCCGGCGCACCGACCGCCGAGCGGGCGATTTCCTTGAACGGCAGAAAGCCGTGGCGATCGCCGCCGAAATTGACGAAGACGGCCTCCAGGCTCGGTTCGACCCGGGTGATGCGGGCATTGTAGATATTGGCTTTCTTGCGCTCCCGGGAGGGGAGTTCGATATCAAGATCGTAAAGGCGCTGGCCATCGACCATCGCCACGCGCAGCTCTTCGGGCTGCGTGGCATTGATAAGGATTCGTTTCATGCAGTGAACTCGGATGGGTGTCGCCGTCTTCCAGGAACGACTGCGCGCGCCGGGCGTTCTGGGATCTCGATGCGGCCGGCGAGGGCCGAACCCCGTCTTTCGCAAACGGGTGGGCATGCCGCCAGGCATCGACCAGAAACAGCGCCAGCAGGTGCCTGCAGGCACGCGCGGGGGGAAGACAGGACTGGGTTAGAAGAATAAGTATCACGTTCGCTCGGGGCGAGAGCAGGCCGGCCAGCGGCCTTGCCTGCTAGGTATCCATGGGACGGTCGCGGAGATGAAATCCGACATTACCGGCGCCCAATTTAGGGCAAAATCCGCTGTCTAGCAAGCGAAAAAGCCCATCACCTTACGGGCGTCATGGGTAATGAGGGGCTCCGTCGACCGATCCACCTGTGGTTTTTACCCATTTCGAATGCAGGATGACGGGCATGTTGGCGGCGCCGACCGGCGTGTATTGCGCGGCTGCATGGCATCCTGGCCCACCCGATGCCGTGAACTCAGGGGTTCTGGGGCGGCCACGTCGCGGCGCACGGCGTGGGCATTCGACGGCAGGCATCGTAGCGTTGACCCACTTTTCCGGTCTCCAATCGGGCTCTGATACCCTTAACGCTTGACTTATGCATACAATGTAATAAATAAGGTAAACACAAGAAGCCACCGTCGCGAGCTTCTGGGGAAACGCGGATTAATGCACTTGTCATTGCGAGCGAAGCGCGGCAATCCAAACGGCGCACCTGGAATCAATGCCTTAGGGGGTCGCCACGTCCCACCGCACGACGCTCGCGGGTAAAGGCTTCATTCCTTGCGATGACGAATTGAACAGCGTCTCTCTAGGGGGCGGCGATAAAGGGCGAAAAAGGGCGATAAAGAGTGTATGCGCACGCATTCCGGAGTCCTTTGGAATTGGCACGTCGCCGCTTGGCAAGGACGTCCCAATGGCATCGGCTCCTGGGCCCGGCCGGTCGCTGAGCAACATCAAGGGAGCCTTTGAGTTCGGACAGGGGGGATCGGGGTGAATCACGGAGAAAAGGACACGAAGCAGGAGGCTAGCGCAGTCCGGAGGTGCGGACGAATCTTTTCGCAGGGGGGCTGGAGCGGTGATCGCCGGGGGCAGCGATTCCCTTGCGGCCGGTGGCTCCATCGATGAGCGGGGTGGTCGAACCGGACTCGGCGGAGCCGGAAATCCGGATCCTGCTGGCCGATGATGATCCGCAACTGTTGGCGAGTCTGAGCGAGCTCTTGGCCCTGCACCGCTATCGGGCCGACATCGCCCAGGGGGGTGCCGAAGCGATTCGAATGCTGCAACCCGACGCCTATGACCTGCTGCTGCTCGATCTCAGCATGCCGGGAACCGATGGCCACGAGGTCATGCGGGTGCTGCGGGAGCGCGGAATCAATACCCTGGTCATCGTCGTCAGCGGCAATGCCTCCATCGATGGCATCGCTCGTGCGTTGCGCTCAGGGGCCTATGATTATCTGAAAAAACCCTATGTCCCCGAGGAGCTGTTGGCGACGGTCAACAATGCGGCGCGCAAGAAACGGCTGGAAGACAGTCACCACATCATTCAGCGTCGGCTGAATCGCTCCGAACGGTTGCATCGCCTGATCGTGAGTCATTCTCCGGATATCGTGTATATCCTGGACGCTCAGGGGCGCTTCAGCTTTGTGAACACCACCATTCAAGACCTGTTGGGCTATACCCCGGAGGAATTGCTCGGGGTTTCCCTGCTTGACCTTATCGATGAGGATCAGCGGCTGAAGGGGCACTATTTTCTGGAACAGGCCCAACATCCGCACCACGAACTGCGGGTGCTCGAGGTGACGCTGCAACCGAAGTCGTCGAGCCTCACCGCTCGGCATTTCGAATTGGTGATCTGGCCGATGCAGGATGGCGAGCAGCCCCATGGCGATCACGAGCGGCACAGTGTGTACGGTGCCGCCCGGGATATCACCGAGCGCCTGGAGGCCGAGGCCTTCATCAGTTTTCAGGCCTATCACGATCTGCTGACGCGCCTTCCGAACCGGACGCTGTTCAATGATCGGCTGGGCGTGGCCCTCACGCAGGCCATGCGCGACAAGCGCGAACTCGCGGTGATGTTCATCGATCTCGACCGTTTCAAGATGATCAATGATTCCCTCGGCCATACCGTGGGCGATCGCCTGTTGCAGGCGGTGAGCCATCGCCTGCTGCAGTGCCTGCGCGAGGGGGATACCTTGTCGCGTTTCGGCGGGGACGAGTTCACGCTGCTGCTTCCCGAGGTGCGGGATCAAGCCGCGGCGAGGGGGGTGGGGGAAAAGATCCTGGCGGCGATCCGGGCGCCGTTTCAACTGGATGGGCACCAGATCTTCGTCGGGGTCAGCATCGGTATCGCGGTGTTTCCAGGGGCTGGGGACACACTCGATGCCCTGATCAAGAACGCCGATATCGCGATGTACCAGGTGAAAAGTGCGGGCCGAGACGGGCTCGAGGTGTTTACGCCGGAAATGGCCGGCAATACCCAGCGGTTGCAACTGGAACAGGACATGCACCGCGGCCTGACCCGAGGTGAATTCGATGTCGTCTACCAGTCCCAGGTGGATACGAGCACCGGTGACATGGTGGGGGTGGAGGCGCTGGTGCGCTGGAACCATCCGACCTTGGGGCGCCTCGGACCCGCGGCCTTCATCGCGATCGCCGAGGACAGCCGCCTGATCGTGGAACTCGACCGGATGACCCTGGCCCGGGCCGCCCGTGAGTTGCTCCAGCACCGGCAACATGGCGGCGCCGAGTTACGCCTGTCGGTCAATGTGTCGCCCATCATGGTCGCGCGGGCGGACTTCGTGCAGATGATTCTGGGTATCCTTGAGCAGGAGCATTTTCCGGCCACCCTCCTGGAGATCGAGATTACCGAGAACCTGTTGCTCAGCGATCGCCAGGATGTGATCGATAAACTGGAGCGGCTGAGTGCCGTGGGGGTGCAGGTGGCAATCGACGACTTCGGCACCGGCTATTCCTCACTGAGCTACCTGCAGAAGCTGCCCATCGACACTCTGAAGATCGACCGCAGCTTTACGCGCCAGGTGAAAAATTGTGCGGAGGGTGTCTGCATCGTCAATGCGATCGTGGCCATGGCGCAGGGCCTGGAGATGAACATCGTGGTCGAGGGCGTGGAAACCCCGGAGCAACTGGCCTACCTGCGCATGTTGGGATGTCCGGTGGTACAGGGTTTCCTGTATGGCGAGCCCGACACCCTCGAAGTCCTGTGGCGACGGGCCCACACGCGTAGCGACCAAGCCGTGGCATTGCGCCATTGAAGGGCGCCCGATGAAGCACCGGATCGTCCGTCCGCAGCGCTGGTGGCACACCACCCAACCCGAGCACATGGATTTCTTCGTTGCGAGCGAATGGGTTAGCATTTCCCGATGAACACAGAGCAAGCACCTCGGGTGCTGGCCGTGCCCGTGGCGGCGGCCGGCCAGCGGCTGGACAATTTTCTGCTTCGGCACTTGAAGGGGATTCCGCGCAGCCTGGTGTACCGGTTGGTGCGCAAGGGGGCCATTCGAGTGAATGGGCGGCGTGTCAAGGTCGAACATCGGGTGGCCGAGGGCGACCAGATCCGGGTGCCGGCACTGGAGGCCATCGGCGACACCGTGGGGCCGGTCAAGGTGCCGGACGGCATCTTGCAAGGCCTGCGTCGGGCGATCATTCATGAGGACGCGCAGTACCTGATTCTGGACAAGCCGGCGGGCCTCGCCGTCCATGGCGGTAGCGGCCTGGCCTACGGGATCATCGATGCGATGCGGCTGCTGCGCCCGGCGGCCGGGTTGGAATTGGGGCATCGTCTGGATCGCGAAACCAGCGGCTGCCTGGTGCTGACCAAGACCCGGGCGGCGCTGCAGGCCTTCCACGAGGCCTTGCGCAGCGGGCAGGTCGGCAAGCGCTACCTGGCGCTGGTGGCCGGGGCGTGGGCGGGTGGTGTCCGCCGCTGCGATCTGCCCATTGCGCAGGACCGGGAGGATGGCGGCAAACGGCACATGCGGGTCGATTCGGGGGCCAGCGGGCGTCCACGCACGGCGACCAGCACCTTCACGCCGGTGGAGGCCTTTGCCCGCTTCACCCTGATGGCGGTGGACATCGGCACCGGCCGTACCCACCAGATCCGGGTACACGGGCAGGCACTGGGGCATCCGGTGGTCGGCGATCACGAGTATGGCGATGCGCCGGCGAACCGACAGGCCCGGAGCCTCGGCCTGAAACGCATGTTCCTGCACGCCCAGTCGATCGCCTTTCCTGACGCCAACGGCGAACCGCTGGTGTTTTCCGCGCCGCTGCCCAGCGAGTTACAGGCCGTGCTTGCCCGGCTGTCGGAGGACGCGGCATGATTCCGCGCAGCCGTCCCGACGCCCTGGCGCTGGTCGTCTTCGACTGGGACGGTACGCTGATGGATTCGATCGCCCGGATCGTTCGCTGCCTGCAGCAGGCCATCGCGCACCTCGGGGCCGAACCGCGCACCGATCTCCAGTTGCGCGATATCATCGGCCTGGGCATTCGCGAGGCCACCCAGCACCTGTATCCCGGTGCCGACGAGACCTTCGAGATCGCCTTTACGCAGGCCTACCGCCTGTACTACCTGGACCGCGCCCGGACCCCGGCACCGCTGTTCGCCGGGGCACCGGCGCTGCTGAGCGCGCTGGCCGAGCGCGGCTACCTGCTGGCGGTGGCGACGGGCAAATCGCGGCGGGGGCTGGACGAGGCCCTCCGGGATACCGGGCTCACCGGCCACTTCGCGGCCACGGCCACCAGCGACGAGCATCCATCGAAGCCCGATCCGGCGATGCTGCGCCATGTACTCGATCGTCTGGGCGTGGATTCCCGCGATGCCGTGATGGTGGGCGATAGCATTCATGACCTCCAGATGGCGCGGAATCTTCACGTGCCCGGTATCGGGATCACCCATGGGGTGCACGATGCGGCGCGACTCTGGGATCATGCCCCCTCGGCCGTGATCGGGGGGCTCGAGGAGTTGCTGGACCTGTTGCCGCCCCGGCTGGTTGCGGGCTGAATTTGTACCGCGGCAGACGGTCTATGCCGTGTTCCGGGAGCACGCTGTCACACCCGCCATCATCGAAACCGAACTCATCACAAGGACCTGCACATGTCGAACGGGAACGTCGAAAACGGTACGCGCGCCGAGGACACCACCCACTGGGAACGCCAGACGCTGGAGAAGCTGTTGCTGGCTCAGCTCACCGAACAGCGCCGGGCGCGGCGCTGGGGTCTCTTCCTCAAGCTCCTGGTGCTGGTGTACCTGTTCACGCTGTTGTTTGTGATCTGGGATCCACCGGGGCTCGGGGAGTGGCTGGATCGGGAACCCGCCGAGCATGTCGCGGTGATCGACATCGACGGGCTGATCGCCAGTGCCACCGCGATGAACGCGCACGAGCTCAATCGCACCCTGCGTCAGGCCTTCGAGGACGACGACACCAGTGCGGTGATGCTGCGCATCAACAGTGGCGGCGGTAGTCCGGTGCAGGCGGGCATCATCCACGACGAAATTCTGCGCTTGCGTTCCGAGCATGAGGAGATTCCGGTGTATGCGGTGATCGCCGATGTCGGCGCCTCCGGGGCCTACTACATCGCTGTCGCGGCCGATGAGATCTATGCCAACGAGAACAGCATCGTCGGCTCGATCGGGGTGCGCATGGACAGCTTCGGCCTGGTCGAGCTGATCGACCGCTGGGGCATCGAACGCCGGCTGTTCACGGCGGGGGAGAGCAAGGATCTGTTGGATCCCTTCCTGCCGTTGCGCGAGCAGGAGGTCGATCACGTGATGGGGCTGCTCGATCAGATTCATCAGCAGTTCATCGATGTGGTGCGCACCGGACGCGGCGAACGGCTGGTCAACGATCGGGATCTGTTCACCGGCCTGATCTGGACCGGGCGCGAGTCGGTGGAGCTCGGGCTGATCGACGGCCTGGGCGACGATCGCTCGGTGGCCCGGGATGTGATCGGCATCGAGAAGATGGTGGAATTCAAGCCGCGCCGCACCTTCATGCAGCTGCTGCTGGCCGATATCAGCACCAGCATCGGCGATCGGATCCTGAATTGGGCCCATACCCCGCAGTTGCGCTAGGGCCAGCCGCCCGGAGGTCGATGCGTCAGGTGTCGATACGGGTAACGCGGGCGATGATGCCGATGGTGGGGTGGTCGAGGTAGAAGAGATCCTCGCCGGAGGCCATGCGTTGGCTGCCGCGTACCGGGACCGCGAGCATGCGCTCCGGGTCGGCGCCGGGCGTATGCGGCACATGATGGATCAGGTCGGTCTCCAGGTGCAGGTAATGTCCAACCCAGACCCGCAGGCGGCCTTCCAGCGCATAGCGCTCGTAGTCGGGCGTGATGGGCTGCAGCCCCCGGACCTCCGATGGCGCGCCTTGGGGCGCCGGGTTCCGCAGGCCCAGGTAGTCGCCTTCCTGTACCCGCATCCAGGATGTGGCCGCGTAGGTGCGACCCAGTTGATCCCAGGCCAGACGCGCAAGGACGCGACGGCTTCCTGAGCCCTCGATCCGATTGGCGACTGCATCCAGTTCGAAGCCGACCCGGGACGGCCGGATCGGGCCCTCACCAATGCCGAAGCCGTCCAGATTCGGGGCCAAGGGGCGGGCGGCCGACTCCAGGAACGCCCGGCTCTCCGGCCCCTGGTGTTCGAAGATCACCAGCTCGATCCGGTATTGCCGGCCGGCCTGGGCGGCGCCGGTGAGGGGCAGCGCAGCCGCGAAGGGCAATGCGGCGAGTTGGGTGAGAAATCGGCGGCGGGAGGGAGTCATCATCAGGGGTCTCGACGGGTGGCTTCAACAGGCTGGGGGTCAGGCGGCTGGGCTTCAGGCCGCGTGGCGTTCGGTCCCGATCTGGCCGAGCAGGCGTTCGACCCACTGCACTCGAGCCTCCAGGGTGGGCATCTCGGCGAAGAAGCGGAAGGCCTTGTCGCCGTCGAGCTTATAGGCCTTGGGATCCGACTGCACCAAGCGTATCAGGGCCCCGACATCGATATTGGGTTCGGGCCGGAACAGGAAGCGCCCGCCGGCCGGTCCCAGTTCCAGCTTGCGGATCCCGAGCGGTACCAGCTTCAGGCGCAGGCGGGTGGCGGCCATCAGGGCCCGGGCCGGCTCCGGCAGCAGGCCGAAGCGGTCGATGAACTCGACCTCGAGCTCGCGCAAGGCCGCGCCATCGGGGGCGCTCGCCAGCCGCTTGTACAGGATCAGGCGGGTGTGCACGTCGGGGACATAGGTTTCCGGGAGCAGGGCGGATAGCCCCAGTTCCACCTCGGTGCTGCGGGTGTCGGCGCCGTCGAGCTCGGGCAGGTGACCCGAACGCAGTGCCTGGACCGCGCGGTTGAGCAGATCGTTGTACATCGAAAACCCGACCTCGGTGATCTGCCCGCTCTGTTCGGCCCCCAGGAGTTCGCCGGCGCCGCGGATCTCCAGATCGTGGCTCGCCAAGGTGAAGCCGACGCCGAGGTCCTCGAGGGCGGCGATGGCCTCCAGGCGCTTGTGGGCATCGCGGGTCATCGTCTTGGGCGGCGGCGTGAGCAGGTAGGCGTAGGCGCGATGATGGGAACGCCCGACGCGGCCACGCAGCTGGTGCATCTGGGCGAGCCCGAGCCGGTCCGCGCGGTTCATGATGATGGTGTTGGCGGTTGGGACGTCGATTCCGGTCTCGATGATCGTGGTGCAGACCAGCACGTTGAAGCGCCGGTGGTAGAAGTCCAGCATCACCTGTTCGAGTTCACGCTCGCGCATCTGGCCGTGGGCGATCCCGATGCGCGCCCCCGGCAGCAGGTCCTGCAGCCGCTCCGAGGTCCGGGCGATGCTGTCGACTTCGTTGTGCAGGAAGTAGACCTGGCCGCCGCGGCGGATCTCGCGCAGGCAGGCCTCCTGGATGATCGCGTCGTTCCACTCGTGCACGAAGGTCTTGATCGCCAGCCGTGCCCGCGGCGGGGTGGCGATGATCGACAGGTCGCGCAGGCCGGCGAGCGCCATGTTCAGGGTGCGCGGGATCGGTGTCGCTGTCAGGGTCAGCAGATCGACCTCGGCACGCAGCTTTTTCAGCGATTCCTTGTGGCGCACGCCGAAGCGCTGCTCCTCATCGACGATCACCAGCCCAAGATTGCTGAACTGAAGGCCGCTCTGCAGCAGCTTGTGGGTGCCGATGACGATGTCGACCTTGCCCTCGTCCAGGCCCTGGAGCACCGTCGCCTGGTCCTTGGCGCTGCGAAAGCGCGACAACGATTCGATCCGCACCGGCCAGTCCGCGAAGCGGTCGCTGAAATTCTGATGGTGCTGCTGGGCGAGCAGGGTGGTGGGCACCAGGACGACAACCTGGCGCTGATTCTCGACTGCGACGAAGGCCGCCCGCATTGCGACCTCGGTCTTGCCGAAGCCGACATCCCCGCAGACCACGCGGTCCATCGGTTGTGTGGCGGCCATGTCGGCGAGCACCGCGTCGATCGCCTGGGCCTGGTCCGGGGTTTCCTCAAAGGGAAAGGCTGCCGCGAAGGCGTGGTAATCCGGCGTCCCGATGGCGAAGGCATGGCCCTCGCGCGCGGCCCGGCGGGCGTAGATCTCCAAGAGCTCGGCCGCGACGTCGCGCGCGCGCTCGGCGGCCTTGCGCCGAGCGCGGGACCATTGTTCGCTGCCCAGCCGGTGCAGCGGGGCGTGTTCGCTGTCGGCGCCGGTATATCGGCTGATCAGATGCAGCGAGGACACCGGCACGTAGAGCTTCGCGGCATCGGCGTATTCGAGTGCCAGGAATTCCGCCGGCTGATCCCCGATGGTCAGCGTCTGCAAACCCAGGTAGCGGCCGACGCCGTTCTCCTCGTGCACCACCGGCGCCCCGATGTGCAGGTCGTTCAGGTTCTGGATGACCGCGTCGGCATCGCGGGTCGGCTTCATCCGGCGTCGGGACTGCTGGGCGCGTTCGCCGAACAGCGCCGTCTCCGGAATCACGGCCAGCGTGTCGGACAGCAGCAAGCCCTCGGACAGACTGGCCACGGTGAGCATGGTCTTCGCGGTGCCGACCTGGAAGGCGGCCCAGTCCTCGGCCGGTTCTGCGGGTAGGGCCTGTTCGCGCAGCAGGGTGCCAAGGGCCTCGCGCCGGCCGGCGGATTCGGCGGTCAGCAGCACCCGCTGTGGACCTTCGAGGAAGGCCCGCAGCCGCTCGGCCGGGTCCGGCCGTCCGGGCTGCATGTCCAGCGGCGGCAAAGGCTGCTGCGCGAAGGCCACCGGGTGCCCGCGTCCGGGGGGCAGCGGGTTCGCCGCCGGGCCGAGCGCAATCCCGGAATGACGACTGAGCCCGGCGGACAGGGCCGCCTCGTCCAGGTAGAGCGCCGGCGGCGGCAACAGCGGTCGTTCGGCCTGATGGCCAAGTTGTTCGTAGCGCGAGACCACCTCCTCGGCAAAGCGCCGGGCGGCGCCGGCGATGTCGCCGAACTGCACGATCCGGGCCTCCGGGCAGTAGTCGAACAGGGTGTCCAGGCCCTCGAAGAACAGTGGCAAGTAGGACTCCACGCCCGGGGGTGCCAGGCCCTCACTGACATCGCGGTAGATTCCGTGGCGGGCGGGATCGCCGGCAAAGCGCGCGCGATAGCGTCCGCGAAAGGCCTTGATGGCCTCGGCGTTCAACGGAAACTCATGGCTGGGCAGGATATCGAGCCGATCGATGCGGTCGCTGGAACGTTGGGTTTCGGGATCGAACAGCCGCAGGGAATCGATCTCGTCGTCGAGAAACTCGACCCGCACCGGCAGTTCCCCGCCCATGGGGAAGATGTCCAGGATCTCGCCGCGGACCGCGAACTCGCCATGCGAGAGCACCTGCAGCACGCCCTGGTAGCCGGCATCGGCGAGGCTCTGGCGCAGGCCGATGCGATCCAGGTGTTGCCCAACCTGCAGGGCCAGGCATTCACCCTGCAGCCATTGCCGCGGTGGCAGGCGCTGCATCAGGGTTGCGACCGGCACTACCACCAGGCCCCGCGTCAGGGCGGGCAGCCGATGCAGGGTGCGCAGCCGTTCGGAGACGATGTCCTCGTGTGGCGAAAAGACGTCGAAGGGCAGGGTCTCCCAATCCGGTAGCCGCAGGATCGGCAGATCGGTGGCGGCGGCGAAAAACTGCCATTCCGCGATCCATTGGTCGGCGGCCTCGGTGCTCTCGGTGATCACCAGCAACGGATGGGCGAAGTCGCGGGCGGCCTGGGCCAGCGCGAGCACCGCCGGCGTGAACCCGAGCTCCGCCCAGGTCTCGAAGCCCGAGGACGGCAGACGACCGGGTTTCAAGGGGTTGCGCAAAGCTTCAGGCATCAGGCAGTCACGGGGTGGCGAAACGGGAGCGCGCAGTATACCGACCTGCGACCCCGCCGGCCGAGAACCCGCAGGGGATCAGGCAACGCCGAGGTGAATGACCGCAAGGGCGCCTCGGCACTGGGATGATTGAACACCGGATCAGTCGATGAAGCGGCGCAGCAGGTCGCCGTAGGCATCGATGCGCCGATCGCGCAGGAAAGGCCACTGGCGCCGTACCGCCTCGGTGCGGGTGGGATCGATGATGGCCTGCACCCGTTCCGGGGCGTCGCTGCCACCCGCGGCCAGAATCTCCCCTTGGGGGCCGGCAATGAAGCTCGAACCCCAGAAGGTCGCACCTGCGGTGACCCCGGAGGGATCGGGCTCGAAGCCGACCCGGTTGCAGGCCAGCAGGGGCAGGTTGTTGGCGATGGCGTGGCCGCGTTGCACAGTGATCCAGGCGTCGCGCTGGCGCGCCTGTTCGTCGGGGGTGTCGCCCGGATCCCAGCCGATGGCGGTCGGATAGATCAGCACCTCGGCGCCGGCAAGCGCCATCAGGCGCGCGGCCTCCGGGTACCACTGATCCCAGCACACGAGCACCCCCAGGCGCCCCACGGAGGTGTCGATGGGACGAAAGCCGAGGTCGCCGGGCGTGAAATAGTATTTCTCGTAATAGCCCGGATCGTCCGGGATATGCATCTTGCGATAGCGTCCGGCCAGTTGCCCGTCGCGCTCGAAGACCACCGCCGTGTTGTGGTAGAGGCCCGGGGCACGGT
>Ga0207421_10002973_pt1 | contig 20601 bp, 18 predicted proteins | sample SodLakKL_010_SED_4_FD_187542 | JGI IMG/M metagenome (GOLD analysis project Ga0207421, IMG submission 187542) | Alkaline sediment microbial communities from Lake Tanatar, Kulunda Steppe, Russia - 8KL_010_SED (SPAdes) (version 2) | ecosystem: Environmental > Aquatic > Non-marine Saline and... | reverse complement strand
AGGCTGCGGCGGCTGGCCGCGGGCCCCCCGAGGGGCAGGACCCCCGCCCCGCGGACCACCCACCCCACCACCGGGATGCGAAAGAGGTAGCCGGCGGCGAGGAAGGTCATGGGTCGGGGGACGAGTGCGGCGAGGAGGAGCGGGTCGATCACGCTGCGATGGTTCGCACTCAGGATAAAGGGGCCCTCCGCGGGCAAGCGCTCGACGCCCCGCGCATCGACGCGGATCCAAAGCGGGAGGATGCGCCGAAGGAGCGCACGGCCGTAACGATACGTGCGGGTCGGCATGTCCCGCACCCCCTTCCCTTCACCCGTGGATCCCGCGCACGGGGCGCGGGCCCGGGCGCGCGACACCCGGGGGTTCCCCCGGGTGTGCGAAAACGATCCCTGCATGTCTCAATGCGCATCGCGGTCCCCGGCCCCGGGCATACCCGGCAATTCAACATTTTCCACCCGCCGGGGCATGTCAGCCGGATCTTCCCCCGGGACATCCCGCACCGCCTCTGCGAGCCGGCGCTTTTCGTCCGCATCCATGGACTTGATACGTGCCTCGAGGCGCGCCGCCGAAGCGCGATCCGCCACCCGCCACGCGGCCAGCATCCGCCGCGGGGCAAAGGCACGGGTGTAGCGCCCACCGCGGCCGGCCCGGTGGGCCCGCCAGCGACCACGGAGGTCGTTGGTGATGCCGGTGTAGATGCGCCCCCCGCGACACTCCAAAAGATACACGAACCACGACGCGGAAGGCGTCGGATCAGGATTCTTCCTCGAGGTCGTCATCCTCGCCGGGCACCGCCTCCTGCAGCAGCGCCAGGGCACGCTCGACCTCGGCCTCGGGCACCCAAATGCGGACGCCGGACCACGGGTTCACCGATCCCGGCCCCAGGATCACCGATCCCGCCGGGTCGTATTGCGGACGGGCATCGATGCCCTGGGATTCCAACAGGGCCAGGACCACCCGGGCCTCGGACAGGTTGGGTACCTCCCAGACCGCGATCCATCCATCCCAGTTTTCCTCGTATCTGTCCATGCGTCTTCGCTCCATTCCGTCACACCCTCATCGTTACGGAGATCGCCGTCGGCGTCAATCTCGGGGTCGGGGGCCACCGGCGGCGAAGACCGTTGGGCTCCCCTTCCCCACCACCCTGTGATACTATTCCCTTAACGTCACGCGGGTATGCCCGCACGCATGGCAAGGAGCGTGGTGCAGCATTGGCAAGGAGGAGGCGGAAACCGGCGCTTTGGCCGGAACGTCGGTGGCTTGAAGCATTTTCGCACGGTCGCTGGGCATTGGCCCTGGCCCTGGTGCTGTTTTTGGGTACCATCCTTTACCGACCGGCCGCGACCGGGGGCCCGTCAGAAACCGACCCTCCCGGGGAGCCCACCTACGAGCAGGTCATTCGCATCGCCCTCGCCAGCGAACCGCGAACCCTGGATCCCCACGCCCCCGCCGAACCCGGCTCGCGGATCATCGCCGATCTCCTCTTCGACAGGCTGGTCTACACGGACGAAGACGGGCGCGTACATCCGTCCCTCGCCGAATCCTGGGCGTTTTCCCGGGGCGGCAATACGCTGCGGTTTACCCTGCGAGGGGGCATTCGCTTCCACGACGGGACCCCGGTGGATGCAGACGCCGTGGTCTATACCTTCCGCCGCCTCATGGACCGGTGGCCCGAGGACGACTGGCGCGTACTCCTGGGTCCCCTCGAGGGTCTCGAGGCCCCCGATGTCTACACGGTAGTCATGCATTTCTCCCGGCCCCATCCGGAGATCCTTTTCCGGCTCGCCTCCCCCCTGGCCGGGATTCTCTCCCCGGCCGGCACCCGCGATCGGGGTGATGGCTTGCCGGGTCCCACGGGCTCCGGTCCCATGCGGCTGGCGGGGCCGTTCCCATCGAACCCGATCCGGCTCGTTCCCCACGCGGACCACGCCGTCCCGCGCGGCGATCCGCGTTCACCCGCACTCCCTCCCCTCGATGCGGTGGAGCTGGTGCCCCTGCCGGATGCGGATGCGCGCCGGGAGGCGCTGGAACGCGGGATCGTGCACGCCATCCCCACACACGCACCCACGGAACTCGCGGACGCGTTCGACCTGGTGCAACAGCCGCTGGGGCACAACCTGACCTTCGTCGGTTTCGATCATACGCGGGCGCCCTTCGATGACATCCACATGCGCCGGGCGGTCGCCCACGCCATAAACCGGACCGCCCTCCTGGAACGCGTGCTCGACGGGAACGGGGTCGCCAATTACACGCCCCTTCCGGTGGGTGCCTGGGGCCATGACCCCGCGCTCGCGGAGCACGCCCCCGATTACGACCTCACCGCGGCCCGCGCGGCGATCGCGGACGCCGGCTATCTCCCCGCCCCGGGCGGGGGCTGGGAGAACGAACGGGGGGAATCCCTGGCACTCAAGTTCTGGGTGCACTCGACGCCGGCGACGATACAGGCGGGAAGGGTGTTGCGCGAACAACTCGAGGCGGTGGGGATGACGGTGGATATGCAGGTGATGGAACCGGCCACCCTGCGGGCGCGGCGCGACGAAGCGGACACGTATCACCTCAAGCTCACCCGCTGGACCTGGCCGGACAATTCTCTGCTGTCGGTGCTTTTTTTCAGCCCGGGTTGGGCGGGTCGGTACAGCCACGCAGGGGTCGATGACGTACTGCGGGCCCTCGATGCGGCGACCGATATCGAGCGACGCCACCTCCTCGGGGTCGAGGCCGGGCGCCGCCTGATGGACGATATCGCGATGGTCCCGCTTTACACCGACGGCTCGACCTATGCCCATCGGCCCGAGCTGCGCGACCTGCGCATCGACACCAGGGGACTCCTCCGCCTCGGTGAAGCCGTGCTGCTAGGTCCACCGGAGTCCGACGAAAAGGCCGGCAACCGGACGCCCTAGCGGCCGGCGTACCCCTTCGGCAGCGCGGCGGGAGTCGAAGATCGGTCGCCGCACACGCGGGGACCAACTAACCCGGCAGGTCCCTGCCCTGCTCTGCATAGCGCAGGAGATCCCACATCAACCCCGCACCATCCCCGTAGAGCACGTAGGATGCGCCGTCTATTTCGACGATCAGATTGGTTCTCCCGTCGAAGAAGTTAATCCGGGTGAGCGCACGGCCATTGCCCGCATCCTGGTATACGTGTACCCTCACCGTCCGCGGTTCACGCGGATCGCGGTCGACCTGCCCGTACCGGGCCCCCGGGGTGACCACCTCGGGCCTCAGGGACCGTCCCTCGAGCGTGGCCAGGAAGTCCTCGATCAAGGCCTCGTCCTCGATGGACCACGCCCGGAGCGTGGGACCCGGGAAGAGGACCTGCACCTCCAGCTCCGATATCTCGGCTTCGCCGAGGCCGCCCTCGACGGTGTCGACCAGGTCGCGGGGCCAAAAGGCGAATACCAGGAGTGCCGCGAGGGCGAGACCCAGCACAGCACCGATCCATTTCCTCCGGTTTCCGCGTCGCCATGGATGTCTTTGGGACAAATGCGGGCACCCCCCGTTTCACGCAGCCACTCGTTCTGCTCCTTCTCCCGCGCATCTTACACGAGAAGGCGGGCCAGAGCCAAGGGTCGGGTGATCCCCGACACCCCTGGCAGGGGTCCCGGGCCCGGAATCTCCCCGAGAAAGCACGCCTTCGGGGGGACACCATCGCCCAGCAAGGGGTTTGCGATCCGAGCCGAGGAAGGGAGGTGGGCCCGGGTACCCGGCGGACCCTACGGCCGGCCCCCGGGCATTGGCTGGCAGCGGGGGCAAATGTCCCCCGGCGTGTTCCCGGTGCGGATGCGGATGACCGTGGTCCCGCACATCCCACACGGGCCGCCCTCGCGGTAACCGACCACGAAACGCTCCCGGCCGAAGCGCCCGGGCCGGCCGTAGAGATCCCGTTCGTAGTCCGCACCGCCCAGGCGCAGGGCCGTCTCCAGGACCCCGCGCATGGACCGGTGCAAACGAAGGATTTCGTCCTCTTCGAGGGTGGGGATCTTCCGGAGGGGATGCACGCCGGCCCGCGCCAGGATATCGTGGGCGTAGAAGTTCCCGATGCCCGCGATGCGGCGTTGATCCAATAAGAAGGCCTTGATCCCGCCGCGCCTCCCGGCCAGCATCCCCCGGAAGGCGTCGATGTCCAGGCCCGCATCCAGGGCGTCGGGCCCCAGCCGACGCACCGGGTGCGCGTCATCGTCGCGGGCGACGTAGTGCAGATGTCCGAGCCACCAGAACCGGATGAAGATCCCCGATCCCTCCCGGGTCTGCAGGCGGACGCGGTAGTGCGCCGCGGGTTCTTCGGCGAACCCCGGGAGGCGAGTCTCCGCACCCATGCCCAGGTTGATCGCCAGGAGATCGCCGGACGCGTCGTCGAGGCTCAGCAGGATCCACTTTCCCCTGGGGCGGACCCGCACCACCGTCCGACGCAGGATCCGCGCCCGCATCCATTCCGGCGTCCCGTTGAGACACCGCGGGCGCGTCACCTCGAGCGTCGCGAAGGTGTGGCCCCGGAGCGCATCGTGCAATGCCTTTGCGATGGTCCGGATCTCGGGCAGCTCGGGCATACTCAGACCCCCGCGGCGCGGCGGCGCAGGACGCGGCCGGCGCGGACACCGAGGTGGCGGTCGTCGCGGACGGTCTCCCGGCCGTTGACGAACACCGACCGGATGCCGACCGGGTATTGCAGGGGCGCGATATAGGTGGCGCGATCGGCCACGGTCTCTGGATCGAAGAGCACCAGGTCGGCCCGCATCCCGGGCCGCAGCAGCCCGCGGTCGCCGAGACCGAGGCGGGCCGCGGGCAGTGCCGTCATCTTCCGCACGGCCTCTTCCAGGGTGAGGATGCCGCGATCGCGCACGTAGGTTCCCAGCACGCGCACGAAGGTGCCAAAACCCCGCGGATGGGGCTTGCCCCGGGCCAGGGGGCCGTCGGCGGCCCCGACCCCGGAGTCGGAGCCGATCATGGTCACCGGATGCACCATGATGCGCTCGAGGTCCTCGGTGCCGATGGTGAAATATACCCCGCCCACGTTGCCCCGGTTGTCCAGCAGGAGGTCGAAGGCGGTGTCGAAGGGATCCTTTCCCCCCGCCTCCGCGATCTCCGCCACGGTGCGGCCCTCGAGTGCCGGGTACGCACAACGCGTCACGAGGGTGTTCTCCCAGCCGACCCCGCGGTAAAGGCTCACCCAGCCGTCCACACCCTCCTCGATGTCGCGGCGCATCTGGTCACGGGTCGCGGGGTCCTCCAGGCGCCGCAACAGGGCGTCGACGCCCCCCTCGTGGGCCCACCCGGGCAGGTAGGCGGCCAGGCCCGTGGCCGAGGCTTCGTAGGGATACTGGTCGCCGGTGACGTCGATGCCGCGCGCACGGGCCTCCTCGAGCATCTCCAGCAGGCGGAGGCTCGATCCCCACATGTGCCGACCCATGGCCTTCAGGTGCGCCACCTGCACCGGGATCTCGGCCGCCTTCCCGATGGCGAGCGCCTCCTCGATGGCCAGGAACAGGGTGTCGTTCTCGCCGCGGATGTGGCTGGCATAGATCCCGCCGGCGCGACCCGCCTCGCGGGCCAGCGCCACCAGTTCCCCGGTACGGGCGTAGCTGCCGGGAGCGTAGATCAGGCCCGTGCTCAAGCCCCACGCGCCCTCGGCCATGCAGCTCCGAAGCAGCGTCCGCATCTCGTCCAGCTGTCCATCGGTCGGGGACCCGGCGTCGAATCCCATCACCGCGCTGCGCAGGGTTCCGTGCCCGACCAGGGCGAGCACGTTCGGGGACATCCCGCCATCCTCCAGCCACGCGAGGTACGCGCCCATGCCGAGGGGTTCTTCGGGCAATTCCAGGGTGGGATGGTCCACCGCCAGCCGGCGGCGGGCGCCCGAGAGCGCCGGGCCCACAAGCGGGGCCGCCGAGTTTCCGCAATTGCCGACGACGGTGGTCGTCACGCCCTGTCGAATGTGACTGTGCCCATCTCCGTCCACCAGCAGGGGCCAATCGGAGTGGGTGTGGATATCGATGAACCCGGGGGCCAGGGCGGCTCCGTCGGCCGAAAGGACTTCCCGGGCATCGGCGCCGGCGAGGTCCCCGACGGCGGCGATGGTATCCCCGGCCAAGCCCACGTCGCCCCGGTACCAGGGCGCCCCGGTGCCGTCGACGATCCGGGCGTTGCGAATGATTACGTCCAGCATGGTCGCCTCCTCGCGAGACCCGCTCACAGGATCTTCTCGGGATTAAGGATCCCCCTCGGGTCGAAGCCATCCTTGATGCGCCGCATCAGTTCCAATTCCACCGGATCGGTGTGCGCGCGCAGGTAGGCGCGCTTGGAGTAGCCGATGCCGTGCTCTCCACTCACCATGCCCCCGAGGGCGGCGGTCTTCTGGTAGATCCGCTCCATCGCGGCATCGCGGCGGCGTTCCCAGGTACCATCGGGCAAATCACCCCGGAGGATGTTGATGTGCATGTTCCCATCGCCCGCGTGGCCGAAGCTGGAAAAGGTCAACCCGCATTCCTCCGCGACGCGATCGGCGTAGGCCATCATCTCCGCCATGCGGTCGCGGGGGACCACCACGTCGCACTCGTCGATGTCCGTCCATCCCAGCGCCTCCAGGAACGCGCCGCGGGCGTCCCAGAGTGCTTTCTGCCGCTCCGGCGTATCGGCGATGAGCACATCCTCTGCGCCGCCGTCGAGGCAGATGTGGCCGGTGCGATCGATGAGCCGGTCCATCTCCGCGGGAGACGACGCCTCCATCCGAAGCATGAGGTAGGCGGGGGCGTCGCCGTGGGGAAATTCCCGGCCCAGGTAATCGGTGGAAGACTCGAGCACGTCCCGCCTGAAGAACTCCAGGGCCTGCGGGATGATGCCGGCCTTGCCCAGGACGGGGACCAGCGCGACGGCGTCCTCGGCCCGGGCAAAGGGGACCAGGAGCGTGGTCAGTACCTCGGGCAGCGGGAGCAGGCGCACGGTGATCTCGGTGACGATCCCGAGCGTCCCCTCGCTCCCGATCATAAGGTGCATCAGGTTGTAACCGGAGGCGTTCTTGGCCACCTTGCCGCCGAGACAGAGCACGGAACCGTCGGCGGTGACGACTTCCATACCCCGGACGTGATCGCGGGTCACCCCGTACTTCACCGCCCGCATCCCCCCGGCGTTGGTCATGACGTTCCCGCCGATGGTCGCGCTCTTTTCCCCCGGATCGGGTGCGTAGAGGAAGCCCCGTTCCTCCATGGCCTCCTGGAACGTCAGGAGCACGACACCGGGCTGTACCCGGGCCACCATGTTGGCCTCGTCCACCTCGAGGATGCGGTCCATCCGCCCGGTGACGAGCAGGATTCCCCCGGCCACGGGCGCGGCCCCGCCCATGAGGCCGGTCCCCGCGCCGCGGGTGGTGACGGGGATGCGATGGGCATGCGCCAGCGCCATGATCCGGGCGACTTCCCCGGTGGTCGCCGGGAAGACGGCCACCTCGGCCCAGCCGCACACCGGGGCCATCTCGTCATGGGAGTATTCCTCGGGCAAGCGATCCCGGGGCACGAGGTTTTCCGGGCCCACGATATCCTCCAGCGCGCGCAGGCATGCATCGGTCACGGTTTCATACGGCACGGGCGTCACCCCTCTCCTCGATCCGATCCAACAGCGCAGGAATGATCTCGTACGCGTCCCCCACCAGGGCGTGGTGGGCGACATCGAAGATCGGCGCGTTTTCGTCGGGGTTGATGGCGATGATGCGTTCGCTTCCGCGCATCCCCGCCACGTGCTGGATGGCGCCGCTGATCCCGCACGCGATGTAAAGCTTCGGCCGGACCGTGCGGCCCGATAATCCCACCTGCTGCGTGGACGGGAGCCAGCCGGCCTCCACCAGGGGACGGGAACACCCGACGACCCCACCCAGGGCATCGGCGAGGCGATGGAGCATGTCCAGGTCCTCGGCCCGGCGGATGCCGCGCCCGGCGGCCACCACCACGTCGGCGTCGGCGACCGTGTCGGCGGCCGGTTTTTCCCGGACCTCCAGGACGCGCCCGGGGTACTCCGGGTCCGGTCGGAAGGGCAGGCGCTCCAGCGTCCCCGTCACGGGCAAGCGTCCCGCCCGGGGCATAACCCGCGGGCGGACCGTGGCCATCTGCGGGCGATGGTTCCCACTGAGAATGGTGGCCATGATATCCCCGCCGAAGGCCGGCCGCGTCTGCAGCAGCTCTCCCCTTTCGTTGACCTCGAGCGAGGTGCAATCGGCGGTCAGCCCCGTGCGCAGGCGCACGGCCAGGCGCGGGGCCAGGCTGCGGCCCACCGGGGTGCCCGCCATCAGGACGATCGACGGGAGCGCGTGTCGAACCGCGCCCTCGAGGGCATCGGTGTAGGGCTCGGGGCGAAAGTGTGCGAGGGACGGGTGGTCCAGGACGAGGACGCGGTCCGCACCGTGGACGAGGCACTCCCGCGCCTCGGCATCCACGTCGGCCCCGGCGACCACCACGGATAACGCCTCCCCGAGGGCATCGGCGAGGCGGCGGCCCTCGCCCATCAGCTCCAGGGTCACCGGATCGAGGCCATCCGCCGCGCGCTCGGACACCACCATGACGCCGCGGTAACGGGAGAGGTCCGCGACATCGCCCGCATCCTCCTCGCCCGGCAGGCCCAGGGCGCCGCGGGGGCAGGCGTCGATGCACAGCCCGCAAACCCGGCACCCGGCCCCAAAGCGCGGGACGCCCTCCTCGAGGACCACGCCGTCGAAGGGACAGACCGCGACGCAGGCGCCGCAACCATCACAATTTTCGTACGCTACGCGAAGCACGCTCACAGGTATTTCCACTCCTCCAGTTGCGCCAGCAATCGGTCGGTCAGTTCCCCGGGGCGCCCCCGCCAGATCTCCCGCTCGGGATTGCCCGGCGGCGGGAAGATCTCCTCCACCCACGTGGGCGATCCCTCGAGTCCGAAGTAGGCTTCCTCGCCCTCCGGTGGCGCGAGGTCTTCGCGGCACCAGGTCTCGATGGGGCGATCGCGCGTGGCGAGGCGCCGTCGGAAGGAGGGGAGCCGGGGTTGGTTCACCTCGCGCGTGACGGTCAGGAGGGCGGGGAGCGCGAGCGCGACGCGCTGCACGCGGTCCCCGGCGTCCACGACGGCGCATACCTCCCGCCGGTCCGCCTCCTCGATGCGCAGTACGTAGGAGGCGTGCGCAATGTGCAAAAACTCCGCCACGCCCGGACCCACCTGGGCGGTATCTCCGTCGGTGGTCTGCATCCCGGCCAGGACCAAATCGTGGGGAATATCCCGGAGGGCCCGGGCCAGGGTGTAGGCGGTGGCCAGGGTGTCTGCCCCGGCAAACGCGGCATCCGAAAGCAGGATGCCGCGATCTGCGCCCATCCAGAAGGCCTCCCGCAGCGTGTCCTCGGCCTGGGGTGGTCCCATGCTCAACGCGGTCACCGTCCCCCCGAGGCGATCGCGCAGGGCCAGGGCGGCCTCCAGGGCGTGGAGGTCGTAGGGATTCGTCTGTGCGGCCACCCCCTCGCGGACGAGGTTGCCCGTCTCCGGGTCCACCTCGACCTCGCCGGTCCGGGGCACCTGCTTCACCAAAGCAACGAATTCGATGTGCATCACCATCCGATCCGCATCGGGCGGGTAGGGCCCCACCCGTCATGATTGCCTGCGCATCCCGGCCGTGGCGCCTTGTGCCCGACGCCGGGGCGGGATACATTGGGAGTCAGGAGATCCCGGGAGGTGCGACGATGTCCGATGCAGCGGAAAACACGCGCGATCCCTTCGCCGAAAGATCCCATGACTACGATCGATGGTACCATACTTTGACCGGCGCGTTTATCGATCGCGTCGAAACCGCGCTGGCCTTCGACATGTGCCCGCCGCGCCCCGGGGAGCGCGTGCTGGACGCCGGCTGCGGCACCGGGAACTTCGCGCTGAAGCTGGCCCGGCGCGGCTGCCGCGTCACCGGGGTGGACATCTCCCCCGGGATGCTCGCGCGCGCCCGGGAACATGCCCGCGCGGCGGGATTGCAGATCCGCCTGGTCCGGGCGGACATCCGCCGCCTGCCGCTGCCCGATGCGTGCTACGATACCGTCTACTCCATGACCGCCGTGGAGTTCATACCCGAGCTGGACGTCGCCCACGCGGAATTGATGCGGGTGCTCCGGCCGGGCGGGCGCCTGCTGATCGGTACCATCTCGCGCGAGGGTCCCTGGGGGCGGGCGTACGCGGCCCGGGCAAAGCGAAAGCCCGATTCCATCTTCGCGCACGCGCGCTTTCCGGCGCCCGAAGAGGTCCGCGCACTGGACCCGGAAAACCTGGTGGACCTGCGGGAATGCCTCCACATCCCCCCCGATGCACCCGAGGCGGCCTTCACGCCCGGGGAGGAGTGCCGGCGACGGGCCGAAGGTGCGCCGGGCGGCTTCTTCTGCGCCCTGTGGCATAAGCCCGCCGGGGGATCGCCATGACGGGGGCCGCACGGTGGGTCATCGTGGCGGCGGGCGGGACCCTCGCGCCGGATGCCCTGCGGGCGCTCCTGCGCCCGGGGGATCGACTGGTCGCCGCGGACGGCGGCGCCGACCTGCTGGCCGCGGCCGGGGCGCATCCGGAGGTGGTCATCGGCGACCTCGACTCCATCTCCCCGGGCCTGGCGCAGTCCCTCGAGACCGGTGCGGATGGAATCTCGCTGATCCGCCACCCGGTGCGAAAGGATGCCACCGATGCCGAGCTGGCCCTCGCGTACACCCTCGGGGAGGCGGACGCGCGGGCCGAAATCCTGATGGTCGGGGTGTTCGGGGACCGGATCGATCACGGCATCGGGATCATCGGCGTGCTGGCGGGCCTGCCCGAGGCGACGCGGCGCCGCATCACGCTCAGCGACGGCCGCCAGTGCGCCTACGTCGTCGGCACCCGCCGCGTCCTGTACGGGCGACCCGGGGACACCGTGTCCGTCCTGCCCATGACCCCCCGGGTGGCGGGCGTCACCCTGGAGGGCTTCTCCTTCCCGCTCCGCGACGGCACCCTCACCTGGGGCAACACCCTGGGCGTGAGCAACCACCTCGAGGGGCCCGAGGGCCGCATCACCATCCGGGGACGGGGCGTCGCCCTCGTGATCCACACCCTCGATACCGCCTAGAGTCGGTAATATTGCGGCTTCCTGCCGGAAAAGTACGCACCACAGTGGATGCCGCCGTCCCGCGCGGCCCGGGCCGCGCGCCCGATGCCCCAGGCCATGTGCGAGGGCTGGTGGGAGTCGCTGCCCAGCGTCACCGCCCGGCCCCCGAGTTCGCGATAGGCCTCGAGGATCTCGGCAGAGGGGTACAGCGCATCGGCGTTTTGGCGAAGACCCGAGGCATTGATCTCGAGGAGCCGGTCCCGCCGGAGGAGGTCTTCGAGGAGGGCGCGTACCTGCCCCCAAAGCGGCGATCGCGCCGACAGGCCCCGCCCCGCGTCCCGCGCCGGGCCGAAGCGCTTGGGCAAATCGAAGTGGCCCACGGCATCGAAGTCGACCTCGGCCGCCATGGACCGCATATCCTCGAGATAGGGCGTGAAGTAATCGAGGGGATCGGCCCCGGACTCAAAGGAGCGCGGGAAGGAGTAACACGTGTCCCCGCACACGTGCACCGAACCCAGCACGAAATCGAAGGGATAGCTCCCGAGGAACGCCGCGATGTCCCCGGCGGCACCGCGATAATAACCGATCTCGATCCCCAGCCCGATCCACAACCGATCCCGGTAATGGCGCTTCAGCGCCCCGACCTCGCGGATCAATTGCTCCATGGTCCCGGGGTCCGGCACCACGTCGCCGGGGGCGAACTCGGCGTGGTCGGTGAAGCAAAGGCCCGCCACCCCCATGTCCTCGGCGCGGCGACAGACCGCGTCCAACTCACTCTCGCTGTCCGGGGAGAAACGGGTGTGCACGTGCATGTCGAAAAGGCCCCGCGCGCCACCCCGCGATGTGCTCGGGCTCATGCGCGCTCCAGGTACTCACCCGAGCGGGTATCGACGCGCACCATGTCCCCCCGTTCGATGAAGAGGGGAACCTGCACCTCCGTGCCGGTCTCGAGCGTCGCGGGCTTGGTCCCCCCGCCGCTGACGGTGTCGCCCTTGACGCCCGGTACGGTGTCCACCACCTCCAGCGCCACCGAGGCGGGGAGCGTCACCCCCACCAGGCGTCCCTTGAAGGTGAGGACCTCCACGTTGTCGTTCTCCTTGAGGTAGTGGACCGCGTCGCCGATGTCCTCGCCGGAGAGGCGCTCCTGCTCGTAGGTCTCGATGTCCATGAAGTGGTAACCCTCGCCGTCCTGGTACAGGTACTGCATCGTCCGCTTCTCGAGGTGTGCGCGGGGCACCTTTTCGCCCGCGCGCATGGTCTCCTGCGTAATGGCCCCGGTCATGAGGTTTTTGAACTTCACCCGGACGAAGGCCGGTCCCTTGCCGGGCTTGACGTGCTGCGACTCCAGCACCTGCAGGAGCTCGCCGTCGCGCTCGACGGTCAATCCGGAACGAAAATCATTGGTCGAAATCAAGGTTCGTTCACCACCAGTTCTTTGGTCGGTGCGGTGAGCACCTCGGTGCCCTCCGCGGTCACGACGACGAGATCCTCGATGCGGACGCCGAAGGACCCGGGGAGGTAGATCCCGGGTTCCACCGTGACCACCATGCCCGCCTCCAGCGGCTCGTCGCCGTTTTTGTAGCTGAGCCGGGGATCTTCGTGCACGGCCAGGCCCACGCCGTGCCCGAGCCCGTGCCCGAAGCATTCGCCGAACCCGGCCCCGTCTATTATATCCCGGGCGACCCGGTCGATATCAAAGCCCGTGGGGCCGGGGCGGATGGCCTCCAGCGCGGCGCGCTGGGCGGCGAGGACCGTCTCGTACACGCGCCGGCGCTCTTCGCCGGGTTCCCCCACCGCCACGGTGCGGGTGGCGTCGGAACAATACCCCCGGTAACGGATGCCGTAATCGAAGGTGACCAGGTCACCCGACTGCAGGCGCCGCCCGGAGGCGCGCCCGTGGGGAAGCGCCGAGCGCTCGCCCGAGGCCACGATGAGCGGAAAGGCCAGTCCCTCGGCCCCGAGGCGACGGGCGCAGAACTCCAGGTCCAGGGCGATCTCTTCCTCGGTGCGCCCCGCGCGGACGGTGGGCAGGATCTCCTCGAACGCCTCGTCGGCGATGGCCGCCGCCCGGCGAATGATGTCCAGCTCGTCGGCGTCCTTGACCATGCGGAGCGTCTCGACGACACCGGTCGTCGGGATCCATTCCACGTCCGGTATGGCCTCCACCCATTTCCCGTGGTCGGAAACCGTGACGTGGCCGGCCTCAAAGGCCAGGCGCGCGATGCCCAGGTCCCCGAGCAGGCGGGCCAGGGCGGGCAGCAATTCCCTCCCCTGGGGCAGCACGGTACAATCGGCGGCCTCGGCCTCGGCCTGTTCCTCGTAGCGCGCGTCGACCAGGAGGTGGGCGCCCGCCCGGGTCACGACGACGACCCCGGCGGAACCGGTGAAACCGGTGAGGTAGCGGCGATTGTCCGAAGCGGTGACGAGCAGGCCGTCCACGGGGCCTTCATCCAGGGCGGGCAGCAGGCGTTGCAGTCGTTCCTTCATGTTGCCTCCTTCTGTGCGGCGGGTGCCGGGGCACCCGCCGCGGTGTCCGTTCTCAGGGACGATCGGGATAGAGCGGGAAGGCCTCGCACAGCGCGGCCACGTCCCGGCGCACGCCGTCGAAAGCGGCCGTGTCGTCGGCATCGGCGGCCAGGGTCCGGTAGATCACGTCGGCCACGCGATCCATGGCCTCCACGTCCATGCCCCGGCTGGTCAATGCCGGGGTGCCCAGGCGGATCCCGCTGGTCACGAAGGGACTGCGGGTTTCGAAGGGGATGGTATTCTTGTTCACCGTGATGGCCACCCGGTCCAACCGCTCCTCCGCTTCCTTGCCGGTGATATCCATGCTGTTGAGGTCCACGAGCATGAGGTGGTTGTCGGTACCGCCGGAAACCAGGCGGAACCCGCGCTCGGTGAGGCCACGCGCCAGCGCCTTGGCATTGTCCAGGATCTGCTGCTGGTAGGTGCGGAACTCCGGCTGCAGGGCCTCGAGAAACGCCACGGCCTTGGCGGCGATCATGTGCATCAGGGGGCCGCCCTGGATGCCGGGGAAGATCGCCTTGTCCACCTTCTTGCCGATCTCCTTGTCGCCGGCGAGGATCAATCCACCCCGCGGACCGCGCAGGGTCTTGTGGGTGGTGCTGGTGGTGATGTGGGCGTGGGGCAGCGAGCTGGGATGCAGGTCCGCCGCGATGAGGCCGGCGATGTGGGCCACGTCGGCCAGGAGGTAGGCGTCCACCTCGTCCGCGATGGCGCGGAGCCGCTCAAAGTCCAGCAAACGGGGGTAGGCGGAGGCACCCGTGACCAGCATCTTCGGACGGATCTCCTTCGCCTGCTCGAGCAGGACGTCGTAGTCGAGGGTTTCCGTCTCCCGATCCACCCCGTAGCTTTGCACCTCGTACAGGCTGCCCGAGAAGTTGACCGGGCTGCCGTGGGTCAGGTGGCCGCCGTGGCTGAGGTCCATGCCCAGGATGGTATCCCCGGGGTCCAGCAGGGAAAAGTAAACGCCCATGTTCGCCTGCGAACCGGAGTGCGCCTGGACATTGGCGTGGGGGGCGCCGAACAGTTCCTTCGCCCGGTCCCGGGCGAGGTTCTCCATGACGTCGACGAACTCGCAGCCCCCGTAGTAGCGCTTGCCGGGGTAGCCTTCGGCGTACTTGTTGGTCGGGACCGTCCCCATGGCTTGCAGCACGGCCTCGCTGACGAAATTCTCCGATGCGATGAGTTCCAAACCGGTCCGCTGGCGCTCGCGCTCCTTTTGCAGCGCCTCGTAAATCTCTGGATCGACCCGCTTAACCTCTTCTAACATGTGCAATTGACACCCTTTCCTCGGGAATCTCGGGGCCGCCGCCCGGGGGCTAGCGGCCGGTAATATGTATCGGTGCGCCGATGCCGACGTGGGCCGCCTCCATGACGGCCTCGGACAGGGTGGGATGTGCGTGCACCGTGTGGGCCAGGTCGTCGATGGTGAGGTCGTTTTGTATGGCGATGGCACCCTCGTGGATCAGTTCCGACGCCCCGGCCCCCAGGATGTGCAACCCGAGGACGCGGCGGGAGTCGCCGTCGAAGACGATCTTGACCAGGCCGTCGGTGTCCCCGCGGGATACCGACTTGCCCAGGGCGGCGAAGGGGAACTTGGCCACCTCCGTGGCCGCAAACGCCTCGCGGGCCTCGTCTTCGGAGCGTCCCACGGACGCCGCCGGCGGCAGGGTGAACACCACGCTCGGAACCGCGTGGTAGTTCACGGCTTCGCGGCCCTCGCCCAGGGCACATTCCACGGCCACCAGGGCCTCGGACGAGGCCACGTGGGCGAGCATCATGCGGGCGACGGCGTCGCCGATGGCGAGAAACCGCGGGTTGGTCGTGACCATGCGCGCGTCGACGGCGATGGCGCCCTTTTCGTGCTCGATGCCCAGGGCATCGAGGGGAATGTCGTCGGTATTCGGCAGGCGACCCGTCGCCACCAGCACGGTATCGGCATCCACGCTCTGTTCCTTGTCCCGGCGCTCGTAGTGCACACGGAGGCCATCCCCGGCTTCCTCGACGGCCTTCACCGTCGCCTTGGTGTGGGTGGTGATCCCCTTCTTGCGGAGGATCGGGCCCATCCGCCGCGTGATCTCCCCGTCCACCGGCGGCAATAGCTGGGGAAGCATCTCCAGCACCGTGACCTCGCTGCCGAGCGCGGCGAAGATGGAGGCGAACTCCATGCCGATGATGCCGCCGCCGATGACCACCAGCCGCGCGGGCAATTCCTCGAGGGCGAGCATGCCCCGCGAATCCACCACGCCGGGCAAGTCCAGCCCCGGGATGGGCGGCCACGCCGAGCGGGATCCCACGGCCAGGAGCACGCGCTCGGCATCGACTTCCACCGCTTCGCCCGACCCGGGTTTGACCCGGAGCGCACCGTCTTCGGTGATCTGTCCCCGGCCGCGGAGGACCTCCACGCCGTTGCCCTCCAGCAACTGGCCCACGCCCCCGCGGAGGCCCTCGACGATCTCGTCCTTCCGCTTCATGGCGGCCGGGAAATCACTCGATGCCCCCTCTATGTGCAATCCGAAGGACGTTCCCTCCCGGGCATCCTCCAGCACCTCGGCCGTACGATACAGGGCCTTGGTGGGGATGCAGCCCCAGTTGAGGCAGGTCCCTCCGAAATGTTCTCCCTCGATCAGCAGCACCCTGGCACCCAGCTGGCCGGCGCGTATTGCGGCCGTATACCCCCCGGGTCCAGCGCCGACGATGGCCAAATCGTAGCGTCCCGTGCCCGGTTCTCCGTTGCGATCACTCATGGGAAACCTCCCGTCATTTGATGGCGCGATTCCAGCGCTCCGTCGCGTACTTCTCCTCGGTCAATTCTGCCGCCCGCGCCCGCTCGGCGGGCTCGTAACCCGCGGGCTCGAGGCGTAACCCAAAATGTTCGGCGAATCCCGCCTGCATGTGTTCGGCCAGTTCATCGAAGGATACCTCGCGGCCGACGCATTCGCTCACCGCGGTGGCCTTGGTCTGCAGGATGCGTTTGATGGCTTCGGTGCGGGTCCCCAGGTTGAGGCAGTCCACCACGGCGTCCCGGTCGAGTTGCAGCGGGATGGACCCGTGCTGCAGGATGACCCCGCGCACCCTCCCCTGGGCGCTGCCCACCAGTTTCTTTCCTTCCACGGAAACCTCCGAGGTGGTGGTGGAATCGAAGCAGGCCGCGGAGAGGCGGGACAGGGAGTCCCGCGTCGGGGGCGGGTCCTCGGACAGCGCGGCCGGGATGCCCAGGCGGCGAAGCCCCGCCACCAGGCCCTCGCTGATCACGCGATAGGTGTCCAGCACCGATCCCGGCAGAATGTCCCCGGAGACCACCACCGCGTAGGTGAGCTCCCGGTGGTGCAATACCGCGCGTCCCCCGGTGATCCGGCGCACCCACTCGAAACCGTGTCGCCGACACCCCTCCTCGTGCACCTCGCGGCCGAAGGACTGGAAGTAGCCGATGGAAATGGCGCCGGGCGTCCAGCGATACAGGCGCAGGATGGGGGGCGAGACGCCGGTGGCGTGGGATTCGAGCAGGGCCTCGTCGAGGGCCATGTTGCGGGCACCGGACGCGGCCTCGTCGATGATCAACCGCCACGGGGTTTCAGCCATCGCATGCTTCATGTTCTCTTCTCCTCCCCCCGACGCTGCCTGGAAACGACAGTGCCATGGTCGCCAGCGCGCCGCGAACCTCCCGGTCGCTCGGCGGCCGCGGGTAGTTGTAGGGCGTCTCGCCCGGTCGCTCGTTGTAATACGGTCGGTTGCAGTCGGGACAACCCGAGGTCCGGATGGCGCGCGCCACGTCCGAAGGCGCGATGGGCACCTCCAGGGCGCGCAGACGCCCGTCGACGAAGGCAAAGTCCGCCGTCGTCGCGCGTCCCTCGACCAGCAGCTGCCGGGCCAGCTGCATACGACGATAGTGCCCCGGGTCCGGCGGCGCGGCCGCCGCCAACCGGGTTCCCCGTACCGGGGTGAAGGCGAAGAGCGCGACGGTGGCGCCGGCGCCGATGGCCCGCGCCATCGCCGCCACCAGCTCCTCCTCGGTCTCGCCCAGGCCCACGATGAAATGGGTCGATATCCGATCCCGGTGGACCCGGGCCAGGGTTTCGATCAGGCACATCCGCGCCTCCCAGCCCCCGTCGCACCCGCCCTTGTGCCGGCGAAAGAGCGCCGGCGTGGCGGCATCGAGGGCCAGGCCCAGGCGTTCGACGCCCGCTTCGAGCAGTGCCGTGGCCGTCGCGCGATCGGAGACCGCGGCATTGACCGACACCGGCAGCCCTCCACCGGTCGCCCGGTAGGCATCGAGGAAGCGGCGGGCATCCGCGAGGCCGTCCTCCCCGCCGATCACCTGCAGGCACAGGCGGCGCGGACCGTCCCCTTCCGGGGCGTGGTCCCGCAGGGCGCGCAGGACGCCGTCCACCGGGTAGGCGGGCCAGACCACCCGCGACAGCCGATCACATGCGGCGGAATCGGGATGGCCCTGGGGACAGAAGCTACACCCGTGGGGGCAGGGTCCCCGGCCCACCATCGCGTAGACCGTGCCCACCTCCACGTCCCGTCGGAACGCGTCCAGTCCCAGGGCGGCGGCGCTTCCGGCCGAAAGGCGTACGACGTTCAACATCTTCCCCCCGTCCCGGTCGAATCGGTCAGGAACGCACAGCATTCGTCAAAAACCGCGTCGGCGTCCCCCAGGAAATCGGCGGCCGGCCGCGTGGGTTGGACGATCCAGTCCAGCCCGAGGGCCGCCGCCACGAGATCGAGGGCCACGCGATACCGGCCCGGCGGCCGCATGCAACCCAGGCCGATGTCGGCCCGGGGAAGCTGCGCCCTGGCGGCACAAAAGACCCGGTGCACTTCCGACAGGTCCGGGGGCGAAAGGGCGGCGAAGCCCGTGCCCGGCGCCGGCCACAGGACCAGCAGCACCAGCGCGTCCACGCCTTCCTCCGCGAGGACCTCGAGGGCCCGGTATTCACCGCGGACCTCGCCGGCGTGCAGGCCCACCACCAGGTGGCAAACGACCGGGGCGATTTCCCCGAGCAACCGGTACACCGCGCGGTAGTCCGCGACCGTCGCGTCCAGGCCCAACACCTCGCGGATGGTGGCATCGCACCCGACGAAATCGAAGGAGATGCGGTCCACCCACCCGCGCATCGCCTCGACATCGGCGCGGGAAACCAGCCCGGGGTGCCAGTTGATGCGCCCGGTGGCGGCGAGGGCCCGCAGCAGCCCGGGTGCGGGCGGCACCACGCGCCCGCCGGCATCGCAGCCTCCGCTGATGAGCCAGCTCTTGGGCGGATCCGCGCCGGCGGCGTTAGCCGCGGCCGCATCGGGATCCTCCATGGATGCGAGGAACTTCCCGCCGCAGTGCGGGCAGTCCAGGGCACATGCCGCACCGGTGGTGGACACCGGCTGCGTCCGCCGCGGCCGGACCGCCCGCGGCAGGCGCAGGACACCCGTATCACCGGCGGCCGGTGCAAAGGCCGCGGCGTCGCGGGCCAGTACCCCGGCCCCGGGGACACCCGATGCCTCCAGGGCTTTTCGGAGGGCGCCGCGGACGGGATCCACCGCTCCCCGGCGCCCCTTGGTGGTCATCACGTCGTTCATGGATCCCCCGTCATGCGTCGGAGGCATCCGCCTCGTCCACGGGCTGCCAGCACACCACGGGTGAGCGGGCGGCTCCGCTTTCGTCGAGGCGGCGCACCGGCGTGTGCATCGGGGCCTCGTGCAGCCGCTCGGGATCCTCGGCGGCATCCTCGGCGATCTGTATCATGGCGTCGATGAACGCATCCAGTGTCTCCCGGCTCTCGGTCTCGGTGGGCTCGATCATGAGGGCCTCTTCCACGATGAGCGGGAAGTAGACCGTCGGCGGGTGGATGTCGTAATCCAGGAGGGCCTTCGCGATGTCCACGGTGGCCACCCCGTGTTCCCGCTTCTGCCAGCGACCCGAGAGGACGAACTCGTGCATGCACGTGCGATCGAAGGGCAGGTAATAGTGCGCCTTCAACGCCTCCATGAGATAGTTGGCATTCAACACGGCGTCCCCGCTGACCGCCTTCAGCCCGTCGGGGCCGTGGGAGCGGATGTAGGCGTAGGCCTTCAGCACCACGCCGAAGTTGCCGGTGAAGGCACGCACCTGCCCGATGCTCTTGGGAATGTCCCAGCACAGGTGGTAGCCGTCGTCGTTGCACTCCACCAGCGGTGCGGGCAGGTAGGGTACCAGCTCGGGCACCACCGCGATGGGCCCGGAACCGGGTCCACCCCCGCCGTGGGGCGTGCCGAAGGTCTTGTGCAGGTTGAAGTGGACGATGTCAAAGCCCATGTCCCCCGGCCTGGAGTAGCCCAGGATGGCGTTGGCGTTGGCCCCGTCGTAGTAGAGGAGCCCGCCCACGCCGTGGATGATCTCGGCGATCTCGAGGATGCTCTCGTCGAAGACGCCGAGGGTGTTGGGGTTGGTGAGCATCAGGCCGGCGACGTTCTCGTCGACGATGGCCCGCAGCGCCTCGATGTCCACGCACCCCCGCTCATCCGAGGGCACCTCGACGGTGCGGTAGCCGGCCATGGCCGCCGTCGCCGGGTTGGTCCCGTGGGCGGAGTCGGGGACGATGATGACGTCCCGGTCCTCGCCGCGATCCTCGTGGTAGGCGCGGATGAGCATGATCCCGGCCAGCTCGCCGTGGGCACCGGCGGCGGGCTGCAACGTGGCGCGCTCCATGCCGGCGATCTCGCAGAGGTACTTCTCCGTCTCGTGCAGCAGCTGCAACGCGCCCTGCACGGTGTGGTCGGGCTGGTAGGGATGCAGGTGGGCGAACCCGGGGAGGCGCGATACGTCCTCGTTCACCTTGGGGTTGTATTTCATGGTACACGAACCCAGCGGATAGAACCCGGTGTCCACGCCGTGGTTCATCTGCGAAAGCTTCACGAAGTGTCGCACCACGTCCACTTCCGCCACGCCCAGGATGCCGATTTCCTCCTCCCGGAGGGCCTCGGCGGGGAGCAGGGCGTCCATCGGCTCCTCCGGCACGTCCAGCGGGCCGAGCCGCACGCCCCGACGCCCG
>Ga0207421_10002972_pt1 | contig 20608 bp, 9 predicted proteins | sample SodLakKL_010_SED_4_FD_187542 | JGI IMG/M metagenome (GOLD analysis project Ga0207421, IMG submission 187542) | Alkaline sediment microbial communities from Lake Tanatar, Kulunda Steppe, Russia - 8KL_010_SED (SPAdes) (version 2) | ecosystem: Environmental > Aquatic > Non-marine Saline and... | reverse complement strand
TTGAAACCCACAAGGTTCAATTCAGGGCCCATGGCTTAGGTTGGTTATAGCGTCCGGCTGATAACCGGGAGGTCGGGAGTTCAAATCTCTCTGGGCCCATCATCTTCCTTATTGATAATAAAATTTTCACTGATAGGACCTAATTCTAAACTTTGTCTGACAAAGAAATAAAGGTATTTTCGATATGAATAAAAATAATGAAGTGGCAATTAGAGACAGTGAAAAGTGATTTTGGTCAAGTCCAGAAATCAAAAAAAGAAAAATAGCGAGATGAAAAGTGTTATTTTCCCTGTTATAAATTGAACGAAAAAATTAAATAGTTTCAAACATAATGTAAGACACTATGTCAGACGAAAGAGATAAGTTGCATCGGTACATAAACTTGATAAGCCAAAAAAATTTTGATAAGTGGGCTAAAGGCGAGAGATCTTTAGCCGATCTAGTTAGAGAACATCATTTTCTTGCCTCGTTGTATCAGTCGAAGATAGAAAAGGCCATACACGAACACAGTCCTCACGACTTCCTCGAGATATTCGAAGAGGAAAGACCCGATATAGATTTTGGCGATGAAGAGGAAATCGAAGAGAGGATAAGAGAAGAGATGAAAGAGATAGAGCATGCACTCTGATTTAAAAAAGAGATAGAAACATTGATAAACCCTGGAATTCCTATCACAAGCAATTAAATTATGATCGAAGATATAGATTATTTAGTATCAGCGGTGATGTATGATCCGTCAGACGTTAAGATAAAAAAGGTCCTCTCCCATGAAAAGAAAGATCAGTACGGTGTAGGATATCCTTTCGAGGAAACAAGGCAGCATATGCTCAAAAAGATAAAAAATGGCAGATGTTACTACACTTTAGTACAGGAGGAAGGTACGGGCTTTGAATATAACGTTGGTAAAGAGATAAAGATTGTAGATATAGAGTCCGAGACATATTTGAGGATAGACGATAAAAAAGAAAAAAAGGATTATCTAGGAGGATTGCAACGACTTAAAGACTTACCTTATTAATATTATCGTCGTTAATTTTACCGATTTTTACTCAATTTTTTTATTTAGAATTTTTTATCGGGACTTATCCGAAACTTTATTAAGCCACCCGTCCGTAGGAATAGATTCGACGAGGCTATTTAGAGCCAGATAGAAGATAGAGACAGGTATAGAATGATTAAGAGAGTCGAAGAAAGTAGAGGTAAGGAGGAGATCCTTTCTCAGATGGAACCTCTTATCGCAGAATGGTTCGACAAAAAGTTTGATTCCTTAACAGAGCCTCAAGGTTATGCCATCCCCTTGATACATGAAAGAAAGAATGTTCTAGTATCTTCCCCAACTGGTTCTGGAAAAACATTGACCGCCTTTCTATCCATCATAAACGAACTTTTCAAATTGGATAAAAAAGATGAACTTGAAGATAAGATATACTGCGTTTACGTATCGCCTTTGAAGGCCCTTGCTAATGACATACACAAAAATCTCGAGGAACCGCTCAAGGAGATAAGAGAACTCGCGGAAGAGAAAGATGTGAAGATACCCGAGATAAGTACCGCAATACGTTCAGGAGATACACCTCAGAGCGAAAGAAGGAAGATGACCGATGACCCCCCTCATATCTTTATCACCACTCCTGAGAGTCTTGCTCTTTCTTTGTCCTCTCCTAAATTCAGAGAGAAATTCAAAGATGTTCAATACTTCATAAACGACGAGATTCATGATATAGCTTCTTCAAAAAGAGGGGTATACCTCTCACTCAATACCGAACGTCTTCAGGAGCACGTTGACGGAAAAATGACAAGGATAGGTTTATCGGCGACTCAGGCTCCTATCAGGGAGCTAGCTAAATTTTTAGGAGGTTATGAAGATGGAGAACCTAGAGAGGTGAATATAGTAGAGGTCATGAGTGAGAAGAAACTAGATCTATCGGTGATTTCGCCGGTAGATGATATGACCCTACTGCCTTACGAAGTCGTCAACTCACGGATGTACGACCGTCTAAAAGAGATGGTAGAGAATCATCGCACGACTTTGATATTTACCAATACGAGGAGTGGAGCGGAGAACGTAGCTTATAAACTAAAGGACAGAGGTATAGAGAAGGTTGCTGCTCATCACGGGAGTCTTAGCAAGGAAACTCGATTGGAAGTCGAAGATGATCTCAAAACCGGTTACCTCAGAGCTGCGGTCTCTTCCACTTCCTTAGAACTCGGTATCGACGTAGGTTATATCGATCTCGTGGTCCAGGTAAATTCTCCAAAGACAGTTGCTAAAGGACTTCAGAGGGTGGGAAGAGCTGGTCATACTATAGGAGAGACCTCAAAAGGAAGGATGATAGTCTTCGATAAAGACGATCTACTGGAATGTTCTGTATTGACTAGGAAAGCATATCAGCACGATATAGACAGGGTCAGCATACCGGAGAATAATCTGGACGTGCTTTCTCAGGGATTAATAGGAATGAGTATAGAGCACCGTTGGGAGGTCGATAGAGCATATGAAATGGTAAAAAGAGCTTACTGCTATAGAGACTTACCTAAAGAAGATTTCATGAATACCCTCAAATATCTCGGTGGAACTCAGTTCGAAAACGTTTATCCCAAAATTTGGTACAATGAAGAGGAAGGTATCTTCGGTAAGAAAGGCGGAGTCCAGATGCTCTACTACATGAACGTAGGTACCATACCTTCTGATTCTAGTTATCTAGTATATTCAGAAAAAGGGGCTCCTCTAGGAAATCTCTCTGAAAAATTTGTTGAAAGGCTTTCTAAAGGTGATGTCTTCGTATTAGGTAGCCATTCTTATGAATTCCTTCATACTAGAGCCAATAAAGTTTTTGTCAAGGACGCTTCTGGGAAAAAGCCTACGGTTCCCAGCTGGACCGGTGAAATGCTCCCAAGAAGTTATGACCTTTCCGTTGGTATAGGTGAGTTCAGAAGAAAATTGTCGGAGAAGTTAGATGATGAAAATGTCATCGATTGGTTGAAGAAGGAGTACAGGATAGACGAAGGCTCGGCCCAAACCATAATAAGTTACTTCGAGGAGCAGCTTGGAGTTATAGATGAGCTTCCTACCGATAAGAAAATACTCTTAGAAGGCCATATAGGACAGGATGGAAATTATAACATAATATTCCACGCCTCTTATGGAAGAAAGACAAATGATACTCTTTCTAGAGCTTACGCTTACAAAATCTCTGATAAATTCAACTGCAACACTAATATTTCGATAACAGACAACAATTTCATGATCACTACCAAGAAAAAGATACCATTAGAAAAGATATCAGAGCTTCTTTCGTACGAAGAGATTGAAGGTATTCTCAAAAAAAGCGTGAAGAATACAGAGATGTTCAAGCAGCGCTTTCGGCATTGTGCCGCTCGAGCTCTGATGATTCTGAAGAATTACAAGGGTAGAGAGATATCGGTTTCTAAGCAAAAGTTAAGGTCTAACCAGATCTTAGAGAGACTTCACGAAGTGGAAGAGTTCCCTATCATAAAAGAGACGTACAACGAGATACTACATCAGGTATTGGATCTAAAGCACGCAAAAGAGGTCTTGAAAGGCGTGAAGGAAGGGGAGATCGAGATAAGATGTGCCGACTACTCAGACACACCATCTCCTTTCGCTCACGAGGTTTTGATGGCAGGTATCTCGGACGTCATAATGATGGATGACAGGAGCAGTCTTCTCAGGAAATTCCATCAAAAGGTTCTAGAACAGGTCATCCCAAAAGAGGAGATAGAGAATTTTAAGTTCGATAGTGAAGTGGTAGAAGAACATTTTTTAGATAAAAAACCGAGCTTTGACTCTAAAGAAGGGATGATCAAAGTTATTAGAGAACTACAACCCATCAACGTTTTCAAAGAAAAGGGCAACAGTATATTTTCACGAACCGATATACCTTTCGATGAAGTGAGAGCCTGGTCTAAAGAACTCCTCAATGAAGGCAAGATACAGTCACTCTGGGTAGGCGATACTAAATATCTGATGAGCGATGATATGGACCGCTACCTTCATTCATTAGACCAGGGAGAGCAGCCCCACGGCAGCCTATCTGTTATAGACCAGTTGAATGATGGTCCAAAAACTGAGCACGAACTTTACGAAAACACCGATCTGAAACTGAAAGAAGTGAAGAATATTTTAAGAGACATGGAACGTAAACGTCTGATCAGTAGAGTTTCGATGGGGGACGATAGAGCGTATAAGTACTCGCTTTTAGATAAAAAAGATACTAAGTTAGAATGTGTAGAGAAGATAATTTTAGATTATTTGAAATATGAATCTCCAAGAAGTCTTGAAGAGATAGCTTATGCCCTAGACCTTTCTGAAGATATAGCACTGAAAGCAATAAATAATTTAGTAGAACAGAATGAAGTCGTCTCAGGCCAGTTGGTGATGGGAGAGGGCGAACAATACATGCTTCACGATGATTATCATGAGTTGAGGTTCCCTGGCGGAGACTACATATCTGATGATAAAACTAAGAGGTACAAGGCCAAAAAGCAGTTCGATGAGGTTGATTCTATAGAGGAGTACTTTGAACTTTTCATGGAGGCCGGCACACCCTATGACATTTTTCATAGAGTCTCTGACTTCTCACTCGATGATTGGAAAGAGATGAGAAGGAAAGGTGAGATAGTGGAGGGTAGATTCGTAAGAGGACGAGTTAGATACGCTCTTAAAGATGATATCCCGGCTTTCGTAGGAGCTTATAGGACTGAAGAACTCACTGAAGAGGAAGAAACGATACTAGGTCTGATCAGAAGGGGAGAGGCTAAAACGGTCAGGGAGTTGAAGAAGAAAAGTGAGCTAGATAACGAGAGGACTAAGGAAATAATCAAAAAACTGGATAGAAACCTTCACGTGGTTAGAGAATACACTGGTCAAGACGGATGGGCTTCAGCTAACGTATACAGAACTCTTGAAGTTGAGCCGATGGAAAAGGAGGAAGCGAGAAAGAAAATCGTCGAACGCTATTTGAGAGGAAACGGACCAGCTTCATTTTCGGGGATCAGGTACTACACGGGTTTCCAGACTGACGAGATCGAAAGTATCGTTTCTGAGCTCATCCACAAAAAGAAGATCAAAAAATTGATCGTTGGTTCCTCACAACAGGAGATGTATATATTCAAGAAAGAGGCTGAAGATATACATAAAGCCAAAGGTGGTGAATTCGATAAACTTCATACACTCTCTAAGAAGGATCCATATGCTAGACCACTTTGGGCGGATATATATAGGAGGTATGGAGATGACTGGGTCTATCCGTTAGTGAAGAGAGGAGAAGTGGTTGGAGGACTAGAAAAATGGGAGATGAGTGGATGTATCGAGATAAGACATTTAGATCTAGATGACGAGGCTATGCTTCCTGAGGCTTTGGATTCGATCGACGAGATGATGGAGTATCACAGGTTGGATGGTTATGATATTATAAGGATCCGAAATTTTCAGAACAAACCTGTTAGAGAGCTTGAAGAGGACACACTCTCCATTTTTAAGGAGAACGGTTACGTGCTGATCCAAGATATGCTGGTTAAGGGTAATGTTGTTGAAGATGTTTTTACAGAAGATGCTATAAGATCTTACGTTTTCAAGAGGCAGAAGGTAGGTAAAGAGCGTTATCTAGATCTAAAATCGGCGATAAAAGCTATGAAGGGAGCTAGATCAGACTTTGAACTGAGATCTCGAACTGACGAATTTTATTCCCTTGATTGGCTATACCGTAGAGGAAAAGTCATGGTCGGAAATATGATCCCGCCGTATAAGATGTATGCTCTGCCGGAACATGTCGGGATTTACAGATCTGCAAAAGATGTTCAGCGGACTCCGGCTATGGAATCATTATATGATATCATAGATAGAAAAGAACCTGTACCGAAAAGAACTGTCTATCATCAATCTCCTTACAGTAGAGGTAAGACCAAGGAGGCTTTAGATGAACTCTATGAAAGCATGATGGTCACTAAAGACGTAGATGGTAGATATATTACGACACCTGAAGTAGATATGAACGCTGAAGAGGCTAAAAAACTCGTCGTAAAATGGGTCTTTGAAAATTTCGGTGTATTTACGGCGGAAAAACTTTCATCTTATTTAGGTATGGATTATGGCATGAGAGCTATAAGGAAAATATTGTCAGAATTAGTCGACGAGGGTTTTCTATCTAAAGGCTTTTTGGAGAAGGGTGATGATTCGGTTTACTGGATACTTTCCGAAGGTTTAGATATACTGCCCGAATTTAATTTTGAGGGAAAGGGAGTGATCACAACGAAGGACAGATTGAATCTGTATTTCAGAGATGAGATTAAGGAAAGATTCGACTTGGGTGCAAGCAACGTGGTTTTTGAAGATTCTAAATTCGTCGCAGCATTCGACGCAAGCTTCAGATCAAATACAGTTAATATAAAAAAGTATGAAGGTAACAAAAAATACCGGAAAACCATCAAGGATTGGGCTTACGATCACAATATGAATGTAAAAAGTGGAGATAAGAAGAAGAAAAGTGTATCAGATTACGAGATAAGAAAATGGTATGAGAGGACTAGAGGTATCTGACATGCCTTATAATAAGGCCTTACTTTTAGGACTAGGGATGCAGGGTAAAGCAGCGCTTAGTGATCTAATCCAAAGTGATCTAGTCTCTGAAATCTTGGTTGGAGATAAAGATATTGACGGTGATCATATTCAGGAGTTAGATTCGGAAAAAGTTCGAGGGGTTCGTATAAACGCGTCAGATAAAGAAAAAGTCTCTGAATTGATGGATGATGTTGATATTGTTATAGAGCTTTTACCGCCTGGATTTTCTTTTCCTATGGCAGAATTGGCAGTGGAGAATGGAGTAAATTTCGTCAGTACTATGTATCTCGATGATCCTGAAGAGACCGACCCGGAAAAGGTAGAGTCTAGAGAAGAATCTTTGGCTGGACTCGATAAAAAGGCTAAGAAAAAAGGATTGATAGTTTTACCCGAATTCGGGTTAGACCCCGGACTTGATTTAATTCTAGCGAAACAAGCTGTGAGAGATCTTGATGAAGTCGATGAACTTTACTGCTACGGGGCTGGTCTTCCTGTTTATGAAGATGCGAATAATCCGTTAAAATATAAGTTTACATGGTCGGTTGAGGGATTGTTGAAGACCTACAAACGTCCTGCTCGGGTCCTCCAAAACGGAAATGTTGTAGATGTCCCTGGAGAGGAGATATTTTTTGAAGAGAATATTCATATGCTCGATCTTGATGAGCTCGATGGTGTTTTTGAGTGCCATCCCAATGGAAATGCTTTGAGATATGCTGATAAATTGGAGATTGAAGATCTGAAAAACATGGGACGTTATACATGCCGCTGGGAGGGGCACTGTGATTTTTGGAGACCTATGGTTAGAAGTGGGTTTTTGGAAGAGGAGCCGGTTATAGTTGAAGGAGATAAGGTAAGTCCAATCAGATTTGTGGCGGAACTTTTGAAGGCGCAGGATAAGTTCTGGTTAAAAGAAGATGAAAGGGACTTGGCGATGGTCCGGATTGAAGCTCGAGGTATTAAAGATGGAGAAAAAATACGTAAAGTCTATCAGGTTATAGATAAAAGAGACCTAGAGACCGGTTTTACCGCCATGCAGCGTACCGTAGGTTTCACCGCGAGCATTGGAGCCCAGATGATTCTTGACGGCTCGTTGAACCAAAGTGGTTTACTTTCACCTACTGATATACATTTATCAAAGATTAATGGAAAACTTGAAGAAAGAGATTTAGAAATAAAACATGATGTGGAGTACAGAGAAAGGTAAAAGATCTCAAAACCTAGATAAATTTTCTAGTACTCTATGAGTGGTTTTAATTCCATTCTTAAAGTATTCTATTACTAGATTCTCATCTGGAGAATGGTTGTTTTCATCAGCGTTAGCGTAGGGTACCACAATACAATCGATACCTAACTCTTCGGCGAATACGTAGGAGGGGAGAGAACCTCCAGCCGCGGGCTTTAGGACCGGTTCTTGATCCCATGCATTTTTTACAGCATTTATTATCGGCTCAACATAAGGAGAATTTAGGTCAGTTCTATACGGTTTCATGCTGTCATGATATATTATATCGAGATCTACAGTTCCGGAACTATGTTTCTTGACATGATCTGAAAATTTTTGAAATATATCCTCTGGTTCTTGATCCACTACCAATCTCATACCTATCTTTACTCCTGCTTCAGAGGGTATGATAGTCTTTACGCCTTCGCCTTTGTACCCGCTTGTAAATCCAGCTATATTCAACGTGGGATAAAACATCAATTTTTCATGATAAGATTCTCCAGGACCTTCAGCAAAATCTTTGATTTTCAAGTCCTTTTTGATCTTGCATTCATCTAGAATGATGTTTTTCAGTACCTCTTTATCTTCCTCTGTGATCTCTAGAACATCATCATAGAATCCTTCGATAGCGATCTTACCGTTCTCGTCTTTCATGCTATTCAAGATTCGTACCAATTCCCATGCAGGATTTGGGATAGGCCCACCGAAGATACCGGAATGTAGGTTTCTGTTAGCTCCTTCAGCTTGGACCTCCACAAATAGAAGTCCTCTCACCCCCATCAAAATCTGAGGTCTATCAGATTCATCTATTGGGCCGTCCGACATGTAAGCAACGTCCGCCTTGATGTCCGATCTATTTTCTCTGATAACTTGTCTGAGGTTCGGACTTCCCATCTCCTCTTCTCCTTCTAAAATCAGAGTTATGTTAATGGGAAGTCGATCGAATTCTCTTAGAGCCTTTACCGCACAGAGATGAGCGAACCATTGGCCTTTATTGTCTCCCGCTCCCCTTGCATAGATACGTTCTTTTCCCTCTTCATCCTCTCTGATATCGGGTTCGAAAGGAGGTGTAGTCCACTTATTAAGCTCCACAGGTTGAACATCGTAATGACCATAAATCAAAAGAGTCGGCTCATCATTATCAGAATCATGATCTACAAATGCTTTAGCTATGATAGAAGGTTGACCGGAAGTTTTGATCTTATTTATTTTGTCGAACCCATATTTTCTACAGAGTTCTTGAACCAATTTGGTACATTCCTCAACTCCTTCAGATGTAGTGCTTATGGAAGGTTGAGAGAGTAATCTGATTAGGTCTTTAAGATAACTATTAAAATTTTCTACAATATAATCTTCAACGTTTTCTTTAGTCATACAGATCCGATTGAGATAATAGCTATCATTATTCTTATATATTTTTGCTCTTTTTAGCTGTGTTAGTCAATGGAAAAAATTGTAAATACTCTTTTAGAGATTTTAGGTCGAAATAGATATAAAGATGATTAGGAGGAACTTGGATGAAAGATTTGATTACCGAATTTAGTTTTGAGATGCCAACCGAACTAGAATTTGGAGTTGGAAAAATAGGCTCTTTAACTGAAAAACTTGAAAATATGAAAATAGAAAAACTGTTGATGGTCACAGATAAAGGGATAGAAAAAGCGGGAATCCTTGACAAGATAGAATCTAACTTGGACGAGATAAATTACCAAATTTACGATAAGGTTGATCCCAATCCTAAAGATTTTCATGTTGAAGAGGGCGCCGAGATGGCTCGAGAATATGATCCCGATGGAATTTTGGCTCTCGGAGGAGGAAGTCCCATAGATTGTGCCAAGGGAATAGGAGCATTGCATTGTGTTGGAGACATTGATATTGAGCAGTATTATGGAAAAGGAACGGTGAAGGAAGAGATACTGCCTTTTATCGCTGTTCCAACTACAGCGGGAACCGGAAGTGAAGTTACGTTTTCTGCTGTAATTACAGACAGTGATACTAACAGTAAAAAGAGCATCAGAAGCCCATTCATAGCGCCTGACCTTAGCATCTTAGATCCTGAACTCACTAAGAGTTTACCAAAAAGTCTCACGGCTTATTCAGGCATGGATGCATTCACTCACGCGATCGAAGCTTACACAGCTAAAACCGCGACATCTTTAACAAATGTCTTTGCATTGAGTTCTATGGAACTTATATTGGAAAATATTGAAAAAGCGTTTCTAGAATCAGATGATATGGACTCTAGATCAGGGATGTTATTGGGCAGTACTATCGCTGGAATTGCGTTCAATCATTCCGACGTGGCTTCGGTACACTGTATGGCCGAATCACTAGGAGGGAAATACGATGCTCCTCATGGGCTCTGTAATTCCATCATCTTACCTTATGTGATGGAATATAATATGGATTACTGTCCAGAAAAATATGCTAGAGTGGCTGAGATAATGGGATATGGATATGAAACTATCGAAAAGGGAGCTATCAAAGCCGTTGAGGGTATCAAAGAACTTAATGAGAAACTAGATATACCATCAATAGACGAAATAGGGTTTAGAGAACACGATATAAAAGAGCTCGCGGAGATGTCTGTTAACAATCTTTCCAATGAAAGTAATCCTAGAGAGATGAAAAAAGAGGATTACGTCAAACTGTTTAGGAAAATGTCTTAATCTTCTTCAAAGAGATAAAGATATTCAGAATATCCCTCTTCCTCCATATCTTCTTTAGGTACGAATCGAAGGGCAGCTGAATTCATACAGTACCGCTTTCCTGTTGGCTGAGGTCCATCATCGAATAGGTGGCCAAGATGTGAACCTGCGTGTTTGCTTTTGACCTCTGTCCTGTTATCTAGGACCCCGTTCTCTTCCTGGGTGACGATATTTTCAGGCTCTAGAGGCTTACTGAAACTAGGCCAGCCACTTCCAGATTTGAACTTATCCTTTGAACTGAATAAAACTTCGCCAGAGACCACGTCAACATATATACCCTTCTTTTCATTATCCCAATATTCGTTCTGAAAAGCAGGTTCTGTGCCTTTATTTTGAGTTACTTGATATTGTTTTTTAGTGAGTCTCTTTTTTAGTTCTTCATCCGACGGTTTTTCATAAGATTCATCATCATCGCTTACTCCAGACTGCATTTTATCTCACCTCCTGAAGATTTCCATTTTTCGTATAAAACCTCTTTTCCTTTGTCAGTTAGGCCTAGTTCTTTCAGATCTTCTTTTGAGTTCAAATTACCATGTCCAGAAACGTAGCCGTTGGCACGAGCGACAGCGGTAGAATTGACGAAATCTTTCATATCAGGATATATCTGCTTATACGCTTTGTAGATATTTTTGTTTCTACTCAGATTATATTTCTGATGATAATCTTCAGCTATAAAAAATTTCGAAAAAGGCCTCACTCCAGTCACCATCTTCCTAGAATATCCTTCCTGAACTTTTTCCTTACTCTTTTTAGCTATCTTTTTCTGTTCCTCGTCGTGGAAGAAGATTATAGACATGTATTGAGTGCTTTTCAGATGAGTAGGGTCGTGATTATGCCAGAAGATTTTAACTAGTTCATCGTAACTGATCTGATTTGGATCGTAGTCGATCTGGATGGTCTCCGTATGATCGCCTAGGCTGTGATAGGTGGGATCTTCCTTTTTACCACCTGAATAACCCACTCTTGTTCTTATAACTCCAGGTGCCGCTCCGAATAGTGAGTCAGGTCCCCAGAAACAACCCATGGAGAAAGTCGCGGTTTTTAGCCCATCTGATTTCTTATTATCTAATGTAGGTTTTTCTCCTTTTATCAATTCACCTACATCTTTCCCTTTTCCGAAAATACCAAACGATATTAAAAGATCAATTGTAAATTTATCCTTTTTCGTCATCTTATCTCTCTAACTTACAATATTATCTAACTCACAATTAAACCTTTCCAAATAGAATTCAGGATATGATTAGAGGCATTATAAATATTTAGAGAAGAAAATAAACTATTTTTGTTAGAATGCCTTATTTATGAGTTCACCCTACCATATATCTCGATTAATATGACCCCTACTATGATGGAAATTCCTGCAAGTAGGATCGACTTTCTAACCGTAAGAAATTCAGCTATGTTAGAGAAAATGATGATGCCAGAAAACGAACCCATTGTTCCTAAAGTACCTCTTATACCCATTCCTTTACCTCTATCTTCTTCCGTAGTCCCATCTGCGATCATCTCGAAGACAACAGGATGATAGAGTCCTCCAATTAATCCCCAGATCGCTGCTAGGAAAATTATAAACCACAATGATTCTAGATAGGATAGAAATACAAGCGCAAGTCCAGAAGATGCGGCGGTAGTTATCAATATCGATTTTTTGTCGATCATAGTTTCGACCCTTTTACTGAATAATCTTATAGATGATGCAGACGCCATCCTAGCGAACTGGAACCCGCCTATTATAGTAGCGGTAAATCCCAACCCAGAAAGATAGAGCGGAACGAGTGAGAACGCTATGTTGAAATTCATGAACATCAAAAAAGAATACAATGAAGCTATCAGTACTTTTTCGTTTTTTAGAGTTTTAAAGGCATCTTTGTATAGAGATATCACGGAGACAAACTCTTCTTGGCTCTTTTCATCTTGAGATTCTCCATTTTTTATTATTAGGAACACGATGATAAGAGCAGGAACTGATAAGATCAAGCCTAAAAGGAAAAGGGACCTCATACCCAGCACGTCTTTTATGACCCCTCCTAGGGGTACAGAAAAAGTATAAGCCCAACCAACCACAAAAGTGAAAAGCGGAACACTTTCCGCCCCGAATCTCGTTACAAACGAAGGTAGTGTCACCCATTCCATACAAACGACTATTCCGATCATTATCTGGGCTATGAATAAAAGAGGCCAAAACTGAGGGGAAATGATATAGAATATCATCCCGAGAAAGAGAGATAATCCTCCAAATCCGATAATCACCCCATATCCGTAGATATCTGTTAAAGATCCCATCGGAATTCTTCCCAAGAATTGCGCTAGATGGTAAACAGCTATTACATAACCTATCATGGAAACTGAAAGACCTATGTCCTCTCCATATAGGGGGATATAAGGCAGTAGAACGGCTATAGAGAAGGAGAGGATGAACGCGAGGACTATAACGAGAATAACTTTTTTCTTCAGGAAGACCACCACTTTTTGAGTAAAAATTTTTGGAACGTCTCTTGTTGTTCGTAAAAACCCCAATTATGTTTAGATATTTGTTTTCGAGCCAGGAGAAAAGAAATCCTCAGATATTTAAGAATTTTGTAAATAGTTGAATTTTTCGCGATCTACAAAATTAGTAGATCTTTTTGGAAAAAGACAAATCAAGATACTACTAGAGCAATATACGGGAGGCTGTCAACTTTTTAGTGATATTGCCGATTTGTCTAAAAGGGGTGTAGGTCTTCAGAATAAAATATGATATCTTTCAGGGTATCTATAACATGAAAAATCACTAAATTTTTGACAGACTCATATATGGGGAAAGTTGATATAGTTGAGCGTAGTTAGTATTTTTGACCTAAATAAAAAAAGGTGATAAATTTATGAGTAACAAATTTTTCACCGCTGTAGTCTCTATTATGTTATTACTGAGTGGATTGATGGTAATAAGTGGTGGGGGTATGGCGGAGAGCAAAGAAGAAGAGATTAGAGAGGAAAATGAAGAAGATGTTGTAGAGTACGGAGTGAGCAAACACGATACTATGGGCGAGGATAATGAGTTAAGAATGCATCCTTCGGAAAATACCTATGTGATGGTGGGCGATGTAATAACTGTGAGGGCTACTGCTTGGGATAACTCGCTAAACGAGCCGATCCCTGGTGTTGAGATTGAGTTTTTTGTCAGTTATTGGGGGCCGGGAGATCCACAATTCATAACAGATCCAGTGGTAACGACGGATGAAAACGGAGAAGCAGAGGTAATTTTGGATCCTGGTGAAGAGATCGGAGGTGGATGTGAAGTGTTTGCTGAGAGCCTAAATCCATGGTTGTACAATTGGACTGGTATTATAGAGGTCGTTGAGTTCAGAGGAGACCTTGAGATATACGATGAGGACCAAAACCAATGGATTGGACAAGATTATTACGAAGACGAACCGGATGTACAGATAGTGGAGCAAGCATTGGCTAAAGGCGGATCAACTCAGTTCGAAGTGAGAATGCGAAACAGAGGATCCGTGGAAGATACTCTTGTCTTCTCATGGGACAAATCAAGCTTCCTAGACGGTTGGGAATTGGAAGTTTTTAGACGCGATTTTGATACATGGGAAAAAATCGATATCACCGAAGAAGGATATTATGAACATGAACTGTGGCCAGGTAGCCGACGCGATTTCTACTTAGAAGTCCATTCGGCTCCGGACGCGGATTATGAAGATAGAGTATCTGTAGATGTAAGCGTACTCGATTCAGGAGGACAATGGGACAACGGTACCTTAGAAGCTTACATCCCTACTCCAGATGTGATGTGGATGTCTATCGGGAGTGAAGAGGACGCTTTAGATCCAGAAGATGGCCCACCTATGCCTATATCCGAAACCCTTGCAGACCTCGATCTACCGCCAAATATAGGATTGCCAGTTTGGGGTGTACTTTACAATTCAAATATTATGTCTCCAGTGGAGATCGCTGAGGTAACGTGGACACTGACCAACGAAGATGGCGCTGATGCTTTCATCGAACCGGAATCGGGTAGTGTCAATGAAAGTGTAGAGTTGAACACAGGATCGAGCGATGGTACAGTGACCTTAAACGCATCCTATGAGGTGGAAGCGGAAGAATATTGGATTGACGAATGGACTTTCAACGTCACCGCTGGTTGGGACTATGTAGAGATCACCGATGAACCGGGCGGCCAAAAAGTCGAAGATCAGGACGTGGAATTTGCCGACACTATGTATCTTTATGCTGGAGTTTATAACGATACCTCCGGATACGTTACCACTACTCCAATTGGCCACTGGGAATACGATAGTGATATGGTTAACATGATCGGTGGAGACGAAGAACACTTTGGTCCCGAATTCCAATTTGTAGGTGTAGGTGAAGCACTGGTAGAACTTTACGTTATGATGCCCGATTTATTACTTTACGATAACGTAACATTCAACGTATCCCAGCCAGATGTTGATCTGGTCGTGATAACTGATGAACCAGGTGGAGAGAGGTTATATGGTGACTGGCCGAACGTAGGTCAATATCTTTGGTATAATTTATCGGCATACAATAATGAACTTGGATGGGATGTTTATCTACCTGATATAAATATAGATAATATCTCTTGGGAGATCGACAACGAGGATGGCGCTACCGGAGAACTTGAAGTGATCGACGGCATGGCCAAAGTTTATTCAGGTAAAACAAGTGGTAGGATCTTACTTACGGCTAGTTACTACGACGAATCACAGGATGAAACTTTCTACAGTGAAAACGAAGTCCATATCCATGTGAACGAACCAAGGGTAGACGAGATAGCTATCACCTATACTCCAGACGGAGAGAACAAAATTGAAGATGACACCATCGCTTACGGTACAGAGATTAAAGGATATGCCTCCGCATACAACAATACCATAGGTTTCATAGATTTAGTGTATGGAGATTGGCATGTAGAAAACCTCGGAGAAGTTTGGTCTACTACGGACCCATGGCACGGCAACTACAGTGTCTTCAGCGCCGAAACCGATGTTTCTTTAGAAGGTGAAAGCAGTTGGAATTTAGAATATTACGACTATCATTACGACACCGTCCATCAGTATAGCGTGAACTTTGAGTTTATGTCTGTTACTGGGTTTATATCTACATGGAATACTGAAAATGAGGGTGTAAGTGATGACGATCAGATACAGTTGCCCCTTGAAGAGGACGGAAACTACAACTTCACCGTAGATTGGGGTGATGGAACCAGCGATACAATTACTGAGTGGGATCAAGAAGAAGTGACACATACATATGATACCCCTGGAACCTATATTATTTCCATCACAGGAAATATTGAAGGTTGGCGCTTTGGTGGTGGAGATCGCCTGAAGATATTAGAAATTTCTCGATGGGGTCCTCTGCAATTTGGAGATTCTGGAAATTATTTCAGTGGCTGCTCAAACATGGAGCTAACAGCAACTGACGCACCTGATCTGACAAACACTACTGATTTGGGTGGAACCTTCATGGGTTGCATAAACCTTGGAAATGCTGGAAATATGAATAGTTGGGACGTCTCCAACGTGACACATATGAGAAATATGTTCAATGGTGCCTCTTCCTTTGACCAGGGCATAAGCGATTGGGACGTATCAAATGTGACTACAATGAGGTACATGTTTAACGGTGCCTATTCATTCAATCAGGACATAGGTAATTGGGACGTTTCAAACGTGAAATATATGGGTGAGATGTTCCAAAATGCAGAGTCATTTAATCGGGACATAAGTGGTTGGGACGTTTCAAAAGTACAACATATGGCAAATATGTTCCGTGGTGCCTCTTCTTTCAACAATCCCATAGGTGATTGGGATGTATCCAACACGACGAATATGATGTCAATGTTCGAAGATGCCTCTTCATTCAATCAATACATCGGTGGTTGGGATGTAGCAAATGTGAGCACTATGCAATCGATGTTTTCAGGTGCCTCATATTTCAACCAGCCTATCGGTGACTGGAACGTTTCAACAGTAACAAATATGTGGCAGATGTTTCGTGGTGCTTCCTCTTTTAATCAGGATATAGGCGATTGGGATGTATCTAAGGTTACGAATATGCGGCAAATGTTCCATGATGCTTCCTCGTTCAACCAACCTATTGGCGATTGGGAGGTCTCTGAGGTTACGAATATGCAGCAGATGTTCAACGGTGCTACCTCGTTCAACCAGCCCATTGGCGATTGGGACGTTTCAAGTGTGACGAATATGATTCGGATGTTCAATCGTGCTTCGTCCTTCGACCAGCCTATAGGAGATTGGGAGGTCTCTGAGGTGACGAATATGTGGGGAATGTTCAGTGGTGCTACCTCGTTCAATCAGTCGATAGGCGATTGGGACGTTTTAAGCGTGGAGACCATGTTATACATGTTCACTAGAGCCTCGATGTTCAATCAACCTATAGGAGAATGGGACGTTTCAAGTGTGACTGATATGCGAGAAATGTTCCGTAGTGCCGAGTCTTTCGATCAGGATATAAGTCAATGGAATGTATCAAGCGTGACGACTATGCAGGAGATGTTCCGTGAAGCCCACTCTTTCGATCAGGATGTAAGTCAATGGAATGTATCAAGCGTGACAAACATGCGAGAGATGTTCCGTGAAGCCCACTCTTTCAATCAGGATGTAAGTCAATGGAATGTATCAAGCGTGACGACTATGCAGGAGATGTTCCGTGAAGCCCACTCTTTCGATCAGGATATAAGTGAATGGAATGTATCAAGCGTGACTAACATGCAGGAGATGTTCTTAGATGTCACCTTATCCACGCAAAATTATAGCTCCATACTCCTCGGCTGGTCGGGACTCGACTTGCAAAATGATGTCGACTTCCATGCCGGGGATTCGCAATACAGTAGTGCTGCAGTAGATGCGAAACAGCACATCATAGACGAGTTCGGTTGGACCATCATAGATGGAGGACAGTCGCAGGTAGAATTCAATGTCGGTGTTGATGACATCAATGCTGGTGAACAGCCTTATATAGAGATTACAGATGCGATGGATGAGTACGACGTTCCTCTTGAAGGTGAATACAGTGTTACAATCGAAATCGATAACATTGAAGTTACGGAGGATCTAGAATTCGAAAATGGAGAAGCCTCATATGAATGGGGTGATGGGATCAATATCATCGGTGAATATACCGTAAATGTAACAATAGATAATATTACTGTCTCTGAGGAATTTAACGTAGAACCAGGAGAGGCTGTGGACTTTTGGATAATTCCCGAAGATAAAACTGTTGAAGCAGGTGAACCGCAGGAATACACTGCTATGGCAGCAGATGAGTACGGGAATGAGTTCAAAGTGACCGATGAAACAACCTGGTTTGATAATGTAGATCCGGAGGAAGCTTCTGTTTGGGACGACAATGTAATTACTGTTAACAAAACAGGTACCTGGACGATAACTGGCGAATTTGACAACGAGACAACGACTCTTTCAGATACTGTGACACTTACAGTAGAACCCGGAGATGCATCGTATTTCGAGTTAGATGAGATAGGAGATCAAGTGGCGGGAGAATCATTCGAGATAACTATCACAGTTTACGATGAGTACGATAACATTGTTACTGATTATGACGGCCCGGCTGATCTTTCCGATACGACGGAAACAATAAATCGTACAGAGACTGGTACATTCACTGAAGGTGTCTGGACAGGTAGTGTAAACATTACGAAAGCTCAAGATGAAGTAAACATAGAGGCAAAAGACGGAGATATAACCGGTGAAAGTAATGCGTTTGAAGTCAGGCCAGCGGAGGCTGTAGAATTTGTATTTATAGAGGTACCTGATTCGGTAACAGCTGGTGAAGAAGTATCATTTGAGATAGAAGCTAGAGACAAGTACGACAACGTTGATACTGAGTATGAGGAAACTGCCCAAATATCAACTGATGAAAATGATGATATAACTGAAGAAGAAGTTACCTTCAATGATGGTACAGCTACTTTCACAACATCCGCTCTAGTCACTGCTGAAGAGAGTCAAAAATTGACTATAACTGATGGTACTATAACAGGAACCAGTGAAGAATTCACGGTAGAGCCAGCGGAGGCTGTAAAATTCTTGATTGTTCAGGGAGATGAAACTGTTGAAGCAGGTGTATCACAGGAATACACTACTATAGCAGAAGATGATTACGGAAATGAATTCGATGTGACCGATGAAACAACCTGGTTTGATAATGTAGATCCGGAGGAAGCTTCAAACTGGATCGGCAATGAGATCACTGTTACTAAAGCAGGTAGCTGGACGATAACTGCCGAATATGAAAACGAGACAACGACTCTTTCAGATAATGTGACACTTACAGTAGAACCCGGAGATGCATCTCATTTCGAGTTCGATGAGATAGGAGATCAAGTGGCTGGAGAGCCATTCGAGATAAACATCACGGTTTACGATGAGTACCATAACATTGTTACTGATTATGATGGAACTCCTGATTTGATAGATACTACTGGAACGATAGATCCAGTTGAGACTAGTGTGTTTACGGAAGGTACTTGGACAGGTAATGTATATATCACGAAAGCTCAAGATGAAGTAACCATAGAGGCAAAAGACGGAGATATAACCGGCGAAAGTAACGAGTTTGAAGTCAAGCCAGGAGAGGCCGTAGAGTTCTGGATAATTCCTGAGGACGAAACTGTCAAAGCAGGTGAACCGCAGAAATACACTGCCATGGCAGAAGATGATTATGGAAATGAATTCAAAGTGACCGATCAAACAACCTGGTCTGATGATGTTGATCCTGATGAAGGTTCCAATTGGGTCGGCAATGAGATCATTGTCACTAAAGCGGGCACTTGGACTATAAATGCAACCTACGAAGAATTCGAAGAGAATACAACCTTAACCGTTGAGCCAACAGAGCTGGTAGAGTTTTGGATTGAACCAGAAGGAGCCATCATCACTGCAGGAAATTCACAGGAATATACTGCTGTAGTAGCGGACGAGTATGGGAATGAAATCGATGTGACTGATGAAACAGACTGGTCAGATAATGTAGGTCTAGAGGAAGCTTCTACCTGGGATGACAATGTGATCACTGTCAACCAAACCGGGGTCTGGACGATAACTGCCTCCTACGAAAAATTCGATGATACTACACAACTCACGGTAGAACCATCGGAAGCTTCTCATTTTGAGTTTGGTAATATAGGTACTCAGATAGTTGGGGAACCATTCGAGATAACTATCACGGTTTACGATGAGTACGAAAACATTGTTACTGATTATGAGGGCCCTGCCGATCTAAAGGATACCACGGAGACAATAGAGCCAGTAGAAACCGATACGTTCGAAGATGGTATATGGAGGGGTTACGTCACAATCACTGAGCCACATGCTGAAACAATGATCACTGCAGTAGATGGTGATGTAACCGGGGAAAGTAATCCGTTTATAGTAGAAGCGATCGTAACGGCGGCTTATATTGTGATTTCTCCGGCAGAGTCAAAGATCACAGTGGGAGATCAAGAGACTTATACCGCAGTAGCCTACGATGAAGATGATAACGAGATAGGAGATGTAACTGATGAAACGAGATGGGAAATAGAAGAAAGTGCAGGCGGCAATTGGGAAGATAACATATATACTTCAGAGAATGTAGGTCAATGGACAGTAAACGGTACATATGATAATCTAGAGGATACAGCTACACTCACAGTCGAGGAGGAGATCGATGAATACGAAGTGAAGGTCGGTCCCGTGTTGGACAATGCAGGCGATCCCGTAGAAGGAGCTACAGTAGAACTGTCTTGGGGTGGATCAAAAACGACTACAACGGATTCTGACGGCATGGCAGTCTTCACTCTCGACTTCGATCCGAGCGATACAGAGTTCACTTACACCGTAACTCATGATGATCTAGACGAACCAATGACCGATACATTCACAGGTGCTGATTCTGGTGAAATATCGATCGACATAGGTGAAGCACCTCCGGACGAAGTAGATGAGCCTGGATTCCTATCAGACTACTGGTGGATCATACCTCTTATCATAGTAATAGGGATCGTCGGCTTGGTGGCCATGATGAAGTTAGGGGGCAACGAGCCGACTATTGATG
>Ga0207421_10002971_pt1 | contig 20615 bp, 20 predicted proteins | sample SodLakKL_010_SED_4_FD_187542 | JGI IMG/M metagenome (GOLD analysis project Ga0207421, IMG submission 187542) | Alkaline sediment microbial communities from Lake Tanatar, Kulunda Steppe, Russia - 8KL_010_SED (SPAdes) (version 2) | ecosystem: Environmental > Aquatic > Non-marine Saline and... | reverse complement strand
AACTCGTCGAGAAGTTCGGCCTCTCCCCCGAACAGGCCCAGGCCATCCTCGAGATGCGTCTGAGGAGACTCTCCGGACTCGAACGTGAAAAGATCGGCGAAGAGTTGGAAAACTTGAAGCAAAGAATCGAAGAATACCGGGCCATCCTCGCAAGCGAAGACAAAAAGCGGGAAGTCATCCGGGAGGACCTTCTCGGACTGAAAGCGCGTTATGGCGATGAGAGACGCACGGAGATATCCCTCGCGATCGACCTCGATCTCGAGGACGAGGATCTCATCCCCCAAGAAGATGTCATCGTCACCATCACCCAAGCCGGCTACTGCAAACGCATGTCCATCGAGGGCTATCGGACGCAGCATCGCGGCGGGAAAGGCATGACCGGAATCAAGATGCATGAGGACGACGCCGTGGAGCACATCCTCTACACTTCCACCCATGATTGGCTGCTCTTTTTCACGAACTACGGCCGCGTCTACAAAATCAAAGGATACAGGATTCCCGTGTTCGGACGCACATCGAAAGGCCTTCCGCTCGTGAACCTGCTTGAACTCGAAAAGGGGGAACGCCTCCAAGCCGTGACCCCCATCAAGGACTTCCAGCGCCCCGAGAACCTTTTCTTCGTCACGAAGAGGGGACTTGTCAAACGGACTCCCGTCAAGGATTTCCAAAATATCCGCACAACGGGCATCCGGGCGATCAATCTCCGCGAAGACGACGAACTCCTGGACGTCAAACTCACGCGCGGCGACATGGACATCATCATCGGCGCTTCGAACGGGAAGGCCATCCGTTTCAATGAAGAGACCGTCCGCCCCATGGGACGCGTCGCCACAGGTGTCCGGGGAATCCGTCTCGCGGATCACGAGGAGGTTGTCGGGGCGGCCATAGTCGACGAAGACCGCAAAGAGATCCTCATCGTTACGGAGAAAGGCTACGGGAAACGGACGCGGATCAGCGAGTACAGAAGTCAAAACCGCGGCGGGAAAGGCGTGAAGACGTTGAACATCACCGACAAGAACGGCCCGCTGCAGAAACTCCGGGGTGTCCGGGGTGATGAGGATGCCATCCTCTTTTCCGACCGGGGCACGATGATCCGGATGCCCGTGGCCCAGATTTCCTGCAGTTCACGGGTGACCCAGGGTGTGCGTCTCATGCGTCTTGACGAGGCCCATACCGTCGCCAATATCGCCATCGTCCCACCCCAGGACGAAGACGTCGATGAGGTGGAAATTCTCGATACGGCCCCCCTTGCAAAATGAAGCCAACACCCGCCCCTTACTTTTTTGGTAAGGGGCGGGTGTTGTGGAGAAGGGACAACGAACCTTCGCGACAGCGATTGACAACGACGGGGGAGTTTGCTAAAATCCAAGTATCAAAGCGACGATGAGGCGAAGTAGCCTCCATGCGCTCTCAAAGAGAGCCGGTGGTGCTGAAAACCGGCAGTGTGCAGGGGCGAAATCCACCTCGGAGCGGAAGGAAAACTTCCCGGGACCGGCCGTTACACCGGCTAGAGCGGGCGCGCAAGCGCCAACTAGGGTGGCAACACGGGTGATACACACTCGTCCCTGTCAAGGGGACGGGTGTTTTTTATTCTCAATCCCAAGGACGAAGGAGGAAAAGACATGCTCGACATGAAAAGGTTGCGGGATGATTTGGATAACATCGTGGAGCGATTGAACAAGCGCGGAGAAGACCACGGACATCTCCGCGACATCGTCACCAAGGACACAAGACGCCGGGAACTCTTGCAAGAGATCGAGTCCCTCAAAGCGAAAAGGAACGAGATCAGCAAGAACATCGGCATCAAAAAACGCGAAGGCAAGGATGTCGCTGCGTTGTTGGAAGAGGTCGAGAAGGACAAGCAGCGGATCGCCGACATGGAAGATGAACTCAAAGGGATCGAACAAGAGATCAAAGACACCATGCTCGGGATTCCGAACGTACCCCACGAGGATATCCCACTCGGCAAGGACGACACCGAGAATGTCGAGTTGCGGAAAGTCGGCAGGATCCCCGATTTTTCCTTCGAGCCGAAACCGCACTGGGACGTGGCCCGAAACCTCGACATCCTCGATTTCGAACGGGCGGCGAAAATCTCGGCCAGCCGTTTCGTCATCTACAAGGGGATGGGGGCCAGACTCGAACGCGCACTGATCAATTTCATGATGGATCTGCATGCCGAAGAACATGGTTACAGAGAGGTCCTTCTCCCCTATATCGTCAATGAAGCGGCGATGACCGCGACGGGACAATTTCCCAAATTCAAAGACGACGCTTTCAAGCTCACGGACGAGCGCGGACTCTATCTCAACCCGACGGCCGAAGTTCCCGGCATCAACATGCACCGGGACGAGATTCTCGCGGCCGCCGACCTTCCCATCAATTATGTCGCCTTCACGACGGCCTTCCGCCAAGAGATCGGCAGCGCCGGCCGAGACACCCGCGGCATCATCCGCCAACACCAGTTCAACAAGGTCGAACTCATCAAGTTCACGACCCCCGAGACTTCCTATGACGAACTTGAGAAGATGCTCAGACACAGCGAGAAGGTCTTGCAGAAACTCGATCTCCCCTACCGCGTCGTCGAGATCTGTTCGGGCGATCTCGGGTTCGCCATGGCGAAAACGTATGACATCGAGGTCTATGTCCCTTCGTACGGCGGTTATCGTGAAATCGGCAGCATCTCCAACGCCGAGGATTTCCAAGCCCGCCGCGGCGGCATCCGGTTTAGGAGAGACAAGAACGCGAAACCGGAATATGCCCACACCCTGAACGGGTCGGGCCTCGCCGTCGGCAGGACCGTCGTCGCGATTCTTGAAAACAATCAACAAGAGGACGGAAGTGTCGTGGTTCCCGAAGCGCTCCGCCCTTACATCGGCACCGACATCATAAAATAGGAGGGATTCGATGCACTTGCAAGAACAACAGGATTTCCACCCAGAGAGCGAGAAGAAATCGCTCATCATCTTCTATGATGACAAGAAGCCCCTTTTCCAAGAGCTTGACAAGAAATTGAACGGCAAGCTGAGGGAATTGGACGGCGAACGTTACAAAACGGTTGTCACACTGGGGCTCATCCCCGCACCGAGTGTCCACATTCTTCCCGAGGACACGTTCCAAAGCACCAAAAAACAAGAAAAGGCGTTCAGAAAGGCCGTGGGAGAACTGGAGAACGACGCACTACTTCTCGTCGACACCTTCCCCGCCGAAAGCGTGAAAGAAGTGATGGAACAAACGCTCATGGCCGCCTACCGGTTTGAACGGTTCAAGCCGACGACGAAAGACGAAAAAGGCGAGAAAGCGATCCACTATCATGCGAAAGCGGCGGATGAAAGAGAGATCACACGCGGCATCATCCTCGGCGAAGCCGTCAACAACACCCGCGATCTCGTCAACACCCCCTACAACCATCTGAACGCCGAGAAACTCGCCGAATATGTCGAGAAGTTCAAACAATACGACAATGTGAAACTGGAAATCCTCGAGAAAGAGGACTGCGAAAAGCTCGGCATGGGCGCCTTTCTGGCTGTGAACGCCGGCAGCAAGGATCCGCTCAAACTCATCCATCTCGAATACGAGGGGGCCAAAGGAGAAGAGATGACCGGTCTCGTCGGCAAAGGCATCATGTATGACACGGGCGGATATTCGCTCAAATCCGCCACCGGCATGCCTTCGATGAAGATGGACATGGGCGGTGCGGCGACAGTCCTCGGTGCTTTCGAGGCGGTTGTCCGTAGCGACATCGAGAAGAATGTCAGTGTGACCATCGCCGCCACCGACAACAAGATCGGCGACGACGCCCATGTGCCCGACGACATCATCACCTCGGCCGCCGGCAAGACCATCGAGATCATCTCCACCGATGCCGAAGGAAGGCTGACGCTGGCTGACGCTCTCTGGTATGCGCAAAAAAGAAAGGCTCGACGTCTGATCGATGTTGCGACTTTGACAGGCGCCGTCGTCGGCGCCCTCGGAAAACATCACACGGGGGCCTTTTCCAACAACGACGATTTCTTCGGGGAGTTCGCGAAAGCCGCGGAGGAAACCAAGGAGGGTCTTTGGAGACTTCCTGTCAGTGCAGGGCACCACGAAGATTTGAAAAGCAAAGTCGCCGACATGAAAAACAGCGGCGGAAGGGTCGGAGCCGGAGCCAGCATCGCCGGGGCCTTCTTGGAGAAGTTCGTTGATGATGACACCCCCTGGATCCATCTCGACATCGCCGGCACCGCCTATGAGAGCGAGACCGGTGCCAAAGGATCCATGGTGAGGACCATTGCCCGCCATCTCGGTGTCTGAACACACACCATGCAAAAACAAGCGCCCGCGAACGGTTCGCGGGCGCTTTCTTCGTCGGGGCGGATCACCTCAATGGCCGAGGCTCTCCTTGATGGCCTTCCGGACGGCTTCGTAATCTTCCTTCCCGTATTCGTCCTGGCGGTCTTTCATCGAGAGGACCATGCCGTCGGACGCATAACGGGGAATCAGGTGGATGTGGACGTGGAAGACGCTCTGCAGGGGTTGGTCGTTGTTGTTGATGATATTCAGTCCGATCGGGTCGAACGCGTGTTTGATGGCCCGGGCGATCTTCGGGACCCGCTTGAACAACGTGGCGGCATCTTCTTCGCTCAACCCATAGGCATTCTCGACATGTTTCTTCGGCACGAGCAGGGTGTGCCCGCGGGTTCCCTGGGTGATATCGAGAAAAGCCAACACATGTTCGTCCTCATAGACCCTGAAAGCGGGAATGTCCCCGTTGACGATCTTGCAGAAGATACAGTCTTCGTTCATGGTTACGGCCTCCTTACTCGTTTTCTAGGATGGCGAGAATGTCTTCCATCCTCGCGATCATGTAATCGGGCTTCGCGGCTTGGAGGGTGGCTTCACCCTTGATGCTCCAACGGACACCGGCCGTGAGGACACCGGCGCGCCTCCCGGCGAGGATGTCGCTTTCGTTGTCGCCGACAAAGAGCGCCCCCCGGACATTGTCGAAATGTTCCAGCGCCCTTTGGACACCTTCAGCGGAAGGTTTCGGCTCGTCCACGTCATCGAGTGTCACAATGCAGTCGAGATATTCGTCCAATCCGAAATGCCTGATGCTCGGCATGGCCGCTTCTTTGAACTTGCTGGTAACGATGCCGAGGTTGACGCCCCGTGTTTTGAGACGTTCGAGCACGTCCACGACGCCGTCATAAAGACAAAAATATGCATGCTCGTTCGCGCGGTAGTGGTCGAGATAGGTAGCGATGAGCTTCTTGAGGGTTTCCGCGTCGGTGGTGTGTTTGGAGAAGGTTTCCTTCAAAGGGGGGCCGATTTGCTCGATGATGGTCTCTCTTGCGGGAACACGGCCGGGAAGGTGGGATTTGTAAGCGTGGATGTAGCTTGCGATGATGATTTCGTTGGAATCGACGAGTGTGCCGTCCAAGTCGAATAGAACGGTGTTCAGTTTGGTCATGGTTGTTCCCCCTATTCCATTCTAACACGAAAAGCGTCCGTCCGACACACGAATCCGATTGTAAAAACGGATAAAATCCACTATAATGGGGCTTGGTAAAGGAGTGGTCATATGACAGTCATCGACGAATTGAAAAACCGTATCAAGGGGAAGGGAATCCGCATCGTTTTTCCCGAGCCCGAAGACGAAAGGATCATCAAGGCGACCAACAAATTAGCCGAAGAGGGCATCGTCGAACCCATCCTCGTCGGTGAGCCCGACAAGGCGTCGGAAGGCGGGGAAGGGATTGTGCATCCCGAAACATCGGAGTTCTACAATGAGTTCGTCCAGGCGCTCGTGGAAAGACGCAGCGGTAAATGCACCTATGAAGAGGCGCAAGAACTCTTGAAACGACCCAACTATTTCGCGACCATGATGGTCTATATGGGCCATGCGGACGGTCTAGTGGCCGGAGCCGCCCATTCGACGGCCGACACGGTACGGCCGGCCTTGCAGATCATCAAGACGAAACCGCATCTCTCCTTGACATTCGGCTATTTCCTCATGGTGAGAGGCGATGAGAAGTACATCATGGGCGATTGTGCAATCAACCCCGACCCCGGAGCCAAGGATTTGGCGGTATTCGCCATAGAAGCCGCTCGCGCCGCAGTGATGTTCGATATCGAACCGAGAGTCGCCATGCTCTCGTATTCCACGAACAAAAGCGCGGTGACCGAAGAAACGAAGAAAGTCGCCGAAGCCGTGCGCATCGCCAAAAAGAAGGCACCGGAGCTCGCAATCGACGGCGAGATGCAGTTCGACACGGCCATCGTCCCGGCCGTCGCGGAGAAGAAATTCCCCGAAAGCCAAGTCGCCGGAAAAGCGAACACGTTCATCTTCCCCGACTTGAACTCCGGCAACATCGGCTACAAGATCGCCCAACGGCTCGGAAAGTTCGAAGCGATGGGCCCAATCCTCGCCGGATTGAACAAGCCCGTGAACGACCTTTCGCGTGGCTGTTCAATCGAGGATGTCTATAACACGGCCATCATCACGGCCGCACAAAGCCTTCAGGACTGAAAAAAGAGCTCGCTTCCGCGGGCTCTTTCCATATTGCCGGAAAGTTTTTCCTGATAAGACGTTGCAGTTCCACGTGGAACATACAAAGGATTCGATTCCCGAAACGGCAATGCCTCGACATGTTGGTGGTCATATGAAAAAATGCACAGTCATCTATAATCCGATCAGCGGCCGCGGTCAAACGGAGAAAGAGGTCCCGTTGATTCGTGACGGGGTGGAAACATTAGGTTTCACGTGTAACATCAAGCGGACCGAACGTCCTTCCCATGCTGTGGACTTGACAAAGGAAGCTTGCGAAGAGAATACCGACCTCCTCGTCATCGTGGGCGGAGACGGGACGTTCAACGAATGCTTGAACGGGATTTTCCTTACCGACAAACGACCCCTGGTCGGTTATGTGCCCGCCGGCACATCATGCGACATCGCCCGCACCCTAGGTATAAGCAAGAAGATCACTAAAAGCCTGGATACGATTCGTGAGGGTTTTTCCGCGGATATGGACATCGTCCGGACCAATCAGGGATATTTCACCTATGTCGCGGCCTTGGGGAACTATGTGGACATTAGTTTCAAGACGCCGGACGACAAGAAAGATAGACTCGGATATCTGGCCTATGTCCTTACCGGTGTGAAACGGTTTTTCCGTATCAGGAAAATCCGGATGAAGATCGATGACGGACAAGAGAGCATTGAAGGAACATATTCACTTGTTCTTGTCGTCAATTCGCGTCATGTGGCCGGGTTCAAGATTATCGATGCGCCCGTCCTCGACGACGGTCGCATCGATCTTGTCACCTATCGCCACATCCCCTTTTTGAACAACATCCTCTACGGCCTCTCGTTCCTCTTCGATCCCGCGAGCCTGCCGGGCATACGCCGTCAGACCGTCAAAAAGGCCCGGATCCTCTCGGAGGATTCGCACCGGTGGACCCTCGACGGAGAGAAGGGCGCAATCGGGCTCCTCGATTTCGAAGTGGAGAAACAAGCCCTGAGGATTCTCATCAGCGGAAAGAGACGAAACCTCTTTCCGAACCAGTCTTTGCGGAAGGAGTGGTGAAATCGTGGAGAAATCGACTCCGAAAGCCGTCAAGGAACTCCTCGTGGGACACGGTCTCCGCCTAAAAAAGAGGTTCGGGCAGAATTTCCTCATCGACGACGGGATTCTCAAAAAGATCATGCGGACGGCCGCATTGGATGAGGATACACTCGTCATCGAAATCGGACCGGGACTCGGGAGTCTGACCCGTTACCTTTTCGATGCGGCGGGGCATGTCTTGGCGATCGAAATTGACGACAACCTGGTCGAAGTACTGGAAGAGACCTTCGGTGACGTGAAGAATCTCACCCTTCTGCACGAGGATGTGTTGAAGGTCGATTTGGACGAAGAGATTGAAAAATTGGACAAATCCTACGGAAAAGTTGTCGTTGTGGCGAACTTGCCGTATTATATAACCACACCCTTCATCACGAACTGCCTAGAGAAGAGTGAACGGATAGACCGGTATGTCCTCATGGTCCAACTCGAGGTCGCCAGAAGACTCACGGCACGTCCGAGCACCAAGGATTACAACGCGTTGAGCGTCTTCATCCACTATCACACCGAGGCGGAATTCTGTTTCCGGGTACCGCGGGAGGTATTCATTCCCAAACCCGAGGTCGGCAGCGCCGTTATCAATTTGAAGGTGAAAGATAGACATGATGTTCCACGTGAAACATCAGGATTTCATGCTTTTATCAGGAACGCGTTCGCCCAAAGAAGGAAGACTCTGGTGAACAATCTGCATAGCGCTTATGGGGTGGACAAGGTGGAAACCGGTGATTTCCTCGAGAAAATGGGCTATGACAGGAACATCCGCGCCGAACGGATCGAGCCCGATGGGTTGGTGGACCTGGCGAGAGAGTTCTTTGCCATGAACACCGATGTTCCACGTGAAAACAAAGGGAGAAGGTGAACCGATGGGCAAGACGATCAAGGAGAAGGCGTACGCGAAAGTCAATCTGTTTTTGGATGTGTTGGGAAAGAGAGAGGACCAATACCATAATCTGGAGATGGTCATGGCTCCGTTGGAGATCCATGATGTTCTCACTATCACCAAGATGGATGAACCGGGCATCCATATCACCACATCAGAGTCCATCACCGGTCGGGTCGAGGACAATCTCGTCTATCAAGCGGCGGAATATGTGATGAAGGAAGAAAACATCTCCCACGGTGTGAGAATCCATATCGAGAAGAACATTCCGCTGGCTGCCGGTATGGGCGGTGGAAGCGCGGATTGTGCCGCGACACTCCGAGGATTGGATAGACTCTTCCGGCTGAAGAAAAAGCCCGAGGAACTGGAGAAGCTCGGTGAGCGTTTCGGCGCCGATGTCCCCTATTGCATCCACAACCGTCTCTGCATCGCTCGAGGCAAAGGTGAAGAGCTTTTCTTCCTGAAAAGGAAACTAAACATCCCCGTTCTCCTCGTGACCCCGCCTGTGCGGGTGAGCACGAAGAAGGTGTTCGAGGCATTGGACATGCGGAAGGTGGAGAATGTCAAGATCACCGGCATGACGAACGCCATCTACAACAGAAACTACCCGTTGATCGTGAAGGAACTCCACAACGCCTTGCAACCGTTTTGTTTCTCCGTGTACGAGGAAGCCGCGAAGCTGCACGAAGAACTCAAAGCCTACAATGCGGACGGTTATCTCATGAGCGGTTCGGGTCCCACCTTCTTCATCATGGACAAAAACACGGAACTTCTGCAGCGGGTCCAAGACGATTATCGACACAGCCATTTCACCAAAATGACAAAAATCCTCTGAGACGGCTTAATGTTGCCGAAAGTATTTGAAAAGGCACATGTTCTGTGGTATAATTCACGGTATCAGAGGGAAGACACAATAATTTGTGGGGTGGAACGATGGAAATTACTGATGTCAGGGTGAAAATATTCGACAGCGAGAACCGCTTGAAGGCGATCGCCGCCATCACCATTGACGATTGTTTCGTTGTGCACGAGCTTCGTGTAATCGACGGCAAGGAAGGGTTGTTCGTGGCGATGCCGAGTCGGAAGATGCCGAACGGCGAGTTCAAGGACGTCGCACATCCCATCAACCAAGAGACCCGCGACTACATCGAAGGTATCGTGATCGAGGCTTACGAGAAACTCAAGAAAGATGAAGAAGAGAAAAAAGCCGAGGAAACAGAAGCTTCCGAGAGCGAAACGACCGAAGAAGCCGAAACAACCGAAGAAACTGAAAAGACCGAAGAAACCGAAGAAGAATGAAACAACAAGAGATGCAACTTTCCCGGAAGTTGCATTTTCTTTGCGATACGCGATGCATGTGGATGATAGCGAGGGGGTGTCCGAGCGGCACCCTTCCCGCGTGATATAAGTCTTTGATTTGGAGGGGAACATGGCAACGTATAGTAGCGAAAAAGTGAAACTGTTCACCCTGAGTGCCAATCCGAAACTCGCACAGGAAATTTCCGATTACACGAAAATCCCTTTGAGCAAATGCGACCTCAAACGTTTCGCGGACGGGGAGATCGGCGTGGACATCGAGGAGACGGTCCGCGGACACCAAGTCTTCATCATCCAATCCACCCAGCCGCCGGTCAACGAACACATCATGGAACTTCTGGTCATGATCGATGCCGTGCGCAGAGCTTCCGCCAAGACCGTCAATGTGGTGATGCCCTATTACGGTTACTCCCGCCAAGACAGGAAATCCGCGGCCAGACAACCCATATCCGCCAAGCTCGTGGCCAATCTGATCGAGGTCGCGGGCGCCGACCGGGTCATATCGATGGATCTTCACGCCGGACAGATCCAGGGTTTCTTCGACATCCCGATCGACAACTTCTTCGGAATGCCCATCCTTGTCGATTATCTCCGGGAGACCCTAGACGAGAATAACATCGTCATCGTGTCCCCCGACCACGGCGGCGCCGCCAGAGCACGACTCCTCGGCAACGCCATGCATGCACCCATCGCCATCATCGACAAGAGCCGTCCGAGCCCGAACCGGGCCGAGGTCATGAACATCGTCGGGGATGTGGCGGGAAAGACCGCCATCATCATCGACGACCTGATTGACACCGCGGGAACCATCGGCATTGCCGCGGAGGCCTTGAAAGACGCCGGCGCCGTCCAGGTCTATGCCGCCTGCACGCATCCGGTCTTCTCCCATCCGGCCATCGAACGGATCAATCGCAGCGGTATCAAGAAGATCATCTGCACGAACACCATCCAACTCCGGGAAGACCAGCAATCCGACAAGGTCGTGCAACTTTCCGTCGCGCCCTTGCTGGGACAGGGTATCCTGAACATTTTGCAGGACAAACCTCTTTCCGACCTTTTCGAACCGCATTGAAGAGAGCGGCTCGACACCGATGCACATCAATGTCCGCGGACCATATGACGTCCGCGGACATTTTCATTTTTTCCAAGGATCGCGCTGGTCGTATTCGTAAAGGAAGTCGTCCTCCCTGTTGATGGTCTCCTTGGCGGCCCAGTCCTCTTTGCGGAGTTCCGGTTCGACCATCTCCCAGGAAGGTTCGAAATTCTCATCGACGATCCGGGTTTCGGCGAAGAGGTCGTGCGGCCCCCGGGAGTCACCCCGGAAGAGCACCATGAACAGGCCGGCAAAGGCGATTGTGTAAAAAAGCATGCCCGCCGCACTCGTCAGCATGGTGTAGATATAGGGGTCGATGAGGATGGTGAACGAAAGCGGAGTGACGATATACACTCCCCAGAGCATGATCGCCCTTGCCATGTGTTTCAACACGGAAGGGTTCCTCCCGCGGCTGTCCACCACTTTCACACCCATGAGTGATTTCCCGAGGGTCTTGCCGTCTTTGATCCAGGGGACGTAGGCGTAATAGAGGATGCCGATGATCACGCCGAGAAGCGCGGAGACGATCGTGTAGGCGGCAAATGCGGCGGTGATCTCGTCCTCGATGCCGATTTCTCCCGCAACGATCCAATCGATGAACGCCTCCCAGCCGATGATGGGAATCGTGAGTTGCAGACTCAACGACCAGAGCGTCTGGAAAACGACAAGGTCGAAGAAAGCGGCGAAAAGACGTCTGAACACGATGGTCTGATTGTTTTCCATGGTAAGCCTCCTCCTTTTTCGGAGAGTACTGAAGGGACGTGATGAGTTGACAAAAGGCATTTATGCTTTATAATTTAGATATGACAGATACAAATCGATGATCGGACACCTCGTCCGGCTCCCTCTTTCAAGCGATTCCGGGACGGTGCGAGCCGGAAAATGAAAGCCGGGCGGGAAACACCGGGAGAGATGGAAGAATCGAGTAGACCCATCCGTAAGCTTGCGTTAAAAGCGAGAGTGCTCTTTGAAACAAGGTGGTACCGCGGAAATCTTTCGTCCTTGAGCGCAAGGGCGTTTTTTTGTAAAAAAAGGAGGAATGACCATGGACATGACCGTGCGAGACCTGATCGAAACCCATGATGAACATGCCCGAGAAGAGGTCGTATTGAAGGGATGGGTACGCAATCATCGCGCCCAGAAGGCCTTCGGTTTCATCAACGTGAACGACGGGACCTGTTTCGATACCATCCAGGTCGTGTATGAAGAAGGTTTGACCGAGAATTTCGCTTTGCTGCGCAAGATACGCACCGGCGCCGCCATCGAGGTCGCGGGCGAGGTCGTTCTGACCCCGGAGAGGTCCCAACCCTTCGAAATCAAAGCGCGCACCATCCGTATCATCGGTGATTCGCCCGAGGACTATCCCTTGCAGCCGAAACGCCATTCGAGGGAGTTCTTGCGTAAGCATGCCCATCTAAGGGGAAGGACGAACCTTTTCACCGCGGTATTCAGGATCCGGAGCCTGCTCACGCATGCCATCCATGAATTCTTCCACAGCCGCGACTTCCTCCATCTGGCAAGCCCCATCATCACCGCGAGCGATGCCGAAGGAGCGGGAGAGATGTTCCGGGTGACGACGCTCACACCGGAGACAGTCGGGAAAAAGGGTGGAAACATCGACCACGAGGAAGACTTCTTCGGCAAGAAGACCAATTTGACGGTTTCGGGACAACTGCAGGCCGAGGCCTTCGCCCAGGCCTTCCGTGCCGTCTACACATTCGGTCCCACCTTCCGGGCGGAAAAATCCCACACACCGACGCATGCCTCCGAGTTCTGGATGGTGGAGCCCGAAGTCGCTTTCGCGGACCTCGACGACATCATGGACCTCTCCGAGGACATGGTCAAGGCAATCATCCGTTATGTGCTCGCACATGCCGAAAAAGAAATGGCTTTCCTCGACCGTTTCGTCGAGAAGGGACTCATCAAGAAACTCGAGAACATCGTCGGAAGCGAATTCCATAAGGTCACCCACAAGGAGGCGGTCACGATTCTCACCGATGCGGACCACTCCTTCGACACCCCTCCCGAGCAAGGGGCGGATCTCGCCACCGAGCATGAGAAAGCGCTGGTGGAACATTTCGGGGGCCCCGTCTTCGTGACGGACTGGCCGAAAGACATCAAAGCCTTCTACATGCGGTTGAACGATGACGAAGAGACCGTCGCCGCCTGCGACCTCCTCGTGCCGGGTGCCGGCGAGATTGTCGGCGCATCGCAACGCGAAGAGCGTCATGACGTCCTGAAAAGAAGGATGCGAGAGATGGGCGTGGACGAGGACGAACTCGGATGGTATCTGGAGTTGCGCCGTTACGGCAGCGTGCCGCATTCCGGTTTCGGCCTCGGATTCGACCGGATGCTCATGTATATCACCGGCGTCAAGAACATCCGCGATGTGATCCCGTTTCCGCGGACACCGAAGAACTGCGAATTCTAAAAAGTGCCCTGGGGCTTCCAGGGCACTTTTTCTCATTGCTTTTTCGCGCTCTCTTTCTTCTCTTCGAGCGACTTCTTGGTCTTGTCGGAAAGCTTGGGTTTCGGGGTGGTCTCGAAGGCTTCGGCGAGCGTGGATGCCATGCCGACCATGCCTTGCATGTCGGAGGGGATGACAAGTTTCGTGGCTTGGCCCTCGGCGACTTTCTCCATGGCTTTGTAGGCTTCGAGGCGCAGGAACGCTTCGTCGGCATCGGCGGCCTTGATGAGCTCGATACCTTTCGCGGTCGCTTTTTGGACCGTGAGGATCGCTTCCCCCTGACCTTCGGCTTCGAGGATGCGGGTCTGTTTCTCACCGTCGGCGTGGAGGATGCGTGCCTCCTTCTCACCTTCCGCGTTCAGGATGGCCGAGCGCTTGTTACCTTCGGCGATGAGGATGGACTGGCGCTTCTCACGTTCGGCGCGCATCTGCTTCTCCATCGCTTCGCGGATGTCCTTGGGCGGGATGATGTTCTTGACTTCGACACGGTTGATCTTGATGCCCCAGGGGTCGGTCGCTTCGTCGAGGATCGTGCGGATTTTCTCGTTGATGTAGTCGCGAGAAGTCAACGATTCATCGAGTTCGAGATCACCGATGATGTTCCGGAGTGTGGTCGAGGTGATGTTCTCGATCGCCTTGATCGGATAGTTCACCCCGTAGGTGTAGAGTTTCGGGTCGGTGATCTGGAAAAAGACGACGGTATCGATTTGCATGGTGACGTTGTCCTTGGTGATGACGGGTTGCGGGTCGAAGTCGACGACCTGCTCCTTGATCGAGACCTTCAGTTTCAGCCGGTCGATGAAGGGGATGAGGAAATGGATACCGACGTCCCAAGTGGTGTAGTATCCGCCGAGCCGCTCGACGATGAAACGGTTGGCCTGTGTGACGATGGTGAAGCGGGTGGCGACATAGATGAGCAAGATGACGACAACAGCAATGACCAGTATGATGCCGATGGTGCCTCCCATGGGAATCCTCCTTTTGGAATGGGATTATCTTCTATGGATATATAGGTTTATCCCGGAAGAAGACGATCCGGGGAATCAGATGGGGTAGGGCACATCCTCCAGAATCACCCGGTTTCCGGAGATGCGGTCCCGGAGGGTCTTTCGTTCTTGCGTGAAGGAGATGAGGACGAAATCGAGCCAGATACCGAAGGACACCGTGAAGAACCAGAAAAACCCTTTCCAGAGGACTTCACGCATGAAGAGCGTCCACCAGGTCACCCGTCCTCCGAGTTCGATCTTCAGCCATTTTCGGCCGAAGGTGCGGCCTTTCATCAATCCTTGATAGATATAGTTTCCCGCGATCCAGCCGAAATAGAAATAGAGGAAGGTGGACATGAGGTAGGGGATGACGGGAGCATAGACCTCGTTGTAGTGGTCTTCGAGTTCCTGCACGTCCCTGTCGAAGTCCTCTCGGGTGTAGGTGTCGTCCTCCTCGAGGCGTGTTCTGAGGGTATCTCGTTCCTCATTGAGCTCCGCGGCCGCATACGGCCAATCGCTCAGGGTCTCGTCGTAGCCTGTGAATTCACGGATGGTACCGTCGACGAATATCCGGAACACGGTGAAGACCAAAGAGATGATGATCATGAAGTCGACTATGAAACTGGCGATACGGCGGAAAGTGCCTGCAGTCATACTTTCACCACGATGAGCTTGGCTCCCTCGATGGCGAGAATCTCCACCTTGTCATCGACCTGGACGGTCTCGGTCCCCGAAGAGATGGCGGTCCAGTATTTCCCTTCGACACGGACCTCGCCACGTTCACCCGGGGGAATCTCCTTTGTGCAGATGGCGATTTTCCCGACGAGTCTGTCGACGTTCGTGCCGACGATGTTGGTGCGGAAATACTTCTTGGCCAGGGGGCGGACACTCAGGATCAAAAACAGGCTCGCACCGATGAAGACACCGACTTGGACGCCCGCTCCCACGCCGAAGATGGCGAGGATGAACGAGAACACGGCACCGATGCTGAACCAGAGGCTGGTGAGGTCCAGCGTCACGACTTCGATGAAAGCCGCTATGAGTATGACAGAGAACCAGACGATGATCATGATGATTTGTATTGTTTCCATCAGGAACCCTCCTCGACCTTGTTCAAATCGATAATGAGCGCTTTTTCTTCGGAACTCCAGTTGGCCTTGAACTTCGGGGTGTGACTCGATAGGTCCAGACCCAGAAAATCCGCGACATCATGAACGAAGCGTTTATTGCTGACACGCGCATAACTCGGTCGCACGGTGATTTTGTGTCGCTTCTCAGTGGAGATGGCGCCGCGCTGCCATTCCTGTTTCGAGATCGGCTTGATCGCGATGCGTTTGTTCTCGCGGTCCAAACCCAGAAGCACACTGTAGGCGTTGTCAAAATGGGAACTGGCACTTTTGTTCAAGGTGATGTTGGTGTCATAGAGTGTGGCGATTCCCTCGCGGGGCTTTCGGGAAATCCACTCAAAGCTCATTGGTGACCACCTCCTGGGACGTGTGCCTCAATTGTAAACCACATTTCAATAATATTCAAGAAAATTCAATATGATTATAAAAAATTACAGGAAACCCGACCCGTTACGGTTGTGCGGACGGACCGATTGTCTTATAGTATAACGTGTTTCGAGGTGATTTGCATGTCAAAGGCCCGTGATGTTCAAAAAGACGTGGTGAAGAAGCATCGGCGAGAGCTATGGTCGAAATTCGTGCGAGCGGTCCGACAGTTCGACCTCATCGAAGAAGGCGACCGTATCGCCGTCGCCATGAGCGGCGGCAAGGATTCGCTGCTTTTGGCTGTCATGATGAAAGAACTCCTCCGTCATCCCCTTGTCGATTTCGACGTGGTCTTCATTGTCATGGACCCGGGTTACACCCGGGCACACCGGGAAAAGATCGAGAAGAACGCGGCGGCCTTGGATATCGATATTCGGGTGGAACAAAAACGGGTCTTCGACGTGGTACAAGAGAAGACTCCCGACAATCCTTGTTTCCTATGCGCCCGCATCCGGAGAGGCGTCCTCTACAATTTGGCGGAAAAGCACAGCTGCAACAAGCTCGCGCTGGGACACCATTTCGATGATGTGATCGAGACGACACTCTTGAACCTCTTCTATTCGGGCACGTTCAAGACGATGCTTCCGAAAGTGGCATCGAAAAACTATGAAGGCATGCACCTCATCCGTCCGCTCTTTTTCGTCCGGGAACAAGAAATCGAGAAACTCATGCGTCGTCATGGATTAGAGACCCTGGATTGCGCATGCCCTCTCGGAGAAAAACAGGATGACTCCAAGCGCGAGGAGATGAAGCGGGTCCTTTCGGAACTGAAAAAGAGGAACAAGGATGTGGAAAAATGCGTCTTCCGTGCCGCTGACAACGTCAATCTCGACTATGTGCTGGGCTGGGAAAAAGACGGTAGGAAACGACGGTTCGATGAAGAGTAGTCATTTTCCCAGACAGAACTTGGAGAAGAGCTCGTCAATAAGAGCTGTATCTTTGCTCTCGCCGATGATGTCGCCGAGAGCTTCCCAGGCGTTTCGCACATCCACCGCCACCAGATCGACGGGTACGAGTTCTTCCGCGGCCTGCACCCCGTCAGCAAGCATTTTCTCCGCCTGCCGCATCTTGGCGATGTGTCTGGCGTTCGAGAGGTAGGTCTCGCTGGCGACATCGAAATCCTCATGCAAGAACATCTCGCGGATCTTCGTTTCGAGTTCGTCGATGTTCGTGCCTTTGAGAGCGCTAATCTGGACGCTGTCGGCAAAAGTCCTGTCGATTTTGCTTTCGAGGTCGATCTTGTTGATGATGACGATCCGCTTCTTGTGTTCGGTCATCTCGAGGAGTCTTTCATCATCCTTGCTCAGGGGTTCGTTGTTGTTGAGGACATAGAGGACGAGTTCCGCCTCCTCGATGATCCGCCGGGTCTTCTCGATGCCGATCCTTTCGATCAGATCGTCGGAATCCCGGATTCCCGCGGTGTCGAAAAGGTTCAAGACCACACCGCCGATGTTCATCTCCCCTTCGACGACATCGCGGGTCGTGCCGTGGATTTCCGTGACGATGGCCTTGTCCTCTCTGAGCAAAGCGTTCAGGATACTCGACTTGCCGACATTGGGGCGGCCGATGATCGCCGTCTTGACACCTTCTCTGAGGACTCTTCCCACGGAAGCCTTGTCGAGAATGCCATGCATGTCTTCACGCAATTTTTCGAGTCTGGGAAGAAGGACTCCGGTGGTCAGCTCTTCCACATCGTCGTATTCGGGATAATCGATATGGACCTCGATATGGGCGATGATGTCCATCAGACGTTCGCGAAGGCCGGCGACGAGTTCGTAAATCCTGCCGTCGAGCCCCTTGTTCGCCAAAGCGAGGCTGTAGTCGCTTCTCGCCTCGACGATGTCCATGACGCTTTCCGCCCGGGTGAGATCGATTCGCCCGTTCAAAAAGGCTCTTTCCGTGAATTCGCCGGGGCGGGCGAGCCGCGCGCCCTTGGAAAGAATCAACTCCAGGATTTTCTTGGCGACATAGGCGCCGCCGTGGCAGTTGATTTCCACCATGTCTTCCCGGGTGAACGTCTTCGGAGCCTTGAACACGCTCAAAAGAACCTCGTCCAGCACCTCGTCATCGTCGACGATTTTGCCGTAACGGATGGTGTGCGAGGGAGTCTTTTCCGGATTCTTCCCCTTGAACACACTTTTGGCGATGGCGAGAGCGTCATCGCCGCTCATTCTCACGATGTTTATCGCGCTTTTCCCCAAAGCCGTCGAAATGGCGGCAATCGTGTCGTCTTCCATGCCTATCACCCAAATTGATTATATCATAATGACCTGTTTTATAGTATAATACGGTATGAGTTGCCCGGGTTGTGTTCTCATTTTCATATGTACATCTTCTGCGATAGTCCGAACCTGCCCGGGCTTTTAAGGGTATCTTCAAAACGAGGTGTTCGTGATGGCATACAAGGCGCTCTACAGGACCTACCGGCCCAAGGATTTCGATGAGGTTGCCGGTCAGGAACACATCACAAGGACATTCAAGAACGCGCTGAAACAGGGCAAACTTTCGCATGCGTACTTGTTCAGCGGTCCCCGTGGGACAGGAAAGACGAGTGTCGCGAAGATCATCGCCAAGGGTGTGAACTGTGAAAACGCGCCGGTAGAGAACCCCTGCAACAGTTGCGACATATGCAAGAGTATCGACAAGAACACCGTGAACGATGTCATCGAGATCGATGCCGCCAGCAACAACGGTGTCGATGAGATCCGCGAACTCCGGGACAAGGTCAAATATCTGCCCGGTCTCGGGAAATTCAAGGTCTATATCATCGATGAGGTCCACATGCTTTCCATCGGTGCTTTCAACGCGCTGTTGAAGACACTGGAGGAACCTCCCAAACACGTGATATTCATTCTGGCGACGACAGAGCCGCACAAGATACCCTCGACCATCCATTCGCGTTGTCAACGGTTTGATTTCCGGGGTATCCAGAAGGCGGAGATTCTCACCCGTCTCGAGGAAATCACGGAAAAAGAGGGGTTCGATTGCGATGATGAAGCTCTCGAACTCATCGCCGAAGCGGCCGAAGGCGGCATGAGGGACGCCATCAGTCTCCTCGACCAGGTCGTCTCCTACAGCGAAGGGACCATCACCACGGATGACGTGCATGCCATTCGCGGCTCCGTGGCCGAGGCGGCCGTCATGGATGTCGCTGATGCCGTGCAAGCGAAAGACGCCGTCAAGGCGTTGAACGCCTTGGACCATCTCCTCGAGGAAGGGAAAGAGAGTCAACGGATCGTCGATGACCTGTTGACGTTCTACAGGGATGTACTCATCATGAAGAACACCGAATCCGAGCCGCGCAAGCGCTACCAGACCAGGGAACAATTCAAACATCTCAAGGAGTCGCTATCCAATCCCATGGTCTACCACTATATCGACATCCTCTCCGAGGCCAAGCAGAACATGCGGTTCGCGACCCGGGGCAAGCTGCATCTCGAACTGGCGTTCATCAAGATGGTCGATGAATCGACAGAGACCGACACGAGAAGTCTGGAGGCCGTCAATGACCTCGAAGAGCATTTCCGTCTTCTCGAACAGAAGATGGAGAGTCTCGAAGAGGACATTTTGCATCTTTCCAGCAATGCTCCCGGGGATGAAGCCGACTCGGGCCAAAGAGAACGCACACCCGCCGACGACGCCTTCGACCGTTTCGAGCAAGAGGAGAAGGAACAAAGCGAGAAAACGGACGAAAAGGAGTCCATGGAGGAAAAGGATGCTCCGGAGAAGAAAGAGGAGGTCACCGACGAGACCCGCGACCACTATCGGTTCCTCTATGACAAATATTCCCGGAAACGCTATGGCACCTTCGACATCAAATTCGTCGAGGACGTCCTGAACACGGCGGACCGCGGCGTCAAAATCGACATGGTCAAAAAATGGTACGACATCGAACGCTTCGCCGACGACAAACAACTCGAATACGCCAAAATGATCACCGACGGGAATCTCGTCGCCACCAACGGGGTAATGGTCATCGTGACCTATGAGACCGCCGTGGTTTGCAACCGGCTCATGAAACCCCAGGTCAAATCGCATATCGTGGATATCCTCGAAGCCTATTTCGAACGTCCCATCATGTTCCTCGCCCTGCCGCAGGAAATCTGGGAAGGAATCTCGAAAGAGTTCATCAAGAAATTCCGCGCCCGGAAGAAAGACGACGAATTCATCCGGTTGAGCCCCATCGAACACCCGAGACTTGTGGAAATCCCCGACACCGGTGAGAACTATGACGATGTGGCGAGCGATTCCACAAAAGAGGCGAAAGACCTCTTCGGAGAAGAGATTGTCAAGGTCAAGAAAGGAGATTGACATATATGAATCCCGATATGGTGAAAAAACTCCAACAAATGCAAAAAGAGATGCAGAAGGCGCAAAAGGAGCTTGAAGAAAGCATATTTTTCGGCCAGGCCGGCGGTAAGACCGTCGAGGTCGAATTCAACGGCGCAAAGGAAATGCAAAAAATATCGATCGACCGTGAGGCCTTCGACCTTCCCGAGGACCTCGAAATCCTCGAGGACACCATCACCGCCGCGGTCAACGACTGCATGAAGAAGATTGACGAGGAGACCAAGGAGACGCTCGGGCAGTTCACACAGGGTCTCGGTGGAATGCAGGGATTGCTTTGACCAAGGGGACGAGCAGGTATCCGGAACCCATCGAGCGTCTGATCGAGCAATTCATGCGCTATCCCGGCGTGGGAAGGAAGACGGCGG
>Ga0207421_10002970_pt1 | contig 20621 bp, 18 predicted proteins | sample SodLakKL_010_SED_4_FD_187542 | JGI IMG/M metagenome (GOLD analysis project Ga0207421, IMG submission 187542) | Alkaline sediment microbial communities from Lake Tanatar, Kulunda Steppe, Russia - 8KL_010_SED (SPAdes) (version 2) | ecosystem: Environmental > Aquatic > Non-marine Saline and... | reverse complement strand
ATAACTCCCACTAAATAATTCAGAAGTGGTTGCAAAATCTTGACTATGAGCTGTATTGTCATGATTTTCAGGAGTAAACTCAGAAGGGACATTTATTAAATTAGCCCAATCAATATTAACATTTTCCCAATCAGCAGAAGCAAGAAGCACCCACTCAGTACCATCATAAATATAACTATCTCCTGTATCTGTTTCGTATGCTTTATCTCCTTCAATAGCATCAGTTGGTTTATCATCTGAACTAGTTAAAACTATTGTTACTTGTTTAGAAGTATCAGGTAGTTGTGATAAAGGCACTTGTGCATTTGCATCTAATCCAGCATAACCACCTGAAACTCCTTTATTAGCAGAATCTTCAAAGTCAATTGTATGCCATTCATTAGCGTGTTCTTCCATAGTAACTAAAGAATTTATTTCTTCGTCAATCTTATCAGAACTCCATAAATCTGTTGTACTGATAATAGAATCATCAATAACTCTATGCTCTGCAATATCATAATTAGTTAAAGAGTTATGGTCTATATCACTACTAGTAGCCAAAGTCAAATAAGTTTCACTATGATTAGAATTGTCATGTGAAATAGGAGCAAAATCATTTTCTAAATTATTATACATTCCTGCTGTACCTAAATGGTACATCTTCGTTCCTGAACTCCATGATTGAGCTGTAGTATCTTCAACACCTCTCGTGACTGAAATAGAAGTAGAAGAAACTGAATTTACATTTACAATTTCACTATTAGTAAAATCAATTGGGCTATCATTAATTGTCAACTTAAAAGGAGGTGTTAAGTCAGTTAAATCATCTTCAATATATAATGTAGTTGCACTTGAATTAATAGAGTTACTTAATGCTGTTTCTAAATTGTTATAAGCTTTATATTCAGGCATTTAAACACCACCTCCTTTAGGCGATATATTCATCAAAACTTAATCTGTGTTTTATATCATCACGAAAAAATGCTTCTTGAACATTCTCAGCTTGTACTCTTCTTTCTATCTCTTGAGATGTAGTATAATCCCCATCTGTAATAGTTAAACTTGCCTGCCAAGTAGTATCTCCTTCTAATCTATATTCTACAGTAACTCCATTAGTCTCTGTCTCATAAGAAGTTAATGTAATGTTTTCATAAGTTAAATCAGTATTACTAGACATTAAATATATAGTTGTAACATCTGTTACAGTCTCCCCACTTTCAACTGCTTCTCTAATTGTATCAGGATAAGCATTTGAATCCAAGGGGGATTGAATAGGCTCTGTGCCTTCACTATCAAAGTATAATTTTAAACTCATTTATGATTTCCCTCCTTTAAGATTCCACTCCAAAATTAAGGTCTGTTCTTATTTCATATTCTTCAAAATCTTTATCAGGATGTGGATTCCAAGCCAATTTTAAATAATCATCCTTCCATTCCATTTTTTCAGGTACAAATTCTAAAGGAGCAGGAGCATCTTTTTGAATTACATCTAAAGATATTGTAGGAGATGTGTTAAAGCTATTCCTTTCTCCACCTTGATTAACTGATATTAAAACTAGCTCATAAGTATCTGCTGGAACTAAGTTTTCTTCAAAGTTATCTTGACTAGTGTCTCCCAAATATCTCCATTCTTCATTATTCCTTTTAATATATACCTCAACTCTTGAATGAAATACTGTATCAGGATTATCCCATTCAGCAAATAATCTTGCATTAAATGTACCATCATTACTTGTCATTATCTCTTGGACATAGGCATTTATATTACTTACAGGTTGTGGCTCTCTTATCTTGTCTTGTTGACCTTTAGATGGGAAACTAGGAGAAGAACTCCAATCTTCATCAAATTCCCAACTATCATCAAACTCTTCTATTGTAACTCTTTGTGTCCAACTACCATCTTGGTAAGTATCTTCTATGCCCACAATCAAGAAATCTTCAAGTAAATCTCTATATTTTTCTTGTAATTGTATTCTATCTAAAAGCTCTATATGTGGGTAGCATTGTATTTTTAAATCCATTAATGACCTTGGTAATGCATATTGATGTAAAAGGAAGTTAGTTAATCTATCAGCTTGTATATCCTCTCTAAATAAGTCATTAGTAATTTCATATTTTCTTCTAGTATTATAATGCTCAATACTTGGCTCACTTATTTCTCCTGCTGTATATGATTGACTTTGAATAATTGGTCTACCTAATATCACAATTGTATCTTCACGCTGACCATACACTTTACTAGCTAATTCCACACGATAACCTTCAGACTCATGATGTGTATTATTAGTTATAGAGACCCATACTGTCTGTCTATCTTCATATAGATGTTGGTCAACTGACATTTGGCTACTTAAATCAAAATCATCCTCATCAAAATCATCAGGAACATCAGCACTTCTATAAGATATTGTAGCATTACTACTGGAATGTATTTTAAAATAATTACTACTATTACTGCCATCTATATAAGCATCATATTCAAGCCAAAATTCTTTCCCTTGTTGATTTTCACTAATATTATATGTAGTATGACCTGTTTTGGTACTATTACCACTACCACTATAATTAAGAACTCTAGTTACCCTTGTTCCATCAATTACTAAATAAATTTGATAATTATGACTTTTACTTCTATTAAACCAAGAGCTCCTTGCCCTAGCTGAAGCCTTAACTGTTACTGATATTTTTTCAGCACTAGGATGTATAGTATTAATAGAAGTAGGGTAAGTTGTTCCACTTTCTGTTGAGTCACTAAACCATCCTGCATCAAGGTCTAAATACTCTTCCATAAATGAAGTCTTTTCACTTTCTACTATTGTACCAAATTCGCTTTCTAAATCAATTCTTTCTAAACTCCTAGCATATAAATTCTCTTCAATATCTTCTATATCAACTACAGGATGTTCTAGTCTAGCATAAAATTCTCTAGTTTTGCCCGGCTCTATTTGATTAAAGTAATATCTATATAATACTTCTAACTGTTCGTTTTCATTAGGTAATTCAAGACCTTCAGCAAATGTAATAACGCCTTCATCATAATCAATTATAAGTTCATCATCTTGGTCTGTATAGTGTTTGTCAGCAAATATTACTGCAACACTATTAGGAACTATAGGTACATTTCTAGTTGGCTCTCCCTCTTGTATTCTATGCTCATAATCTTTTAGGTCATGTGTTAATGTCAATTCTCTGTTTTCTATATCACTACCATAATATAATTCAGACTGGTCTGTTTCTTCTTCTCCACCTGTCCAAACTACTTGCCTTGATTGTTCAGCATCAAAAGGAGAATAATTTATTCTAATATCATTATATAGTCTTTGTTCAGATAGATTTTCTTCTAACTCAAATATATTTTCAACTTTATCATTGTCCTCAGAGTCAGAGAATGTTTCTATAACTGGTGTAGGCTCTTCAGTAATAAACATTTTACTATCAACATATAATGTGAAATCTTTAGTATATATATAAGCATGTGACATTTGCAACATCATTTGTAAAGCTTCAAATACATTCATGCCTGAGAAGTTATATATAATTCTATCATTTAATTTCCTAAAAGACTCTTCATCAACACCTAATAATGGTAAGTCTGTTAATAAACCCCTATCTGAATCTTCATTTTCTTTACCAAGCAAGATTTCACTAATCTTTTTACCACGAACGCTATTATCTGATTGTATTTCAAAGTGGAAGTCTCCACCATCACCTTCAATATCTTGTACACTAAGTTCTTGTAAAATAATCATTGGGTCGTCTAAATCTAATACTACATTATCATCTAATCTAGAAGTAGTAATATCTGTTACTAACCCTGTAAAATAATCTAACCAATCTTCGCCATCTAAAGACACCTGAATTTTAGCAAACTTTAATGGCTCTACATAATTCCAATCGCCCTCATAATAATCGCCATCTATATAATTTCTTCTAAAATTACCATCTGTATCTTTTAAAACTATTGTACCTCTATCTCTTACAGATGTGCCTGTAGTACCTTCTATATCTCTATTAATATCTATTCTATCAATATTATCTTCATTTTGGACAAACCATGTGTCGTCTATTCCACCTTCTTCACCATCATCTTCAAAATTAAACCAATCAATTAAAACCCTCACCTTCAGGCTTCTATTATAGTTTTTAAACTTATTAATATATTCCTGTTGGTCTAAGAATCTAGCCATAGTTAACCTCCCCTCACAGTTTCAACTATGATAGTGGCTTCGTATACTCCATTTGAATTTTCTATATCTACACTATCATTAAGTGGTAAAGGGATGGTAACATCATACTCTGCACCATCCTCATCCACAAATTCAATACTCTCTAAACCCTGTCCTTCGTTTGGATAAAGTAAATTTAATATATAATAAAGATTACCAATATCATATTTATCTAAATCTTCAAATTCTATTTCAAAAGTATGAAACATCTTACCTGTTCTATTAGTGTGTAATGTTCCATTCAAACTCCTTGTGCTCTCCCCCAAAATCTCAGGGGAGGGTGTTATTTCATCAACTTCAAAGAAGTATTTATATAGTTTAATCATTAATTACCCTCCCTCCATGAGATTTCTGAATTAATATATGGGGCTAACATTTTAGCAAATTCTTTAGCTTCAGCTTTATTACCCATAAATGCACCAGCTTGAACTGTAAACCTATTGTGATAAGTAACTGCTGTAGTTTCACCAGCTTGGAAAGTCTGTGACCTTCTTTGGTCTACATCAACACCTGTCGCATTTCTAATCTCTTCAAGAACTTCTAATAAGCCTTCACTTTCACCCATGATAGTTTCTATTTCTCTACCAATAGATGAATAATCAATATCTTCTAAATTGCCTTGTGCTGAACTAACAATATCAGCACTTAGTTGTTGTAATCTATCTTCTATAACTGCCTGTTGCATAAATGATTCTACAACAGTATCTATCAATGCCTGACCAACTGTTTCTCTAAAGCTCTGTCGCATATCAGCATAATTAGTTGCATTAATAATAGAATCTCTTAATCCATTACCAACATCACTCATAGCACTTTCTAATAAGCTTACTAAGTCTTGCATTCTTTCTAATGACCTCTCAGCTTCATCAAATCCTGAAACATCCCAATCTTCTCCACCAAATAAACTTTGCAAAGCATTAGCAGTATCTTTTATAGTGGCTTCAGTATAACCAAACTCCATACCAAAGGATTGTAGTGTACCATAAGCTTCATCAAGACTTTCATTTAACCTTTCAGCTTCCTGCACCATTTCTTCGCCTTGAGTACTACCAAATAGCATTTCTCCTATTTGACCTATTGCATTACCAATTCCAGCACCCATTTCAGCAGTTATACCGGGGATTACAGAACTGATTAACGCTCCAGCACCTTCTAAAATACCAGTTATAGCAGGTTGATTAGGGTCAAATGCTGTTTGTAATCCTCCTATGACAGCCTGTGCTGTTCTAGAGTTAAGTTGGTCAAAGAAGCCTTTAGGATAAAAATCTCCTAATATTTGGTCTAATGTTTCAGTCATTTGTGCCAATGCTTCTTCATCAGCTAATACTTCAGTAACTCCTGACATTAATGCTATTCCAATCTCTTGCAATTCATTAAGGTCTAAGTCCTCAGCACTTATCATAGCTATCCCATTAGCAACTCCATCAGTAAATGCATTACTCCAAGACTGTGCAATATCAGAAAGTCTCTCTTCCATCAAGTCAAATAATTCCTCAAGTTCATCTTCAGTTAAATCTAATTCTTCATGTAAGATGTTCATCACTTCAGATATTTCATCAGCAGTAATGCCTTCAATATCAAAGTCAATATCAAATGTAGTAATGTCAATGCCAGCAACTCTACTTAACTCTTCCTGCACTAATTCCATAGTATCTTTAATATCACTAACACTTAGCATATCAGATACATCAATACCATCTATTAGTTCTTGTGTATATTCAAGTTCATCATTAAGGATTGACATAGCATTTTCACGAGCTACATCTATTCTCATTTGTTTAAGTTCTTCTTTTAGATAATCAATATATTCACCCTGTTTTTCAAGCAACTCTTCAAAAGCCCCTCTGTCAACTAGTTCAGCATAAACTTCAGGACTAGTTTCTTGTAAGGCTTTTAATTCTTCTAATTCGCCTTTAGCACCCTGAATATCACTTTCCATCTGTGCTATATCATTAAGGGTTTCATTGAAATTACTATTAATGTCACTAATTATATTATCTGCTTCTTTTAGTACCATCATTTCAGCAATTTCTTCATTGATTTCTTTTAGTATTGCTCTTACTTTTTCAAATGTTTCTTCATCAATATCGACATCAGGGTCGAAGTGGTCAAGATACCTCATCTGTAGCAATACATCATCTAAATTTTCTTCATATGCTTCTAATGTACTAATAGAAGCATCTATATCATCTTCACCAAAATCAAAGTCTACATCACCATCAGCAAACCTCATAAAGTCCTGACCAAATAGTAATTCATCCATCTTCAATCCAATAATAGCCATTTCTCTATCAAGTGCCTGTGAAGCTGAAACAGACTCATCTAATATAGCAGGTATGCCTTCCATATCGTCTAAAATAAATGCTAACTCTCTTTCATCTATATCAATAGCATCTCCTAGCACACCTGTTAATTCACCAATACCTTCTATCTCTCTTAGTACATCTAACATTGCTATTAAACTCTCTTCAGAGTGTTCTAATAGGCGTATATCATGCTCAAAATCATCTTCATCTAGTATACCCATGTCTATAGCTCTAATGTCCTCTAAGAGCCTTTCTACTTCTTCTAAGCCCATCTCATGACTAAATGCGGCACCAGCACCAATATCCATATCATCTACAGGAATATCATATATGTCTTGGACTGCTCGTTCTAGTGCTAATTTGGCATTTTCAGTATTAAATTCAGTAAATGCTTCTTCAATAATTTGTTCCAATGCATACTCAAGCTCACTTGCATCCCCCATGCCTTCTTCAATAGCAGACAAATAAGATTCAGTTATTTTTTCTCTTTGTTGCTCACTAATATCAGCCCAAGCACTATCATCAGGTAAAAATGTTTCTATATATGACATAGGGTCTCCGGGGATATCTTCAATGCCTTCAAAGTCTAAAGGAAGTAACTGTAACTCTTCCCAAAGGTCTATATAACTATTAACTCTATCCTCAAAGATACCTACTCTTGCTTCCATAAACTCTAAGCCTTCATCAAGGTCGTCAAGAAATCTATAATCAAATCTATCTAACCTTTCTAAACTTACAGCAAATTCAGCAGGTATTCTGTCAAACTCATTAATTAAATCATCAATAGCATCTATAAAATCATTAACGCCTGACTCCATATCCTCCATAGAAGATAAAAATACATCAGACTCAGCACTAACATCTAGACCCTCTCTAACTTCTTCTAACCATGCAACTAAGTCCTCTAATAATTCTTCATTATCTTCTAATGCTTCTTCTAGGTCTAAAAATCTAACTGCATCTTGTATTACTGCATCTAAATCTTCAAATGATAAACTAGTAGTATCAATAATTTCAATTAAATTCTCAAAATCACCTATGGCTTCCATTTCTTGTCTTAATAAATCATAATCGTCACCAACAGTATTCATAATATCCCCTAAATGCTCAAGGGCTTGAACGCTACCTATTTCTCTAAATGCATCTTCAAATTGTGATGGGATTGTTATACTTTCTAATGTATTTTCTATATCAATAATATTTGTTTCAACTTGTTTTATCCCATCTTCCAAAGAAGATTCTAAATTAGATATATCCATATCTAATCCTTCATTCATTCTTTCTTGTAGATTTCTAATTTTATCTTCAAAATCTTCTGTTCCTGTCATTAATTCTGAATTAGCATCTCGTAATTCTTGATATATAGTTGTCATTTCTTGAGATTCTTCAGTAGTAAGCTTAGTAGCATCAGCTAATTCTAAATATCTATCAATTAGACGATTAGTTCTATCAGCTTGCTGTAATTCATCCATGATATTATCCATACTACCTTCAATATCATTTCTAATAACTGTAGCTGTATTATCTAGAGATTTTTCAACTTCTCTTGTATGTCTTAAAATAGCTAAATTTAAAGCTACTCTTCTCTCTTCAATATCTGTAACATCCTCAGCAGATTCTAATATTTCTTGATATATATTGTCAATATCAGGCATAGATGTTTGTACTACTTCTTCAAGATTTAAAAATTCTATATCATCACCATCACTAAATAACCTATTCCAAGCAAGAGATAAATTATCTAACCAGTCAAATCTTGTAGGTTGGAGTGCATCTTCTAAATCTAATTCTTTAAGAGTGTTTGCAAGTTCTCTATATTCTTCAATTTGTTGCCTGATTCCACCAATTTGTGCTTCTGATAATCTATGTGAATCCTCAAGTGCAGTATTAAAATCTGATTGTGCTTGCTCTGCATCTTCTAAGGCTCTTTGATGGTCAGCATAAGCACTAGTTGCCTTGCTAATAGTTCTAACGATAGCAACGAAAGCCGCAAGTTTGGCACTAAGTGCGGCACCAAGCTTCCAAACTACCTTAGTTAATACAGCAAGAATTGCATTAAGTTTAAAGAACTCTCTCTCTGCTTCTGTACTTTCTTCTTTTATTCTTTGGAAAACATATATTATATCTTGCATACTTTCAAAGAAGTTTTGTATACTATTAGCGGCACTTACTAATGTATCTCTAAATCCTGCATCACCAAACACTACAGCAGTAGCTTCTATAGTAGACCTCATCTGTTGTGCTTGAGCACCAAGACTTTCCATGTATTGCTCATTCTCTCTCATAGCAGAGCCTAAAGCACTCATAGAAGCTTCAGTAGCTTCTAATGCCATATCCCAATTTTCAAGTAAGGCTATTACATCAGAGTATCTTCTTCTACCACCCATAGCAAATGCTATATTAGAACGCTGAACTTCAGTTAGTTCATGCCATTTATCAGCAACATCAGTTAATACTTGAGTTGTATCTCTATATGTATCCTGATTAATTCTTAAAGCTATATCAACATTATTTAATTGTTCTTCAACTAAACCAAGTGCTTCAGCACCTTCTTGACCTCTACCCTGCATCCTTGAGAAAATTGTCCTCAAGGCATTACCAATTCTACTACCTGATTTAGCAGTAGTGGCTGTTAATGCAGTTGTCATACCAAGTAATTCATCCATGCTAACAGACGCGGCATTGGCTGCGGCACCAGCTTCAGCAACGGATTGTGCAAGGTCAACAGCAGTAGTAGCGAAGTTATTAGCAACATGATTCCAACTATCGACTACTGACATAGCTTCTGTGGCTGGTTTATTAAACTGCAATATAGCTGCGGTCAAATACTCAACAGCATTACCAGCATCTAAAGTAGATACATTAGTTGCGGCAAGTGAAGCTTCAGTTAGGTCTAACACTTCTAATTGCTCTCTACCTTGACGACCCCATTCTCTCATACCTGCAACAACATCTTGCATACTAGTAGCATAGTCAACAGCGAAGTTAGATGCGGCATCTTGTAATTCTTCAAAATTAGTTGTAAACTCATCCATTACTCGTTCTAAACCAACCATTTCTTCTTCTACTTGAGAAATAGTTTCAGCAGCGGATTCTAATGCTCTTTTAGTACCATATATTGCAGTAGTAGCTCCAGCCCATAATACTGTACTTCTTACAGCTACACCAAGACTTTCAGTATAACTACTTAGCCAGTTTTTATTAGCTGTTGTAGCACCTTGAATTTGTTTACTAGTATCAGCTACACTACCTTGTACTTTTTTATTAGCATTAGTATATTGATTAGCTGTTTGGCTACCTTGGCTCATAGTATTATTTAAGTTTTGAGTAGCATTATTAGCCCTTTTCATATTATTATCTATATTGCCTGTTTGACTAGCAGAAGTAGCCATAGTTTGATTAAACTGTGTTACTTGTGCTTGCAAATTCTGTATTCTTTTTTGAAAAGCTGTTAATTGTTGTTTATACGAGCCTGTTACATTTATAGTAATTCCTAAATTATGACTTGTGTTAGGCATTACTTCACCCCCTTACTTACAATTCTTTCATCACCCAAAATTCCAATTCATATTCACTAGCATATAAGCCATCACTATTCTCTCCCATTAATTCATCTAAAGTAGAACTAAATTTAACTTGATTAAATGGGAGACTATCTCCTTGAGAGTCAAATATATTTTTAAGATTATCTCCTACCTCATCCAATATAAACCCTCTATCTTGAGTATCTCTATAACTAGCATTAATGACTGTATATACTCCAAAATCAAAATATACTTTTCTACCCTCTACCTTTTCCCCATTTTCGTCTCCTACGGGCTGTCTAGTACCCTGTGTCGTACTTAAAACAGAAAAGTGTATGATAGGTTGGTTAGCCAATTCTCCCCTGCCTATACGGCTATATAAGCGTCTAACCTTATCATAACCAAAAGCAGGATAGTAATCAGTATTATTAATTATAAAATTACTTAATTCTGTTTTAATGTCTTGAATAAAATTTTCTTTACTTATCATGTTCTCCACATCCTTAATAATGGCTGTAATATTATAAGGGGGTCTATTCTAGGCAATATTTCTTCCCATGTTTGTTGCATAAATGGTCTACCTTCCATAACGACATCTTTTTGATATATGTTATTAAACTGTGTTCCTTCATGGACATACCATGAATAATCTACACCTTTCTTTTGTGGGTCAAGACCAGTAGCTTTAGTTGGATACCTATTACTAACTGCTTGCAAATAGCCTTTATTCATATAAACCCTTACTCCATTTTCTGTCTCTTCACTCATTACAGCCCTTTTAAGATTTTGAGTTCTTTCATACCATTCAGGCTCAGGTGTATCATATATCATTCTATTAATATACCTAATGACAACAGCATCTATTTGTATACTATGTGTTAAAAAATTAATAAACCTTCTCTTACCTGATTCAATCTGTGCAATCATATTATTAGACTTAGCAGTTAATTCATTCATGCCTTCTATTTTAATTCTTACTGTCATCTCGCTTCACCTACCATTAAATAATACAGGAAGGTACTTTTTAAAGGTTGTGTAGGTCGCAAGCCTGTTTTAGAACGATATGTAGTGCCATTAACTTTAAATTCATATTCAATTTTATCGGGTGGCAGAGGAGTATCTCTAGGTATAATTAGTACAAGGTCTCCAACACTAATATCCCCAAACTCAAATTGAGTAACATTAAATTCATCTACTGTATCACTAGATGCCCAATAAAGTTCCCATTCAGACCATGTATCTTCAGAGCCACCATAGCCAACATCACTACCACCAGCATCTTTATATCTTATTTCAAATTGTGCTACTTTAAGCTTCTTGTTGGCTTTCTTTATCATATAGTTCACATCACTATTGGTTAAAGCCATATTACCACCCTCTTTCTATAAAAAATGGGTAGAGAAAAAAGCCTTCCCCTACCCTTGGTCATATCTATCTCTTATTCTTTTTTCTTTTTCAATTTCTAACATTCTTTTTTGTAACATTTCAGACTTAACTCTCTTATCCATATTCTCCCACTCTGTTTCAGGATTAAGTCCATATCTTTCACACACATCAAGTGCAAGAAATCTTATACTCACACCATCTTCAATCTTTCCCGATTTATTATCGGGGCTTAGGAGTTTTTTCTTGCTTCATCAAGCTGTCTATCAAAGCCAGCTAACTCCATACCCTTATTGACTATTTTAACTGCATCCATAAATCTAAGTCTTTTACTTAGAGTTTCTGCGGCTTCATTCTTATCTTCACAAGGAAGTTCATCAGCATGAATAAATTCAACAGCAGTTCTATATATTTTTTCTTTTCTAAGTGGCTCTACTTCTTCTTCCCACTCTTTAGCTAACTTGTGGTCATTAAACTGTGGATATTCATCATTAGGCACTTCTATTCTACCTATGCCTTTAAAATCTACTTTAGGCTTTTTAGGCATTTTTTCCATATACTCTGCTTCAATTTTTTGAATCTCATCTGCATCTCTAAATACTACTGTGATTTCTCCAATTACATCACCAAATCGGACTTCTACAACTTCCTGTACACTTTCCTTTTTACCATCTAGTGCTTCCCATAAATCTGTACCTGTAAGTGCTTTTTTCTCTTTAGCCATTATTTAACCACTCCTTAAAATAGTTTTTCTGCTTCACCAGTAATATTATGTGCTATAATATCTCCTGATTGAGTAAATCCTTCATCCCAATCTATAAATCTAGCTTTAGATAAATATCTATATTCCGAATTACCTGTATCCATACTTACTTTCTCAAATTTAATTCTTAAAAATTTATTGCTTCTTATATCATCTAATAAATCTCTATCATCTACTGTCATAGCATTCATTCTGAATCCATAATCTTCATCAACTAAATTATTATTTTTATCATAAACTAACTCTCCTGTTACATGAAAACTTTCAACAAATCTTTCTCTTTGAACTTCAGGATAAGTATAATATTCTAAATTACATTCTTTTATAGTTGTAATTTCAACTGTACTATTTTCTGTAATACGAAATAGACCTCCAACAAAATCAATCTTATCAATGCAAGAAACACCATCTAATTCATATATTTGCCTATCAAAATCTAATATTAATTCATCTCCACTAATAGCTTCTGAAGCTGTAACTGAATAATCACTATTTGATATTATTGTATCTCCTGCAGTTATATCAGGGAATCCCATAATAACCTTAGGGAATATATCCTCAGTATTATTATTATCAATAATAAAATTATTACTATTCTCTTCAACCACATCTTCTGCAACTGATATAGATATAGGGGCGTTAAGACTATCAAATATATTCAGTTTATTATCAATTCCATCATAAAAATCATTATAAATTTCAACCACCCCCAAGTAAAAAGAGTGGGCATAGCTTAAATACTATGCCCTATTTTATTTATTATGCTTCTTCATTCATCCAATCTTGCACTTCTTCTAATGTAGGCTCTGTATATATTCTTTCATCAAAGCTACCCTCAAGAGTAACTGTTACTTCGCCTTCATCAGCAGGACTGAAGTTAGCATTTTCAGGACTCCAATTTAAGTAATATGAGGTTAAATTTTCTTCATCTAAATCGTCAATTTCTTCATAATCAACCTCTCCATGTGGCTCAATCTCAATTTTAACTAAAAGACCTGAAGTGTTCTCCCATTTCCACAGACCTCTATTAAATCCTTGGAACTCTGCTTCGATAGTAAGACTAATACCTTCAGCTCTCTGTGGTTTTGTACCAATTAGCCTAATGCCATCATAAACATCTCTAGCAGTATCAGGGATGTCAGGGTCTAAGTTTCTGCGAAAGTCAACTCTTTCCCAATTAAACTCTAATTCTGTATCATCTGTATATTCATCAGCAATGTATACAAAAATCTCATTACCATCAAATACATCTAGTAAGTTGCTCATTTATTATCTCACTCCTTCATTGTGTTAGAAATTTCCTTAATAACTTCGCTTGTTGCTCTCGGCAACTCATTATAGTTATCAAGGATTAGTTTTCTTAATTTTTCTTTAGATTGTTCACTACCTGTATCAGCAACTTCATCTAAAAGATTTAAGCCACCTACCATATCACCTCTGATAGATTTAATCTTTTGATAAAAGTTAATTAAAACAACAAACATTTCCTTATTGTCCAATTCATACAAATCAGATAGTATCTTTTTTTCTTCCTCTTTATTAATAGACATAACCTGTCACCTTCCTTACTTTATATTAGTAATATATAACCAGTCTTGCAACCTCCTAGCAAAATCATCAAATTCTGTTAGGCTTGTACCTATGCCACTAACTGTTTTCACTCTCCTAACAGCCTTATTTAATTTAGCTTCCAAAGCGTCTGTATCATCACCTCTATGAGTTACAGATAAAGACCCTGACCTAAAACTTAATCTAGGCTGTCTATTGAGTAAATCCAACTTAGACTGCATTATAAACATTGTCTTTTCTAATTCACTAGGCTCAGAATCTATTATGCCATTTTCTACCCTATAATCATGCTCCCATCTTACTAAAATATTATAAATAGCATCAGTAATATATTCTTCTAAAATAGTATCAGCATATTCATAATTGGAATCATCAGTATCTCCAATGGCTCTTCTTAATCTAGGAATTAATTCGCTGACATCATAACTCATCTAATCACCTCCTTAAAGGAGGTCATTTTTCATATCTTCTATTCTTTCAATGACTGCATGAGAAATACCATTATCATAAGCATACTCTAATGCTTCTTCTAACTTTTCTATAGTGTTAATATTTTCTTCAGCTTTAGAAACTTGTTGTTTCCAATGTCCTGAGAATATTTTTTCTAAAATCATATCTTCTTTACCATTCTCAGATTCTAACTCTTCATCTTCTTCAGGCTCTTCTATTGATTCAATATCAGCAACTTCTCTTTCTGTTCTAATATCATCATCAAAGTAATCTTTGGCATCTATAAACTTGCCATCTTGTTTGATTAATATATCTTTACCTCTATCAAAAGCAACTCTTTTAATAGCATCCTCATCATCAACAGTTGTAGCTATATCTACATAGCACATTTTGCCACCAATAAGTGTGGCTGTCTGTCCACTTTTAACTTTTATAATTGGCATCTATAACCTCTCCCTTCCTTGTTGTAAGAATGAAGGGGGAATAAATCCCCCTATATTATCTTATATTACTCTTGTGCATCTATGATGAACTTAGCGTAATTAGGCTTGTAGTGAGGTGGCTGGAACATAACTGCACCTTGTACAGTTTGGAAGTATACTCTATGAGTATCTTCATCACTATAACCATAGCTCAATCTAGGTACATTCATGAAATGACCAGCAGGCTGATTAGTGCTAACCCAAACTGGGACTTCATTGTCGTCTGATTCTTCAACTGTTCCCGGTAGTGTATTTACAGGAACAAGATTGACATTGTATCCAAACATATTGCTTAAAATACCTGATGTCATAATACTTTCCTGTAAGCTAGTAGGTATAGTATCAGGAGCATCAACTGCACCAGTATCATAACCTGATGTAACACTAACCCACTCATAAATATCAGTAAGTCTATTATTAGGTATGTATATATTTTGAATAGATAGACCTAATCTTGTAAAGTGATTTATCATTTCGATAAATAACTGCTTGGTCAACTGACCATTAGTTACATCACTTACATCAAGAACATTACTGTCAGGATAGTTCTTAATTCTATCATCAAAAACAAGACCAGTTTCATCTTGTAGCCCTGTTTCAACAAGACCTTCTTCAAGAACAGACCACATATCTACTTCTTGCCTTCTGACTAAACCTCTTTCTACAGATTCTCTCATTTGAGATTCAGCACCAAGATTACCCTGCATTAAGGAACTCTTGTTGACATGAACTCTAGGAGAAGTAATCTGATATGGATATAACTGAACTACTTCACCATCTCTAGTGAATACTCTACTAGGCTGACCACCATGTGAGTTCATATGTAGAACTGGCTGGTCAACAGTTTCTTCAAGGACATATTCCATAGGCTCATCAGTATCAATAGTACCCATTTGGAAGAACTGATTTACAAATGTATCAGCATAAACATTCAGTTCAACCTTAGGAAGTATTTGCATAGCATATTCTTTTCTAACTTCTTTATCAGTAGCAAGCTCTTTTAAAAGCTTTTTCTTATCAGCTTTACTAATGTCTTTTTTATTCTTCGCCTTTTCAGAAGCCATTTCTTTAATGAACTCCTGATTTCCAGATAAAAGTGTATCAAATTTAGTTCTCATTATTTATTTCCTCCTTTACTATGTTATTATTGATTTAATTTTATATAAATAGTATCTTTAATATTACCAAGTGATGTTTTGTCAAACTTAACTACTGTACCAATGACATCTCCGTCTCCGGGGTCAAGATTAGTAAATTTACCATCAGCAACATAAATTTCGTCACCAAAACTAATATCACTTGCATCTACATCTAAAAGTGCAGTTTCAATTATTTTACCTCTGCCACCAATCATAACGGCTGCGGCATGACCAAAAATAGTGACATCTAATTTTATGTCATTAACCCACTTTTGATAATCAAGTTCAGTTAATACATCTTGGTGTAAGTAATAATCAGGTGTTTCACCATCAGCAGTCATTTCAATTTCTCCATCAGCATTAACGCTAACAGGTGTACCTACTCTCCAACCAGTTTCTCCTTCTCTTTCATTATTGGAAGTCATTTCTTCTGCATCCCATTCAGGAGTTAAAAACTGACCGATTAAATCGGCATCATTTTTGTAATCAAATCCATGTGCAAAATGTGTAATACTTCTCATTATATATTCCTCCTTTATTTAAATATTATAGTGACTGAATTATATCTAAATTAGTTATGTTTTTATCATCATCTAAATTTAGATTAGGGTCAAACTTGTCATCTTTTTTATCGCCTTTATTCTTTTCCATACTTGCCTGTGCTTTCTCAAAAGAAGATTTAATAGACTTCTTTAGTAAATTAAACTGTGCTTCTGACATCTCAGCAATTTCTTTCTTATCTTCTTCTAATTCAGAAATATCAAAATCAAATTCAGCTAATTCAGAAGCTCTTTCATTAAGAATTTTTTGCTTCTTAACTTGGTCTTGTAAGTTTTTATAATTGTCAGCTATCTCTTTGACTTCACCAACAATATCTTCAAGACTTTCAGCTTCAGCTATTTCTAAATCTTCGAATTTACTAACTACCTCAGCAACTTCAACATAGCCTTCTCTTAAATCAGAAACAAACTCTTCATCATTCTTAATCTCCTCAGCCAATTCTTCTCTCATACCATCTCTAATATCAGATTTTAAATCTTCTAGAAACTCATTATAAGCTTCTTCAGTTTCAAACTCTAGTTGTTTAAACATATCATCTTGACCTCCTTTATTTTGGTATTTACTAGCAACAGCCTTAAATATATCGGCTTTATTGTCAGCCGCATTTGATGTCAAGGCCGCACCTGTGAACTCATGTGGATACAGAACTTTTTTAACTACCTTACCTTCATATGTACTACCCTTATAGTCCTCTAAGTATTCATTACCTTCGGCTTCAACTCTTTCATCCCCTACCATATAGTAGTAATCTTTATATAAGACTTCCATACTCATTTGGTATCTACCAGCAGTAATATCCTCTACCTGTATCCCTAATTCCTGTAAAACACTTTTCCACAACACAGCTTTGTTCTCAATTTTAGCACCTTCACCCTCTTCTACAAAATTAGATTCAACTACAGTACCAATATTTAGAATAGCATCATGCTCAAAATTAATATAACCATTAAGTATTGAAGCATGTACCTCTTGTGTTCTAGAAAAGTCGTAACTAACCCCATTCTTATTCATATCAGGAATAGTATGAAGTAGGGTATAATAAATAAACATCTTATCTTTAGTAGCTTTATCATCTTCATTAGCTACATCTTTATTAATTATTTCAGGGTTAATTTCTATTCTTTGTTTCTGCAATTCACATCACCCCCTTAATTCCGTGGTGGGTCGACATCTTGGTCGTCTCTTGGAGCAGGATTCCCATCATTATCGCCATCACCATCCAATAAACCTTGAGATGGCTCAAATGGTATCATAATTCTATCGTGATACTCTCCTTCGTCATTTTTCTTTCTCATTTGTGTATCAAAGTCATAATCAAAAGCATCTAGAGTATCTTCAATAGACAATAATCCATGCTTATATAAGAACTGCACCATTTTAAGAATATCGTCCTCTTCTTTAAGGGCAGTTTTAGAGAACTTAATCTCAGGAACTTTTAATCTACCACCATAAGTAGTCATATTATTTTTCTTAGCAATCATTTTATTTAAATCATCTAAAAATTCTTTTATTTTTCTTCTAGAAGTTGAAATATCTTGCTGGAAGCCTTTTATTTGAACATAACTCTGTCCATAACCTCCACCATCTTCATTAAGCATTACATTCAAACCTGACCAATCTAAAATTCTTTTATAAACTTCTTTATACTTGTCAGGAGTAAACATATCAGTATCAGGAACTATCCATTCATGGTCTATAAACCATTGTGTGAATAACTCCATAGCCTGTGAAGGATTATTAAATATATCTTCAACAGCATTAATTACATCCATATCAACTGGCTCTCCATCATCAAAGTCTTTATTACCAACTTTCACATGTAATATAGCTTTCTTAATTTTAGTAGCTATACTGTAATCACCTGCAATTAAGTTCTTTAGCAACTCTAAATCAGGAATGACTGGACTTAGTGGAGAACGAGCATACTGTTCATGATAAGGTTTTAAATTAGTATATCTTCTACTCTCATCTTCATCTAAAAGAACTGGCTCTCCTTTTTCCCAAGCTTGTATAAACTTTCTAGGTATACGCTTTAAAAGCCTACTTTTTACTTCAGGGTTATTCCTGTTTAATAAATCACGAAATGAATTTGATGGATATAAGAAAATCATGTCTTGACCCATTACTGATTTAACTTCAACTAGTTGTGGGTCTAGTATGGTCAACAATTCAGGCTTATTGCCTTGCCAATTTATGTATGGATACCATTCACCAATAACTTCATGTTCAAACGCGGCATTTTTAATAAATTCATTAATACCAAGTTCATCATATATATTATGATAAAACTCTTCTACATCATCATCTTCATGTACAACTCTAAAACCTGCACTAATAAAATCAACTTTCATTTTAATAATCTTATGTAAAATGCCAACTTCCCAAACATAATCTCTAACTTCTTCAAGTTTTTTCTTTCTGCTCTTTTGTTTAAATCTATCTATCAAATCAGGCATATTGTTATCTAATCTATTTCTTGTATCATATCCATATCGACTAGCTTTACCCATTTCAAACTTATCTTCATTAAAATCTTCAAACATAGATTCAGTCTTTTGCTTCATTTAATTGCTCACCCCCTTATCCCCACTTACCAACAAATATTTTCTTTTTACGGTCTTTAGATTTATTCATTTCATCTGCCATGAATACACCTAACTCACAGACAGTCCATCTATCTTTTGTTTGGCTGTCTGTCTCAGTATCATACCTTGTATATTTACCAGCAGATTGGGGAACAATGCTGATAATTTCATGTATGGTTTTCTTAATCTCATTATAAGCATCTTCGACTTTCTTATTTTCCATACCACCTTTAGGGTCAGCAGGAATTTTAAATCTGCCTTTCTCAATTTCTGATAAGAAATGTCTAGCTCTAATCTCATTTGTTCTATTGGTAAATGTATGGATTTCAAGCAATTCTCTAATGTCATGGTCAGGATATTGTCTCTTTACATACTTACGCTGTTCTTCATCATCTACATCAATTATAATTTCACCCTCTGTGCCATCTTTATAAGTATAAGGCTCGGCTAAATTATCTTTAATGTTCTGATGTCTTTGGTCAGCTACAATCTTAACTATATTAAAATCTCTTAATAATCCTCTAATCACTTTTATTTTTTCTTGAATAGGGTCATTATCTAAAGCTAATATCCTTACTAATCTCTTGATTCCACCATCCATCTTAATAACTGCACAAGCAAAATTATCTCTTCCTTGGTCTGCATCATCAAAAGCTAATATATACTTATCAATTGGATGTCCATCTTCATCAAGAGGTTGTTCAAATTCTATTTGTGTTTTAGGTGGAATGTATTTGTCATTATCAATATCAGATATTTCAGCAGTATCAATTGCTTTCTTAGCTAATAACTCATAACTAATTAATCCACCCATTTCATCAGGGAATATATTTAAAAACTCTTTCTTTCTAGTTAAGCTATCAGCATTATGAAACTCCTCTAATACAGCATCTTTTTCAAATAAGCCACTATCAAGACCATCACGATAGTCATAAGAGATAATATCATGCTCTTTACTACCTTCTTTAATTTTCTTATCATAATCCTGAACTGCTTTATAGTAATCATTCCATTTAAATGTTGCAGTTGAAGCTATTATAAGTTGGTTACCAACATCAGTCTTATCTGCTTCTAAGTTTTGACCTAATGCGACTTCTCTTTTTGTAAATAGCATAGGTTTAATAATATTACTAACCATATGATTCATACCTCTACGCCCTTCATAAGCATAGCCATACTCATCAACCATTACAATATTGAAACCTTTAGAACGAATAGAATCGCTAAAAGGTAAAGCAGAAATCCTACTACCATTTTTAAAATCCATATACCATTCAGAATTACCATGTGTAGGTGCTTTTTTAGTTTCAGCCTTTACAAAATCAGAGTGGTCATATATATTTTCAACCTCTCCAAATACTGTTTGTGCCTGTCTAAAAACAGGGGCAACTATACCAACCTTAGTATGTGGATATAAAATACATTTAAGCACCATCATAACTGCTGACATAAATGTTTTACCTGTACGCCTTGAACATAGCAATAGAGGGCGTTTATGCACCCATAGACGCTGTAGCATATCTTGCTGATAGTATGGTATCTTAGGCAATTTTAAAAGCAATTTAGCACCAATGACAGGATTTCTTTTAGAAGCTTCAAGAACAGCAAATAAGTTCTTATAACTATTGCCCATTCTATTCATATTATCAACCCC
>Ga0207421_10002968_pt1 | contig 20628 bp, 16 predicted proteins | sample SodLakKL_010_SED_4_FD_187542 | JGI IMG/M metagenome (GOLD analysis project Ga0207421, IMG submission 187542) | Alkaline sediment microbial communities from Lake Tanatar, Kulunda Steppe, Russia - 8KL_010_SED (SPAdes) (version 2) | ecosystem: Environmental > Aquatic > Non-marine Saline and... | reverse complement strand
TTCTCCATCCTTTACTATGGACAATGTTGCCCCGGCCACTTTATTTTCTTCCAGCTGCTGAGTTACTAACTCACTCATAAACTCTTCTAGTTCCTCTTCTTCAGAAGACAATGATAAGCCATGAGCTGGAGTCACATACAGAGCAAAACCAAAGTTAATTATAAGAAAAAACAAACATGCTAATCCCCATTTATAATTACTTTTTAGCTTTTTCTCTCTTTTTCCCTGACTAAAACCTAAAATACCATTCAAGACATTTTGTTTTTTCATTTCTTTTCCCCCTTCAATTCATAAAAAGGCATACCGGTGCTCTAATTATACTCAGTCTCTTAAAAAACATCAATCAAAATATTTATAGGGAATTTGTCAAGCAACAGTCATGTTGCCTCATTAGGGTGAATGCTTTATAATTTTCGGGGAATTTAAAACATATTATTTTATTTGACTAAACCAACTTCGCGAAACAAATTTCAAATTCAAGAGGAGGAAATCATGATGGGCGATAATATCAGAATAGGAATCATGGGCTGGGGGAATCTGGGCAAAGGAACCAAAGAAGCAATTGAAAAAACCCCTGATATGCAATTAGTATCCGTTTTCACCAGGCGAGATCCCCAGCAAGTAGGTAGCAATTTCCCCCAGGTCAACTTTTCGCCTGCAAACAAAGCCGAAGAATACGTCGATTCTATTGACGTAATGATTTTATGCGGCGGTTCAGCAACCGACCTCCCCGAGCAGACTCCCTACTATTCGAAGCTATTTAACACAGTGGACAGTTATGATACCCACGCTAAAATCCCAGAGCATTTCGAATCCGTAGACAAAGCCGCCCAAGAAAACGGAAAAACTGCTGCCATTAGTATCGGATGGGACCCTGGACTCTTCTCTTTGAACAGAATGATTGCAGAAGCAATACTGCCGGAAGGTAACGACTATACCTTTTGGGGCAAGGGAGTTAGCCAGGGACATTCTGATGCTGTTAGAAGAGTAGACGGAGTTAAAAATGGCTTGCAGTATACCATTCCCAAAGAAGAAGTTATGGAGAGAGTCCGGAAGGGGGAAGACCCCTCTCTTTCGGCAAAAGAAAGACACTTGCGGGAATGCTATGTTGTAGCCGAAGAAGGCGCTGATAAAAAACAAATTGAGGAAGAAATCAAAAATATGCCTCATTATTTTGATGAATACGAAACCAAAGTCTTCTTTATTACAGAAGAAGAACTGGCCCAAAATCATGCCGGCATTCCCCACGGGGGATTCGTCATTCGTAGCGGCAAAACAGGCCCGGAAGCATCAACCAAACAAATCATGGAATTTGGTTTGAAATTGGACAGCAATCCTGAGTTTACTGCCAGCGCCCTGGTGGCTTACGCCCGAGCAGTACATCGCTTGAACAAAGAAGGACAAACCGGCGCTAAAACCATATTTGACATCCCTCCCGTGTACCTATCCACCAGAACCCCGTTTAACATGCGCAAAGAACTGCTTTAAAACAATTACAAGAAAGGAAGTTTGGGAAGCAAGGAAATATTTTCTTGCTTCCCCTTATGATAAATATGCAATTAATCCGAATTCACTCCCGGTGAATCATTGTTCGGTGCTATCAAAGAGGAATTGTGCATTCACATCCTGCAGTAGATGCAATAATTACAACCAATGCCGCAAAAACTAAATAGCGCCACATATTTTCGCCTCCCCTCTCCAAACAATCCCTTAAATATTCCTGCCTGAATCTTTCAATCTTACAACAAGCTTCACAACACTATAATAATATATAAAGTAGAATAATGAAATCCTTTTCAATGTTTTTAACACTGGCAATAGAGTTTTATTTGTCCTCAGTAAAGCTGTTCTTCTAAGTAACTTTTTTATTAATAAAAATCTTTGACTCAATATATGAGATAGCTTATCATTGAATAAAATATCTAAAAATCTCCAACATGATTTTACTTCTGGGCAAATAACAAAATAAGCAATGTTTGTAATAATAGAATTAAGGGAGGCTATTCAATGAGTGAAAAAGATATTTATGAGCAGTTACGGGAAAAAATCGATGGTTATTCAGTAGGTTTATACCCCACCGAAAATGGCAAAGAAATTAAAATCCTTCAAAGACTATTCACCGAGGAAGAAGCAAAGGTTTTTCTGGCTATGGACAGAACCCTTCAATCAGCAAAAGCTATCGCTGAAAATCTGGATTTTGATGAAAATTATACCGCCCAACTCCTATCGAATATGACCCAAAAGGGCCTCACTTTTCCTAAAACAAAGGACGGAATAAAATACTACGCTGCAACCCCATTTATGCATGGTTTTTTCGAACACCAGGGTTTTAGGCCCGATGAAGATAAAGAACTGGCAGTTCTCATTGAAGATTACCTGCTAGACGGTTTTGTTCCCCGGTCGGATTCTTTACGCACTGTCCCGGTGGGAGTTGATCTAACTGCTACTGAGGACCATATCAGTTCTATCATGCCGTATGATGACGTCAAACGCATAATTGAAAATAAAGAAAAAATCGGGCTTTTCAAATGTGCCTGCTCTTTGCACCTTGAAACACTGGATAAAGGATGTGAGCGCCCCCAGGAGGTTTGCCTTGCCTTTGATTTTTACGCTGAATACGCCATTGAAGAGCTGGGTGCCGGGCGCTGGATTAGTCGCGAAGAAGCTTTAGAAGTTTTGAAGAAAGCTGAAAACTCTGGATTAGTTCACCATGTTGGCGATGATCTCCGCAATACGGAATGCATATGCAACTGCTGTCCAGATTGTTGCACCATTTTACGGTTGCTAAAACGGCTTCCTCAACCAGCTATGTTCAAATCCTCCAATTATTATCCCGAAATTGATCACGAGCAGTGCACCCAATGTCTTATATGTACAGAACGCTGCCCCATGGAGGCTATGGCAGAAAATGATGAGGCCGGAAATATGGGAGTGGAAATTAATAGAGACCGTTGCATCGGGTGCGGTTTGTGCGCAACCGCATGCCCGGAAAATGCTATAAAGCTAAATATTAAAGACGAGTCAAAAATTAAAGGACCAAGGAAGCAAAACAAATTCATGCGATCTTCCATAGATTTTGAAAATGATATCAGCGGCTAACCCTTGAACATTATAATTTTCCGCCCTTTTTCTAATATATCGGGAGTTAAGGCTAAAGGTGTATATATCGTAATCACTAAAATAATCTTCCAGCACTCTTATGAGTCGTCTATACACGCGTTGGTGCATTACGTTAGGTACGTTAGGCGAAGGGTCTTTAACCAGGTCGCCTTCCAAAATTTCATAGCGATAGCCCGGCTCCTCCGGTAGCTTTAGGTAATCCTGGTAAGTGTACTTTTTAGTGGTATCAACTTTGTAATCGGCTCGTTCCTCCTGAGCGGAATGTTCGGAGAGGGCTCTCATAACATCAGAAAGGCGGTAGCGGTAGAAAAGATAGTATTTATTCATCGGAAAAGCAAATTCCTATCTATGCAGCCGTTATAAGTAAAAAATTGCTTTAATAATTCTTACCCCTGAGTAGTTACAAATGTAGTTACGAAGCAAAAGGGGACAATAAAATATGGAAAATACAGAACAAAAAAGTAAAATCTTAATCATTGAAGACGAAACCGGGTTGCTAAACGTGTTACAGGCTTATTTGCAGCAGGAAGGATACGCAGTGGTAGGCAAACGTGACGGCCAGGCGGGGCTGGATGCGTTTCACCGGGAATCCCCCGATCTCCTGCTGCTAGATCTCATGTTACCCGGCATTACCGGCGAGGATATTGCCCGGCAAGTGCGCCGGCAAAGCAACGTTCCCATTATCATGCTAACCGCCAAGGGTGCGGAGGAGGAGAAACTAACGGGCCTGGGCCTGGGGGCTGATGATTATCTGGTCAAACCGGTGAGCCCCCGGGAGGTGGTGGCGCGGGTTAAAACTGTGTTGCGCCGCTTAGAGACAAGCGCCGGGCGAGTGCAGCAAAGTATAATTGAGTATGATCAACTTACCATAGATACCTGGGCTCATAAAGTTTACTTGCAGGAACAGGAAGTGGAGTTAACGCCCACTGAGTATCAGATATTGGAGTCACTGGCTTTCTATCCCGGCCAGGTATTTCCTCGTGAAAAATTGGCCAGTCAAGTTTTTGGCTACCTCTGGGAGGGAGAACCGCGTACCATTGATGCCCACGTGAAAAATCTGCGGCGCAAAATTGAACCCGACCCTAAAAACCCTTCTTACATAAAAACAGTGTTTGGGGTGGGGTATCGTTTTGATTTAAAGCCTGGAGGTAATGAGGAGGAGTAATAGTATGTTTAATAGCCTGTTTGGCCGCCTTTTTGGAGCCCTCTGGCTGCTAAGTGCGGGTACACTTCTGCTGGCAGGGCTCTACATCAATTGGAGCATGGAAGAAGAGTTTACCGAATTTATAAGCCGGGTAGATCAGGCGGAGCGCGAGCAACTTGTGGATGCTGTAGCAGATATTTATGCCGAAAGAACTAATGGCAGGCAGAATTTAATGCCGTTGAACCACCTGGCCCGCAGCCAGAATGTAATGATCGTGGTGGAAGATCTGGTGGGCAATATCCTCCATGTGACTCATACTCCCCAAATGCGCGGGGGCAGGGAGAGACCGGATGATCCGCCGGAAGACATGCCCGGGGAAACCATCCATTCTTTGCAAGTTGATGGTTCAAAAAAAGGACAGGTGACCATCATTCCTCTGGATAGACAAAAAGAAACAGAATTTTTTACGCCGGCGGAGCTAGATTTTCAGGCCCAGGTAGCTCGCAGCATCCTGTTAGGGGGAGTTGTTTCCCTGCTGTTGGCAGCTGTTATTAGTGCCGCCGTCTCTCACTCCATATCCCGCCCGGTGGATAATTTAAAGGTTAGTGCCCGGCAGCTTAAAGATGGAAAGTTCCCGGCTAAATCCGCCACCTCCGGGCCGCGGGAAATTCAAGAGCTGGCGACTAGTTTTAATGATATGGCTGCTAATTTGGAAAAGGCCAGCTATCTGAAGAAAAAATTGTCCCAGGATATCTCCCATGAATTACGCAATCCGGTGGCCTCTCTTAAGGGTTACCTGGAGGCTTTTGAAGATGGCGTCCTGCCGGCGGATAGGGAACAGGTGGGTTATACCCTCCAGGAGTTAAAGCGCTTGGAAGATCTCATAGAAGACCTCTACCGCCTCTCCTTAATAGATTTTCAGGGCGGAGACGTAGTGGATAGGCATGAGGTGGATTTAAATGAGCTGGGCAAAAAAATTGCCACAGCGGCCAGGCCGTTGGTAGAGAAAAACGGTATAAACTTTATGTGTCAATTTGCAGAAGAAGAAATTCTGATTTACGGTGATGAAAAACTTCTCTTCGCCGCCGGTAAAAATCTCATCCACAACGCCTTGGACTATACCGACCGCGGCGGCACCATAGAGTTAACGGTGGCCAGGCGGGCATCGAAACAAAATGAAGAACAAGCGGTCATGGAAGTTGCCGACACCGGGCAGGGAATTCCTGCTGCAGAACTGAACTACATTTTTGAACGTTTCTATCGCGCCGATGACTCCCGGGATCGTCAAACCGGCGGCAGTGGATTGGGACTGGCCCTGGTCCAAGAGTGGACCCACGCCATGGGGGGCGAAGTCCAGGTGGAGTCCACCCCCGGAGAGGGAAGTACTTTTAGGCTGACTTTTATACCACAGAGTAACTGCTCAAGCTAAAGAATATAATTTTTTTTTATTAAATTTGCCACATTCATAAAATCTTCACATCCTCCTGTTATATTATTTTTAAACACTACAAAAAGGAGGGCGAAAGCATGATTAGGATTGCAGGTATTACCTTGGCCGTAATGATGTTAATCTTTACCGCACTGACCGTAGTTCCCGGTCTGGCCATGGGGGAAGAAGTGGAACAGGATCAGGAGCAGGTAGGACAGAAAAGGGAGCCGGTGGAAAGAAATGAGGATTATAGCGATCTCAGGGAGGAGCGTTGGGAAGAGAGGACCGAAGAGAAATTGCAGCGAATCGAGGAGCTATTAGAGGAAGGGCTGATTGATGAAGAAGAGGCTGCCGAGTATACCGAAGCTTTAGAAGAAAGAAGTTATTACGAGAGGGGCGAGTGCCCCGCAGATGGCCCACGTAACTGCGACCTGAACTTAAACCTCGGATCAAACCGGGATAATGAAAATGGCGAGCCAGGCTACGGGCAGGGCAGACAGAGTGGACAGAGCAATGGTGGTGGCAGGAACAGATTATAGTAAGAATCATCACCCTTGCAATAACGATTATTAATAAGGTGTTTTAATTAAAGTGTCTTGATTACAAAATAAAGCACCTTGTAGAAATATTTCTAACTTGAAGTGGGGGCTATCATGCCCCCACTTTTAACTATTTAAATTTAAATGTCATGCAAATTGGTTATATAACCTATAATCGCTTTTTTGAGGGCATCAATAATTTCTGCTTCCTTTAAATTTCCGGGCTTTTATCCTGTAGCAATTCCATAAAAGCCTGTATTCTTGTATTTATACCTCCAACACCTTGAAGGTTATAGTTATCATCTATAAGCAAGGTGGGATACCCATGTTTTTCCATGTAATCTCTTAAATCTGGATAGTCTAACTTATGAGGATCACAAAAAGATATTATATAACAGATTATACCTTGAACGTTATAATTTTCCGCCCTTTTTCTAATGTATTCAAAACGATTTAAATCTGCTCCCCGGTCGGTACGGGGGCACTGAAATTTATAAAAGTAATATTCCTCAAGACTCTGATAAGGGTCTTCACTTATTAAGATATCTTCATTCCATAAACGCATTCCCAAACATGTGTCATCAGCAACTACCAATCCTCCGGCTTGTTCAATTATTTCAAATAGCAAAGAATGATCTTGAATGCTCCCCCAGACCAGAAGCCTTCCTCTTTGATCCAAAGACATCTTCCGTTTCTTTATTTCTTCCAAAGCTTCCTCAAGTAACTTTTCAAACTCTTCAGGAGGGAGAATTTCTCCGGCTACAAGAGTTTCCATAAGCTCACTGCCCCGAAGAAAAGGATATTCGCTTCCTCTATATTTATAAAGCTCCCTGATTAGCTTTCGCAAGCGGTTATATAAAATAATAGAATCATTAATAGCCTCTGAAGATATATTTTGCCCCATGTAAACTTCCAAGGATTCTTTAAAAAACCATAATTCTCTTCTATAAAATTCACGGGACCAAGGATATAGCTGATGAGGCACGTTGATCATACGATTATATTTCAAAGGATGATAATACGTCCATATTCCATAAAGACGTTGCACCATATCACAGCTATGAGGTATAACCAGCCCATCCAGAAAATCAAGTCTTCCTTTTAGATATTGACCAAAGCAATTACGCACATAGGGACACCCGTATGGCTCAAGATAAGCATCCACTTCAGAAACATTCTCACTTGGTTTACCGGTAATCCTATATGGGATAGCTCCAGCAGCGTAAATTATTTCAGGAGGAGCAAAGCAACAGATATATCCTATTAAAGAATTTCCTTGATCTTTCAATTCTTGCGCTTTTTTTTGTTTATTTTGGACAATATTCTTTGCTTTCTGTAAACCCTTCAATTCGCTCATTAGAAATTTCTCCTTTATGAATATAAATAAATTGTCTTTTCAAAAAATACTCACGTTCTTTCATTATTTATCTAAGGTTTCTAAGAATGCGTTAATGCGTGTTTTAATTTGGGAATCTGACCAGTGTCGAGGATCTGTCATATCACTCTCAAAAATAAGTGAATTAACTCCCAATTTTGCCAGGCGATTTCTGGTATGTACTAGCCCAAAAGAAGCTACTCTACAAGAACGAGTAATATGATGCACCGCTCCGTTAATTTGGTATTCTTCCACTAGTTCATTTAGAAAACTGCTTCCCGTAAATCCACCAAAGACTGCAGGGTTAAAATTTTCGGGCATAGTTTCTGTGCCATACTTATGAGCTTGAACAGCCCTTTTCCATGTGCGCTGGATCAAAGCCTCCAATGGGTCACTTAGATCCAGTTTCACATAATCACCTACATTATATATAGATTCGTAAACTGTTACCGCTCCATGTCCTTCCAAATAATTAAACATGCCCAGGTTATACCAAGGTGGCAAACCAAACCACATTAAACGATACTTTTCATCATCTACAACACCAATCTTTCTCTCTGCCCGTTCTTTTACTTCATCATAAAGCTCTCGGTAAAATTTCACCGCTTCCTCTTCCCCCAGCATATACATTTGAGGAATAATGGCAGTGAAATAATCAGTAGCTCCCATCGGAGAGGGAACTTCTTTGCGCAATTTAATGACTTCGCTCCAATAATATATCGCTTCCTGGGAAAGCTCTAGAATTTCCCTGAGCAAATTATAATTCAGACTTTTTCCTGTTTGCTGTTCTAAAAAGTCCACTTGGCCTTGTAAATCAGCTCTCAATTGGTCGAGATAATGCTCTTTAATGCGAGGATCGTCTAAATCTTCATCCCAGGGAGGAGACATAGGATCTGAACTGTGGACAGGCACGTCAAAATAGCGCGTAGCTATGGATTGAAACCATTTCCATCGTGGCTCACATGCAAAGCCAGAGCCCAGCAACATAGCAGGCTTTCCCATCCCCCCAGGCATAGGAGATTCAGGAGGCGCTTCTCCTTGTTCTAAGAAAAGCTTGCAATATCCCATGGTATTAGTTACGTAAGTGCAAAGTTCGGCAGAATAACCATCTCCTTCCGCCACGCTTATAAATTGAGGGGCTACCATTTGGGCAGCGCATAATGTTCCAAAGTTCTCGGGCCATTCCCAATCTAACTCAAAAGCTTTAAGCAACTCAGGCGGAATGCCTGCCATACACCAGGCCGGATTTTCCTTCTTTTCCATCATACGCATAAAAAAACGGGGAAGTAATTCTTTCATTCTACGAGTAGTTTTCAGATGACGATATGCCTTTTTCATTTCACTGCTCATTTATAAACCTCCAATAGAATGAATATCTAAACTTCTTGTTCCTCCTCTTGTACCTTCCCGTACATGTTTCTTACCTCTCTGCGCAATATTTTTCCAGTTAAAGTTTTGGGTATAGATTCAACAAACTCCACAGAACGCGGTATTTTATACTTAGCTATTTTATCCAAGCAATACTCCCTTACCTCTTTCTCATTAAAGTTTTTCCCTTCCCTCAACACTATAACTGCATGCACTTTCTCACTCCATTTAGGGTCAGGAACTCCAATAACAGCAACTTCTTGCACGGCTGGATGATTGGAAATCACATTTTCTACCTCGGTAGGATAAATATTTTCACCACCACTAATAATCATATCATTCTTCCTGTCCACCAAATAAAAGTAGCCTTCATCATCAACAGTAGCCATATCCCCTACAGTTACCCAACAATCATTCCAGAAAGCCCGGTTAGTTTGCTCAGGGTTGCGCCAGTACTTATGAAGCAATATTCCGGCTCCTTTAACAAAAAGCTCTCCTACTTCCCCTGTTGGAACTTCATTATATTGATCATCTAATAGCTTGATAGATTTTAACAAAGAGATCTCGCCAACTGAACGTACCTTCCTTAGCTGATCTTCCGGCTTTAATACAGTTACTACCCCAGTTTCTGTGGAGCCATATCCCTCAAAAATTTTAATGTCTTTAAAAAACTCAATTGTTTGTTGTTTAGTCTTGGTTAATATAGGAGCTGAAGAACTGGTAATCATGTGTAAACTGGAAATATTGTATTGATTACGTGTCTTTTCGGGAAGTTCAAACAACATGGTAAGCATGGTAGGCACTACAGAGACACCTGTAATTTTATGATTGGCGATTAGTTTTAACATATACTCGGGATCAAAATGCCGGGAAGGATGAATAAACACTGTGCCTCCAATCATGATTAGAGCTTGAGCTAGCCACGTAGAATTAGAATGAAATAGGGGCATAATGAGTAAAGCCGTATCATTTTCTGTAAGATTTCCAAACTCACGAGTCATAAGAAGATAATGCTCCAGTAAATTACCGTGCTGGACCACCGCCCCCTTGGGGATGCCGGTTGTGCCTGAAGTGTAAGCTATGAAAAATACATCCTCTGCAGCAACTTCTTCTCCTGGTGGATGAGAAGAGGCTTGAGTTATTAATTCTTCATATAAAGAAGCTCCATCAGGAGGATCTTCCATGCAGATATAATTTTCAATGGGAACTGATGGAACATGCTCCTTTAAAATTGGAATAAATTGATTAAAATCCTTGCCCAAAACCAAAGCAGACGGTTCAGAATCATTTAGGACGTGACGTATTTCGGTAGGTGTAAATCGAAAATTTATAGGAACAGCGATTATACCGGCTTTAGCCATTCCAAAATATAATTCAAGATATTCACAACAATTTAACAATAATATTGCACATCGATCGCCCTTCTTTAAACCCTTTGCTCTTAAAAAATTAGCTACACAATTAGCCCTTTCATTTAAACTTTTGTAATTAATTTGTTTGTCTTCATCCATAAGTGCGGTTTTATGACCGTACTTAATGGCAGACTTAGAAAGCATTTCTCCTAAAGTAAAATGCATAAGATGAGCCTCCTTTTTTATTCGTTTATTTATATTTTAAAGTGAAGCAATACCCCCCCTAATTTACTTTCCATTAAAACTAATAAATCTCCGAATCTCTTTCTTGCCAGTATTGCTCTCGAACTTTGCGACGTAGTATCTTACCAGTTAAGGTTTTGGGAAGCTCATCTATAAAATCTATTGATTTAGGACATTTAAAATTAGAAAGTTTACTTTTACAGAAGTCAATTATTTCGTTTTCCGTTACGCTGGCACCATTTTGTAAAATTACCACAGCCTTAACTATCTCTCCCCATTTTGGATCTGGGACTCCTATTACCGCTGATTCAATTATCTGGGGATGCTGGGATAAAACCTCTTCTACTTCAGTGGGGTAGACATTTTCTCCTCCGCTAATGATCATATCTTTTTTGCGATCAACAAGATAAATATATCCATCTTCATCCATTTTAGCCATATCGCCCACCGTAAGCCACTCTCCAATAAAAGCTTGCTCTGTAGCTTCCTGATTTTGATAATAACCTTCGAATGTGACTCCCCAAGAATATAGTTCTCCTACCTCCCACCGTGGAACTTCTTTGCCTTCTTGGTCTAATATTTTTACATTCATTCCCATGCAGGGGCGCCCTACGCAATGAACTTTATTCGGGGCTTCCCGATGATGAAGTACTGTAACCAAACCTGCCTCTGAGGAACCATAAAACTCGCTAAGTTCTGCTTGCTTAAAAAACTCCAAGGCTTTTTCTTTAGTATGAGTCATTAACGGGGAAGAAGAACAAATTAAAGTATGTAAAGAACTTACTTCATAAGTATTTGTTAATTCTTCGGGGAGGCTAAAAATAATGTTAAGAATAGTAGGGACAACTGAAACATAATTTATTTTTTCTTGATCAATTAAACTTAAAAACTCCATTGGATCAAAAGGCTGGGTAATAACTAAGGTAGAACCCATCGTACAAGCCATTAAACCAAAAACAAGCCCGTTGGAATGAAACAGGGGCATAACAAGGAGTTGTTTATCAAAAGGAGTAATACCGAATTCAGCCATACTATATCCTTGCATAAACAAACGAGAGCGGTGGGAGAACATAGCCCCTTTTGGCTTCCCCGTAGTTCCTGATGTATAACCAATATAGAGCAAATCTGTTTCCCATATTCTTATATCCGGCTCTCTCTCAGAGTAATTATTAAGAAAGTATTCATAAGAAGTATAATCTGAGGGAACATTTTCTCCAATTACCAAAAAGTTATTTCTTTCTACAAAATCAAAGTTATCACTTACCGTTTCTATTCTTTTTATAAACTCAGTTTCTGTAATTACAAAGTTGGCATGAGAATTATTCACACAATATAGTATTTCTTCTGCTAAATATCGAAAATTTAAGGGAACTACGACCAATCCAACTTTGGCACAAGCCAGTACGACTTCCAAATATTCTAGACGATTATTAAGTAGAATGGAAATTTTATCTCCCTTTTTCAACCCTAAATCAAGAAATCCATTAGCAAGTTTATTAACCTTTTGATTTAACTCATGGTACGTTAATCGCCTATCTTTATCAACAAGAGCCATTTTTTCTGGATATTTATATACACTGTGGAGCAGGCCATTACCCACTGTTAACTGATAAGACATCAATTATTCACCCCTTCGTATTTTTTAGAATAGTCTGGTGAGATAATTGATGCCTCTTAAGATAAAATTGTTCCCACATATTGAACAATAAAGTGTTTGTGAATATAAATATATATTAGAGAACAAATTTTGTCAATTTAATTTTGAATATTATCTTATTAATTAATATTTTCAACTTTCAATAATACTTCTCTATTTTATTATATGCCGAACAATAACAAAGCTTGCTTTTATAATAAAAAATAAAGCAAGAAATCCATCTCTTTCTTCTTCGCGTCACGCCTATTGCTTACTTCTCCTACCTACACATTTTTTCCTACAAATACTCCTCCTCATCTTTCCCATAATAATATTCATCTTCATGGATAAGTTCCAAACCATCATAACTACATTGAAATTCAAAGTTCACCCATCTTTTATTGTGTTCATCTTCCCAATATACAGAAATTCTATCAAGGTTGGTTACCCCTTCTCTATAAAAAGAAAGCGCTAAATCATGAGAATAATTTTTCATTGTTTCGTAACCCTCGGTGGTATTTCTTTGATCAACAAACTTGTATTCAAATTCAATTCCATATAAATCTTCCTCACTTTCATGAGAAGGGCGTTCATATATCCTAAAAGGATCATCTTCGTAATATAGTTCTACCCCCTCATGTTGCTTTTCTTCAACTAAATCCCCGGCCATTTGCTCTAAACCTTCGGTATCTAACGTTATCGGAACTGGATCTCCGCAATCACATCCGGAAAGAACAATTCCTAAACAAAAAAGAAATAATACCCCTCCTAAAAATCGCGCTTTTAGGTGAACATTATTCACCTTCACTCCTCCTTTATTTTTTATTTAAAGCATAAACCGGGCATTTAAGAATAGGGTTTCTTATTACGGCTTGATACATTATTTAGCTTAGTTTAGTTCAGAGAAATAATTCGTCTAGGAGATAGGAGTATTAATATTAGAATTAGTAGTAAAAATAACATAGCATATTAATGAATTACTGTCAAAGCAAAGTGTGAATTTTTTGACATTTAATTTGACATTTAATTTAAATCTGATTCTCCCTCTAAAGCCAATCATTTTCAGTTGTTTTCTATAATATTTTTTTCAGATCTTCCGGAGAATAAACAGGCGCTTGGCATTGAAAACCCCGGCAATAAAAAGCAGCAACCTGCTTCTCCGGAGGGGGAAGCATCTCTTTAACAAAAGGTGCTATATCTGCCACTTTTTCCGGATTGACCTCACATTCGCTCCCTTTTTGGTCGTGAGATCCCGGCACTTCATCTGGGTATTTTTTCGTCTTTACCCCTTGATCCTCAGTTAGAGGGTAAATAAGCAGTGTCAAATGCGGTCGATATAATCGTCGAACCTGATTTATCATTTCCCGGAATGACTCATCTTCATACCTTCCACTTATAACTAGCTCTTGGGGAACCTCATAAGCCATCTGCAGGGCAACAAGCAAGTACATATGCCCGTGGGGTGCTCTTTCCATTTCATTACGGTATGCCCGAAGCACCTGTTCTCCTTTTTCTAAAATTTCCTGATCCCGAACTGCCCTTCCTAACATAATTAACACATTGGCCGCTACCGAAACTCCTGAAGGATGAGCACTGTCAATAGCTTCTGCCACAGGGGCAATTATATCTTCAGCGTCTTTACCCTGAAACCTCAGTTTACCTTCCTGCTCCACATCGAAAAAGAGATCCACCATTTCCCGGCAAAGCAGATAGGCATATTGTAAGTAATCCCCGCAACAGGTCACCCAGTATAATTCCAAATACCCCCACGCCAAGCAAGCATAATCCTCAAGAAAAGCAGATATAGCAGCTTCGCCCTGTCGATAGCGGCGAAGCAGGCGCCCTTCTTGCCTCATATTTTGCCAGATGAATTCTCCTGCGCTGGCAGCAGCCCGGGCATAAACTGGCTCATCTAATATGAAAGCTCCCCGGGATAATGCAGCAATCATCATCCCATTCCAGGCAACTATTATTTTATCGTCTAAAAAGGGGCGCTCCCGACTCTGGCGCGCCTGCAAAAGAATCTGCCGGCACTCCTCCAATTTTTCAGCCGTATCTTGGGGCTCTTCCCCCCGGGCCTTTGCCAATTCATCCACTTCAGAAGCTTGATATAAGACACTGCGATCTTCTGTGAAATTTCCCCCATTTTCTAAGCCCCAAAAAGTAGACGCTAAATCACCCCGGCTTTCACCCAGTAATTCATATATATCACTCTTGCTCCATACATAATAAGCACCTTCTTCGCCTTCCATATCGGCGTCTTCGGCACTGTAGAAAGCTCCCTCCGGTGAAGTTAGATTTTCCAGGACGTAACTAAAAACTTTCTCTGCCACCCGGGCAAAATCTCTTTCACCGCTTGCCTGAAATGCTTCCAGGTAGGCCCAGGAGGTAGTAGCTTGATCGAACAGCATTTTCTCAAAATGAGGCACCAGCCATCTGGAGTCAGTGGAATACCGGTGAAAACCGTAACCTAGCTGATCAAAAATTCCGCCTCGGGCCATATTTTGCAAGGTATGCCAAACCATTTCCTTACTTCGATTTTTTTGGAGGTCATTATGGTTATAACGCAGCAAAAAAACTAACTGGTGGGGTGTCGGAAATTTGGGAGCTGGCCCGAATCCTCCATAAGTGGGATCAAAATTACTCTCCAAATACTGGTACGCATCTGCCAGTACTTCTTTTGCAGGCAACTCCCTGTTCGCTTCTTCGCCGGAAGGTTCCTTGCGCTGCAAAGCTTCAAAAAGTTCCTCTCCTGCATTTATGGCCTCATGCCGTCGTCTATGCCAAATGTCTTTAATACCTTCCAAAACATCCATCAAACCAGGCATTCCCCGGCAAGAATGCTTCGGGTAATACGTACCGGCATAAAAAGGCTTCCCATCTGGAGTCAATATAACGGTCAACGGCCAGCCTCCCCGGCCAGTCATGGCCTGAGCAGCAGTCATATAAAACTGATCCAGATCGGGACGCTCTTCTCGGTCCACTTTCACCGGGACAAAATCACGATTAAGCAGTGCAGCAACTTCTTCATCAGCAAAAGACTCATTTTCCATGACATGGCACCAGTGGCAACTGGAATAGCCAATACTTAAAAAAATGGGGATTTTGCGTTCCCGAGCCTCTTTAAAAGCTTCTTCTCCCCACGGAAACCACTGCACCGGATTATGGGCATGTTGCAATAAATACGGTGACTTTTCATGAATTAATCTGTTGGCGAACTTGCCTGCCTCGCCGGAAGTACCTTTTATTTCAGACATTGTATTACCTCCTTGAGTTTAATCTACCCCACTACCACCCTTATAATACTGCACAAGGATTTGATAACAAGGATTAAACAGGCTACAACCTTTCCTGTCCGAGGAGGTGTGGTAATAAAATATTATAGCAAACAAGAAAAAAAGTGCAACATATAGAGCATTGTCAGCAATTAACAATTGTGATACATTTTAATTCAAAATAAACTAAAATCTAAATTCATAAGATATTTTTTATCAATCCAGGAATCCGGTGTAATTAAAATATGCGGAAGATAGATTTATATAAGGAGGCTTGCTAGATTTGTTTACCAAGGGATTTGATAATGCATTAATAGAATATTCAAAGCGGGAAGCTTTGGGGGATTATTTGCTGTTGGAATTTTCCACCAAGTTTGTTGAAGAAATGGGTAAAGGAATTATTACCCTATTAAGCAGAGGCACTAATCGGGATGAAATAGTTAACTTCTTAGAAAAAAAACTTGCCGAAGAAAGCAATCTACTGGGTACATGGGTAGGATTTGAACCCAACGCACTGGATGGAAGAGATAATTTTTACACCGAAAATAATCATTCTGATGATCATGGAAGGTTTGTCCCTTACTGCTATCGGGATGAATTTAACAATGTCAAAGTAATACCCCTGGAAAACATAGACGAAGAACACTTCTACTATATCCCCAAAGATAAGAAAAAACTGGTGATATTAGACCCTTTTACTTATGAAATTGAAGGTGAAGACGTTCTAATGACCACAGTTGCCAAACCTGTTATCTTTAAAAGAAAACTAATGGGAATTACCGGAGTAGATATAAAGTTGAAGACAGCTAAAGAAATTTTTCATGACCTGATCCACCATAAAACAGGTTTAGAGCATCTTACCACCTCTCAGCTAGAATCCAAAATTAACAAAACTCCTGGTAAAACCAAAAGAATATTGGGATATACAGTTCAGGCAATGGTTAATAATCAAAAAGAAATACTGGCTGAATTGCAAGATTCTTCTTCAGTTATACTTGAAAATGCCACTACCTTGCAATCATCTTCTGAAGAAACTAATAACGCCTCTAATGAATTGGCCCGTACTACAGAATCTCTTGCAGATAAAATAGCTACCCAGATGGAATATACCCAGGAGACTTCCAATTATATGGAAACTTTGGGTAAACAAGCCGAAGAAAATAAAAGAATACTGGAAGAATTAAATGCCTTAATTTCATATTCTGAGGCTCAACAAAAAGGCGAAGTGTCCATAGCAACCCTTTATGACAAAATTGAAGAGATAAAGAATATTGTATTTGGCATCAACTTAATATCCTTGAACGCTTCCATTGAAGCAGCTCAAGCTGGCGAAAAGGGGCGCGGCTTTGCAGTAGTAGCTACGGAGGTAAGAAATCTTGCTCAACAATCAAACCAGGCTCTTTCTGGCATCACCGAAATTATAAATGAATTAAATAAAAAATTTGAACACATCAATGAAACCATTAAAGAAACTAATACTACGGTAGAAAAAATCCAAAACGAGATCAAAAATAAAGTAGGAGAATTAACCGAAATTGCACAGCATAACGCCTCAGGAGTAGAAGAAGTCTCTGCCGTAGCCAAGCAACAAGCCTCAACCTCTAAGGAAGTAGCTAAAACATCTGAAGAGTTAAATAAAAAAGCTAATTCTCTTATAGAAACCATGAAAAAATTGAGTACTAATGAATAATTAACTTTGTCCTAGGATGCAAGAAAGCAGGGAAGGTGGGACAAAAAGGTAAGGGGCAGAGCTCTATTTTTTTCTTTTTTATTTTAACGTTATATATTATGATAAAAAAGTGATAAAAATCGAGGCAGGAAATAAAAAATTGGAAAGTGGGACAAGGGACCTGTCCCCGCGTCCCAGTTAGGAAGGGAGTGATTGCACTGATAGATGTTAAGAATCTTACCAAGCGATATGGCGAATTTATGGCCGTAGATAACATCTCTTTTGAGGTTAAAGAAGGGGAAATTTTTTCTTTATTAGGTCCCAACGGCGCCGGCAAAACTACCACTATTGAAATTTTGCAGGGTTTAAAAATACCGACTTCTGGCCAGGTAAGCGTGCTGGGGTATGACATTTATAAAGAAGAGAAAAAAATCAAAGAACAAATCGGGGTAATGCCCCAAAACTTTAACGCTTTGGAGAGATTATCTGCCCGGGAAAACATCCAGTTAGTGGCAGATATATACGGCAAAGGCAATAAAGTTGAAGAAGTTTTGGAATTAACAGGGGTTAGCGAATTTCACTCCAAGGTATATTTGAACCTTTCGGGAGGTATGAAAACCAAAGTCGGGATCGGAATGGCGTTGGTTTCGGATGCCCCTCTACTATTTTTGGACGAACCCACCACCGGCCTCGACCCTCAAGCCCGGCGGGAAGTTTGGGACATGATCGAAAAACTAAAAGGCCTGGGAAAAACCATAATGTTAACTTCTCATTATATGGAAGAAGTGGAACGGTTAAGCGATCGAGCAGCAGTTATGATTAACGGAAAAATTCAAACCATAGGCGAAATTTCCTATTTAATAAACAATTACGGAGGCCACACCAAATTAACTACTCGTAAAGATCAAAACACCGCTGAAATACTTAACCGGGAAGCCCAGCAGGTCTTTGAACCCAGTAATGGGGAAGATTTAATAACGGGAGTATTTGACAACAAGCAAAGTGCCAAAAAAGCCGTTATTGCCTTGTATGAAAAAGACTATGACGTCAAAATTGTGGAACCCAGCCTGGAGGAAGCTTTCATAAGTCTCTCCGGCAGCAAAATTAATGAAAAAGGTGAGTTGGTATCATGAACAGTCTTTTTTCTCTATTTAAAGCCCTAACTAAAAATTGGCTGCGAAGCAAATCGGGAATGTTTTTTTCCATCCTCTTCCCCATTACCTTGCTCATAATTTTTACCGCTGTTTTCGGGGGGCAGGACGATGTGCAATACACCCTCTATATTCAAAATAACGACACCACAAACGGGGAAGCTTCAGAATTGTCCGAGGAATTTATACAAGGACTTCAAGAAGCCGATACTTTTAATCTAATAGAAGTTGAGCCAGGCGAAGATTTAAAAAAAGGCCTTTCGGATGATGAAACAGCTTTTGAAGCCGCCAGAAGAGGTCTTATCATCCCTGAAGGTTTCCATGAGAAATCCATGGACAAAATTACTACCCTTCGCACCGGAACCATGCAAGATTCACTCACCCAATTAAAAGAAGAATACGGGGAGTATATGACCGAGGAGGAGAGGCAAGAAATAACTAAAGGAATGGAACAAATGAAAACCTACCCCCAAGATATGGATGCAGCAGAAGGAGCAAGCATCACCCTCCTCATAAATGAAGGAGACCAAGCTGCACCTATGATCAAAGGAGCACTCAGGGGAGTGGTAGATACCTTTAACCAAAAAGCAATGGGCATTGAAGATAGTGCTGTAAAAGTTGAAAGCGAATCATTGGTAAGCGAAAATCTCGAAGCAGTTGATTATTACCTTCCCGGATTTATTGCCGCATTTATAATGACTAATGGGATTATAGGAGTTACTACCACCGTAACGGAATTTAAAAGAAATGGAGTCCTGAAAAGGTTAGCTGCCACCCCTCTAACCAAAGTGAAATGGATTCTAGCCAACATAATGCAGCAGACTTTACTTGCTTTTGTCTTAACCGCTATCATGATTTTAATCGGAATGATTTTGTTTAATGTAAGAGTATTTCCAGATATCTATGCTGTGGGTTTCATCTTGGTGGGAGCTATAACCTTTTCAGCGATAGGTATGGTATTAGGCGGTTTTATAAAAGACGTGGAAGCTGCCAGTGGTGCCGGAAATGCCATTGCCTTCCCTATGATGTTTCTATCCGGGGCCTTCTGGTCTGTGCAAATGATGCCGGAGTACCTCCAGAGTATAGCTGAAGTGTTACCACTTTACCACTTTCACCAAGGGCTAATAAATATAATGATCCTTGGCAACCCTGGTGAAGCGCTGCATCACCTACTGGTAATATTAGGCTTTACGGTGGTATTCATTCTTTTGGCATTCAAAACCACCCGGTGGAAAGAACTCTAACCATTTGGGACGCGGGGACAGGTCCCTTGTCCCAAAAGTGGGACAAGGGACCTGTCCCCGCGTCCCAGTTTTTTCGCGAATCACATAATTATATGAAACAGTTCTTCTGATTCCTTAGCAAAGCGGAGAAGCAAAAGTGAATCAAAAGAAGAAACCATCCCCTTGATTTATTTGACAATTAATATAGAATAAATTAAACTTTTATTATAGGTATGGTTGGGAATTTTATCAAAAAACTCTAATTTCTTCCCTGTTATTCTTAACAACATATTTATATAATATATGATGAAGCCCATTGCACCATAGCAATCGGGAGGCGACCCCAAAAGGAGTAAGTGAACATGACCACAGCTACTTTCAATAATCGATATTTATATCTTAAAGAGAAAGCGGATGCTAAAATGCAAAAGCTAAGAAATAAAACTGTAGTATACGTAGGTGCTGCCACCTGCGGCCAGGCTGCTGGAGCCAGGAAAGTTAAAGATGCTTTTATTAAGGAAATTAGCAAACTAAACCTGGATGCAGAAATAAAAGAGGTGGGCTGCATAGGGCATTGCTATGCCGAGCCCCTGGTAATTATTTCTAAGCCTGGCTTTCCTTTCATCGCCTATGGAAAAATTAATGCCGAGCTAGCCGCAAGGTTAGTCCAAGATTTTATTCTTGAAAATGATCCCTGCCATGAACTTGCCCTGGCAGCATTGGAACCTAATGAAAAACTCCTTTCTTTTTCAGAATTGCCTCGGGGCGATTCTGAAGAAAAAATACTTTTAAAGCACTGTGGAATTATAGATCCCCTCGATATAGAGGACTATATAGCCAGAGATGGCTACGCTGCACTAAGCAGAGCTTTAAACATAGCCCCCGAGCAGATAATAGAAGAAATTAAAAGTTCTGGATTGAGGGGACGGGGAGGGGCCGGATTTTCAGCAGGTCAAAAATGGGAATCTTGCCGCAAAAACTCCTCCGATATTCGCTATGTGATCTGTAACGGAGACGAAGGAGATCCCGGAGCTTTTATGGACCGCAGCCTCATGGAGTCAAATCCCCACCAGTTAATAGAGGGAATTATTATTGGTGCTTATG
>Ga0207421_10002967_pt1 | contig 20633 bp, 17 predicted proteins | sample SodLakKL_010_SED_4_FD_187542 | JGI IMG/M metagenome (GOLD analysis project Ga0207421, IMG submission 187542) | Alkaline sediment microbial communities from Lake Tanatar, Kulunda Steppe, Russia - 8KL_010_SED (SPAdes) (version 2) | ecosystem: Environmental > Aquatic > Non-marine Saline and... | reverse complement strand
AAACAATATAAATGAATTTTTTTTGAAGAATCTTTTTCCTCTCCGTAAGAACACAAGTCTGGCATAAAAAAAGACTCGGAAAACCGATCCAGCCAACAGCACCTATATTAAGCCACAAGATTACATTTTCAGAAAATTCACTTATTAATATGGATAAACTCCAAATAATCATCGAAAAAACAAAGAAGGCGGTGACTCTGTTGAGTTTTGATTTATGTTTTTTTCTAATAACAAAAACCAGTAGAAACACAAAATTCAAAAAGACAATATATCTTACTGCCTGCAAATAAATCATAAATAAATAAACCTCTTACTATGCATCGCCTATTACTTTTCTTTTAATAATACTTTCTTCCTTTTTAATCACAAACTCAGTTCCCCGGTCTTTTTTACTCCTTATAGTAAAATCCCAGCCATGGGCTTCAATAATATCCTTCGCAATGGATAATCCCAGCCCGATACCATTAACTTTTGTAGTATATAAAGGTTTGAAAATATGATTGATCTCTTTTTCATCGATACCTTTACCGTCATCTATTACATAGATACATTTTCCGGAAATACTCTTCTCGGTCTTAATAATAATTTTTCCGCTTCCTTCAATTGCCTGCATGGAATTCTTAATCAAACAGTTTAACAATTCCTCAAACTTTGCAGGATCCGCAACAATTGTATCAGCATCAGAAGCTATCTTTTTAATTACATCAATTTTTTCATCTTTTTTAATGGAATTAAGAACCTTATCTAATGCCTTCTTAATTTCAACTTTCGAACAATCTATTTGTTTCGAATAAGCAAAGCTTAAAAGTGAATTAACTATATTCTCAATTTTATATGATTCATTAATTAGTATATTTATAAACCCCCTTGAATCCTGATCCTCAACCTGTCCATATCTGTTTAAATAAAAAGCAGTATTCCTTATACTCGATAAAGGAGCCTTTATTTCATGGCCTACAGAATCCGCCAGCCTCCCTATCATTGCCATTTTCTCGTTTTTAATTAATTTTTCGCGCAGCATAGCCTGCTGACTGTAAGATTCTTTCAACTGTTTTGTTTTTCTTATTATATCCCTCATGTCATGAGCAACAAAAACAACGCCAAAAACTCCGCCATCTATTCCCTTTACAATGGTGCTGGATAATGTAACGGGAATATTTTTCCCTTTCTTTGCTTTTAAAAACGTTCTCTTATTTTTAAAATTGTGATTCTCTTTAAATAAATCACCTTTACCGCCAAAAAGAGATTCATAGTGTTTTCCGTATAATTCGTTTTTTCTGTAACCCAGCATTTCGCAGGCAGCCTCATTTACTTTCACTATTTCCCCGTCGTAGTTTACCAGAACAAGAGAATCCGACATTGAAGATACTATATCATCCGCAGCAGAGGCGGGGTTTATACTCATAAAACCGTATTTTGTTACCGCATATACAATCCCTCCGGCAAGAATAAGGGAATGCATGGCCCCCAGCGGCGGAATAACATATAAATCCATCTTTGGCAGAACAATATCGGTAATTGTAGTCAAAAGCATAGCGAGCAAAACAGAAATGAAAATAATTTTTGCCTGTTTCTTTTTATACAATGAATTCTCCCGCTTAATAAACCTGATCAATAAAATAAGCCCCAGCGATATAAACAAAAAATAATATACATAAAAAAGCACCGGCCATACAGATCTTCCCCATATATTGTTCCAGCCATATCCGCGAAGAATAAAATCACTTATCAGCCTTCCTCTGAACTGTTTGTAAATAAAAAGAGCAGGAAGCGGAATTAATATCAAGCCCAATTCAGCCTTTCTTAATCTCTTATATATTCCTGTGTAAACAAAAACAAGAAACAGAAAAGCACTTGATAGCATTATCCATCCAAAAGAACTCACGCTCTGCCATATAAATGCAGCTTCAGGGGTTTTTGCACTTCTAACAAAAGCAGCCCCGAAATTCCAAAAGGCAAGGCAACCTACAACTAATGCGCAGGATATATTTAAAACTGCCCTGTTATTTTTTGACAGAACAAAAACAGCAATCCATATATATAAAGTTAAAGCGCAAATATGAATAAGAGCTATTATTCTCACGGTGTTTTCCTACTCACTACCAGCAAATATTCCAGCTACCCCATTTTAAGCGCAATTTTTGCGCCTGTTCCATTCTTATTATCAAGTGCAACCTCCCATCCATGAGCATCTGCTATTCCCTTTACAATGGCTAATCCCAACCCTATCCCACTGATTTTGGTTGTAAATAGCGGTTTAAATACTTTTTCCATATCTTTTTCATCAAAGCCCGTTCCGGAATCTTCTATAAACATGTATTTTCCACGTTCCGTTTCTTCCATATTTATTTTTACTTTACCCTCACCTTCAATTGCCTGAAGAGCATTTTTTATCAGGTTAGAAAACAAAAGCTCCACTTTTCCTGGATCTGCTGATATTTTAGAAATTGACCGCGGAATGTTTTTAATTATTTTCACACCCTCGTCTATGCTAAGCGAATTAATTACTTTTGAAAGTCTTTCGTCTATATCAACCTCTGAGCATTTTATATCCGAAGCATGGGCATAATTCAGCAATGAATCTACAATGTTTTCAGCTCTTTCAATCTCACTAACAAGTATTTTCAAAAAATTCTTCGAATCCTCATCCTTTACCGTACCGTAACGCTCCAAATAAAAAGCAGTATTTCTCATACTGGACAAGGGAGTTCTGATTTCATGCCCAACTGCCCCCGCAAGCCTACCGATTATTGCCATTTTTTCGTTTCTAATTAATTTTTCTCTAAGCTCTGCATGGTGTCTGTAAGACTCCTCCAACTGCCGGTTTTTCTCTACTATTTCCCTCATGTCATGAGCAATGCATATCACTCCAACTATCTCACCTTCCCGGTTTCTTATTACAGAGCTTGAAAAAGACACCGGCAACTTTTTCCTTTCCTTAGTGGTTAAAGATACTCTTAGATCCCTTATTTCTCTTTTCAAAAGCTGCCTTTTTAAACCCTCATCACTAAACATATTGTCATCGTCCTCAAAGAAAAAAGATGCTGATTTTCCTTTAAGCTCGTTGGAATTATAACCCGAGAGTTTTTCTGCCGCTTCGTTTGAAGAAACTATTATCCCGTAAGGATCCATTAGTACAAGAGCATCACTCATAGAAGACAGAATATCTGAAGCAGCGACAGCAGGATTTATGTTTAAAAGACCGCATCGCGTTATTGCATATACAACCCCACCGACCCAAATAAAAGTAAACAGCGGAGCCACAGAAGGAAAAGAGTAGATATCTAATCCGGGTACTAGAATATTCGTTAGACAGCCCAGAAATAGAGTGAATACAGCCGAGATAAAGATTATATCCACCTGTTTTCTCTTATATTTTAGTTTTAAACCCTTTCTATATTTATAAAGAAGAAAAAAAGCTACTCCATTATAAGCAAGCAAATAAACATAGTATATATAAGCCCACAGCGTTTCTCCCCAGACAATCCCCCTTCCATATTGAGTATCGACAAAATTCGCAATAATATTTCCTCTCCATTGCATATAAAATATTACTGCAGAAGGAATACTGAGAACCAGAGGAGCCGCATATCCTCTGTTAAATACCCCTTTCTTTTTTGTGAACATTAAAACTAACCACAAAAAAAACGCAGGGAAAAACGCCCAGCCAAAGGAGCTTATTCTCGCCCACAGAAAAACTTCATTTATTGATTCAACTCCGTGAACAAATGAATCACCGAAATTCCATAAAGCAAAACAAAGAATCAATGCAGCCGAGGCCTGATTAATTTTAGATTTGGGGTTTTTCACAAGAACAAAAACCACCAGGGAAAAACATACTGTAAAATTAAAAAAATGAAGAAAGGATAATGTGTTCATTTAATTAACCTTTTACAGTTCATTGTTTCCTTGTAATTATTTTTTTCAACCTATCTAAAAGCTTTTCTACATCTACAGGTTTTGTAAAGAAGTCATTTACCTCTTCCCTTATTGCCTCTATAGCCACTTCTAATGAAGCATGCCCGCTTAAAAAGACTACTTCCGTATCAGAAACTTCCCTGATTTTCCGAACAACCTCTATTCCGGTGATGTCAGGCAGCTTGTAATCCACAATCGCGATACTATATATTCCCTTTTTTACTTTCTCTACCGCATCTTTTCCGTTGTATACAGATTCAACTAAATACCCTTCATTTTTTAATATTTTTGTCAATGTCATATTTTGATTTCTATCATCCTCAACAAGAATAATATTTTTTGAATTATCTTCGGCAATTTTATTTCTTGCTATTTCAACATTTTTTATAATATCATTTATATCCATAGGCTTAGAAAGGCAGTTTATCGAATCATACTGTATTGCCTTACGGGCGACATCCTCACTGTATTTCCCAGTAAACATAATTATGCAGGTATCAGGATATGATTCTTTTATATCTTCTATAATCTTCGACCCATCAAATTCGGGCATATGCATATCAAGAAGCATTACATCAACTTTGTTCTCACCAATTAAATCTATTGAATCCTCATTTTTATACATAATGACCTCATATTTATGCTCTTTAAGTTGACTTTGCAGTAGTTTAGTGTCCGTATTTTCGTCATTAATCACAATAACAAGGGGGGCTTTCAATGCCTCAAATATAGTATCAAGAAGCTTTTTAACCTCAAAAGGTTTCTTAACGACATCATAAGCCCCTTCCTTTATGGTATCATCAATCATCTTTCTTGAAGCTCCGGCTGTCATCATTATCACGGTCGACGCCGGTGAAACTTTCTTAATTCTTTTAAGTGTCTCAACCCCGTTTATTCCCGGCATATTAATATCACATAAAATAACGCTGTAAAAGTTTCTCTTTGCCAGTTCTATTGCTTTGTATCCACTGTCAACCACAATCGCTCCGTATCCGTAAGATTCGAGTATATCCGGCAAAAACATTATTGTATTTACATCATCATCAACGAGTAAAATTTTGTTCTTCAGTCTTATTCTCCTTAATTCACTTAAGCTGACTTACCGCGCCGGTAATTTTCCTCCCTTTTCCCCGTAAAATCGAAATTTCATAAATTCCAATCTAAAAACTAACTTTGCGTTTATAGTTCTATATCCTTTTAAATCAGTTTTTAACTTTTTATTTATATTTTGGAGCATCTTTTTTGCGGAAATTATATGTGTAAGTTTTTTTTTCTTCAGAAAAGACATATACGGATTTTGCCTGTGCTTATTCTAAATTTCATTGTTTTTCCCTGTTTATATTACTTTATATGTAATATTAACATAAAAATTAGAATAATTCTATGTATTTATAGTTTTTCGTTAAAGATGTGAGTTGTAACTTTTTAATACTTATTATTTTAGGACTGTTTTTATTCTTCTCTGAAGAGATCCAGAAATCTGTCTTCATAATGTTCGTAAAGATCCCAGCGATCAAGCTCTTGTTTAAGTTTATCCACTTTGCCTTTATCCTTCTTAGCCTCTCCAAAAAGCTTTTCAATTTTTTCCATAATATAAGCTGGAATCTGCTCTTCTTCTTCGCTTAAAACCTCTTTTTCCTGATCAGAAAGAACTGTATTTGACACTGATCTTATCTTTTCCTCTATCAACCCCATATTCTCTTCCATTTTTCTGCTTTCATTTTCAAGCTCTGTTTTGTCCAGCTCTGCTCCTAGAATCTGCTCCCACACCCTGACTAAAGCCAGAGAGGATTTTGGATTTGGTATTGTAACAGCATATATAGGCATTGTTGCAAGCAGACAGGCGGCATCTATACTTCGTCTTGCCGCGAATCCTATAAGTGTTCCATTCATTCCGGTTATCTGCCCGTCACTAAGGGCTTCCACCCCGTATACTTCAAGCTCCTCCATTAAACTGCTTTTATTTGCCGCTCCGTAAACAACCGAAGAGTTACGCGAACTTAGATTACTCGCATAAGCGGCGCCTGTATAAATCTGATTTACATTGTACCTTAACGCTATATCCAATACAGCAAAGATCACTTCAGCAGCAGCATTTCCCGAGAGTTGCGCTTCACCCTCAAGTATTATTATCTCAGGATCTTCAGTGTAAAAGAACCGGCATACCGGCTGCTTGGGCAATGTCGCCACTCCGTTTTTTATCTTTACCACATCCGGAGAAAAATATTTACTTAAATCAATTTTCGCGAACATTTTTGCGCCGGTTTTCTGCCGCATATAATCTACAGCCCTTAATCCCACATGACCCATTCCGGGCCACCCGGCCAGTAAAACAGGTTTTTTAGTTTCAATTTTTCTAAGTATTTCTACATTCATATTATTAATAATTTAACATCTTTTAATTTAAATTTCAAACTACTTTTCACAAAACCCCTTTTCACAAAACCCCCTCTTCCACAAATTTTTCTCCTTCAAGTTTAACAGTCTTGCGCTTTCTCCACCAGATAAGCTGCCTTCTGGCATAATTTCTGGTATTCTTTTTTATTCTTTCCGTGGCCTCGGGCAATGAAATCCCCCCTTTTATGAAAGATAGCATCTCTTTGTAACCTACACCTTCAAATACAGGCGCCGACTCTCCCCATTTGTTATAAATCATTTTCACCTCATCTAACAAACCTTTTTTCAGCATATAGTCTACTCTATAATTAATGTTATTATAAAGCCTTTCTCTTTTCCAAGTTATCTGAAGAGGTATAAATTTAAACGGCGGCGGTTTTGTTTCAGCCAAAAAACCACTCATTTTTCTGCCGGTATGAATCACCACACCCAAAGCTCGCATAATCCTTTTTCTCATATTAGGATGAATCTTAGCAGCCCTCTCGGGATCCTTATCCTTTAATTTATTGTACAATTTATCTGTAGACAATCTTTCCATTCTGCTTTTCAAGCCGTCCGGTACCGGTGGAATTTCAGCTAACCCGTCCATAAGCTTCGCTACATACAAAGCTGTTCCTCCGGCAACAACAGGAAGGGTCTTCTTATGATGCATTTTTCTTATCAAAGCACATGAATCTCTGTAAAAACGACCGACATTGTATCTTTCTCCGGGAGTTATTATGTCCATGAGATGATATTTAACCTCCTTTAAAAAACTCGGAGGAGGTTTTGAAGTTCCGATATTAGCATACTTGTAAACCTTCATAGAATCCGCCGAAATAATTTCCCCGCCCGCGTTTTTTGCTATCAAATGCGCCAACCTGGTTTTTCCACTAGCTGTAGCCCCGCATACGAGAACAACCTCTTTCATCTGTTAAACCTTGAATCCAATTCCTTCTCAGAAAACCGTATTACTACAGGACGCCCGTGAGGGCAGCGATGAGGAACGCGGCATTTTATCAATCTGTCTGTCATTTCCCTCATTTCAGAAAGGTTCTGCATATCACCAGCCCTAACCGATGAGTGACAGGCAATAGTTTTTATTATATCTTCGTTAATTTCTGCCTTTTCTTTCTTCGTGTAGATTGTTTCAAGAATCTCTTCAACTATATCAGAAACCTTTTCTCTAGCCCCCGAAGCAACAGCGGGCACCGCCGTCACCTTAAACATACCCGGCCCGAATTCCTCTATTTCCAGTCCATACTTTCTAAACAAGTCTAAATTATCCGAAAGTTCCTGAGCTCTTGATTGTTCTATTTCAATAACTTCCGGTATAAGACACCCCTGCTTATACACATTTCCCTCATCAATCTGCTGGCTGAGCCTCTCATAATTAATTCTTTCCCACGCGGTATGCTGATCTATTATTACAACCCCACGGGAATCTTCACCGACAACATATTTATTTTTCCACTGAAATCTGGGAAAAATTTCTTCTTCAGGATTTTCTATTTTGTGTTTATCCTTATTATCCTCTGAAGTATATGAGAATGTAAACTTAGCAGCTTTTGAGAGATCAATCTCTTTAAAAGTCTCCCTATTAAAAGAACCACCTCTTTTTATTCCGCTTTTTTCTATGCGGCTTTGTTTTATTTCTCTCTTGTTTCTTTCAAAATCTTCTTTTTCTTCTACTTCAAATGCGACAGGGGAATTTTCCATGCGCTTACTCAGCACTCTTGATATTATCTGATGGACTCCCTGCTGATTGATAAACTTTATCTCCCGTTTAGCCGGATGAACATTTACATCAATATACTGCGGGTCTATTTCAATTTTCAACACACATGCCGGATAACGCCCTGAAGGGATAAAAGAGCGAACAGCATGGCCTACAGCATGATTAATAAGAGGCGAAAAAACTGGCCTGTCATTTACAAACACCTTTATTTTAGACTTATTAGCATAATTTTTCTGTGGTTTTGATATATATCCTTTTATTTTAAGATACGGATTCGAAAAATCTATATCCAGCAAATAACCGGAAAGCTTCTTTCCCGCAACCATAATAAACCTTTCCTTTATAGATGAAGGAATGAAATCATAGACACAGCCTTTTTCAGATAAAACTTTAAAAGAAATACCCGGCTTCGAAATCGCAAAATCCTCCATCACGGATATAACATGCTTTCTTTCCGTAGAACTCTTCTTGAGAAACTTTTTCCTTGCGGGGACATTAAAGAAAAGTTCTTCAACCTTAATAGAAGTACCGCCCGAAAATGCCCCCGGAGTCACTTCCTCTATGCTGCCTCCCTCTACGCGAATCATACTTGCTGTCTCTTCTTCTTCTGTTTTCGATATGACCCGCATTTTTGATACAGCTGCAATAGAGGGAAGCGCCTCTCCTCTGAACCCCATTGTTTTAATCTTTTCCAGATCTTCAAAGCTTCTTATCTTCGATGTGGCATATCTCTTAAGAGCAGATTTTATTTCCGGAAGAGTCATGCCACATCCGTCATCAGACACCTCAAGCACGTTTATCCCGCCTTTTTCAAACTTAACTTCTATCTTGCCGGCACCAGCATCTATTGCGTTTTCCACCAGTTCTTTAACTACAGAAGCAGGCCGCTCAACCACTTCCCCGGCCGCTATCTTACCTATCACCTCTTCCGGAAGTATCTTTATATTTTTTTTAGTCATTTTCCATCTCTTTCTTCCATTCATTTATAATGGAAACCAATTCAACTGGAGCAAGAGTATTTAAATCCAGTTGCCTAATCTTATTTTTGTATTCACCTTCAACCGCTCCAAAGAGAGGTAGCTGAGGGGTTTCATCTTTATTAGAATATTCACGGGATTTCGCTTCATATTTATACTCGTTTTTTTCCAGCTCACTGAATATACTCCATGCGCGGTTTATTACAGTTTGGGGTACCCCTGCCAGTTCTGCGCAATGTATACCGTATGACCTGTCAGCGCTTCCCCTCTGCAGTTTCCGCAGAAAAACTATTTTATTTTTGTCCTTCCACTCTCTTACCGCAAAATTATAGTTCACCACCCCTTTTACATGTGCCGAAATATCAGTAAGTTCAAAGTAATGTGTAGCAAAAAGCGTTCTGGCTCCTATTTTTGAAATCTCCTCAATAACAGCTCTCGCTATGCTTATACCGTCATAAGTGGACGTGCCCCTACCCACCTCATCCATTATTAAAAGACTCCTTTCGGTAGCATTGTTTAATATTGCCGCAACTTCGGTCATTTCAACCATAAAAGTGGATTCTCCTCCTGCGAGGTTCTCTCCCGCCCCGATCCTTGTAAACACCCTGTCAGCGGTTCCTATTTTCGCGGATGAAGAAGGAACATAAGACCCCATCTGGGCCATTATCGTGATTAAGGCAACCTGCTTTAAATATGTTGACTTTCCCGACATATTGGGGCCGGTTATAAGAATAATCTGCTCTGCATCTTTGTGGACCTTGGTGCTGTTGGGTATAAAACTGTTTAACCCCATGCTTTTTTCCACTACCGGATGTCTCCCGTCTTTTATTTCAATTTTCACATCATCAGATACATTAGGTTTTGTATAAGAGAATTTAATCGCGGCAAAAGCAAAACTGTTTAAAACATCCAGTTCTGAAAGAAGCCCGGCGTTTTTCTGAATATCTCCGGACGCCTCTGCCACTTTTTTTCTCAAATCCGTAAATATTTTATACTCAAGCGCGCATTTTCTCTCTTCTGCACCCAGAATTGAATCTTCTCTCTCTTTAAGTTCCCTTGTAATATACCTTTCCGAATTAACAAGGGTCTGTTTTCTCTCATATTCTCCGGGAACCTTCTCTGAATGTGTCTTTGTCACTTCCATGTAATACCCGTAAACTTTATTGTACCCCACCTTAAGCGATGGTATATCCAATCTTTTTCTTTCCTTCTTCTCCAGATTAGAAATCCACTTTCTGTCTCCGGAAGAGATTTCCAGAAGTTCGTCAAGCTCTCTGCTGTATCCTTTTTTTATTATTCCGCCTTCCTTCACAGTTAGAGGGGGATTTTCTTTCAAAGCCCTATGTAAACTGGAAGTAAGCTCCGGCATATCCCTTAAGCCGTTTTTTATTGATAGCAGCTTCTGAGAATCTGCAGATTTCAGTTTTTCTTTTATATCGGGAATCTTTCTGAGGGAATTCTTTAAGCTTACAAGATCCCTCGCATTACAAGAGCCAAAACTGGTTTTTGTGATAATTCGTTCCATATCACTGATATCAGAAAGAATTTCTGAAACAGAAACTGAAAGCCCCTTGTTTTCAATAAACTCCTCCGTTGCATTGAGCCTTTTATGAATTTTATCGATATCCCTCAGCGGCCTTATTATATACTGCAGAAGTTTCCTTCTTCCCATAGAAGTTTTTGTGAAATCAAGTACTGAAAAGAGGGTGTTCTTCTTCGAGCCGTCTTGCTGATTCTTTACCAACTCCAGATTCTCCTGGGCGTCTCTGTCCAGTATCATGTTTTCTCCAAACCTGTAGAGATGAAACTTCTTCAATTGAACCTTCTGCTCTTTCTGGGTTTGTCTGAGATATCTCACCAGACCGCCGCAAGCGGATACCAGAGCAGGTTTATCTTCAATTTCCCATCCCTTAAGCGTAGATAAATTAAAATACTCTTTCACCAAATCCACCGCTTTGCGGTTCGTAAAATACCATGGATCTATTTCTTTAACGGTTATCTCCGGAAACTTTATTTTTATATATTTCTTAAGATTATCATCCTGGGAGGAAAGAATTATTTCTCTTACAGGCAACCTTGCTATTTCTGATTCGAGTTCCTGCTTTGTGTTTACTCTGCAGCCTGAAAAATCCCCTGTAGAAATATCAATAAAAACACACCCTGATTTACTTTCCCCCGCATATAAAGAAGCAAGAAAGTTGTTTGAATCATCCATAAGCAGATCATCTTCAATTACCGTCCCCGGAGTTATCACACGCACAACCTCGCGCTTCACAATACCTTTTGATTTGGACGCATCTTCAACCTGCTCACATATAGCAACGTTTTGAGATTTATTTACAAGTTTCCTTATATAACCTGTTGCTGCATGGCAAGGGATACCGCACATCGGCCTCCCCTGCCTTCTTGTCAAAACGACATCCATCATCTTGGAAGCCTTTAGGGCATCGTCATCAAAAAGTTCATAAAAATCCCCCAAGCGAAAAAAAAGAAGCGCATCGGGATACTGCGATTTTATATTGTTGTACTGTTTTACAAGGGGGGTCTGTTTTTCCACTTCTGTCACTTATGTGACTTATTTAGCCGGTTCTTCTCTTTTACCTTCCTCTTCATCCTCCAGCTTTTCTTCTAAATCTCTGATTTTCAGCTGAAGCTTTTCTTCCTTACCCTTTAACATATTTTTCTCTTTTATTTCCTTAGCCAGTTCTTTTTTCAATTTTGATTGCGCCATAAATCCTAATATTCCGGCAAATAAAACGCCTATAAGCACCGCACCGAGAACAATAATAATAAGAGAAACATCTGTTATAATCGGCCTGTTAAAAAAATTAATTGCAACAGACTGCTGATTGGAAACCGCAAAAACAGCCACCAGAAAAGCAAAAAGACATAATACAAAAAGTTTCAGTTGTGTCATGATTTCTCCTCTGGAAAATCTTTTTTAATTCTCTTTCCGCATAATAGCCTGAACTTACACTCAGGATAACACGCATTCTTTGGATCAAGAAGGTACCTTACTTCACAGATGTCATGATCCTCAGCCATTTTTTCTACAACCTCCTCGAGCTTCTCAGATTTCCTTTCAAACTTTATACCAACCATATAGGTATCTTCATACTTTTTCTTCTCTCTTACAATTTTTCCCCAGATTTTTTCATTTACCCCTACACACTCCAGGTCAAACTCAACCCTGCTTTCTTCAGGTAAATGGTGAAATACCAGCATTGCAATTCCTCCGCCGGAAAGATTTACCATTATTCCTGGTATCTGCCCGTCGTAATGTTCAGAATGCATCTCTATCCTCATCGGAGTGGCCACCGATATTGTAAGCGGAAGCCTCCTGTTTTTTCTTCTATCTTTTGACATTTTTTACCACCTCTTTAAGTTCCAAAGTATTCTTTATCGCATAGCCCCTGAAATCATTATTGAAATAAACATATGCATCCTTTGTATTACCTTTATAGATTTTTTTTGCTAATTTTTCAAGTGAATAACTCTCATAGCGCGACCGGTACATTCTATCCTTACCGTGCATTCTAAAATACAGAAAATCTGATTTTATCTTTTCCGGCGGATTCTAACCCGGCATTGAATACCAACAGAAAAATATATTCTGATTATCCATAAGTTTCAATGCTTGTATGAAAACCCCGAAGTCCCGATGTATGTATTCATAAAACCCTGACCCCCTTCAATGAATGCGGCATTGCCTTTTTTACATTGACAATCACTTTTTCTCCGGGAGGGGAAGGACTGCCTTCCCAAAACACAATTTTATAGGTATCCGTTCTGCCCTTTCTACCCCCTTCCGAAAAAAGCTCTACTCGCTTTCCATTAAGCATTTTGTTTCTTTCAAGCGCTCTTTTCTCGCATTCCCTGTTAAGTATTGCAAGCCTCTCTTTTTTAACTTTCACTGAAACATCATCATCCATCTTTGATGCCGTAGTCATAGGCCTTGGTGAATACTTAAATGTAAAACACTGGTCAAAAACAGCTTTCTCAACGATATCCAGCGTTTTTTGGAAATCCGCATTTTTCTCCTCGGGAAACCCCACAATAATATCCGTTGACACGGAAGCAGATGGAATTTTTTCCCTTATATACAGAACTATATCTAAAAAGCTCTCTGCAGTATACTTCCTGTTCATTTTTTTCAAAATCCTGTCCGAGCCTGACTGCAGAGGAATATGAAAGTAGTTGCATAAGGCAGAATGCTCAGCCACAATATCTACAATCTCTCTGTCCATTTGCCCCGGATATGAGGTTACGAACCTCACCCTTTCAATTCCGCTTATTGAAGCAGCCTCTTTCAATATGTCCTTAAACCGGGGATGAGAGTTTACTGTCTGCCCCAAAAGCATAACCTCTTTAATCCCTTTTTTTGCAATAGAGCGACACTCATTTATCACATCAGACTTATCTCTGTACTGCTCCCTTCCCCTGACATAAGGAACAATGCAGTATGAACAAAAATTATTACACCCCTTCATTATTGGAATATACCCTGAATATTCAGATTTTTCACATGCCGCTTCATCAATATAATCAGAGAACTCTTTTACAGAATCAGCAGTATCGAGGACAACGCCCTCAACCTCCTCCTCAATCATTAAAGGAATACGAAACATGGTTGAAGGCCCGACCACAATACTCACATGAGGAAGCCTCTCAATAATCTCTTCTCCCATCCTCTGAGCCATACAACCGACAACACATATCTTAAGGTCCGGCTTATTTTTTTTGGCAAATTTAAGCCTGCCCAGATGGCTCATCGCTTTATTTTCAGCATGACCTCTTACCGAACAGGTATTATAAACCATCACGTCAGCTTTGGATTTTTTTTCGGTAATATTATATCCTTCCATCGCAAACAATTCCTTCAGCCTCCTGGAGTCCGCTTTGTTCATCTGACACCCGAAAGTTTTGATGTAGACTGTTTTTTTTATTCTTTTACTTGTATTTTTCATTATCTTTTTACTGCTTTCTCGAGAATATTGCCCCCCCATAAGATCCTCCACTAAAAATAACAACCTATTATACAACCGTCAAGCCACAGCTTTACTTTTTAGATTATAAAAAATATGTAATTAATGTTATGTTTCTGAGTATCCATTACAAATTTCATTTATCATCTCTTTCACTGCTTATTCAATCTTAGCTGGCCGCAAGCAGCCTGAATATCTCTTCCTCTGGGCTTACGAAGGGTATAAAAAAGATTCATTTTTTCAACCTCAGAGGTAAACTTTCCTATCTCGGTTTTATCCGGCATTCTCCATGGCTTTTCCGAAACCGGGTTATACGGTATGAAGTTCAGTTTTGACTTTAATCCCCTGCAAAATGAATAAAGTTTTTCTGCATCTTTCTTTCTCATGTTGTAATCCGGGATAAGAACATACTCCAGTGTGACCGGATATCCGCAACCCTCTGTAAAATCTTTAAGCGCATTTTTTAAACAAGTCAGTCCGTATTTTCTGTTGACCGGAATTAAATGACTGCGTTTTGCTTCATCAGCGCTATGCAGCGATACCGACAGTCCGACCCCCGTTTTCTTATCTTTTAATTTTTCAATTCCCGGAACCAGACCACATGTGGATACAGTCATTCTCCTCCTGCCTATTCCAAACCCTTCATCGTGATTTAATATATCCACAGATGCAATTAAATTGTCCAGATTATCCAACGGTTCGCCCACCCCCATAAAAACAATATTCGTTACTTTTTTTCCCGTTAATCTTTGAACCTCAATCAACTGACCTGTAATCTCACTTGCAACTAAATTACGCTTAAATCCACCAAGAGCGCTGGCGCAGAACAAACACCCAAACCTGCAGCCGGCCTGCGTAGATACACACAGAGTAAGTCTATCTTCGGATGGAATTAAAGCAGTTTCAATTACATTTGAATCCTTCAAAACAAGAAGGTATTTTACAACCCCGTCTTTTGAGACTTCCTTTTCCTTCAATTCAAGAGAATTTATCGTAAAATTCTCTTTGAGAACTTTACGTAAACTAACGGGGATATTTTGCATTTCATCAAAAATCCGGACCTGTTTACCGTAAAGCCACTCGCAAATCTGACTGCTTCTATAGGCCGGTTCTCCAGAAGATATTATATAATCTCTTAATTCCCCGGGTCGTAAATCTCTTATGTCTTTTCTCATTTCTTAAAAACATCTTCCCTTTTTCTTCTTTACGCATTCGGTATTCTCGCAACGATAACATATCTCATTGTCCAGGTACTCATCGTTGAAATATTTTTTGATATTTTGCAGAGTTGTATCAGCTATGTTATTCAACGCCTCTCTGGTAAAAAACCCCTGGTGGGATGTCACCAGCACATTTGGAAAGGTTAGCAGCCTTGCCAGAACATCATCCGAAATAACCTTAGAGGAAAAATCCTCAAAGAAATACTCGCTTTCCTCTTCATAAACATCAAGACCCGCAGAAGATACCTTTTTCTCCTTAAGTGCCTTAATAAGCGCCCTGGTATCTATCAATTGCCCCCTTCCTGTATTGACAATCATCACTCCATCTTTCATTCTGGACAGACTTTCCGAATTAATTATATGATATGTGCCCTTGGTTAAAGGACAATGAAGTGTTATTATATCACTTTTTCCGTACAACTCCTGAATCTCCACATATTTAAAACCCTTTTCCCTGGCATAATCTTCATCAGCATATGGATCATATGCTACGATATTCATTCCAAAACCTGTTAATATGTCTATCATTACCCTTCCAATCTTACCGGTACCGATAACCCCTGCGGTTTTACCTCTCATATCAAAACCAATCAGTCCCTCTATACTGAAATTACTGTCTCTGGTCCTGTAGAAAGCCCTATGGGTCTTCCTGTTTAAGGCCAGCATAAGCGCCGCCGCGTGCTCCGCTACAGCGTAAGGCGAGTACTGGGGAACATGCATTACATGTATTTTTTTATAAACAGCCTTAAGATCCACATTATTATAACCGGCGCTTCTGAGTGTTATCAGCTTTATACCCTTTGACTTGAGAATATCTATTACTTCAGAATCAACAGTATCATTCACAAACGGACAGACCACATTATGGTCCTGGCATAAAACAGCAGTTTCACTGTTAAGGTTTTCTTTGAAAAAACTTATTTCATAACCGTATTCTTTGTTTGCTTTTTGGAAAGAATCCACGTCATAAGATTTTGAATCAAACATAGCAACTCTTGCTTTTTCCACATTTCCTCCTCTTTTGTTTCTTTATTTTGGTTTTAATAAGTTAAGCAGACTGTGTCAACTTATGAGCTGAACGAAGCATCTCCGGCTGGCGGTATTTGGGGGCTGTTTTAAGCACAATTTCTATTGAACTTTTCAGGTCTAATCCCCATCCCGGAGAAACATATACCGGTTTAACATTCTTTCGGGTTCTCACTTTAGCGCCAATAATTTTACACTTACTATCCTTTATATAAGAATAATCGCCTTTTTCCTCTCCAACCTTCTCTTCTATCCCAAAGAGCCTCTTCTTGGCACAGCCTATTGTGGGTTTTTTCAGCATTATTCCAAGATGCACCGCAAGTCCTATTCTCCTGGGATGAGCCATTCCATGTCCGTCTACCATAAAAATATCCACAGTTGATTTAATTTTTTTTATGGCCTTTAACAAAAAGGGTATTTCCCTGAACGAAAGGTAACCCGGAACATAAGGAAATAATTTCCCGGGATTTTCTTTATGCACTGCCCTTTCAACTTCATTTAAAGCTGGGTACTCAAAAACCGAACATGCCGCCTTAACCACATTTTTTCTGCGGAGATAGCTTACATCACAGCCGCAAATAGTATCTACCCTTTTTGCCCTGTTTTCAAAAGAGCTTTCAGCCAGAAGTTTTTTCTGTATTTTTCTTGCTTCAGCGACTGTTTCCGGAATCTTCATTTTTCTCATCAATAATATTCAACAATGATCTATAAATCTTATTTATCACCTCTATATCAGCAGACGTATCTATTATCTTTTCATACACGTCCTTTGCTTTTTCATATTCCCTTTTATTCTGTAAATAATTCCTTTTTATTATATGCTAAATAACACCTACTGTCTATGTCAAACTCTGTTAGAACAGTAATATATACTATTTTTTACTTCGATTTGACATAAATATACAACTTTTTGTAAAAGTGTTATGAAACTATACAAATAACAAAAAAAAGAAAGCATGCGTATAAAAAAATTAAAATTGTCTGAAAATTCATATTTAAAAATTTGAAATTTTTACATCAAAAAATTAGAAGTACCTTAAATTTTATAATTGAGTCCATAAAAAAAAACCAGAAAACAAAAAAATTCATTACTCTGGCCTTTTTTGTTATAGTCTATTTAGTTGGGTTGAGAATCCATCCTGATTACGGCATGTCTGTTGATGAGCAAATTCAACATGTGCACGGGTATGTGGCAGCTGATTATATTGCTGAAAGTATTTTGCCATCCATAAAAAACCTTGAAATATTTAAAGGCATTCCACCTTATCCAGAATATATTGGAAGTAATTATGGTGTATTGTTCCATCTGCCTTTTTTGTTAATCGAAAAAACATTTTATCTTGATGCAAATACTCCGGCATTTTGGAAATTTAAACATTTATATACATTCATGTGGTTTTATGTCGGATTGATTTTTTTATATAAATTAATAGCAAACAAATATGGATGGGAATATGGTTTATTGGGTTGCTTATTTATGTTGCTCAGCCCACGGATCTTTGCTCATTCATTTTTTAATGTAAAAGATCTGGTTTTTCTTTCAACAACAATTATTTGTTTTTATTATTCTTTTAAATTTTTTAAGAACCATAACTTGATAAATGCATTATTGCTCTCTCTTTCTTTAGCAGTATGTATAAATGTCAGAGTAGTTGGAATTATGTTTCTGTTTATGGTTCTTTTTTTTACTATATTTGACTTTTTTAAATCTAAAGAACAAATAACTAAAAAACAATACGTCAGTCTTTGTATACTCCCGTTTCTTACTCTTTTTTTAACAGTATTATTTTGGCCTGCTGCCTGGGAAAATCCAATAAAATTCCTTATAGATACAATTTTTTTAAAAGCAGATTTTTCTTGGCAGGGCACTGTTTTATATATGGGCAATTTTATTAAAGCACAGGAAGTACCATGGCATTACATCCCAACGTGGTTATTGATAACAACCCCTGTTATGTACCTTTTACTTTTCATGGCCGGATTTGTATCGACTGTAAAAATATTTCTTAATAACAAAATTAAACTCTACAGTAACAACTCAGAAAAGGAGGATGTTTTTTCGCTGCTGGTTTTTTTTGTTCCTATATTAGCAGTGATAATATTAAACAGCCCTTTGTATGACGGGTGGAGACATATGTATTTTTTATATGTTCCTTTTATTCTTATAAGTATCAAAGGCTTAAAATTTTTTTACAATTATTTTTCAACACTTAATATAAGAAAAAATATTTCCAAATTTTTATTATACATGATTTGCGGGTTCTTCATTTTAGGAATGGGGAATACTGCCTTTTGGATGTTCAAAAATCACCCTTTTCAACATGTGTATTTTAATATTCTGGCAGGCAGTAATATAGAAAACAATTACGAACGTGATTACTGGTATCTCTCTGCAAGAAAAGGATTAGAATATATTGTGAATAACGATGATAGAAGTCATATAAAAATATTTAAACCCGTTGGTTTTGGAAAACATAATCTTGTTATGTTAAGCCCCAGTGATCAAAAAAGAATAGAATGGGTAGAAATAGATGATGCAGACTACATTGTTGACTGTTTTAGATGGGTAAAAGGCAATTGCAGAAAAGAACTGGAGATAGCCTGCAAAGAAAAAGAGGTCTATACATTATCAGTAGATTCCATTAAAATAATGGCTGTTTATGATATGAGAGCAAAAGAATAAATCACCTAACATGGTTTTTGTTGGTAGAATTTAATTTTATTATCTCAAATCATAAATTATTTATGTACGAATACCATATATTAAGTCGCGTTATATAATTTGTGTTATAAAAGAAAATATTTAAACTTATTACTGGAGAACAAATGATAAAAAAACCACATTTTATTTCAATAGTTATACCTGTCTACAATGAAGAACACAACCTGCCTTTATTAGTAGAAAAGATACAAAATATATTGCATAAAATACAAACCAAGTATGAAATTATATTAATTAATGACGGAAGTACGGACAATTCAAAAAATGAAATTATTAAACTGGCAGATAACAATAAACAAATAAAACATATGCATTTTAATAAAAACTTTGGTAAAGCAGTCGCATTAAATAAAGGATTTCAAATCGCAATGGGTGAATTGATAATTACAATGGATGCTGATTTGCAAGATAAGCCGGAGGAAATCCCTGTACTAATTAATAAAATAAATGAAGGTTATGATCTTGTGAGTGGATGGAAAATAAATCGTAAAGACAAACTGGAAAAAAAACTTCCATCAAAAATTTTTAACTATGTAATCGGAACCGTCACCGGTCTTAAAATACATGATTATAATTGTGGCTTTAAGATTTATAGAAAAGAATTGACAGAAAACATTAATTTATATGGTGAAATGCACAGGTATATACCGGCTTTAGCTTACTGGAAGGGCTATAGAGTTGGTGAAGTACCGGTTAAGCACAACTATCGCAAGTATGGAAAGTCCAAATATGGTATGGAAAGGTATATGCATGGATTATTTGATTTTATGACCGTTTACTTTTTAATTAAATATATGTCAAAACCGATGCATTTTTTTGGAAAAATAGGTCTTTTTTGCTCTATTTCTGGATTTTTGATTTTATCATATTTAACAATAATATGGTTTTTTGGGGAGAGAATAGGAAACAGACCTCTCCTTAGCCTTGGAATATTGCTGTTTATATTGGGCATACAGTTTATTTCAACCGGCCTGATAAGTGAACTGATTATTTATCTATATGAAAAAAAGAGCAACTTTAAATAACTTTAACTATGAAAAATACTTATTCAAAAAAGAACATTAAGCAAAAAGATGCAAAAAGCAAAATAATTTCCAGCAACCAGGCAAAATATAATACAAAAAACCCTATAAAGAAATGGTTAATCAATAAGCTTATAAAAAAAATAATCAGCTTAATTAAAACAGATTTACCTGAGGTTGTACTCGATGCTGGGTGCGGAGAAGGATATATGATCGATTATATATCTAGGGCGCTCAATTGCGAGATAATTGGAGTTGACATCAATTCAGAATCTATTGAATATGCACAAACCATACATAAAGGTAACAACAAAGTTAAACTAATAAATGGAGATATTAAAGATTTACCATTTGATGACAATAAATTCGATCTTGTAATATGCAGTGAAGTTCTGGAGCATTTAGATGAACCAATTTATTGTTTAAATGAATTAAGAAGGGTTTCCAGAAGCCGAGCAATAATAAGTGTCCCAAATGAACCATATTTTAGGCTAAGCAATTTATTGGCGCTTAATCATTTAAAAAGTCTTGGAAATGCTCCGGGGCATATAAATAACTACAATAAAGCGAGATTGGACAAGTTAATAAAGCTTTATTTCAGTGATTATAGATTCTATTATTCATTTCCATGGATTATAGTATATGGAAC